>Ga0302202_10000899_pt1 | contig 37844 bp, 32 predicted proteins | sample II_Bog_N3_3_FD_194579 | JGI IMG/M metagenome (GOLD analysis project Ga0302202, IMG submission 194579) | Peat permafrost microbial communities from Stordalen Mire near Abisko, Sweden - II_Bog_N3_3 | ecosystem: Environmental > Terrestrial > Soil > Wetlands > Peat | place: Sweden: Abisko...
CACTTGAACTACTCACTACGACCCACAGCCGAGTGGGCGATACGTCTAACGCTCGACGCACGATTGGCCGTGCCCGTAATCGACTTGAATACTTGGAACTCGCCACCTTGGTCGCGGACCTGCCCGAGTTGCTCGACTTCATCGAGCAAACGTGTGCCTCTGCCAACGACGAGATCACGGCGCGCTACTTCCGTCAGGTCATCGCCGAGCCCTGGGCTAGCGAGGCGGGCGTATGACCTCGTCGCCCACTTCGCGCCTTTCGATCCGCCACATCACTGGCTTCATCTACGACGGCTTCGCCGAGTCGTCCTACAACGAGGCTCGGATGACTCCGCTCAGTTCGTCGCGCCAGCAGGTCCTCGAGGCGACACTTCGCACTAATCCCAACGCTTCTCAACTCACGTACATGGACTACTTCGGGTCGGCGGTCACGGCTTTTGACCTGCACGACCGGCACCGTCAACTAGAAGTGACCGCCGAGGCGCTCGTCGAAGTCGTAGCCACACCGCGCGAGCGGCCGTACTTGAATCTAAAGGACCTGCGAGAGTCCAAGGTACTCGACACCTACGCCGAGTACCTGGCGAGTACCCCGCGTACCGCGTTGCCCGACAAGCTGCACCGCGAGTTGGCGTCGCGCGTGAAGGACGAGGACGTGGAATCACTTGTCGCGATCGTCTCGTCGAGCGTGAGTGAGCGAGTGGCCTACGTGCCCGGTTCCACGCACGTCACCACGACGGCCCTCGAATCATGGGGTCAGAAGACCGGCGTGTGCCAGGACCTCTCGCATCTCATGATCGGTTTCCTTCGAGGCCAGGGAGTGCCCGCGCGCTACGTCTCGGGCTACCTGCATCCCAGTTCCGACGCGGCGATTGGCGAGACCGTAGTGGGTCAGAGTCACGCCTGGGTCGAGTACTACTGCGGCTCGTGGGTGGGCTTTGACCCCACCAACGGCAACGACATTGGCCTTAGTCACGTGGTGGTCGCCAAGGGTCGCGACTACGGCGACGTCCCTCCCCTCAAGGGGATCTATCACGGGGCCCCATCACGCGCACTCGGGGTGACCGTGGAGATAACCCGCCTCAGTTAAGCGTTCTCGGGGCGTTCGAGGAAGTAGCCAATGCCCGGCACCGTGCAGAGCACCAGACCTTCTTCATCGTCGAGCTTCTGGCGCAGCCGGTGCACGTAGGCGTGGATGTACTGGGCTTCTCTCGTGTAGCCCACTCCCCACACCGCGCTGAGGATCATCTGATGGGTGCAGGTGCGCCCCGCGTGGCGCGCGAGGAATGACAGTACCTCGAACTCCTTTGCGGTGAGCGCGATGTCCGCTCCCTTGTACTTGACGTCGTGGTGGATCAGGTCGATTTCGAGATCGCCGCAACGTATCTCAGACTCGCCCTCGGCGGGTTCGACCACCCGGGTACGCACGACGACGCGGATCCGTGCTTCCAGTTCGCCCATACTGAAGGGCTTCGTGACGTAGTCGTTGGCTCCGCCGTCGAGGGCGGCGATCTTTCGATTCTCGTCGCCGGTCGCTGAAAGGATGATGATTGGTACGTCGCTCCACTGGCGAATCCGTCGGCACACGGTCAGTCCGTCGATGTCGGGTAGCCCGATGTCGAGCACGACCACGTCAGGCGCGAGCAGCGCGGTTTGGGAGAGACCCTGCTCGCCGGTCTCGGCGGTTGTGACCTCGTGGCCCTCGGACTGTAATCCGAGTCGCAACGCTCGCAAGAGCGACCGGTCGTCGTCAACAACGAGTACGCGCGCCACGTCAGCCCAGCCCTGGCGCTGCGTCAACGGCGGGTAGCGAAAACGAGAAGCGTGCACCGCCACCGGTTGCGTCCTCGTACCAGATCCTCTCGCCGTGTGCTTCGACGAAAGTCTTCGCAATGGTGAGCCCGAGTCCGGCGCGCCCACCGGTATTGAACTGTTCGAAACGATTAAAGATCGCCTCACGGTCTTCGGCGGCGACGCCAGCTCCCTGGTCGGCGACCGAGAGCACGAGCGAAGAACCGCGCTGCTCTGCGCTCACCGTGATTACGCCCTGGGCCGGTGAGTGGCGAAGCGCGTTGTCGAGCAGGTTGACGAGCACCTGGATGACGAGGAGCCGGTCGATGTTCGCTTGGGGTAGCGAGTCCGAGACCTCGAGTCGAAGTTGACGATCTTTGAGACTCGAGCTCATGACGTTGATCGCCTCTTTGACCATCTCATTTAACGAGGTGGGCACCTGGTGGATCTCCAAGACGCCCGCTTCTATTCGCGTCATGTCGAGCAAGTTCGTGACCAGGCGCGTCAGGCGGTCCGCCTCAATCTCGATCAACTCATGAAGTTCGTGGGCGTCGGCCGTCGAGAGGACGTTCGCGCGACTAGATAGGGTGGAAGAGGCGACCTTGATGGTGGCGAGCGGTGTGCGCAGGTCGTGCGACACCGCACCCATGAGGGCCTGGCGCAGCCGGTCCACCTCCTCGAGGAAATGCGAACGCAGGGCCTGCTCGCGCAATTGGGTCCGTTCGAGAGCCAGGGCGGCGTCGTTGGCGAAGGTCACAAGGATGGCCTGGTCGGTCACGGACATCGGAACGTCGCGAAGTACCAGTATCCCAACCGGCCGACTAGAAGCCGACAGCGCGACGGTGCGTAGTCCGCTGGACGAGCCCAGCGACGGTCGGATGCTCATGGGTATCCCAGACTGGGGATCGAACTGGCGCAGTTCTTCTTCTGAGAGTGGTTCACCGACGGAGGCGGCGATCTTCAAGCGCTGGTCCGCGAGCACGAGCAGCGAGACGCCCGGGATATTAAAGACCGTTTGGACCGCCTGGACAATGGTCTGCAGGAGGTCTTCGACCGATTGATCCTGGACTAGGAGCTCGGAGAGCTCGAAAACCCGGCGCATGGCCTCGCTGCCTCGGCTGGCCTCGAGTCTCGCCAGCTTCAAGTCCGATACCACTCGTGCGACGAGCAGCACAACGACCACATAGACAAGTAGTGCCGCCCAATTCTGCGTGGTGCTGATGCTCAGCGTGTAGTAAGGGCGCAGGAACCAGAAGTCGAAGACGAGAGCACTGGTGAGCGTGCTGACAAAGCCCGTGAAAAGGCCGCCAAAGACCACGCCTGCCACGACGGGGATGACGAATACCAGAGCGACGGTCGTAGCGCTGACGTGCGAACGCAAGGTGAGCATCAGCGCGCCGAAGACGACCGAGTCGCCAACTCCGATCAACAGGGTGAAGAGGCGTGCGCGCACGAGCCCATTCTCGCACCAAACGGCTGCTCTTCCCGGGGACTTTGTTATTCAGAAATTATGAAGAACTTACGAGGGCTTTTAAGAACCATTGCAGAACCGTTTCGCCAGACTGGCTCCATGGCAGATATCTATTCACTAATTGGAATCATCGCCTTCACGGCGGCGGCGCTGGGGCTCGTTTGGGTTTTGGACCGCGTATGAGCTTCTCTCAGATAATCCTTCTAATCATTGCGGTGGCGATGTTCTTTTACTTGGGCTACGCCATGTTCAAACCGGAGAAATTTTAAATGGGGTTCTTCTTCACACTTCTAGCCCTCGTGGTGTTGCTCGGATTGACCTGGCGCTACCTGGGTTCGTACATGGAGGCGGTCTTCGATGGCCGCGTCCACTTTTTCGGCTTCGTTGAGCGTCCGGTCTATCGGGCCCTTCGTACGAGCCCCGAGCAAGAGCAGACCTGGAAGCGTTACGCCGGGGCGATGGTCGTCTTCTCGGCGGTGTCGCTTCTGTTCACCTACGTGATCCTGCGGATTCAGGGCTCGCTGCCACTTAACCCACAGCACCTGGGTGCGGTGGGTCCGGCGCTGAGCTTTAACACTGCGTCGTCGTTCCTCACCAACACGAACTGGCAGAACTACGGCGGTGAGGCGACGATGTCGTACTTCTCCCAGATGGGCGCACTTACCGTCCAGCAGTTCGTCTCGCCGGCCGTTGGTATCGCCGCCGCGTTGGTGTTGGTGCGTGGATTCTCGCGCAAGAATTCACCCACGATCGGCAACTTCTGGGTCGACATCACGCGGTGCCTCTTCTACATCTTGTTGCCCATGGCGTTCATCGCCGGCATCATCTTCGTGGGCGAAGGTGCGGTTCAGACTCTGGCCGGCACCGTGAGCATCAAGGACAGCTTGAACGGCGTCACCCAGACCATTCCTCGAGGACCGATCGGCTTCATGGAGGCCATTAAGCAGCTCGGGACCAATGGCGGAGGTTTCCTCAACGCGAACTCGGCGACGACCTTCGAGAACCCGACCGGGCTCACGAACTTCCTTTCGATCTACCTGCTGCTCTCGATACCGGTCGCCCTGACGTACACCTTTGGAAAAATGGTCGGCAGCATCAAGCACGGCTTCGCTCTGCTGGCCGTCATCATTATCCTCTTCGGCTCGTGGGTGGCCTTCACGTCGGCTGCCGAGCACCAGAACAACCCGGCCGTCGCCGCGGCGGGTATCCACTCGACGGTGGGCAACACCGAAGGTAAGGAAGTTCGTTTCGGTGATACCTCGACCGCACTCTTCGGGGTCGCCTCCACGCAGACCTCGACGGGATCGGCCGACGCGTCCTACGACTCCTTCACGCCCATCGGCGGCTTTGGACTGCTCACCGGCATGATGATGGGCGAAGTCACACCGGGTGGCACGGGTACCGGTCTGTACACCCTGCTTCTCTACGCGATCCTCGCGGTCTTCATCGGTGGACTCATGATCGGGCGAACGCCGGAGTATCTCGGTAAAAAGATCCAAGCCCGAGAGGTCAAACTCGCCGGGCTTGGGGCCCTCGTGATGCCAATAGCGGTGCTGGTCCTCACGGCGCTCGCGGTGTCACTGGCGGCGGGCAGGGTTGGCCCGCTCAACGCTGGTCCGCACGGCTTCACCGAGATCCTCTACGGCCTTACATCCCAAGGCAACAACAACGGTTCGGCGTTCGGTGGACTCACGGGTAACACGCCCTTCTACAACATCATCGGCGCAATCGACATGCTCATCGGTCGCTTCGGCATCATGATCCCAGCGATCGCCCTAGGTGGCTCGCTCGCGGAGAAGAACGTCGTGCCGGAGTCTCTTGGAACGTTCCGTACCGACAACGGGATGTTCGTCGGGCTCACGATCGGCGTCATCTTGATCATCGGCGCCCTGACGTTCTTCCCAGCTATTGCACTTGGCCCCATCGTCGAACAACTAAGTCACCTGAGGTTCTTCTAATGACAACCGTCCTTACTCCACCGAGCGCCGATTCAACTGGCCACGGCGTCGCCCAAGCGCGTGGGCTCTTTGACCGCGAAATCCTGGCTCAAGCGCTGAAAGATTCCATCAAGAAGCTCGATCCACGGGTGCAACTCCGCAACCCGGTCATGTTCGTGGTGCTGGTCGGCTCGATTATCACTCTTTTCGAGTCCTTCGCGCACCCGAGCACGTTCACGTGGTCGATCACGATTTGGCTCTTCTTGACCGTGATCTTCGCAAACTTCGCCGAAGCAATGGCCGAAGGTCGTGGTAAGGCCCAGGCGGACACCCTTCGAAAGATGCGCTCGGAAACCGAGGCGCGGCGACTTCGTCCCGACGGGACCGAGGAGCTCGTGCCCGCGGCGTCACTGCAAAAGGGTGACCTCGTCGTCTGTGAAGCCAACGACCTCATCCCTTCTGATGGTGAGATCGTTGAGGGTATTGCGTCTGTGGACGAATCGGCCATCACGGGTGAATCGGCTCCAGTGATTCGCGAGTCGGGTGGCGACCGCTCGGCGGTCACGGGAGGCACCAAGGTGCTCTCGGACCGGATCGTCGTGCGTATCACGGCCGAGCGCGGCCACACCTTCATCGACCGGATGATCTCGTTGGTCGAAGGCGCGAACCGCCAAAAGACCCCCAATGAGATCGCGCTCACGATTCTGCTCGCGGTGCTGACGATTGTCTTCATACCGGTCGTGGTGACGTTGGAGCCCTTCGCCGGTTTCGCCGGCACGACCGTGTCGGTCGTGGTGCTGGTGGCGTTGCTCGTGTGTCTAATCCCGACGACGATCGGTGCTCTGTTGTCGGCGATTGGGATTGCGGGCATGGACCGCCTCGTCCAGCGCAACGTCCTCGCCATGAGTGGACGCGCCGTCGAGGCGGCCGGAGACGTGCAGGTATTGCTTCTCGACAAGACCGGTACCATAACGCTGGGCAACCGAATGGCTGCGAATTTCTTCCCAGTTACTGGACACACCGAACAAGAGGTTGCTGACGTGGCTCAATTGGCGTCCCTGGCCGACGAGACGCCCGAAGGACGTTCGGTCGTCGTGCTCGCCAAGGAGAATTTCGGTATTCGCGAACGTCAGCTCGATCCCAGCCACGTCTTTGTCCCCTTCACGGCAACTACGCGCATGTCGGGTCTCGATATGGGCACCCGCCAGATTCGAAAGGGCGCGGCCGAGTCCGTAAAGAAATGGGTGAGCGATCAAGGCGGCGTCCTGCCGAGCGACCTCGACGCGATTGTCGAGCGTGTTTCGCGGGCCGGTTCAACGCCGCTCACGGTCGCTGACGGCAAGGAGATCCTTGGCGTCATTGAACTGAAGGATGTCGTCAAGCAGGGAATTCGGGTGAAGTTCGACGAGATGCGCAAGATGGGCATCCGCACCGTCATGATCACCGGTGACAACCCGCTGACGGCGGCGGCAATCGCTCAAGAAGCGGGTGTCGACGATTTCCTCGCCGAGGCGACTCCCGAGGCGAAAATGGCCCTGATCAAGAAGGAGCAAGAAGGCGGCAAGCTCGTAGCGATGACCGGCGACGGCACGAACGATGCTCCCGCTCTCGCCCAAGCTGACGTCGGCGTCGCGATGAACACCGGCACGACGGCGGCAAAGGAAGCGGGGAACATGGTCGACCTGGACTCCAACCCGACCAAGCTGATCGACATCGTCGAGATCGGCAAACAGCTGCTCATCACTCGTGGCTCTTTGACGACGTTCTCCATCGCCAACGACATTGCGAAGTACTTCGCAATCATTCCGGCCTTGTTTGCGGTCTCGTATCCGCAGTTAAAGGCACTGAATATCATGCACTTGCACAGTCCACAGAGTGCCGTACTCTCTGCGGTCATCTTCAACGCCCTCGTGATCATTGCGTTGATTCCCCTCGCGCTGCGCGGCGTGAGATTCCGGGCCGCTAATTCCGCCGCGATCCTTCGGCGCAATGTGTGGATCTACGGAGTGGGTGGCGTCATCATTCCCTTCATATTTATCAAACTCATCGACCTCGTGCTCGTTTCGCTGCACGCGTACTAAAGAGAGACAGAAATGCTTGTTCACCTTCGACGCTCACTAGTGATGGCAGTGATCTGCATGATCTTCTTTGGCTTCGTCTACGCCTTCGCCGGCACCGGCGTCGCCCAATTGCTCTTCAAGAACCAGGCGGACGGTTCGATCACGGCAAACGGATCAACGCTGATCGGTCAGAACTGGTCGAGTCCCAAGTTCTTTCATGGACGTCCTGACGACACAGGTCCCTACACCTCCGGTGACAACCCGCTCGCGGCGAATGGGGTGAGCGGTGAATCCGGCGCGACGAATCTCGGTCCGCGCTCGAAGGTATTGCTCAAGGACACCAAGGAGCTCGTGGCGTATTGGCACAAACTTGGTGTCAACCCGACGCCCGACCTGGTGACGACCTCGGGCAGCGGTTACGACCCGGACATCTCCCAACAAGACGCGATTGTTCAGATCCCCATGGTCGCCAAGGCAACGGGGCTCTCGTCTAAGGTGCTGCGGACGCTGATCCAAAAGGAGACCAACTCAGCGCAGTTCGGATTCCTCGGCTCGAGCTACATCGACGTTCTCCAGCTGAACGAAGCCCTCGCCAAGCTGGAATAGGCGGCATCGAGTGAGTACACCTCCGCGCGTCGTTGGCTCGCTCGCGCGCACGATTCGCGAGCACCGTACGCTCGTCGCAGGCGCCGTGGCGGTGGTGGCTCCCTTCGCGCTCGCGGTTGGTTTGGTGCCACTCCGCCACAGTTTCGCCGATACCGCGGCGGCTCTGACGTTCGTGGCCGTTATCGCCGCCGTGGCGATACTCGGTAATCGAATCAGTGGTCTGGTCGCAATCACGTCTTCGGCGGTATGGTTCGATTTCTACCTGACCAGGCCGTACGACCGCTTGACCATTATTCACCGCCTGGACCTCGAGACGACGATCTGCATCGTGGTGGTTGGTCTCGTCGTGAACGAACTCGCGGCGGCGAACCGTCGGTCGTATCTTCGAGCCAGTCTGGAATCGGACTACGTGAAGACCGTGCACAAGTTGGCGGTCATCGTGAGCGAGGAGTTTGAAGTGGACCGGGTGATCGAATTCACCCTTCAGTCTCTGGTTCAGATGTTGATGCTTCGAGAATGCACGTTCGAGCGTCTTGCTTCTGGCTTGCCATTCGCTCGAATCGTTGGTGACGGCACGGTAGTTCACGTGGGCTTGCAGTGGCCCACGAAGGAACTCGGAATTCCCGGTCCCCAAGCAGAGATCGTGGCCCAGTGGCGCGGGGTGAGTTTCGGTCGATTCGTGCTCACCCCTACACCCGGCCAATCGGTCTCCCTCGAGCGCCGGGTGGTCGCGGTGGCGCTGGCGAGTCTCGCCGCGGGCGCAATCGCGAGTGACGGGCGTAACGCGACTGTCGCGCGTTCGAGCGACGATACTTAGTTCATGTCACGAGGCACCCTTCGCGTCTACCTGGGCTTGGCTCCCGGCGTCGGTAAGACGTTTCGAATGCTCGACGAAGGATGGCGGCGCCGCGAGCGCGGTGCGGACGTCGTCGTTGGTTTCGTCGAGACCCACGGCCGGGCCCTCACGGCCGCCCAGATCCGCGACATGGAAACAGTGGCACGCAAGGCCTACGAGTACCGGGGAACCGAGATCCAAGAGATGGACCTGGCCGCGATCCTCGCTCGACGTCCCCAGGTCGCGCTCGTGGACGAATTGGCCCACACCAACGCGCCCGGCGCCAAGAACGAGAAGCGCTGGCAAGACGTGGAGGAGCTGCTCGAAGCGGGCATCGACGTGATCACGACGGTCAACATTCAGCACCTTGAATCGGTCAATGACGTCGTGGAGAAGATCACCGGCATCGTCCAGCGCGAGACTGTACCGGACGCGATCGTTCGCAAGGCCGAGCAGATCGAACTGGTGGACATCACGCCCGAGGCGCTGCGTCGACGTATGGCGCACGGCAACATCTATCCCGCCGAGAAAATCGACGCGTCACTCTCTAACTTCTTTCGATCAGGCAACTTGACTGCGCTGCGCGAGCTCTCGCTCCTGTGGCTCGCCGATCGGGTCGAGGACTCGCTCAAGAAGTACCTTGACGATCACGACATCAAAGAGAGCTGGGAGACCCGCGAGCGCCTCATCGTCGCAGTCACGGGTACCGAGACCGATGAAGCGTTGCTGCGACGGGCCGCGCGGATGGCTTCGCGCACGGGCGCCGAACTCTTCGCCGTGCACGTCATCGATTCGGGGGCACTCCAAAAGCGCGACGCTGACACGACGCTCGCGCGCGAACTCACCATCGAGTTCGAAGGTACGTTCCAGGAGATAATGGACGAGGACGTCGCGACGGCGCTCGTATCCTTTGCCCGATCCGAACGCGGCACCCAAATCGTCATGGGCTCGAGTCGCAACCGCAAGGCAATCCAGCGCACCGGCGTCATCGAGAAGGTACTGCGACTGGCCCGCGACCTGGACGTGCACATCATCGCGGTGGGCGGCGAAAAGCCGAAACGTATCTGGCGACGGCGCAAGATTGGTATCTACTCCTGGCGGCGTCAACTGGTGGGCCTGGTGGCGGCGGCGGTCCTCTTGCCGTTGGTGACGTTCGCCCTGAGCCAGGTCCGGGCCAACGTCTCAGAGTCCACGGTGTTCTTGGTGTTCCTGGCGGTGGTGCTCGGTGTGGCGAGTTGGGGCGGGATCGTGGTGGGCCTGGTGGCGGCTATCGCCGCTTCGGGGCTCGAGAACTATTTCTTCGTCAAACCCCTCCATACGCTCGAAGTAGCGCGGCCCGACGACGCCGTCGCGATCGTGGCTTTCCTGCTGTTCGCGATAGGCGCGAGCATCGTCGTCAACCTCTTTGCCCAGCGCTCGTCCGAGGCGGAACGTTCCAAGGCCGAGGCGGAGATCCTCGCGCGAGCGGCGGCCACCGTCGCGACGACCCACGACGACCTGGTGCCCTTGCTCGACTCATTACGTGCGGTCTTCGCGGTTCCCACGGTGGCCCTCCTCGAGAGGCGCGACGGTGAATGGGTCCCTGAGCTGTTGAGTGGCGAAGAGGTCGACCCGGCCCTTTTGAACGCACGCTTCGAGATAGACGACGACCACGTCCTCGTGATGGCGGGCGCTTCACTGGACAATCAGGACCGTCAGCTCATTGGTGCGTTCGCGGGTCGGGTCGCGGCGAGCATCGAGTCCCAGCGTCGCGCCCACGAGACCGCCGAGCGCCAGGCGATCGCCGAGACCGACGCACTTCGTACCGGGCTGTTAAAGGCCGTCTCGCACGACCTGCGGACACCTTTGGCCACGATCGAGGCCAACGTCTCATCGCTGCTGCAGACCGACGTGGTGTGGACTTTGAACGAACAGCACGGTTTTCTCGTTTCGGTCGACCGCGAGGTGCACCGCCTCACTCGACTCGTGACCAACTTGCTCGATGCCGGACGGCTCGAGGCGAATCTCGTAACCCCAAGGATGCTGCACGTGGCGCTCGACGATCTCGTAGCCAGTGCCCTTGAGACGATCGATACCCACGGTCGGGTCTTGGACATCGATCTGCCCGATGACCTGCCGCTCATCGAGACCGATCCCGACCTCGCCGAGCGGGTCATCGCGAACGTGGTGAGCAACGCGTGTCGATTCGGCCCACCAGACCAACCAATTCGCATCAACGGAGGCGCCACTGGGCATGGTTTCGAACTGCTCGTCATTGACCGCGGCCCCGGCATTCCCGAGAAGAAGCGGGCCGCGATCATGGCCTCGTTCCAAGACCTGAACGATGAACGTTCGGGCGCGGGACTCGGGTTAAGCGTGGCCGCAGGTTTCATGACCCTGCTGGGTGGGGAACTGCGCTTTGACGACACGCCGGGTGGTGGCCTCACGGTCGCGCTCGAACTCGCGCGCACGGAGTCCCCGTGAGTCAGAGCGTGCTCGTTGTCGACGATGATGTGCAGATCCTGCGCGTGCTGCGGATCAATCTCGAGGCTCGTGGTTACCTGGTCACGACGTCTCAAAACGGAAGCGACGCCCTTCGATTCGTGCGCGACAATCCGCCAGACATCGTCATCTTGGACTTAGAACTGCCTGGCACGAGTGGTCTCGAGGTCCTCGAGTCCTTGCGCTCTTCGAGTGACGTGCCGGTGATCATCCTCTCGGCGAGGGGCGGGGACCCGGAGAAATTGCTCGCACTCGACGAAGGCGCCAACGACTTTCTCGCCAAGCCGTTTTCGGTGGGCGACTTGATTATGCGCGTGCGCGCGATTCTGGGTCGTGACCTCGCGGAGCTTTCGACGATCTCGACGACGGACTTCACGCTTAATTTCGTCGATTCACTCGCGAGCCGAGGAGGCGAACACGTGGCGCTCACCGACGTGGAGTGGAAGATCCTGCGCGTGCTCGTGCGTTCGAGTGGCCGACTGGTGACCGAGCGTCAGTTGCTCGCGGGCGTCTTCGGTGACGGACCGCCCGAAGACGAGACGCACCTGCGTCATCACGTGACGCGTATTCGGCGCAAGCTTGAGCCTGAACCGGCGCGCCCCCGTTACTTTCGCACCGAACCTGGGATCGGGTACCGCTTCTACGGCACGAGCGTCTGACTAGCGCGAGAGCCCGAAGGATTGGAGAATTGCGCGGGTCGCGGCGTTGGTCTTGGCGTACGTCCTTCTACGCACGTAGCGCTTGGTGTAGGCGCCAGGACCCTTCGCGGCCGCCTGCACGTTGCCCATGATTCGTGCGTCACAGTAGAGCTGGGAGCGCAAACTTCTTTCTCGTGACACGCGACCTCCTCGTGGACAACTGGACTGTACCAACTGGGACCGACGCCAGGCCGATTTCACGTATCGTGGCGGACAGAGTACTGGAGGATCATGATCAATCGTCAACTCATACTGTCCCGACGACCGACGGGCCTGGTCGACGGGGCCACCACGACCTTGGTCGAGTCGCCCCGACCAACGTGCGGCGCCGATCAGGCGCTCATCAAAGTCGGCATGCTCTCGATTGATCCGACGATCCGTACCTGGATGAACGACGCACCGGGTTACCTGCCAGCCATTGCCGTTGGTGACGTGGTTCGCTCGGGCGGGGCGGGCGTGGTCGTCGAGTCGAACTCGTCGCGCTACAAAGTGGGCGACATCGTCAGCGGGATCACCGGCTGGCAGGAGTGGACGATCGCTGATGAGAACAATCACTTCTCGGTCATCCCGGCGGGGCTCGGCCTCGATCTCGCGACGGTGATGAACGTCGTGGGTCTCACTGGTGTCACGGCCTACTTCGGCTTGCTCGAGGTCGGAAAGTTCCACGAGGGCGACGTCGTTGTTGTCTCGGGTGCCGCGGGCGCCACGGGTTCGGTGGCCGGTCAGATCGCTAAGGCCCGGGGTGCCAAGAAAGTGATCGGCATCGCCGGTGGTCCAGAGAAGTGTGAGGAGGTCGTCGAAAAGTACGGCTTTGACGAATGCCTGGACTACCGCCAGGTGCATCTCGCGCGCGCATTACACGAAGCCTGTCCCAAGGGTATCGACGTGTACTTCGACAACGTCGGCGGCGAGATACTCGACGCGGTGCTCTCGAACATCGCGGTACACGGTCGGATCATTCTCTGTGGTGCCATCTCGCAGTACAACTCGATGCAGAAGCCCAAGGGGCTCGCCAACACTTCGATGCTCATCGTGCGTCGTGCTCGCATGGAGGGGTTCATTGTCTTCCAGGACTTCGGCTCGCGGCTCGCCGAGGCCCAGCTCGAACTGGCGGCGATGGTCGCGAAGGGCACCCTGGTACACCAGGAGCACCTCGTGCACGGACTCGAACACGCGCCAGAGGCGCTAAACCTGCTCTTCAGCGGCGGCAACCACGGCAAAACGCTCGTGGTCGTGGATGACAGCGTTCAATTGGCCTGATTAGAGGGCCCCGAGCGCCACTGCACGTTCGCCACGAGGGCTCGGTGGTCACTGCCTCCGTCAGTCGCCGAACCCCCGAGACTCAACCACGGACCGCGTCCGAGGACGTGATCGATCTGACTGTGGGGAAAGCGCGCGGGCCAGGTCCGCGCGCGCACGAGCGTTCGCCAGCCCGGCAACAAGACTCGCAGTAACGGGCGCCAGCAGTTGAAATCGCCCGCGAGGATCGTGGGCAACGCTGGCTCGAGCGAGGCCGCGAGTTCGTTGAGCTGGCGATACTGACGATGCGAGCCATGACTCAGGTGCGCTCCGTGCACGCCCATTACGTAAAACGGTCGGCCATCCAATGAGAGTCGCGCGACGATGACGGCTCGATTTACCTTCTCCTTGGTGAGGCGAGCGAGCGGTTCGGCGTGAATCTCCTCGATGGGCAACTTCGTCAGCAGTCCCAGTCCCCATTCGCCGGTCTCGAGCACGCCGTGCGACGAGCGTCTGATCCACTGGCGCTTGGAGAGATCGCGGTGCTCTTGGAAGTAGAGGCCGTGTTCGCCCGTGAAGTGCGCCAGTAGCGGCAACCAGGTTCGTCCTCCCGCGCTCGAGGTGACCCGTTCTCCGCGGGCCAGGGGTACGAAGAGTCCCTTCATGCCGAGTCGCGCGCACAACTCGGTAAACAGATCAGGGCCTTGGTCGCCGCGCCAGAGTTCGGGACACACCAGTATGTCCACGTCGAGCTGACTCGCGTGTTCGAGCGCTCGTGTGGGTCGGCCCCAGCCGTCGATGCCGGCGTGCAGATTGAACGACGCGACACGCACGATAAAACCCTACGCCGTGGCGTGGTGAGGATGTGCAAGGCTCTAGTCGTGGAATCGGTCAACGTCAGCTTCGGTCACCGACTGTGGTGGGTCGACGCGTTCATCGGGGCTGCTGAGCGGGGTAATCCCGCGGTCGTCGTACTGCTTGAGCGGCCCATGGAGGACTACGAACTCCAACAAATCGCCTTCGAACTTGGGGTCTCGGAGACCGCCTTCGTTCGCCGGGTGGGCGACACGTGGTCGCTTCGCTGGTTTACGCCGACCGTGGAAGTTGACCTCTGCGGTCACGCCACGCTGGCGACCCTGCACGTCTTGTTGAGCGAGCTCGGAGTGCCCGGAGGCGAGTTCTACTTCCAGACCCGCTCGGGCGTCCTGTCGGGGAGGCGTCTGCGAGACGGCATGCTCGGGGTCGATTTACCGCGTTCCTACATCGAGCCGCTCGACGAGGCCGTGCTCAACGGGACGCTCGGTCCCGTGCGTGAGGTCTTCCAGGCGGGCCCCCAGAGTGTGCTCGCGGTCGTCGAGGATTACGACACCTTGTGCGGACTCGCAGTTGATTCCATGAGCTTGTTCCTCGTGCCCAGTTCGATGGTGATTGTGGCGTGCCACGGTGGGCCCGACGTCGACGTCTCCATTCGAGTCTTCGCACCGCGTCTCGGTCTCGCCGAAGACCACGTCACCGGCAGCGCCATGTGCGCGGTCTCGCCTTGGTGGGTCGAGAAAGTCGGCTCACCCGTCGTCTCGGTGCGACAGGCGTCGGCGCGCGGGGGCGTCATGCACGCGCGACTCTTCGAGAAGAACGTCGAAGTGGCGGGTCTGGCGCGGACATTCTTTGGTGGCGATCTGCGCGCATGAGCAACCCGTCGCTCGGGCCTGGCCCCCACACGAAGATACGTCGGCTCCCCGCCAAGGCCGACTACAACGAAGACGTCATCTACGCCATCCTCGACGAAGCTCGATTCTGTCACGTCGCGGGGACCGTAGACGGACTGGCGATGGCGCTGCCGACCCTGCACGCGCGCGAAGGGCGCACCCTCTACTTGCACGGCAACAAATCCAACGCCATCTTGAACGCGGTCCTTGACGCCGGGCGTGCTTGCGTGAGCGTGACGCTCTACGACGGTTTGCGTCTCGCGCGCAGCGGTTTCGAGTCGTCCATTGCGTACCGCTCGGTGGTGGTGGTGGGACCGACGAGGCCAATCGAGGAGGAGGTCGAAAAGGCTCGGGTGCTCAATCTCTTCCTCGACGCGGTCCTTTCGGGAAGGGCGAGCGAGGTTCGACCAATGAGCGAGCAGGAAGTGCGGCTCACCCTCGTGGTCGCGCTCGTCATTGACGAGGCGTCGGCCAAGGTCTCGCGGGGCCCGACCGAGGACTTCGTCGAGGACATGGACTTGCCGATCTGGTCGGGCACGGTGCCCGCGCGCCTCAGTTTTGGCGAACCGGTGCCGAGCCGTGACGGAGCCATGGCGAGTGGCGACGTGCCGCTTCCCGAGTCGGTGCGCCGGCTCCTCGAACAGCAGTGATGGACCGCTACGACGAGTTACGAGAAGCGATTCGTGCCATTGACCCGGTCGACGAACGCGAAACCGAGTCCATTAGCGCCACGCTGGACCGTCTCGACTGGCCCGCCAATCCCTTTGACGAACGACTGAACGATCACCACGTCACCGCGTCGGCTTTCGTGGTCTCCTCGCGCGGAGTCATCCTTCATCGCCACAAGCGCCTCGGGATCTGGGTCCAGCCCGGCGGGCACGTTGACTACGACGAGAGCCCAACCCAAGCTGCGCTGCGTGAGACCTACGAGGAGACGGGACTGGCCGTTCGTCACCTCGAGGCGCCACTGCTCTTTCATGTCGACCTTCACCCGGGACCTCGCGGCCACACCCACTACGACCTGCGCTACGTCCTGCTCGCGGCGCCCCAGGAACCCAATCCGCTCGTGGGTGAGAGTCGCCAGGTGTACTGGTTCAGTTTCGAGGGCGCCCAGGAACGCTGCGAGAAGCCGCTCGCCGCGGCACTGAAGAAGCTCGGCCAGTGGTACGACGACAATCGCGTGAGAGACTACGAGCCGTGAGTGAGACTGACGCGCTTCGCGCCTTGATGGAGGCTGATCGCTGGATCGATCGGGTTGGGTCCCAGCGTAACCACCTACCCGAGAAGACCGAACTCACCACCCTCGAGGGTGAACTGCGTTCACTGCTCAAGGCGCTCCAGGACGCCCAGGGTGAGATTGATCCGATACAGCGCGCCTACGAGGACGCCGCCAGTGAATCGCAGCGGCTGAAGAAGCGTGAAGTGGACCTCGCGACGACGCTCGCCACCTCGACGGGCAACGCACGCGAGTTGGGTGCGATCCACACCGAACTCGACCACGTGCGCGAACTGCTGGGCGCCTGCGAGGATCGCGAACTCGAACTCCTGCTCGGCCTCGAGCCCCTCGAAGAGGTGGTCGTGGCGCTGCGCGCTAAGGCCCAGCCCGAGCTCGTGCGCCGAACCGAATTGCAGTCCCAGATCGTGGCACTCGAAGGTTCGCTCAACGAGGAGCTGGTGTCGTTACGCGAAGCACGGGAACAGCGCGCGTCCGCGCTCTCGCCCGAACTGCTCGCGCGCTACGACTCGGCGTTCGTGCGTGTGGGTACTTCGGGCGCGGCCCAAGTCGACGCGGGCCGCTGCGACGGTTGTCGCATCGCCCTCTCACCGCTCGACTTCGATCGCTGGAAGGCCCAACCGAGTGGAAGCTTCCTCAGTTGCCCCGAGTGCGGGCGTCTCTTGCTGCCGTGATCATCCTCATACGTCACGGCCAGACCACCACGAACGCACAAGGCCTGCTGGTGGGACGAAGTGACCCCGCACTCACTGAACTCGGCGCGCGACAAGCCCGCGCCCTGGTCCCGTTGCTCGCCGGGGTGAGCGTAGTCTGGTCCTCGCCGCTTGGCCGCGCGCGCGAGACTGCGCACCTGGCCCTGCCTCATCTTCAGGCGATCGTCAAGGACTCCTTCATTGAAGTCGACTACGGCGACCTCGAGGGACAACCGCTCAGCGCGGTCTCGGCCGAGCAGTGGAAGAGCTTTGAGGCCGACCACGAACTGGCCCTGGGAAACGGCGAATCAATGGCGTCGGTAGACGCGCGCGTGCACGCCGAACTCGAGGCGCTCTTGGCTGATCCGTCGAGTTTGCTGTACCAGGCTCACGAGCATTTGGCGATCGTGAGCCACGTGTCGCCCATCAAGTCCGCGACCGTCTGGGCGCTCGGGGTGCCCGGGGCAGTGGCGTGGCGCACACGTTTGGACAACGGATCGATCACCACCATCGCGACGCGACGTTCGGCGCCGTTACTGGTGCACTTCAACATGGTGCCGGCGCTGCACTAGTCAGCGTAGAGCCACGTAGAGCGCGGCGAAGTGCAGTCCCGCGCCCAGAAGCGTGAAGGCGTGGAAGAGCTCGTGGTAGCCAAAGACCCGCGGCGACAGCTTCGGTCGTTTGGCGCCGTAAAAGACGGCCCCCACGGAGTAGGCGAGACCGCCCGCGACCACCAGTGAGAAACACAGCGGCCCACCGCCGCGGTAGATCTGGGGCATCACCGCCACCGCGGCCCAGCCGACGACGAGGTAGGGAAGGGTGTTCACCCACTTGGGCGTATCCAGGGCCAACTGGCGGATCGCGATGCCCACCGCGGCGCCCGAACCAATGACGATCATCAAGACGACGCGAATCGTGCCGTGCATGGTGAGTCCCGCGATGCCGAGGTAACTGCCGGTGATGGCGAGGAAGATCGTCGAATGATCCGCGCGCTTCCACGCGCGACGCTGCGACGGCGACCATCGCACCCGGTGAAACAGGGCGCTGGTGATCATCATCGAGGCAACGCCCAGCACGTAACAGAGGACCCATCCCACCTGGGGCCAGGTGCGCGCTCGTATCAGCAGCAGCGGCGAACAGCCGAGCAAGATGACCGCACCCCCGACGTGGAGCCAACCTCGCAGCAACGGCTTATCGGTGGGCACTGGTCGACTGGTCGTGGGGGCGTCACTGCTCACACTCCCACCCTACGTTCGAGGCGCGCGGTGCTCGGCGCGTCGACACAACGAAGCCCGCTCATTCCGTTAAAGGAACAAGCGGGCTCGCGATGTTTGGCCCCCCCAGCCAATAGTGAAGAAATTACCCTGCGCCCAGCCGGTACTCTGTCAAAAGATGCCAACAAACCAAGGGTTGTGCACAACTTCACAAACAGGGAGTCCGCATGGAACGAAGGAAACTAGGCCAGGGCCTCGAGGTTTCTGCACAAGGACTCGGTTGTATGGGCATGAGCGAGTTCTACGGCGAGGGTGACGACACCGAATCGGTCGCCACCATCCACGCGGCGTTGGACCACGGGGTTAACTTTCTCGACACCGCCGACATGTACGGTCCGTTCAAGAACGAAGCGTTGGTCGGTTCGGCCATCCAGCAGCGGCGAAGCGAAGTCGTGATCGCCACCAAGTTCGGCAATGAGCGCGGCGAGGACGGTACGTACCTGGGCATCAACGGTCGACCCGAGTACGTGCTGAAGGCCTGTGAGGCTTCGTTGCGTCGCTTAGGCGTCGACGTGATTGATCTGTATTACCAGCACCGAGTGGACCGCGGCGTACCGATCGAAGAGACCTGGGGCGCCATGCGCTCGCTCGTCGAGGCCGGGAAGGTTCGCCACTTGGGCATCTCGGAGGCTTCTTCGGCGACTATCGAACGCGCCCACGCGGTGCACCCCGTGACCGCGCTGCAGAGCGAGTACTCGCTGTGGACGCGCGACCCCGAGGATGACGTGCTCGATACGTGCCGGCGCCTGGGGATTGGTTTCGTTGCGTACAGCCCGCTCGGCCGGGGCTTTCTGACGGGTGAAACGTCCAATCGCGAGGCGAAGGACCCGAAGGACTTTCGCAGCGTCAATCCACGCTTCGTGGGCGACGCGGGTGCGAACAACCTGAAACTGGTCGCGAACCTCGAGTCGATTGCACACGAGAAGAACGTAAGTGTCGCGCAACTGGCACTCGCCTGGGTGCTCTCTCGCGGGCCCGACGTCGTGCCGATCCCCGGTACGAAGCGGCGCAAGTGGCTCATGGAGAATATCGCGGCGAGCGACGTCGTCTTGAGCGACGCCGACGTCGCCGCGCTTGAGGCGGCGGTGCCTCGCGCAGCGGTCGCGGGCGAGCGTTACGTCGAGCGCGCCATGGGTTCGCTCAACGGTTGAGTTGGCGCAAGTGTCCCTGGGCCAGTTCGTAACTCTGGTCACACCACTGCACCACACGCTCGTCGTGGGTCGCTACGACGAGCGTCGCGTCGACGCTGGCCAGTAACGCCAGTACCTTGTCGGTTTCCTCGGCGCCGAGACCACTCGTGGGTTCGTCGGCGAGCACGATGCGAGGACTCGTCACGAGAGCACGCACGATCGCGACGCGCTGGCGCTCGCCCCGTGAGAGCTCGTCGAACCTGGTGGTCTCCTCGGACGTGACGCCGAGTGTCGCGAGGTCCCGGTGCGACTCTCGCACGCTCGAGCGTCCGAGGAGCAATACGTCACGCGCGTAGCCCCTCGTAAGACCCGGTTCGCTCGCCACGTAGGCGAGCATGGTGCGAAGTTGGGCTTCGTCGATGTCGCGAACCGGCACGCCGCCGATGCTCAGCTCTCCCGACGACACCGGATCGAGGCCACCGAGAGCGCGCAGCAACGTCGATTTGCCTGCACCCGAAGGTCCGACAATGGCGATGCGTTGGCCCGGTGCGAACTCGAAGTTCGCGTCAGAGACGAGAATCGCGCCCTCCTCGCGCAAACTCAGGTGCGTCGCTCGAATCGTCGCGTCGACGGGCCAGGCGGCGCTCGCGAGAAACGGACTCTCCTCGAGGTCCTCGAGTCGTTCGCTGGACCCGCTGACCGCTACGGCGGTGTCCAGGGCGAGACGGATCGCCGCCAGGGAATCGGCGGTGGCGACACCGAGTAGGGCGACGACGACGAGCCACGTGGGTGAAGCGTGTGGGCTGGTGAGCCAGACCACTTGGACCGCCACGAGACCCGCGACCAGTGAGAGCACGATGGAACGACGCTGCACCTGATGGACAATTCCTTCGGCGCGTTCCAGTGCCTCGCGTCGCCGGGCGAGACGCGAGGACGCGAAACTCTCGCGCCCGAGCAACGTGAGTTCTGGCACCACCGCACTAAGTTCCACCAGGGAACCCTGGTAGGCACCTCGGGCGTGGCGCAAGGTCCGGTCCGCGCGTAAGAGAGGTCCGAGGTTCGTGATGAGCAGCGCCACCGCAACGGCCTGGATGACCAAGAACCACAAGGCGGTCACGAGCCACTTTCCGTGTGGTGGGAGCACCGCCACCACGACGTCGCCCAACACCAGAGCGACCACCGTGTTGATCACCGGCAGCGCGAATCGCAGCCAGAGGTCTTGGAGTTCGTCAGTGTCTCGTAACGAGCGCTCCAGCAGGTCGCCCGCGGCGTGCGTGCGCCAACGCGTGTAGTCCCAGCGTCCGACCATCGCGACGAGCCAGCGTCGCCAACGCGTCACCGCTTCGAATCCGAGTCGGTGTGCGCTCACGCGCTCGAAGAAACGCAGCGGTGAGCGCAGGAAAGCGAGGACCTCGATGATGATGAGCACACCCGCGACCGCCGCCAAGCCAGGACGCCGGGCGCTCTCGACGAGCAGGCCCACCGCCCCCACCAAGAGCCCGACGCTGGTGAGCGTGGCGACGCTGCCCGCGAGTATGGCGCGGGTCAGGTCGAAGGCGGGTGGTTGGGCTCGTCGCAGCCAGCGCACGAGACGTCCCAAGTCGCTGTTCATCCTGGCACCTCGATGCGTTGGCGCGCTGAATCCAGCAGGGGCTTGTCGACCGTCGCCTCGACGACGGCGACCGCGGTGAGCGAGTCAAGTAGTGATCGAAGTGAACCTCGGGCGTGCTCATCGATCACGCCGGCGATGTCGTCAAGCACGAGGAGCGACGGATTCGCGAGCACGCAGCGCGCGAGCGCGAGGCGTACCTTCTCACCGGTGCTGAGGCCCCGGCCGTCGGCGAGGAGCGTGGCGCCCAGATCCGAGAAGCGTGGACCGACTAAGTCGAGCGAACCGAGCAAGGACGTGATGGTGTCGTGTTCCACTTCGCTCCCGAGCGTGAGGTTCTCGTAGAGCGTGCCGGCGACGAGCGAGCTCTCGACGCTGACGTAGCCAATTGCGACCTCGGCGTGACTCGCGTTTCCCGAGAACGCCTCGCGCCAACCGAGCAACGTGTGCAGCAGCGTGGTCTTGCCAGCGCCCGAAGGGCCCGTGATTATGACTCGATCGCCGGGTACCACAAGGAAGTCGTAGGACGTGGGTCCGGCATTCGTCACGAGGTGTTCGGCGCGTAGTAATGCCGCGCTCGTCGAGGTGGCTGGCGCCGTGGGCTCTGCCAAGAGGGCGAGGGACTTTTCGGCGTTCTCGCGTCGATGGAACTCGACGCCGAACCTGCGCACGTGTACGAAGATTTCGCTGGTGACGAGGATCGCCACGAGTGCGCGCTCGAGGGTGAGGTGGCCCTCGAGGAGCCGAAAGCCAACCACCATCGCCACCAGCCCTATGCTGACGCCACTCAGGAACTCGGTGACCAGCGAGGACTCGAGTGCGACGCGGATGGCGCGCATGGCAATGGAGTGTTCGGAGTCCGAGATCGCTGCGATCTCGTCGGCGCCGTAAGCAACCGCACCGAGGGCTCGAAGTTCCGGGGCGTGGTTGAGCAGTTCGAGCTGACGCGCTTCGAGCAGGGACCGACGCTGCTGATAGTCCAGCGCGAGCGCCTCGCTGCGTCGGCCCGCACGCTGATAGAGCGGCACGGCGAGGCACATTAAGACCACGGTTATCAGCGTGCTTAACCAACCGGCGGCGACGAACACCACCGCGAGCCCGAGCACGCTCGCGCGAGCGCTCGTGGAAAGCAGTTCGAGCGACGGGCCGTCACCCGCGTGCTCGATCGCCAGCGAGAGGTCGCCACGGTTGCGCTCACCCTCGGCGCGCGGCGAGCGAAGGTGGGTAACGACTCGACGGCGCCAGAACTCCTTTATGGTCCGCGCGCTCGCCGTGCTCCATTCGACGAGCGCAAAGGCGAGGAGCCAGCGGGCAGCGAGCACCAGCGAGAGCAGAACCAGGCCCGTCGACGTGGAGCGGTGCGCGAGCTTCGTGAGGGCGATTGCGCTCGTTATCGCCAGAGCCAGGGAGAACAGGACATTTGCCGCGCCGAGCGCGCGCGCCGATAGAGAATAGGACGGCTCCGTTGAAGTCGTCGACGTTCCAGAGGCCACCGGTCAATGCTAACGAGCCCTACGAGGGCTAGAGAGAGTCGTCTCGATGCGCCAGAAGTTTTGCGGGGCCGTTCAGCCAATCGCGCAGGGCCTTCGTTGCTCGACAGTCGTCCTCATTGTACTCGAGAATTCGTTGGCGCCACTGGGCGGCGCCTTCGGCGCTCGAAACGGCGACTTCGTACCAGAGCATCGAGGCCTCCCCGCTCGGGTTTGAATCGCGCCAACGAAACCCACTCATCGCCGCGAGTTGCTTGAGACCCAGTGGCCCCGTGGTCTGGATCTGACGTTTGGCGTACTCGTGTAGGTCGATCCACTGTGGTTCCTGGAGCGCGCGAAACGCGTCCACGTCCGCACGCGTGGGCCCACCAGGCACCGGAGAGGCGACCGCGCGGTTCATCGCCCCGTCTTCGGCCTGAGCCCAGAAGCAGTAGGCGGCGAAGGTCCGTCCGTCCTCGTGGCAGGTTCGTCGCAGCTCGTCGAACCACTTCCAGAACTTCGCAAAGACCTCCGCCTCGGCTCGTGGGGTGAGTTCGCCCCACTCAACGAAGGCCTGATAACCGGCCTGGATTCCTTCGACGTGACCGCTGAGCGTGACGTTCGCGCCCCATAGGTACGTCGCGTCGTCGTAACTCTCCATGTCGACGTCGACTTCGACGTCCGCGACGGGACAACCCATGTCGCTGGGTGAAAGTTTCCGCAGTGAACTCGAACGTTCGTGCGCGCGTGCGCGGTAGATAAGGTCGTCGAGCTTGTCGATGAGTCGTCCGAGGTGGTCTTCGCGCCGAGACTCCTCGCGCACCGCGGGTACTTTGGCCCGGGCCACACGCGCGCGGTACGGGTCGAGCCGGGCCAGCTGCGCTCGAGTGTCGACCCCGTGGTCGTGCAGGATCAACTGTTGATCGATGTTGGTGTAGCGCGTGAGCGACACGTCGTCGATGCGCTCGAGCTGGGCTTCGCAGTACGTCGCGTAGGGACACTCGGCGCACTCGCGGTGCCAGTAGGGCTGGGTGGGGAAGTCGCCTCCGTGCGCTAGCCACTGATCGTGGGCCGCGAGTAGGACGAGGCGCTCCTCGTAGGCCTGGTCGTAGGTCGCCAGGTTGAAGCGGGGATAGTCCTTGGTCGCGAGCTCGAACCACCACAAGCGGCGATGCCGGTCGATTATCGCCGCGCGTCCCGCGGGGTCACCGTGTCCGAGCGCCTGGAGGACCCTCGTCGCGTGGGCGAGGCCGATACCGTTTCGCGTGACGGTGGGCGTGCTGCGCGGGCCGTAGCCGTCGGTGTACGTCGCCTCGCTGGGTAGGAGATGGGTGAGCGATCCTTCGAGCAACCGACGGGTGCTCGTCGGTTCGATGATCTCGTTGTTCTTTATGAGGATTGGTGCGTAGACGAAACGTTCGTCCTCGCGCCCCACGCGCACCAGCACGTGCGCCACGGCTCGCCGGCGGCCCTTCGTGTCGCTCGGCAGCCGAGGACGGAGGAGCAATTCGGCGCCCTCGCGCATCAGTTCGATGGTGTCGTCGCTACTGGATGGTGTGACGGCTTCTAAATGAAAAGAGGCGATCTCTTCGAGGGTCCCGAGTCGATGCTGCTCGGCGTCGCGTTGGCGCCGAGCGAGTTCGGCCGACGTCTCGGGAGCGACGAAATCGAACGGGCGACCGCGGTTGAGTGCGACTCGATGGGCGCAAGCGAGTATCTCTTCGCTTCGCAGTAGATCGGCCACGATCAAAGCCTACGAGTCGTGAGGGACCTCGTTACGCCAGCTTCGCCACAGCGACGCGTACTCCCCGTTCAGGGCGACCAATTCGTTGTGGGTGCCTAATTCGCTGATCCGCCCGTCGTTGATGACGCACACTCGGTCGGCGTCGTGGGCGGTGTAAAGACGGTGCGCTATGGCGATGACCGTGCGGCCCTCGAGCACCGCCGCCATGGACCCTTCGAGGTGACGAGCCGCATGGGGATCGAGCAAGGCCGTCGCCTCGTCAAGAACGAGCGTGTGAGGATCCGCCAGCACGAGACGCGCGAGGGCCAACTGCTGGGCTTGGGCGGGTGTGACCTGGTGACCGGTCGTGCCGAGTTCGGTAGCGAGACCCTCGGGCAGTTGCTCGACCCATTCGAGGGCGTCCACCGCCTCGAGCGCGGCGATGATGTTCGCCTCGGGGGCGTTCGGCTTAGCTAAGGCAAGATTCTCGCGGACCGATCCGATGAAGATGTGATGCTCTTGGGTGACCAGCGCAACGTGTTGGCGCAGCATCGTGAGTGGCATCTGGGAGAGCTCGACTTCACCGACGCGCACCGAACCGATACGCGGTGCGTCGATACCCGCGAGGAGACGTCCGATTGTCGATTTGCCGGCGCCTGAGGGGCCAACAATGGCCAATCGTTCGCCGGGTTGGACCGTGAGTGACAGGCCCTTCAACACATCGTGTCCGCTGCGGTAGGCGTAGTGGACGTTTCGCATCGTGAGCACCTCACTCGAGGGTGCGCGTGAGCTTCGAGGCCGGGTGTCGCCCACGACCGACACGCCAACCAGTCGAGCGAGTGAAGACTGGCCCATCTGGAGCTCGTCGAGCCAGGAGATTATTCGGTCGATGGGGTCATTGATCTGAACGACGTAGAGCGTCACCGTGGTCGCGGCGCCGATCGTGATGCTGTGCTGGAGCACTAGCCAACCACTCCATCCGAGCGTCACCGCGACCGAAAGGGCAAAGGAGCTCTCGACTATCGGAAACCACACCATTCGCATCAGCAACGTGTACATCTCGGAATAAAAAGATTCGCGAATGTTCCCCTCGATGCGCGTCGCCTGGCGTTGGCCGAGTTGATGGGCGTCGACGGTCCGCGCCCCCTCGGTGGTCTCTGACACGGTGCCGGACATGCTGGCGTAACTCATGCGCTCTCGTCGGTAGCCGGGCGTCGCGTAGCGCAAGTAATAGCGCGTGGAAAAGACGATGAACGGCACCGACACGAGCGACGCCACGCTCGCGAGCGGACTGATGATGAGCATCGCGATGAACGTCAACAATGTCTGTATCAGTGCGACGAGCCATTCGGGCAGGGCAAAGCGCACCGTGCGCGAGAGCGCTTCGATGTCGTTGGTGGTTCGACTGAGCAGGTCGCCCGTGCCTGCGCGCTCCACCTCGATGAGCGGCAGCTCCAGCACGCTGGCGAGGAATTCCTCGCGCAACTGGGCGAAGATCGTTTCGCCGAGCACGTAACTTCGCCGCCGCGCCAAGAACGAAAAGAGGGCATAACAGAGCGACGACCCGAGAAGGATCGACACGTAAATGACGATCCGCGACGAGTTGAGGGTCCCGTCGGTCGCGAAGTTGGTGATCTCGCCAATAACCCATGCGGGCACGAGACCCATGACCGCGGCGACCGCGTAGAGCGAGAGCATGCGAATGAATCTGCGCCGGTGCTCGTTGAGCAAGCGCTTGGCGTACACCCGGACGGTTGGGAAATCCGCGATTGGCAGCGAACTCATCAGGAATCCCCTCGCAGCACGATCTCTCGATAGTCCGGCGAGTTCGCGAGGAGGTCTCGATGAGTTCCCTCGCTGACCACTCGACCGTTGCGGTAGACGTAGATGTAGTCCACGTGCTGGAGCATGAGTGGACTCGTCGTGGCGATCATCGTGGTGCGTCCGCGGCGGACATCACTCAATCGCGACGCGATGCGCCCTTCGGTGTGCGTGTCAACTGCGGAAGTCGGATCGACCAAGATGAGTACCTCGGAGTTCCTCAGCAATGCTCGGGCCAGACTCAACCGTTGGCGTTGACCTCCGGAGAAGCCGCGACCGCGTTCTTCGACGTTGGTGCTGAGACCTTCTTCGAGGGCGTCGAGAATGTCGAGCGCGCTGGACGCTTCGAGGGCCTCAAGAATCGGCGAGTCGGTGGGCAGGCCGTGGGGCACGAGCTCGTAACGAAGCTCGCCCGAAAAGAGTCGTGGTTCGATTTCACTCACCGCGATGTTGGTGCGCGTGTCGCGCACCGAGAATGAGTTAAGCGAAATTCCGTTCAAGAGGACGTCGTCGACGTCGGCCACGAACCGCCCGAGTCGATCGGCCAGGATCGTCGCGTCATCCGCGTTGTCGGTCACCACCGCGGTCAAGGCACCGCGCAAGAGACGTATGCCGCTTCGCGTGTCCTCGAGGACTTCGATCCGTGATGGCCATTCGCGTGGATTGTCTGGTTCTTTGACGAGAGGAGTGACGTTCAAGATCCGAAGCACCCGCCCGGCACCCACGTAGGCTCTCGTGGTTGCGATCACGTATTCAATCGCCGTGCGCAGTGGTGTCGTGAGGAAAGTGGCGTAGCCGAAGAACGCCACCAACTGACCGGGTTGCAACGTGCCAGTCATGACGTCGCGTGCGCCGAGGAAGGTGACGATGGCCGTGAGAATCGCAGGCAGGAGGATCTGACCTGATTCGAGTCCGGCTTGGGGCGTGGCGATACGGTTTCCGGCACGGCGTACGACGTCGCTCTGGCGGCGATAGTTGCCCAAGAACACCTCTTCGCCGCCGACGCCGCGAAGTATTCGAAGGCCCGCGACCGTGTCCGAGCCGAGCGCGGCGAGGCGACCGGCCGCTTCTCGCTGCGCCGCCTGGGCGGCGTGCAGTGGCCTCATGAGCGGTACGGTGAACGCGGCCAGGATCGGAACACCGAAGAGCACGATGAGACCGAGTTCGACCGACGTCGAAAGCAGGATGAACGAGACCACGATCCAGGCAACGATGGATCCGACGAAGCGGGCCATCACGTCGTAGGCACCGCCAATGCGCATCGCGTCCGCGGCGACCGTATTTACTACGTCTCCCGAGGGGATCTCTTCTATGAGCGCGGTGCCCGTGATCGAAATGTGGTGGCCGATGACCTGAACGGTGCGATAGGCGGCGCTCATCCAGTTGGTCACCGCGAGCTGGTGTCGCAGTGAGCCGCACAGGGCTTGAAAGAGTCCCAGGGCCATGACGATGCCCACCCAATGAATGAGTTCGGCTTCATTGTGCCTGGCGATGCCGTGATCGATCGCGGCTCCGACGGCGGCCCAGAGCAGGGCCTGACTCACCATCCAGCCAATGCCGAATAGGGCATTAAAGAACAGCAACCCCTTCTGATGCCCAGCGAGCCACATCAAAAAGCGCAGGGGAGACCGCGTGTCGGGCGCGCCGGGCTCGTCGACCGGCAATTCACGGTACGGAAGATGCAACACGAGATATTTCTCCAAGAAAAGAAGGTGGATAGTGAGCTGACCTATAAGCGGGGTTCTGTCCACCCTTCGTAAGAAGGGATGGGCGGCCATCCATCTAAGCGATCTACCTCGGGAGTGCCTTGTTTCCAAGACATGCGGGCCACGCGCTCCCACGTTTGATCTTGCTCCGGGTGGGGTTTACCGAGCCACCTTGATCGCTCAAGGTGCTGGTGCGCTCTTACCGCACCGTTTCACCCTTACCTGTGCCCGGTTTCCCTGGCCATCGGCGGTCTGTTCTCTGTGGCACTGTCCTGCACGTCACCGCGACTCACGTTTCGCGAGCACCCTGCCCTTTGGAGCCCCGACTTTCCTCACGTCTCTAAAGAAACGTGCGGCCACCCAGTCAACTCACTATCCGGCGTTAATTCTGACATACCGACCTATTACGAACATGTGACGTTTTCGCACTCGACGGGCGATAGCCTCGCCACGTGGTGCAAGACGAATTCACGCTCGACGAGCCGATACTCGAAGTCGGACAGTTCTACGAACTCGTCACCGCGCAACTCGAGGCCGCTCTCGGTCGCCGTCACCCGCGCTGGGTGCGCGGCGAGGTGGCGAAGGTCTACGAGAAGACCCACCTGTACCTCGATCTGGTGGACGCGGGGTCGACGTCGAGTGACACCAAGCGGCCCGTACTGAACGCGCACTGCTGGGCGTCGCAGTGGAATCCCCTCAAGCGAAAACTGGCCGACGATGGCGTGGCTTTAAAGCCCGGGGTCATCGTGAGTTGTTTTGGGTACGTGGACCTTTATGCCCCCCAGGGTCGCATTGGCTTCACCGTCACGGCCATCGATGTCGAGGGTTTGCTCGGTGACGTCGCGCGCCGGCGTCAGGAGCTGATCAATCGGTTGAAGGAGGAGGGCCTCCTCGAAGCCAACAAGGCTCGGCCGCTCTCGCCGGTGCCGCTTCGCGTGGGTTTGGTGGCGAGTCCGGGCACCGAGGGTTACAGCGACTTCACCGGCCAGTTGCTCAAATCCGGTTACGGCTTCGAGATACTTCTGGTCAAGACTGCGGTGCAAGGTGAGTCCGCACCGGCGCAGATCGTGAGCGCGTTAGAAACCCTGGACCAAGGTCAGGTGGACTTGATCTGTCTGGTGCGCGGTGGGGGATCAAAAGGAGACCTCGCCTGCTTTGACGACGAAAGCGTAGCGCGCGCCATCGCCGGTGCTTCGACGCCGGTCTTCACGGGAATCGGTCACACCGGCGATGAATCGATCGCCGACCTGGTGGCGCACACGCGAGCGATCACCCCCACCAAGTTGGGCGAAGACATCGTGAACCTCGTCGCCCAATGGGATCAGCGAAACGTACGTCTTCCCGCTCAGCGGATCCTCAGTGCGACCGAGGCGATCCTCGAGGAAGCGACCGTCTACGTGGGAGAGCGGCGACGTACGATGATCTTTGCCGTGCGCGACCGGCTGCGCCTGGAACGACGTCACCTCGGAGCGACGCGAGGACGACTCGTGCTGCAAAGCACGCACTTGTTGGGTGCCGCCCAGCAGATGCTCGCGTCTTCACGCCAATTACTCAGCGCCTACGACCCCGTGCGGCGACTCGCCCAAGGTTGGGCCATCGTCACGCGAGTAGATGGTCGGGTCGTGAAGCAACTCGATGACGTGACAGCGGGCGACCTCGTGAGGGTTCGCCTGAGCGACGGCACCTTCGACTCGACCGTAAAGCAAAAGGATGGAGATGGATCATGACGATTGGTGACTGGAACGAGGCGGCGGCGGAGCTCAATGAGATCGTGGCGTCCTTCGATGAAGGTGAAGTCTCGGTCGACGATTTGTTCGTGAAACTGGAGCGGGCCACGCAGATCATTGAGTCCCTGGAGACTCGCCTCGACGCCACGAAGGCCAAGGTCGAGGAACTGGCACCGCGCATCGCCAGAGTCGCCGATCAAGAGTGAGCGATCGGCTTTACTTCCGCCAACTCCTCTCGGGAAGGGACTTCGCTCGCGACGACGAGCCAGCACGACAGATGGTGAATTTCGTCTACGCGCTCGGTGACCGCGACACGGGAGAGGCGCTTCTCGTGGACCCGGCTTATCGGCCCCGTGAGTTGGTGGAACTGGTCGAGGCGGACGGTATGAGGGTCTGCGGGGTGCTCGCCACGCACTACCACCCCGACCACGTCGGCGGCGACCTCATGGGAACGCAGATCGAAGGCATCCGCGAACTGCTCGAGGTCGTGGACGTGCCGGTGCACGTACACCGCGACGAGTCGCCGTGGGTCACGCTGGTCACCGGCGTTGATGACGACGCCCTGGTGGCCCATGAATCGGGTGACCACGTCGCGGTGGGCGCGCTTGACGTGACCCTCATCCACACCCCTGGGCACACCCCGGGTAGCCAATCGTTCCTCGTTGACGGACGATTATTGAGCGGCGACACGCTCTTCATCGACGGCTGTGGACGAACGGACCTGCCCGGGTCCGATCCCGAGGAGATGTACCGGACCCTGACGACGCGACTGAGTGACGTCGGTGACGACGCGGTGCTCTATCCGGGCCATCGCTACTCGCCCGAATCGAGTTCGCCCATGGGTGACGTACGCAAGCACAATTTCGTGCTGGCACCCACGACGCGCGAGCAGTGGCTCGCCATGTTCTCTTGACGACGCTCACTTCCAAAGACCACGTCGTCGTGGTCGGCGCGGGTCTCGCCGGGTGGCGGCTCGTCGAAGCCCTTCGCCGAGACGGTTTCGCGGGAGCGATCACTCTGATTGGCGACGAACTTCACGCCCCCTATGACCGCCCGCCGCTTTCTAAGAACGTACTGGTGGGCAAGTGGGGGCCCGAGAGGACGACGTTGGCGACGCCCGAGCACATCGAACGCAGCGACGTGACGCTGCGACTCGGCGTCGCCGCCACGCAACTGGACGTCGCGAATACCACGGTTCACTTGAGTGATGACACGGCGGTCGAAGGCACCTTCGTCGTCGTCGCGACCGGCTCGCGCGCCAGGCATCTTGGTTACAGCGCTGACCCGTTGCTGCACACCATACGCAGCCGCGACGACCTCGTGGCGCTCGAGGTGGCGCTAAGCGGTCTGGGAAAAGGGAGCGCGATTGCGGTCATTGGGGGTGGTTTCATCGGTGCCGAGGCGGCGACGGCCCTGCGAACGAGGGGATTTGAGCCCATCGTGCTCGAAGTGGCGTCGCGCCCGCTGCTCGGGGCCCTCGGAGCGGAGGTCTCGTTCTGGCTGGAGGGGTTGGCGACCGAGGCCGGCGTAGAGCTTCGTACGTCTCAGCGCATCGTCGACGTGAAGTTCGCTGAGGACAGTTTTGCGGTGTCCTTCGACGACGACGTTGATCTCGTGGTGCGCGCCGTAGTCGTTGGGGCGGGAGCGGTTCCCAACGTCGAGTGGCTCGCGACGTCGGGGCTCGAGATCGACAATGGTGTGGTGGTCGATGAGAGTCTCCTCGCGACCGACCGGGTGGCGGCGATTGGCGACGTCGCAAGTTTTTCGTGGAGAAACGTCTTTGGCACCGAGCGGGTGCGCATCGAGCATTGGCAGGTTGCCAACGACCACGCCGCGCACCTCGCGCACGTGCTGGTCACCGGCGAGGAACTGTCCTCGCCCATGATCCCCTATTTCTGGTCCGACCAATACGGCAAGAAGATCCAGATGCTCGGTCATCCCCGAGGAAGCGACCACGCGCAGATCGTCAGCGGATCGGTCGCGCAGGGCAAGTGGACGGCGCTCTACTCGAGAGATGGCGTACTGAGCGGTGTAGTGTCGCTGAGCCAGCCCCGTGCGCTGATGCTCACCAAGGTGTTGCTCGAAGAACGTACGACGCTCGAGGACGCTCTCCATCGAGCGCCCTGGTCCGAGTAAGTCGTTGCGCGAGCTAGAACTGGACGGTACTCAGGTCGGGGATCGTTTTTTCGACCCGCGCCACCATCGCAGACCAGGTGTCACGACCGTGGCTACGTTGTTCATTGCCCAATTCGGGCAGAAAGACCTCAAGCGGTTCCCAGAGTTGTTCGACGTCACTCGGTGCGAGATGACCCGCCCCGACCAAGGCCATCAGGCCCGCCCCGCGGGTCGTCGCCTCACGTTCGCGCGACACCGTGACCTTGATGCCGGTGAAGTTGGCGAATGATTGGACGAAGAACTTATTGACCGTCATGCCCCCATCAACTCGTATCTCGTCAATGGTCGTCTTGGTCTCACGCTGGGCGGCCTCGACGAGGTCCGCGCCGCGATGGGCAATGCCCTCGAGCACCGCGCGCACCAGGTGGGCCCTGGTCGAACCACGGGTGATCCCAAAGAATCCACCGCGTGCGCCGAAGTCCCACTTGGGCGTACCGAGCCCCGACAGCGCCGGCACGAACCAGACACCTTCACTCGAGTTCACCGACGTGGCGAGCTCCTCGGACTGAGCGGCGCTGGAGATGAGACCGAGTGAGTCACGCAGCCATTCAATGCACGATCCCGCGGCGAGGGCGATTGCTTCGATGCCCCAGAGCACACCTTGGGCATCGCTTCGCACGACGATGGGAAAGCAACCCGAGGCCAGGGCGGTCATGGTCTCGGGTGCGCGCGCGGCGTCGATCATGTCGAGCATCGCGCCGGTGCCAAAGGTGATCTTCACGCCGTGCCCGACGCAGCACTGGCCAAAGAGTGAGGCGGACTGGTCGCCCACGAGAGCGAAGATCGGTGGTGAGCCCTCGAGGACTGACGCGCGGGCGTGCGCCGCGATGGTGGGTACGATCGTCGGCATCATCGAAGGATCCAGGCCGAGCAGCTCGAGGGCATTCGCGTCCCACGAGGTCGCGTCGAGTGAGACGAGCCCCGTGACCGCGGCGTTGGACTGATCGGTCACGTGCACCGATCCATCGCTCAGGTGCCACGTGATCCAGGATTCGATCGTGGAAAACTTGAGTTCTCGAGCGGGTCGTCGCGAATGTTCGACGAGCCACTTGATTTTGGTGCCCGATTGGTTGGGCGCGAGTCGAAGACCTTGGCCCTGGAAGATAAGGCAGTCGATCACTGTACGCAGGTCCTGCCAGCTGAGCGCGGGTCCGACGGGTTCTCCCGTCGCGGGGTCGAAGACCACCGTGGTGGCGCGTTGATTGGTGACGCCCACCACGTCGCACGCACCACCTTCTGCGAGCGTTCGCGTCGCGAGATCTACCACGAGGTCCCAGATCTCAAGCGCGTCGAGTTCGACCTCACCGGGGCGCGGCGTCGATACCGTGAGCGGCGCCTGGTGCACGCACGATACGTTGCCCGCCGTGTCGACGAGTGCGGTGCGCACCGAGGTACTGCCAACGTCGATGGCGAGGGCCTTCACCACGGTTCGCCCCCGATCCCGAGGGCGCCGGGATTGAGGATGTTGAGCGGATCAAGTTCTCCCTTCATCGCGACGAGCACTTCGTAACCCGAACCGAGGGCCTCGCGAACGAAACGGGCGCGATTCCTTCCCACGCCGTGGTGGTGGCTCAGCGCGCCGCCGCTCGCCAAGACCGCGGTGGTCGCCACGTCCCAGGCGTGACGGTAGAAAGCCTCAGCGTCCCCCTCGGGCCGACCAGCGAAGGTGAAGTACAAACAGGCCCCGTCGCAGTAGGCGTGACTCTGGTGCACCGACGCGACGATCAGTCCCTCGACGGCCGACAACGCGGCGGTGACGGCGCGGTGCATGGGCGCGAGCGTCGCCCATGGTCCGCTCACTTCAAGTGTGTCCACGACCAGACCGTGCTCCCACAAGGGCGCCAGCGCGCTGACGTCGTTGCGATGCTCCAGCCATTTCGCCACGAGCCCGGCGTCGAGTTCCTTCGCCGTGGCGCATTCCTCGCCAACTATTCTCATGGTCGCCTCCACGAAGTCGTGCTGGCCCTCGTCGAGCACGACGAGGGCGCAGGTGGCGACATCGAAGTTGCGCGCCGACTCGACCTCGTCATAGAGGCGCAACACGGCGGGCGATGCGTCGCGTTGCAAGATCCGACGACAGGCGTCGAGACCTTGCTCGAAAGATTTGAATCCGTAGGCGGCGCGTCGCTCGTACGTGGCCAGGCGCCGGGTTACGAGCGTCGCCTCGGTGGTGATCCCGAGCGTCCCTTCGCTGCCCACGAACAGGGCCATCAAGTCTGGACCAACCGCTTGACGAGGGCCGTGTCCGCCGAGTTCGAGAACGTCGCCGTTGGCGAGCACGACGGTGAGTGCTCGCACGATGTCCTCGATCTTGCCGTAACGGTTGGAGAGTTGGCCCGCACCGCGGCACGCGATCCAACCGCCCACCGTCGCCAGGTCGAAGGACTGAGGGAAGTGACCGACCGTCCAGCCCCGCTCCTGGACGAAGGCTTCGAGCTCGGGACCAAAGACGCCCGCCTCGACCCTCACCGTGCCCGAAACATCATCGAAGCCAATGATGGCGTTCAACCGGGTCATGTCGAGAGCGATGCCGCCCTCGGGCGCGACCGCACCACCGAGCACGCCCGAACGGCCACCCTGGGCGGTGACGGGTAGGTGATGGACGCTCGCGATGCGCAACACCGTGCGTACCTGCTCGGTGTTGGTGGGAAAGACCACCACACCTGGCCAGTGGGGTACACGTCCTCTTGAAGCGAGACCAATCGACAAGGGCCACCAGTCGCGACCATGATCGGCTCGCTCGAAGTCGGCGATCTCGTAGCCGATCAGGGCGGCGTCGAATTCAGCTAACACGTCGGGGGCCAGGGGAGCGGGCACGTTCGCGCCAAAGGTGCTCGGTGGAAAGTCGTTGGGCATCGTTGGCTTGGTCATCGTTGCACCTTAGAGATCGAGACCGGCCGCGGACAATTCCTTCGCGACAAGTTCCTCGTAGCGACGCACTTCGCGCTCGCGTTGTTCGTCGCTCCAAGCGAGATCCGGACCTACGAGTTCGGCGATGGCGGCGGCGGCGCGGCGCGTGGCTCGCGCGTCCACGAGGTGAGCGCGGGTGCGCCGGGTCAACAAGTCCACGAGCGACGTCACCATTTCCTGGCGTGCGCTGAAGAGGAACTCCGCCTTGATAAAGGGTTGGTTGTCGATCACCGGTTCGCCGAGCGACCGATCAGCTCGCACCATGTCCAAGATGTCCTTTGCTTCGACCCCGAAGCGCTGATAGAGGTGGGTCTCGGCGCGCGTGCTTGGTCGCCAGGTGCCGTAACCGTGCAAACGCAATCGTTTGGTCTGAACCTTGCCGAGGTGTGCGAAGTACGGAGACAGCGCGTCGACGGCGTCCTCAGCCATCTGGCGATAGGTCGTCCATTTCCCGCCGGTGATGTGGATGACGCCATCCTTGGAATCGGTCACCTGATGTCGTCGCGAAAGGTCCGCGGTGCGTTCGCTCAGCTGCTGGCCCTCGTGGGCTGCGAGCAACGGGCGAAGTCCCGACCATACGCCCGTGACGTCGTGCGAACTCAAGTCAGAAGTCGTCCATTCGTTCACCACCCCAAGTAGGTACGCAACGTCCTCGGGCGTGCAGTCGGGCTCGTCGAGCTCGCCGTCGTAGGCGGTGTCGGTCGTGCCGATATAGGTATAGGGCGCCTCTTCGAAGGGCACGACGAAGATGCTGCGCCGGTCGCCTGGAACGGTGAGTACCGCCGCGACGTCAACGGGCAGTCGAGCACGGGGCACCGAAATGTGCACGCCCTTCGCGGGCGTGATCCGGTGCGAGGTCTCGTGCTCGGTCAAGGCGAAGACGCTATCGGCCCAGACACCCGTCGCGTTCACCACGGTCCTGGTCTTGATCGCGAAATCGGTGTCGTTAAGTTCGTCGTGACAGATGACTTCGGTCGTGCGACCCTCGGCGTCGTGAGTGACGCCCGTGGCGCGTACGTAGTTGGCGGCGACGGCGTCGAAGTCGAGTACCGCAGTTCTGGCGAGGGCGAGCGCGACGCGGGCGTCATCGCCACGAGCGTCCATGTAGAGGAAACCCGCTACGAGGCGCTCGGTCTTAAGGGTAGGCAAGTGTCCTAGAGCTTCGGCCTTGTTGATCCTGCGGTACCTCGTGCCAATCCGCCATCCACCGGTGACGTCATAGATCAGTAGCGCGGTCGCGTAGCCTCGCGCGAGTGTCTTGGACACAACGCCGTTCTTACCGAACAGAGGTATGAGAAACGGCAAAGGTCGTACGAGGAAGGGCGCGTTCGCCAAGAGACGCTGTCGTTCGCGCAGGTTCTCATAGACGAGGCGGAACTCCTTCTGTTGAAGGTAACGAAGCCCACCGTGGACCATCTTGGAAGACTTCGAACTAGTTCCTGACGCAAAGTCACCCGAATCGATCAGCGCGACCTTTAGCCCGCGTGAAGCGGCGTCCACCGCAACTCCCGCACCCGTCATGCCCGCTCCGATGACGACGACGTCGTAGGTATTTGTGGTCATGACGGCGATTGACTCGTCGCGCTCGAAGTGGCTCACTCGCCAATGTTGGCACACCGTCAGGGCTAACTTGAGTGTCATGGACTTTGCACTCAGTGATGAACTACTCGCACTTCAGATGAGCGTGCGAAAACTCGCCCAGGACAAGATAAAGCCGCGAGCACGAGAAATCGATACGACGTCGTCGTACCCCCAGGACATCTTCGAGGAGTTCAAGAAGGCTGACCTGCTAGGACTTTGTATCCCACCAGAGTACGGCGGCTCGGGAGCGGGCATCCTCGGTCTCACAATCGCGATCGAGGAAGTGACGAAGTACTCGAACGTCTTAGGACTGATGTTGCTCCTGACGCGACTGCCGACCGGTCCGCTCATGATCGCGGGCACCGAGGAACAAAAGCAGCGCTACTTGCCCGGGATCGCCACTGGCGCCACGCGGGCGGCGTTTTGTCTCTCAGAGCCAGGCGCGGGTTCGGACGTCGCAGGAATGCAGAGTCGTGTCGTGCCGGACCCGTCGAGCGAAGGTGGCTACTTGCTGAGTGGGACCAAATGCTGGATCTCGGGGGGAATGCAGGCGGACTGGTTCGTGGTCTTCGCCAAACTCGGGGACCCGACGTCGCGGTTGCACTCGGACATCGGGGCGTTCATCGTCGAAGCCACTAGCGCGGGCGTTACGCGACCCCGGGTTGATAAGAAGATGGGCGTCAAGGGTATCGACACCGCCGAGATCAACTTCGATCAAGTGCCGGTACCCAAGACCAACGTCATCGGGGGGAGTTTCGGACTAATCATGCAGTCACTCAACGCCATGCGCCCCATCGTCGCGGCGAGGGGAATCGGTCTCGCGGAGGGTGCGCTCATGTACGCCACCGAGTACGTGAAGAACCGACCAGCCTTCGGCAAGACCATCGCCGATTTTCAGGGCATCCAGTGGGAGATCGCCAAATGCGCGACCGAGATCGAGGCGGCTCGGCTGTTGACCTATCGCGGGGCGTGGTTGGCCGATCAGGGCAAGTTCTCCAAGGAATACGTACCCATGTTGTCGATGTGCAAGTACTACGCCTCCGAGGTGGCCGTCAAAGCGTCGGGTCTGGCCTTGCAGATGTTGGGTGCGGCTGGCTACATGGAAGAACACCCGACCGAGCTGTACTACCGCGACGCGCGCCAGTTGACGATCGTCGAAGGAACGAGTCAGGTCCAACTGGGTCTCATTGGCAAGGGCGTTCTCGGCCACGACCTGTGGTGGGACTGAACACGGCGGCGTCGGCGAGAAATCTACACTGACAACGTGAGTGGGCCACTGGAAGGCGTCAAGGTAATCGAACTGGCGGGCATCGGGCCGGGTCCCTACGCCTGCATGCTGCTCGCCGACATGGGGGCCGACGTCCTACGACTCGAGCGCGGCGACGCCGAGGCGAAACGCGACGAGAGCTGGGACCTGCTGAACCGGTCGCGTTATTCAGTCGCCCTTGACCTGAAGAGTGATGCTGGTCGTGCGCTGGTACTCGAGTTGTGTGAGCAGGCGGACGTTCTCGTCGAAGGATTTCGACCCGGCGTGACCGAGCGACTGGGACTCGGGCCCAAGGACGTATGGAAAAGAAACGCACGACTCGTCTATGGACGCATGACCGGTTACGGGCAACAGGGTGCCCTCTCTCAGCGCGCGGGCCACGACATCAACTACATCGCGGTGTCGGGCGCCCTGTGGCCAGTGGGGCGCGCGCGAGAACGTCCGGTGCCACCGCTTAACCTCGTAGGCGACTTCGGCGGCGGATCTCTGTTCTTGGCGCTGGGCGTGGTGGCGGCGCTCGTGCACGCGAGAGAAAGTGGCGAAGGTCAAGTCGTCGACGCGGCGATGGTCGACGGCTCGGCGTCACTTCTCTCAATGACGCATTCCTTCTTGAACGCGGGCTACTGGCACGAAGAGCGAGGGGTCAATATCCTCGACACCGGCGCCCACTTCTATGAGGTGTACGAGACCGCCGACGAACGCTAC
>Ga0302202_10000903_pt1 | contig 37815 bp, 35 predicted proteins | sample II_Bog_N3_3_FD_194579 | JGI IMG/M metagenome (GOLD analysis project Ga0302202, IMG submission 194579) | Peat permafrost microbial communities from Stordalen Mire near Abisko, Sweden - II_Bog_N3_3 | ecosystem: Environmental > Terrestrial > Soil > Wetlands > Peat | place: Sweden: Abisko...
GGGCAGGGGCGTGCCCGGGTAGTGGCCGGGGCCGACGGCCAGCTGGTCCGCCCCGACCCCCTCCACGATGACCTGGTCGAGACCGATGCGGGGGATCACGATGATGCCGACCGGGGCACCGACGGCCGGGTAGGCGACGACCGGTACGGGGTGTCCGGAGTGCTGCTCGGACCGGGTGTGGGCCAGGGCCTGGTCGAACCGGGACCGGAGGTCGCGCTGACCCTGCCAGTGGGCGAGTGCGGTCCCCCACTGCTGATAGGCGACGAAGGCCAGCACCAGGGCGGCGGCCACCAGCAGCCATCGCCCGATCCGGGCGAGGACGCGGGGTCGGGCACGTACCTGAGGGCCCGGAGGGCCCGGGTCGGTGGTCAGTTCGACGGGCGGTCGCGGCGTCGATCGACCACCACGGGCAGACGGCGGCGCCGGGCCCGGTCGTAGACCAGCAGCGAGGCGCCCGCGGCGGCCAGCAGGAGTGCCAGGGCGAGCGGGAGGCGGACGTCTTCACCGGTCATGGCCAACGCCTGCCCACTACCCGAACCCCCGGCACCGGTGTCGGCGGCGGCGGCCCCCGACGGGACCGTGGTCGTGGTGACGGGCGCGGCGGTGGTCGTGGTGGTGGTCGGCGGGACCACCGTGAAGGCGTTGGTGAAGGCGCACGTCACGTGCGGGTCGGCGGCCGTCAGGGTCACCAGTACGTCCGAGTTCGTCGGGGCCGTGTAGGTGCCGTTGCACGTGATCCCCTGGGGTGCCCAGGAACCGGCCGCCGTGTCGTCCGGCCCCGACTCCACGACGGAGTAGCGGCCGAGGTCGAGGGAGTCGAGCGAGTAGTCACCGGAGACCTGGGTGGCGGTGGCGGGCACGTCCGGCGCCGTGGTGGTGGCGGAGTAGATCGGATCCGCCGTGTCGGCCTGGTCGGACGGCGGGTCGGGGACGACCGAGAACTCGGTGGTACCGGTCCCGCCGACGGTGGTCTTGGTGAGCGTGATGCTCCCCGTCGGGGTGAAGGTGTTGGTGAACGTACAGGCCAGGCTCTCGAGGGCCGACGTCACGTGGACGGTCTGACTGGTGGCGACCGGACCCGCCACACCGTTGCAGTCGAACGCGGTCACCGCCCAGCTGCCCGCTCCGGTCGTGGCCGGCAGTGTCTCGGCCACCGTGTAGTCGGCCGGGAGCGTGGCCGGGTTGTCGATCACGTCACAGGTGACCGGGGCGACCGTGCAGGCCTCGGCCGGCACCCCCTCGGTCGTGGTGGTGGCGCTGAGGGCGGTGGGCGCCCCGATCGGGGGCGTGACCGTCACCGGGAACGTGCCCACCCCGCCGATGGTCTGTTTGAACACCGTCAGGTCCACCTCGTTACGGGCGTTGGTGTAGGTGCACGTCGCCACGTCGGCCGGGGCCAGGTCGACGGTGACGAGGACGTTGGTGTCGAAGGTGACCGGCGTGCCGACGGGCGCGGCCTGGCCGTTGAACGTGCTGAGGCCGTTCTGCGAGGTGCACACGGCGGAGGTGAACGAGTAGCCGGCCAGGGCCTGCTCCTGGAAGTTCCAGTTGACGTTGGAGTCCCGGGTGAACGACACGCTCTGGCCCGCCGGCACGTCGAACACCTGGCCCGGGTTGTAGGAGACGGTCCCGGAGAAGGGGAAGGTGGGTGTACTGACCCCGGCGTTGGTGAGGGTCTTGGCGATCGTGATGGTGCCCGGCAGGGGCTTCTGGTCGACCGCGTAGTAGTAGCAGAACACGTGACTCTGACCCGAGGGGAAGCCGACCCACTCGACGTTGTCACCGTTCAGGTTGTCGATGGCGCACCGCAGGGCGCCGAACGCGTAACGGGTACCGAAGGCGGCCGTGCCCAGTGGGTCGGTGGTCGTGCCGCCCTGCACCCACAGCTGGTGCTGGGCCGCGGCGGTCACCTGTGCCGGGGTCAGGGTGGTGGTGACCGCACCGGCGATGGAGGACCCGGTCGGATTGCCCGACGTGTCGAGGAGCGGGACCGAGGCCTCGGTGGTGAAGCTCGGGCTGGTCGGATTGGAGACGCGGGACAGGTTCGTGCCGGGGGTCGTGCCGTTGATGCCGTTGCCGAACGTGAACTGCCACCCGGGCAGCGCGGTGCAGGCGGGCTGGTTGGGCGTCTCCACCGACGGGCTGATGGGTTGGCCGGGCGTGTAGGCGGTGTCGGCACCCAGGTCCTGGAGACTCTCCTGGATGTTGTTGCGGGCGAGGTTGGCGGTGATGTCCTGGTACGTCGGGCACTGGCGGGCGACGAAGGTCACCAGGTAGCTGCCCGGCGTGGCGGCGACCGCGGCGGGGGCGGGCAGAGCGGCGAAGGAGACCACCGCGGCCAGCGGGGCCAGGACCACCAGTGCCGCCCCGAGCGTGCGGAGGCGGGCGTGCGGGCGCTTCACAGGTCCACCCTCCCACATCCGGCGAGGTCCGACCGGGGATGCGGGCGGCGGGCGTTCCGCTCAGGCGGTGACGGCGTCCAACCGGCTCCGGAGCTCGGCCAGCAGGCCGTCGATCGGCACCCGGACCTGATCGGTCGTGTCGCGGTCCCGCACGGTGACGGCACCGTCCTCGAGCGAGTCGAAGTCGATGGTGACGCACCAGGGGGTGCCGACCTCGTCCTGGCGGCGGTAGCGCTTGCCGATCGACTGGGTGGTGTCGTAGTCGCACATGAAGTGGGGCTGGAGCAGGCCGAGCACCTTGCGGGCGAGGGGCTCGAGCGTCTCCTTCTTCGACAGCGGCAGCACGCCCACCTGGTAAGGGGCGAGCCGGGGGTCGAGCCGCAGCAGCGTGCGGGCCTCGCCGCCCACGACGTCCTCGGAGTACGCGGCGAGCAGGAACGCCATCATCGTGCGGGTGGCGCCGGCCGCCGGCTCGATGACGTAGGGCACGTAGCGCTCGTTGGCCGTCTGGTCGTAGTACTCGAGCTTCTCGCCCGAGGCCGCGGCATGGGCCCGCAGGTCGAAGTCGGACCGGTTGGCGATGCCCTCGAGCTCGTCCCAGCCCCACGGGAAGAGGAACTCGACGTCGGCGGTGCCCGAGGAGTAGTGCGACAGCTCGCTCTGCTCGTGGTGGCGCAGGCGCAGGTGGTCCTCGGGGATCCCGAGGCCCAGATACCAGCGGTACCGCTCGTCGAGCCAGTAGGCGAACCACTGGTCGGCCTCGGCCGGCGGGACGAAGTACTCCATCTCCATCTGCTCGAACTCACGGGTGCGGAACACGAAGTTCTGGGGCGTGATCTCGTTGCGGAAGGACTTGCCGACCTGGGCGATGCCGAAGGGGGGCTTCAGCCTCGTGGTCTGGAGCACGTTGGCGAAATTGATGAACATGCCCTGTGCGGTCTCGGGACGCAGGTAGGCGACGGCACCCTCGTCCTCGAGCGGACCGGCGTGGGTCTTGAACATGAGGTTGAAGGCCCGGGCCTCGGTGAACTCGGTCGAGCCACAGTTCGGGCAGACACCGTCGATCTTGTCCTCGCGCCAGCGCTGGTGGCAGTTCATGCAGTCCACCAACGGATCGGTGAAGGTGGCCAGGTGACCCGAGGCGGCCCACACGGCCGGCGGGCTGAGGATGGCGGCGTCCAGTCCCACCACGTCGCTGCGGCGCTGGACCATGGCGTCCCACCAGGCGTTCTTGACGTTGCGCAGGAGGTTGACCCCGAGCGGGCCGTAGTCGTAGGTGGAACGGAACCCGCCGTAGATCTCGGCCGACTGGAAGATGAAGCCCCGGCGCTTGCAGAGGCCGATCACCTTGTCCATCAGCTCCGACGTCTCGGGTGCGGCGTCCGTGGGTACTTCCGACTCAGGCATAAGGGGGCATCGTACCGGCTGGCCCCCGGAGCCGGACCCCGTGGCCGGATATCCGGTCACCCCGTGACGAGGTACCCGGTCACGGCGTTGGCGAGGAGCCGTCCCCGTACGGTGAGGACGGCCCGTCCCGACGACCGGTCGACCAGACCGTCGAGGTCGGGGTGGTCGGGCAGCGCCTCGAGGGGCACACCGGACGACGTGCGCAGGCCCAGGGCCAGGGCCTCGAACCGACGTCGCCCGGCGTCCAGCACCTCCTCGCCGGCGGTCGTGTCGTCGTCGGCCTCCACCAGGGCCACGTAGCGGTCGGGGGTGCGGACGTTCCACCACCGGCGGCCGGCGGCGTGGCTGTGCGCGGCCGAGCCGATGCCCCGGTAGTCCCCCTGGTCCCAGTAGAGGTGGTTGTGCCGGCACTCGTGGCCCGGCCGCGCCCAGTTCGAGATCTCCTCCCACCGGTAGCCGGCCGCGGCCAGCTCCCGGTCGGCCGTCTCGTACCGGTCGGCCTGGACGTCGTCGTCGGGATGGCGGTCCGGCGTCGCGGCGAGCGGGGTGCCCGGCTCCACCGTCAGGGCGTAGGCACTGAGGTGGGGTGGCGGCTGGGCGAGCCCGAGGAGGTCGGACAGACTGGTCTCCCAGTCCACGTCGCGCTCCCCCGCCCCGCCGATGATGAGGTCGAGGTTCCACGAGTCGAACCCGGCCTCGGCGACCCGGGCGGCCGCCTCGACGACGTGGTCGGGCCCGTGGCGCCGCCCCAGACCCTCGAGCACGTGGCCGACCGTGGACTGGACCCCGAGGGAGATGCGGGTCACGCCGGCGGCCCGGTAGGTCGCCAACCGCTCGGCGTCGACGTCCTCAGGGTTGCACTCGACCGTGACCTCGGCATCGGGCCACCGCGGCACCGCGTCCAGGATCCGGGCGAGCAGGTCGGCGGGCAGACGGGACGGGGTGCCGCCCCCGAAGAACACGGACGTGGCCGTCGCCATGCCGTCGCGGGCGACGGCCCGCTGCAGCTCGGTGACGCACGCCGCCGCGTACGTCTCCATCAGGTGGTCCCGGTCGGTGTAGGTGGCGAAGGCGCAGTAGTCGCAGCGGTGCCGGCAGAAGGGCACGTGGACGTAGACCCCGAACGGGACGGGCCCACTCACGGGCCACCCACCTGGTCCGGGCCGGGGCGACCCGCCGGACGCGGTACGCCGGCGGCGGCCTCCTTGGCCTCTTCCCACCGGGCCAGGGCCTCGACCCGCTCGACGGCGTGGTCGACGATCGGGTCGGGGTAGTCCGACGTGCCGATCTCGGGCACGTAGCGGGCCACGTAGGCACCGTCCGGGTCGAACCGCTCGGCTTGACGCTCCGGACTGAAGATCCGGTAGAAGGGGGCGGCGTCGGTCCCGGTGCCGGCCACCCACTGCCAGCCGTGGTTGTTGGAGGCGAGGTCCCCGTCGATGAGCACGTCGAGGAAGTGGGCCGCGCCCCGCTGCCAGTCGAGGTGGAGGTCCTTGACCAGGAACGAGGCGACGAGCATGCGGACCCGGTTGTGCATCCAACCCTCGGAGTTGAGCTGGCGCATGCCGGCGTCGACCAGCGGGTAGCCGGTGCGCCCCTGCACCCAGGCCCTGAAGCGCGCCTCGGCTTCGGGCCCGGTGTCGCTCCGGAGGTGTGCGCCGACCGGCGACAGCGACGTCCAGGCCGAGTCGGGCCGGTGCCACAGGACGTCGGCGTAGAACTCGCGCCAGGCCACCTCGGCGGCGAACTTGTCGCCGCCCGGTGTGGACGGGACGCGGGCCAGCACCGTCCGCGGGTGCACGGTACCGAAACGGAGGTGGGGCGACAGACGCGACGTGCCGTCGACGTCGGGACGGTCGCGGTCGTCGCCGTAGGCGCCGATCGGCCCGTCGAGGAACCGGTCGAGGAGCTCCGTGGCGGCCCCTTCCCCTGCACCCGGCAGGTCGGCGGTGACGAGTGCGGGGTCCGGTGCCAGATCGGCCGGGGTCATGTCGGGGTCGGCCGCGACCCAGCGCACCCCGGTCGGGGCCGCGGTCGGCCCCGGCCACCCGTGGGCCAGCCACGCGCGGTGGAAGGGGGTGAACACCCGGTAGGCGCCGCCCCCTCCGGCCACGATCCGCCCCGGCGAGACGGCGTAGGGCGAACCGGTCCGGACCAGGTGGCGACCACCGGCGGCCAGAGCGTCGGCCACCCGGGCATCGCGCCGTCGGCCGTAGGGGGCGCAGTCACCCGTGGCGAACACGGAGGTCGCGCCCACCTCGGTCGCCACAGCCGGCACCACCTCCTCGGGTCGACCGTGGCGCAGGGTCAGGTTCCCGTCGAGGGAGGCGTCGAGCGCGGCCAGGGTCCGGGCCAGATAGGCCTTCCGGTTGGGACCGCCGCTCGTCATCAGCCCGTCGTCGACCACGAACAGGGGAACGAGCGGGCGTCCGAGGGCACGGGCCTCCTCGGCGGCGGCAGCCAGCGCCGGGTGGTCGGCCAGCCGGAGGTCGCGCCGGAACCACAGCACCACGGCACCCGGCGGTCCCGTCGTCGGTCGGGTCGTCACCGTGGCGCGCTCGGTCGACCGGGTCCCCGGACCGGGTTCAGGAGACCTGACCCGCCCGGACCGACCGGAGTCGGCGGTCGAGGTGGGCCTCCATCGCCTCGGTGGCCAGCGCCGTGACCTCGTCGGTCACCGCCGACCGGGGCTCGGCCAGGACCCCGGACAGTCCCCCGCCCAGGGTGCGGCGCAGCAGGACCAGCCCGTCGGGCGACAGCGGCCGGCCCCGCCGACAGGACCGGCACAGCACCCCGCCCTCCACGATGTCGAACGCCACCAGCTGCGCGTCGTCGTCCTGGCCGCACGAGACGCAGCCGTCGAGCATGGGGGCCGAGCCCTCGAGGGCGAGCACCTTGAGGAAGAACGCCGGGGCCACCATCGGTGAGTTGCGCTCGGCCAGGGCGGCGATGGCCCGCACCACCATCTCGTAGAGACGGGGGTTGGCATGACGCTCCTGGCCGACCTGGTCGACGACCTCGAGCATCGACAATCCCGCCGACATCCGGTCCAGGTCCTCGCGTACGGGGCGGAAGGTATCGATGACCTCGACCTGGTTGATGGTGTCGAGGTCCCCCCGACCCTGCCAGCCCAACAGGGCGACGTGGCTGAGCGGCTCGAGACGGGAGCCGAACTTGGACGAGGTGCGCCGCACGCCCTTGGCCACGGCCCGCACCTTGCCGTGGTGCTCGGTCATGAGGGTCACGATGCGGTCCGCCTCGCCCAGGCGGATGGTGCGCAGCACCACGCCCCGGTCGCGGAACTGGCTCACCGGGCCGGACCCGGGTCCCCACCGACCGGGCCCGGGGCCGTGCCGCCCGGGCCCGGGGCCGTGCCGCCCGGTTCGGAGGGCGGACCGGCCGCGGCGTCCGGGGTGGACGCTTCGGTCGGCGGCGCGGGGACGTGCGGACCGTCCAGGGGACCGGCGACGCTGCGGAAGCTGGTGAGCGGGATCGGGTCGGGTCGGTTGAACTGCGGGGCCCGTCGGCCGGGTCGCTTGCCGGACAGCAGGTTGCCGGCGCCGACCATGAACACCAGCACGGCCGGGATCACCACGAACGGGGCGGCTGCGGTGAACCCCGCGTGCCAGGCCACCAGCACGCCGACGTAGAGCAGACCACCGAGCACCCAGCCGGTGATGATCCACACCCCGCCGGTGTCGTCGCGCACGCGGTCGCCTCGCCGGTGCACGGGCGGCCGGTGGCCCATCAGGTGACCCCCCCGTAGCGGCGCTGGCGGCGCTGGAAGTCGCCGATGGCGGCGAAGAGGTCGCTCCGGCGGAAGTCCGGCCACAGGACCTCGGTGAAGACGAGTTCGCTGTAGGCGAGCTGCCACAGGAGGAAGTTCGAGATGCGGTGCTCGCCCGAGGTCCGGATCACCAGGTCGGGATCGGGCTGGTCGGGGAAGTAGAGATGGGAGCGGATCGCCTTCTCGGTGACCTTCTCGGGCTTGACGCCCTCGGCCACCAGGTCGCGCACGGCATCGACGATCTCGGCGCGGCCGCCGTAGTTGAAGGCCATGGTCAGTGTGCACCGCCGGTTGTGCTTGGTGAGCTCGATGGACTCGTCCATGCGCTTCAGCACCCGCTTCGGGACCCGCCAGTCGCGCCGGCCGGCGAACCGGATCCGGACCCCTTTGGAGTGGAGCTCGTCACGCCGGCGCATCAGGAGGCTCTCGTTGAACCCCATGAGGTAGCGGACCTCGTCGGGGGGGCGCCGCCAGTTCTCGGTGGAGAAGGCGTACATGGTGATCCACGGGATGCCCAGGTCGAGCGCCCCCTCGACGGCGTCGAGCAGGGCGGCCTCGCCGGCGGCGTGGCCCTCGGTGCGGGGCAGGCCACGGCGCGCCGCCCACCGTCCGTTGCCGTCCATGACGCAGGCCACGTGGGTGGGGATCGGGCCGTCGGCCACGTCGGCGGCGGTCACGGGCACACCGGCCCGCACACCGTCCTCCGCTGCGCTCACCTCGTCATCGTCCACCCTGCGAACCTATCCCGTCGGCCGCCCGGGTCGTACCGTCCCGACACCCGGTGGTTGAGTGCCGGTCCCCCGGGGACTAGACCCTCCCCATGACCCCATGGGCCGCCCTGGCCATCTTCGCCGCCGGGCTGGCCGCCGGCACCGTCAACGCCGTCGTCGGCTCGGGGTCCCTCATCACGTTCCCCACCCTGTTGGCGCTCGGCTACCCGCCGGTGCTGGCCAACGTCTCCAACAACATCGGCCTCGTACCGGGCAGCGGGAGTGCGGTGGTGGCCTACCGCCGCGAGCTCGAGGGCCAGGGGAACCGGGTGCGCCAGCTCGGCACCGCCTCGCTCGCCGGCGGCCTCGCCGGGGCCGTCCTGCTGCTGGCCCTGCCGTCCAGCGTGTTCAAGGCCGCCATCCCGGCCCTCGTGCTCCTGGCGGCGGTGCTCATGGGCATCCAACCCCGGGTCAGCTCCTGGTTGGCGGCCCGGGGCGACCGCAAGCTCCACGGTGGGGCCCCGCTGCTCGTCGGGGTGTTCCTCACCGGCATCTACGGCGGCTACTTCGGTGCCGCCCAGGGGGTCATCCTCATCAGTCTGCTGGCGATCTTCATCGACGACGACCTCCAGCGGCTGAACGGGACCAAGAACGTCCTGGCCCTGGTGGTGAACGGTGTCGCCGCCGTCACGTTCCTGCTGTTCACCACGGTGTCGTGGTCCGTGATCGCGCTCATCGCCGCCGGCTCCACCATCGGCGGCCAGCTCGGCGGGCACTACGGCCGCCGCCTGCCGGCCGACGTGCTGCGGGTGTGCATCGTGGTCGTGGGGGTCGGGGTGGCCATCACGCTCTTCGTCAAGTGGCACTGAGCGGGTAGCGGACACGAGCGGGTAGCGGACACGAGCCGTCCGGAGGGACCGGCCCGGCGTGCGGACGGGACCCGACCACCCCACCGGGGTGTCCGACCCGGCCGGTAGTGTCGGCGGATGCCCGACGAGGTCACCTCCACGCTGCAGCAGGTGGCGCAGCGTCTGCCCGGGGGCGGCGAGTCCCGCCCAGGGCAGGTCGAGATGGCCACCGCGGTCGCCACCTCGATGGCCGGTGGACGCCACCTGGTGGTCCAGGCCGGCACGGGCACCGGCAAGTCGCTCGCCTACCTGGTGCCCGCGGCGCTGTCGGGCGAAAAGGTGGTCGTGGCCACGGCCACCAAGGCCCTGCAGGACCAGCTGGCCGACAAGGACCTGCCGCTGGTGGCGGCGGCGGTCGAGCACGGACTCACCTTCGCCGTCCTGAAGGGACGCAGCAACTACGTCTGCCGCCAGCGCGTGAGCGAGATCGGCGGCACGGGCAGCCAGCTCACCCTGGCCCCCGGCTCGGCCGATCCCCCGGACGCCGACGACCCGTTGACCCCGGGGTCCGGGGTCGACCCCTCGGACCCGGCCACCGTGGCCGACCAGGTCCGGAGCCTCGTGCGCTGGGCCGAGGACACGGTGACCGGGGACCGGGCTGAGCTTCCGTTCGAACCCCACTTCCGGGCCTGGGCCATGGTCTCGACCACCGCCCGGGAGTGCCCCGGGGCGTTCCGGTGCCCGTCCGGTAGGGACTGCTTCGCCGAGGACGCCCGGGCCCGGGCGGCGGAGGCGGACGTGCTCGTGGTCAACACCCACCTCTACGGCGCGCACCTGGCCAGCGGCGGTGCCGTGCTGCCCGAGCACCAGGTGGTGGTGTTCGACGAAGCCCACGAGGTCGAGGACGTGATGACCGACAGCCTCGGGCTCGAGGTGGGTCCCGGGCGGTTCCGGGCGCTGGCCACGGCCGCCCGTTCGGTGCTCGACATGGCGGACGACGGTGCCGGCCGGGCCGTCGAGGGGGTGTCCGACCTGGCCGACGTGTTCCACCGGGTGCTCCGGCCGTGGGCCGGACGCCGGATACCCCACGACGACCTCACCGGGGGCGCCGACCTCGACGCCCCCGCACCGCTCAGCCCGGCCGGCGGACCGGCCGGCGGGGCCGAGGAGACCGACGACGAACCGGTCGGACTCGACCTCGGACTCGAGCCGCTGCCCCGCCCGCGCTCCCGGACCACGAAGGCCGCCGGTCCGCAACCGACCGCGGTCGCACCGTCGTCGACCGGCGTCGGCAGCGATCCCGACCTCGGCACCCTGGTCGCCCTGGCCTCGGGACGGGTGGGGCGACTGGTCGACCAGCTCCGCCGGTCCGAGCGCGAGGCGGACGACGGTGGGGGTACGAACGAACGGTCACGGCGCGACCGGGTCCTGCTCGCCGCCGGTCACCTGGCCGCCGACCTCGCCCGCATGGCGCTGCTCGGCGACGGCGAGGTGGCCTGGGTGGAGGACAGTGCCCGCACGCCCGCGCTGCGCGTGTCCCCCATCGACGTCGGACCGATCCTGGCCGAGCAGCTCTGGGGTTCGGTCACCGGGGTGCTCACCTCGGCCACCGTGCCCATCGGGCTGGCCCGCCGCCTGGGCATGCCGCTCGACGCCACCGACGACCTCGACGTGGGCAGCCCGTTCGACTACCGGACCCATTCCTTGCTCTACGTGGCCTCCACCCTGCCTGACCGGCGCCGTCCCGAGGCCGAGCCCGCCCTCCACGACGAGCTCGAGACGTTGATCAACGCGGCCGGCGGACGGACCCTCGCCCTCTTCACCAGCTGGCGGGCCATGCGCGGGGCGGTGGAGGCCCTGGGCGACCGGTTGGCGTTCCCCATCCTCTCCCAGTCGGATCTGCCCAAGTCGGCCCTCGTCGAGGCGTTCCGGGCCGACGAGTCGGCGTGCCTGTTCGCCACCCTCGGGTTCTGGCAGGGCGTGGACGTGCCCGGCCGGACCCTCAGTCTGGTCACCATCGACCGCATCCCGTTCCCACGGCCCGACGACCCCGTCCTCGAGGCCCGTCGGGAGCTGGCCGGACCGGGGGCGTTCAGCAGCGTCGACCTGCCGCGGGCCGGCACACTCCTCGCCCAGGGGGCGGGTCGCCTCATCCGGTCCTCGGCCGACCGGGGCGTGGTGGCCGTGCTGGACAGCCGGTTGGCCACCGCCCGCTACCGGGGGGCGTTGCTCGAGCGGGTCCCACCGATGAAGCGGACGCTCGACCGGGACGAGGTGGTGGCGTTCCTCCATGGCATCGCCGCCGGCGATCCGGAGTGACCGCCTGATCGACCGGTTGCGCAACTGCCCGTCGCAACTTCGACGGCGTACCTAGGATGCGGACATGAAGGAACTCCTGTACCACCGCTACCTCCTGTCGGCCGTCGAGCGCCACGCCGATCGACCGTGCGTCACCGATGCGTCAACCGGTGTCACGCGGACGTTCGCCGAGCACGCGGCGCGGGTGGCCGGGACCTGCGGTGCCCTCCGGTCGTTGGGTATCGGGCGCGGCGACCGGTTCGCGGTGCTCGCCCTCAACTCGCCGGAGTACCTCGAGCTCTACCACGCCGCCTACCTCGGGGCCGGCGTGATCAACCCCCTCAACCTCCGGTTCGCACCGAAGGAGCTCATCCACGTGCTGCGCGACTCGGGCACCACCACCTGCTTCGTGGACGGGTTCTTCGCCCCGCTCGTCGAGGCCGTGCGCCAGGAGGCCGGGCTCGAGCACGTCGTGCTGATCGGTGCCGGCGACGTGCCCCACACCGCCACCTACGACGGGCTCCTGGACGCCGCCGAGCCGGGTCTCCCCGATGAGGGCGAGGAGACCGACCCCGTGGTGCTGATGTACACGGGAGGAACGACCGGGCTCCCAAAGGGCGTCCTGCTCGATCAGCGGGCCGAGATCCTCAACCTGATGCACATCATGATGCACCGGCCCGTCGGGGCCGAGACCGTCGTCCTCCTGCAGACCCCGATGTTCCATGCCGCCTCGATGTTCAGCATCGTCGGCGGGCCGGCCTTCGGGGCCCACACCGTCGTCCTGCCCATGTTCGAGCCCGGGGCCACCATGACCGCCATCGACACCTACGCGGTCACCGACACCGTCATGGTGCCCACGATGATCGGGCTGACCATGGCCCACCCCGACTTCACCCCCGAGCGGCTCGGTGGTCTGCGCGAGCTGGTCTACGGCGCCTCGCCCATGCCCCGGGACATGCTGGAGCGCCTCCTCGAGCTGTACCCGCACGTCAACATCTGGCAGGGCTACGGCATGACCGAGTGCTGCGCGGTCCTGACGCTGCTCGGCCCGGAGGAGCACCGCCGGGGCGGCGCCTACCTGACCAGCACGGGCCGCGCCGTCGCCGGCGTGGAGCTCGCCATCCAGGACGAACTCGGCCGGTCCGTGGCGACCGGTGTCACCGGCGAGGTCTGTGCCCGGGGCGGCAACTTCATGGTGGAGTACTGGAACCAGCCCGAGGCCACCCGGGAGGCGTTCCGCGACGGCTGGTACCACACGGGGGACGCCGGCTTCCTCGACGCCGCGGGCTACCTCCATCTGGTCGACCGGGTGAAGGACATGATCGTCTCGGGCGGCGAGAACGTGTACTCCATCGAGGTCGAGAACGCGCTGGCCAGCCACCCGGCCGTGCTCCAGGTGGCCGTCATCGGGATCCCCCACGACACGTGGGGCGAGCAGGTCCACGCCGTGGTGGTGCTGCAGCCGGGCGCCGAGGTGGACGCCGAGGAACTCATCGAGCACTCCCGCGAGTGGATCGCCGGGTACAAGGTGCCGAAGAGCATCGAGTTCCGCACCGAGCCCCTCCCGCTCTCGGGGGCCATGAAGGTGCTGAAACGCGAGCTGCGCGATCCCTACTGGGAGGGCCGCGACCGCCGGATCAACTGAGCGCCGCCCACTCCCGGCAGCGGGTGAACGGTCAGAACCCGAGTCGGTCGAGCGAGTCCTCGCGCTGCTGCCAACGCTTCTCCACCCGGACGAACAGCTCGAGATAGGCGCCGGGCTCCATCTGGCTGCGGACGGCGGTGCCCACCTCCTTGAGGGTGACCCCGCCCTTGCCGATGACGATGCCCTTCTGGCTGTCGCGCTCGACCAGGATCTCGCAGCGCACCCGGGGCCACTCCCACTCGGTCACCCGGCAGGCGATGGAGTGCGGGAGCTCGTCGGCCACCCGGTGCAGCAGTTCCTCGCGCACCAGGTCGGCCACCCAGAACGCCTCGGCCACGTCGGTGACCATGCCCTCGGGGTAGTAGCGCGGGCCCTCCGGCATGCGCTCCACGAGGGCGTCCACCAGGGCGGGCACCCCGTCGCCGGTCGCCGCCGACAACGGGAAGTACTCGACCGGCACCGGGTCGCCCCCGGCCTCCGCGTCGAGTTCCCCCACGACGGCCGACACCCCGGTCAGGTGACCCAGCACGCCGTCGCCGCCGACCCGGTCGATCTTGTTCACCACGACGAACAGCGTGGGTCGACCCGCGCCGCGGGCACCGAGCTCGACCGCCAGGGCGGCGGCCCGGGCCATGGCCCGCACCCGCTGGACGGAGTGGGCCAGGACCATCCGGTCGCCGGGGCCGACCGCGCCGGTCGCCTCGACCAGGGCGACCACGGCGTCCACGTCGTCGAGGGACGACGTGGCCGACTCGTTCATCCGCTCACCCAGGGCGGTCTTCGGCTTGTGGAGGCCCGGGGTGTCCACGAAGACGAGCTGGGCATCGGGCCGGTTGAGCACCCCGCGGACCTGGGACCGGGTGGTGTTCGGCCGGGGGGAGACGATGGTCACCTTGGTACCCACCATGGCGTTGACCAACGTGGACTTCCCCACGTTGGGGCGGCCCACCACGGCCACGAAGCCCGAACGGAACCCGCTCACCTCGCCTCCGCCGGGGCGGCGTCGCGCGAGGCGTCGGCCACCGGCTCGATCGAGACACGTTCGATGCGGCGTCCGTTCACCCGGTCGACGACCAGGCGGAGCCCACCGGAGGTGACGGACTCACCGGTCACCGGTACGTGGCCGAGGAGGTCGAACACGAGTCCGCCGACCGTGTCCCAGGCCCCGGTGGGCAGGTGGGCGTCGAGGAGGTCGTTCACCTCGTCGACCGGCAGGCGGGCGCTGACGCGGACACCGCCGCCCGGCAGCTGCTCGACGGGGATCTCCTCGACGTCGAACTCGTCGACGATCTCCCCCACCAGCTCCTCGATGAGGTCCTCCAGGGTCACCAGGCCCGCCGTCCCGCCGTACTCGTTGACCACCACGGCCAGGTGGAACTGCTCCGACTGCATCTCGCGCATCAGATCGGACACCCGTTTGGTCTCGGGCACGAAGTGGGCCTCGCGCACGTGGGGCCCGACCGGCTCGTCCCCGTGCCCGTCGCGGACCACCTGGATCATGTCCTTCGTGTAGGCGATGCCGATGACGTCGTCGATGTGCTGCTCGATGGCCGGCAGCCGGCTGCGACCGGCCTCGAGGGCCAGGTCGAGCGCCACCTCGACGGTCACGTCGACGCCGACGGCGACCATGTCCGTGCGGGGCACCATGACCTCGCGCACCACCGTGTCGCCGAACTCGATGATCGAGTGGATGAGCGCCCGCTCCTCGGTCTCGATCACGTCGCCCTCGACGGCCACGTCCGCCATGGCCAGCAACTCGGACTCGGTGACCAGGGGGCCCACGTAGCCGCCCGACTGGCCGATGAACAGGTTGGCCAGACCGATGAGTCCCTTCGACACCCAGCGCACCGGCCAGAACCCGACCACGGCGGCGACGAACGGTGCGCTGAGCAGCGCGGCGCGCTCGGGGTGGTGCACGGCCCAGTTCTTCGGCACGGCCTCGGCGAACACGAAGATCACGACGATCTCGAAGACGGTGGCGGCCACCACCCCCCAGGCCCCGAACCAGCGGACGGCCAGGACTCCGACCAGGGTGGCCACGACCAGCTGGCAGACGAGCACGAGGAGGAGGACCGGATTGAGGAAGCCCTGCGGGTCCTCGGTGAGCCGGACCAGGACCTTGGCACCCCGTTTGCCCTCGTCGGCCAAGCTCTTCGCCTTGGGCCTCGACATGCGCACGAGTGCGGTCTCGGACAGGGCCAGCACACCCGAGGCGATCAGGAGCACCACCACGACGAGGGACAGGACGACGTCCTCGGTGGCGAAGGTGGCGGTCATCATGGGGACGGGTCGGCGACGGGGACCACGCGGTAGTAGCGGTCGAGGAGCTGCTGCTCCCGACGTTCCATCCGCTCGGCCTCCTCGTCCACCTCGTGGTCCATCCCGAGGAGGTGGAGGATCCCGTGCACCACCAGTAGGGCGATCTCGTCGTCGAAGGTGACTCCGTGTTCGACGGCGTTGACGGCGGCCACGGAGGGGCAGATGACCACGTCGCCGAGGAGCAGGTGCCGACCCGTGGCGGCCTCGATGGACGCCGGGCCCGTGCCGCCCTCGTCGGGTGACCGCCCACTCCGGTCGACCTCGTCCTCGATGGGGAACGACAGCACGTCGGTCGGCCCCTCCTTGCCCAGGAACCGCTCGTTGAGGGCGGCGATGGCGGGAGCGTCGATGAAGAGCAGCGAGACCTCGGTGTCCGTCGTGATGCCCTCGGCCTCGAGCACGGCCCGGGCCAGCTCGGACCACTTCTCGACCGCCACCGGATGGTCGGCCTGCTCGTCGGCCGCGTAGATGTCGAGGGTCACGACGCCGACCCGTTCGTCGTCACGCCACCCGACGGGCCGTCCCCGTCCGAGCCGGTGCCGACCCGGCCCGGCTCGGCCCGGTCGTAGGCCGAGACGATGTCGGCCACGATCTTGTGGCGGACGACGTCCTGGGCCCGCAGGTGCACGAAGGCGAGGTCCGGCACCCCGCCGAGGACGGCCTCGAGCCCGACCAGACCGGAGCGGCCCCCGGGGATGTCGACCTGGGTCATGTCGCCGGTGACGACGGCCTTGGAGCCGAACCCGATCCGGGTGAGGAACATCTTCATCTGCTCGGGACTGGTGTTCTGGGCCTCGTCCAGGATGATGAACGAGTTGTTGAGCGTGCGCCCCCGCATGAACGCCAGCGGGGCCACCTCCACGGCGCCCTTGTCGATCAACCGCTGCGCCCCTTCGGCCTCGAGCAGGTCGTGCAGTGCGTCGTAGAGGGGACGGAGGTAGGGATCGACCTTGGCCAACATGTCGCCGGGCAGGAAGCCCAGGCGCTCCCCGGCCTCGACCGCCGGACGGGTGAGGATGATGCGGTTGACCTGACGGGCCTGGAGCGCCTGCACCGCCAGGGCCACGGCCAGATAGGACTTGCCGGTGCCGGCCGGCCCGATGCCGAAGGTCACGATGTTGCGGGCGATGGCATCGGCGTAGGCCTTCTGACCACTCGTCTTCGGGCGCACGGCCCGGCCCCGCGACGACCGCAGCAGCTCGCTGGTCAGGACCTCGGACGGGCGGACGTCGTCACGCATCATGTCGATGGTCCGCTTCAGCTGCACGGCGTCCAGACCCTGGCCGGACTCGAGCAGGATGATCAGTTCCTGGAAGAGGGAGGCCACCCGGTCGGCTTCGGGGCCCACACCGTCGACGGTGACCTCGTTGCCCCGCACGGCGATGTGGACGTCGGGGAATGCGTCCTCGATCTGGCGCAGCAGCTCATCGCGCTGGCCCAGGAGCCCGGCCATGAGGTGATTGCCGGGAACGAGGATCTTTACCGGGGTGCCTGCCACGTGCGTTCTGCCTGCGACCCTACCAGCGGGCCGGGTGGACCCGGACGCACGCACGGAGGCCGGGACCGGGCCGGGGGCGGGGGACGGCGCTCAGCCCGGCGGCCAGTCGAGGGACCGTCCACCCGTGACGTGGACGTGCAGGTGCGGCACCGAGTTCAAGGCGTCGGGACCGACGTTGAAGGTGAGGCGGTAGCCCCGGTCCTCGGCGCCGATCCCCTCGGCGTCGGCCACCGCTTTGGCCGCCACCAGTAGGGCCACGACGTCGTCGGCGTCCTCGGGAACCACGGTCCCGGCGTTGACGATGTGGCGGATCGGGACCACCAGGACGTGCACCGGTGCCTGCGGGTTGATGTCCCGGAAGGCGACCGTCCGGTCGTCGCGGCGGACGATGTCGGCCGGCACGTCACCGGCCACGATCGAGCAGAACAGACAGTCGTCCATGGGCCCATACTCGCGCACCGCGGCGGGCCCGCCCCACATCGGTGACCGGGCCCGGCCACCGCCGGCCGGGTCCACCCGGCAACCCGCTCAGCCTTCGGCGGCCAACCGCCCGACGTCGACACTGTGGACCACGCGGGTCGGGCCCTTGATCTCGGGGTAGAGGTGCTCGAGGCTCCCCGGCACGATCCGGCTCGATTCGATGAAGGCGTCGACGTCGGACTCCTTCAGCCGGATGACACGCCCGAACTTGTAGGCGGCCAGCCCGCCCTCGTCGATGAACCGGTAGAGGCTGCGGAGGGTCACACCGAGACGTTCGGCCGCCTCCTTGGTGCTCAACCAGCTGATCGCTTCGCCGTGGACTTCCATCAGACCGCTACGAGCAGACCGAGCTCGTCGAGACGGGCACCCATGGAGTCCGGGGTCACGCCGAACAGGCAGGCGATGGCCCGCACGTCCTCGGCCCGGATGGTGATCATCCGACCGTTGAAGTCCTGACGGTGGACCTGGATCATGCTGAGGAACCGGCGCAGGAGGTCCCGCTCGGGGCCGGACACCGTGTGCAGCTTGGTCAGGTCGATGGCCACCTTGTCGGGCACCGTCGAGATGGTCGCGGCCCGACGGCCGTTCCCCGACTCGTCCGAGGAGCCCGATGCACCCCACCGGCCGCCGGCGGTCGTGTCGTCGTTCGGCAGCAACTGGTCCACCGGCACGTCGTACAGCTTGGCCAGGCGCTGGAGCCGGGGCACGGAGATGGCCCGTTCACCCCGCTCGTAGGCACCGAGCACCGACGCCTTGAACTCCTGGTCGGACATGGCCTCCACGGCCTGCAACGACAGGCGCATCTGCTTGCGCATCGCCCGCAGTCGTGATCCGACGGCACGGGCGTAGGCGACCCGGGCCGCCTCCTCCTGCTCATCGTCGTCCGACGCTACAACTGCCTTATCCGTCACCGTCATGGCCACGCCTCCGCTCCCGACCGCTCGCCCCTCGAGCCCAGGCGTCCGGGTCACCCCGTCGCCGAGCACTTGCCTCACGCAGCGTGGTCGGCACGCTCTGTGCCGATCGCCCCGTGAATATCTGTCAAATACCAGTTTTCCTCACGGAGCGTGGTTACGCAAGGGGCAGTATCACACCGCCCCGGAGCGCGCCGAGCAGGGCCCCCGCGACCACCGCCGCGGTCTCGGCCCGGAGCACGGTCGGCCCCAGGCCGACGGTGGTTCCGAACGCGGTGCGCTCGGAATCGTCCCAACCGCCCTCGGGACCCACGGCCAGCACGGGGCGGTCCAGTCCGGGCGCCGCCCCTCCGGCATCGGCCAGGGTGGGTCGGACCCCGGTCCGGTACTCCACCTCGTCCAGCCGACACACGTCGGTGACCTCGGGGAGCCACGGTCGCCGGCACTGGGCGGCCGCCTCGCGCGCCACGCGGCGCAGTCGTCCGGTCGCCTTGGCGCCACGGTCCTCGTCCCAGCGCACCACCGAGCGTGACGTCCGCAGGGGCACGATGCGGTCGATCCCCAGTTCCGTCAGCTTCTGGGTGACCCACTCGGGTCGGTCGCCCTTGGTCGGGGCGAAGGCCACGGTGAGCTCGGGTGCGGCGCGTTCGGTGCGCACGATCGCCCCGTCGGACACCAGCACCCCTCCCGGGTCGGCCCGGCGGGCACCCCGGGCGGCGGCACCGGCGGCCACCCGGCAGGGGGCCCACCGGCCGGCGCCATCGGAGACGGCGACCAGCTCGCCGTCGCGGAGGCGGAGCACGTCGAGCAGGTGCCGGATGTCGTCGGGTTGCAGCACCGGTGCCGACACGTCGTCGACGAACACCATGGCGGCGGCGGCCACCAGGACCGGGTCGGGCCCACGGGGCGAGCCGTCACCGTCGGTCGGACCGCCGGGAGTAGTCATGGGGTCGTCACCACCGGGTCGTCGACACCGGGCCGTCGACACCGGGGCACGCCCAGCTCACTCAGCTGAGCGCGGAGCGCAGCTTCGAGAACAGGCCCTCGTGCTGAGGGGCCTCCCCCAGCGACTCCGAGCGGGCCGCCGCGAGGCGGATGAGCAGCTCACGCTGCTCGTCGTCGAGGTCCGTCGGGGTGTCGACCTGGATGTGGGCGTAGAGGTCGCCACGGCCACGGCCGCGCACCTTGGGCACGCCGAGGCCCTTCAGGGTCAGGACTGCGCCGCTCTGGGTGCCCCCGGCGATGGCCAGGTCGCGACTGTCGTCGAGGGTGTCGAAGGGGACACTGCCCCCGAGGGCGGCCAGCGCCATGGGCACGTGCACCGTGGCGTGGAGGTCCACCCCCGACCGCTGGAACACCTCGTCGGGCGTCACGGCGAGGTGCACGAACAGTGCGCCGTTCGGACCACCCCGGAACCCGGCGGGTCCGTGCCCGGCCAGCCGCAGCGTGGAACCGTCGTCGACCCCGGCCGGGATGTCGACGGTCAGGGTCCGGGTGTCGTTGCGGCGACCCTCCCCCCGGCACTCGGTGCACGGCGACTCGACCGACTGGCCCGTGCCCTGACAGCGCGGGCAGGGCACGGCGGTGATGACCTGGCCGAGGATCGACTGGCGGACCCGGCGCAGTTCCCCGGCGCCGTCGCACTCGGGGCAGCGGGTCACCGAGGTCCCGGGCTGGGCCCCGGTCCCCTCACAGGTGTCGCAGTGCACGGGCACCGTCACGTCGACCTGGCGCTGCACGCCGAAGACCGCCTCGCGGAAGGTGAGGTCGACCACCAGCTCGGCATCGGGGCCGGGCACGGGGCCCGTGCGGCGGCGACCCTGCTGCGCGCCGCCCATGCCGTTGAAGAAGGCGTCGAAGAGGTCACCCAGGCCGCCGGTCCCGAAGGGGTCCCCGGCGGCCGGTCCGCCGGCGCCCTGGCCGAACACGCCGGCATGGCCGAACCGGTCGTAGCGGGCCCGCCGCTCGGGGTCGCGCAGGACCTCGTAGGCCAGGCTGATCTCCTTGAACTGCTCGTCGTCCTGGCTGCCGGCGTGGTTGGTGTCCGGGTGGAACTGGCGTGCCTTCTTCCGATAGGCCCGCTTCAGCTCGTCGTCGGTGGCGTCGCGCCCGACACCGAGCAGCTCGTAGAGGTCGGTGTCGGTCACCGGACCGCCTCGCCCAGGCGTTCGCCGAGCCGGTCGCCCACCACCCGTGCGGCGGCCAGGGCCAACGGGTAGTTCATGCGGGTGGGCCCGAGCAGGCCGATGGTGCCGGCCTCCACGCCGTCGACCGAGACCGGCATGACCACGATGGCGCACGAGGCGAGCGGCTCGACCCCGTGCTCGGTGCCGATGGCCACCGTCAGTCCGGTCTCCAGGATGTCCCGCAACAACGAGACGACCACGAGCTGCTGCTCGAGGATGGTCAGGACGGACCGGACCGTGTCGACCGCGTCGAACGCGGCGGCCATGCGCGACGATCCACCGACGAAGAGCTGGTCGGCCCGGTCGCTCACGCCGAGCGCACGCAGCGCCGCCAGACCGGACGCCGCCACGGCGTCGACGGCGGCGTTGCCGCTGGGACCGACCGTGTCCCCCACCTGGGCCAACGGCGAGCCGATGGCGTGGGCGGCCAGGCGCCGACCGGCCTCGGCCAGCACCGTCTCGTCGACGTCGTCGTGGAGTTCGATGCTCTGCTTCTGGACGGCACCGTCGGCCAGCACCACCACGACCAGGGCCAGGCGGTGGCCGAGGCCGACCAACTGCACCGAGCGCACGGCGGCGGACTCGTGGGACGGTCCGACCACCATGGCCGTGCAGTCGGTCAGGTCGGCTAACAGGCCCGAGGTGCGCTCGAGCATCTGCTCGATCTCCCCGTGGGCGTGGTCGAAGAACTGACGGACCTGCTGGCGACCACCGGGGTCGAGGGACCCGGCCGCACCCAGGTGGTCGACGAAGAAGCGGTAGCCCTTGTCGGTGGGGATACGGCCGGCGCTGGTGTGCGGCTGGACCAGGTACCCCTCACGCTCGAGGGAGGCCATGTCGGACCGGACGGTGGCCGAGGAGACGCTGACGCCCGGGGCGTCGACGACGTGCTGGGAGCCGACCGGCTGCGCGGAGCCGATGTACTCGTTCACCACGGCGTTGAGGATGGCCGCCTTGCGGGCGTCGAGAGCCGCGTCACCCGGGGTGACGTCGTCAGGTCTGCGGTCGTCGACGGTCGGCATCTGTGCTCACCAGGGAGGTTCGAGGGCGGGTGCCCCACCGGGGCCCCGTGGTGTCTGGCACTCCACTCTAGTGAGTGCTGGCCCGACTCGGCCGTGCACCCCTGTCACCGGCCGCTGCGGACGTCGCCCGGTGGGGGACGGATCGGTCGGGGCGTGGTCGTTCATGCGGAGGCGATGAACATCCGTTCCGTCATTGCGGGACCGAGGGCGATGGCGGCATCGCCCATGATGAGGGTGAGGGTGCCGTCCGGCGCGCGGGACTGGACGACGGCCAAGGTGCCGGGCGTGAGCCCGTTGTCCCCCAGGTAGGTCAGCGAATCGGCCTCGTGTTCGACACTCTCGGTGATGCGGACCAGTCGGACCTGATCGCCGGGCTGGGCCTCGGCCAGACGCCGCTGCACGGCCCCGTCCTGATCCGACCCCGGGATCGGGTTGCCGTGGGGGCAGGTGGTCGGATTGTCGAGCAGCACCACGAGACGGGCCTCCACGTCATCGGAGATCACGTGCTCCCACCGACCGGCCTCGTCGTGGGCCTTGTCCCAGTCGAGGCCGATGATGTCGACCAGCAGGCGTTCGGCCAGTCGGTGCTTGCGGACCACGCCTTCGGCCAGGGAGCGTCCGGTCGGCGTCATGGTGATGCGACGACCCGTGCGCAGGATCAGCCCGTCGACCTCGAGGCGGTCGAGCATCTCCGAGACGGACGGTGCCGCTTTCCCGAGGCGCTCGGCCAGGCGGGCCTGGATGACCGGGATCCCCTCTTCCTCCAACGCGAAGATGGTCTCGAGGTACTCCTCGACAGGGGGGTGGAAGCGGTCCAGCACGTCCCGATCCTAGGGCAGGTGGGTCCCGGACGGGTCGGCGACGACCCGGTCCCCGACCGGTAGCGTGGAGTCGTGGACAGCTCCGGGGCCGACGGCCCCCGCAGGATCGACCCGGCGGACAACGCTGATCCGGTCGTTCCGGCGGCCGGCACCGTCGATCCGGCGGCCGGCACCGACGGGTATGGGGTCGGCGACGGGGACGTGGTCGGCGACGCCTACGACCCGGCGGCCGACGACGCGTCCGGTCATGATCCGCTGCGCTTCAACCGGTGGATGCGGTCGTCGGCGACCGGGGGTGTCCTGACCGGCATCGCGCTCGGACTCCAGCACGCCCTGGAGGGGCGCCGCGAGCAGCCGGCGTTCGTGATCGAGGCCCCGGGGGAGCCGGAGGACCCCGACGCGCCGATCACCTTGCACTTCGACCCGGACGATCCGACCAAGACGGTGGCCATCATCCGCACCCCCACCGTCGACGGCGGCAACGGTCCGGCTCCCGCCACCGACCGCTGAGCGGGCTCGACCGGCGTGTTCAGGCGTGAGGGGTGGGGCCGGTCACCCCGCCGTCGAGTTCCCACCCACCGACGTGGGCGACCACCTCGTCCCGACCGGCGGCGATGTGCAGCGAGTGGTCGAGCGACGGGACCATGACCGACTCGAACCGTCCGGTCCGCTTCAGGCTGCGGAGCGCCTTCCGGTTCCCGCGCCCGACCAGCTGCCACTCGTCCGTCCCGCACACCAGGTAGACGTCCACACCACGGTCGACGACGCGCCGGACGGCCTCCACCCGCCCCTCGGACCACAGTCCCGGGTGCGTCATGCGCCACAGCCAGTCGGGTAGCCGCGAGGTCAGCGGTTGGAACACACCCCGGTCGCGCAGTTCGCCGAGTCGTCCACGGCGAGGCCGGACCGCCGCCGCCTCCGGGGCGGCGTCCGCCGCCATCTCGGCCCGCCTCAACTGGAACGCCTCCCACGAGTTGCCCTCGAGTTCCGAATCACCCTCCCCCAGCGACGGGTAGCGGAGCGGGTTGATGGCGACGACGCCACCGGAGTGGAGCGCGCTCCCGGCCAGGAGTCCGTGGTAGGCCCCCGAGCACAGTCCGACGAGCACGACCGCACCCGGATCGCCCGGTGCGAGGAACTGCATGGCCGCGTCGACGTCGTCGATGGCGCTCGGCGGATAGCTGCTCAGGATGCTCGACTCGCCGGTGACCTGACTGTCGCCGATGCCACCGAGGTCGAGACGCAGGCACCGCACACCACGAGGTGCCCAGGCCCGGCTCATCTCCACCCACTGACGACTGGGCCCGATGTGGTGGATGCTTCCCGAGTTGAGGAAGATGGCCGCCGCGAACCGCGGACGCCCACGGCCGGTCCCGTCGACCGACCCCGGAGGCGGGTCACCGGCCTCGGTCAGGATGCCGAAGAGACCCTTGCCCAGGGTCACCGGTCGCTCGACGATGGGCCGGCCGTCGACGGTCCCGACGACCGCGCTCGACCGCCCCGCGGGGTGGACCGGGCCGACCTCGTCCGGTCCGCGCTGGCCCATGACGAACCCGACGATGGCCTCGACCTCCTCGGGGGCGACCGTGGCGAAGGTCAGCTCGTAGCCGAAGAGGGCGCTCTCACCGGTCCCCTTCATCCAGACCGTGCCCTCCGGCAGTTCCCCGGCCGGGGGACCCGCCGAGTCGATGACCAACGTCGCCGCGGGCAGGACCAGCTCCTCCGATCGTGCGTCGATCGTGCGGAGGTCCTCGGTCGTCTGGCGGTCCAGTACGAACCCGGGGATCTCGGTCAGTCCGTCGTGTTCGACGAGCGCCCCGTAGTTCGGGTAGAGCCGCCGGAGCCCCTGTTGGTACCGGACGTAGTGACTGCCCTTGCGCATCGGGTACCAGGAGGTGAGCGAGCGGATGGCACCGTCGTCCGAGGCGGCGTACGCGGCCAGGGCCGCCCCGAGGCGGATGCCCACCAGGTCGACCGTGCCGGCACCGGCCTCGCGGGCCAGGGCGACGGCCTCGCGGATGCTGCCCAGCCATGCGTCGACCCGCCCCGGGTCGGCGAGCGTGCCCGCCGAGTCGCCCGTGCCGTCGTAGTCGAAGCGCACCACGATGCATCCGCTGGCCGCCAGGGCCGGAGCCAGCTCGCGGAACGCGAACTGCGAGTTCTCCCCTTCCGCTCCGATCGAGGGGCACAGCACGACACCCACCCCGTTGGAGACGGCCGGCGTGTGGACCCATCCGAAGAGTGGCCGGTCCTCGGGCCCGAACCAGACCGCCTGCGCGCCCGCCTCCCCGGCCGTCAACGCGGGAACTCCCCGCGACCCGACCGGTCCCGGCCCTTCAGCACTCGGCGGTAGACGTCGGCGGTGGCCCGCGCCGTGTGGTCCCACGTGAAGTTGTCGAGCACGTGGCGACGGATCTCGGGGCCGGGCTCACGGTCCCACGCGGCGTCGACCGCCCTACGGATCGAGGCGCCGTCGGCCGGGTCACAGTAGAGGGCGCGGTCACCGAGGTACGCACGGGCGTGGCCCCGGTCGGTGGTCACCAGGCTGCAGCCACTGAGCGCGGCCTCGAGCGACACCAGGCCCGTCGTCTCGAACCAGCTCGGCACGACGTGCACCCGCGCCGACGCGAAGAACGGCGGGAGGTCGTCGGGGGCCTGTCCTCCGGCGAACTCGACCCAACCGGCTCCGGCCTTTCGGCACGCCCGTACGTACTCCGGATGGTCGGGATGGTCGTAGCCCACCAGCACCAGGCGCTTGTCCGTCCCCTTCATGGCGTTGATGAGCGCCAGCTGGTTCTTGTGCGGGTCGATCCGCCCGACGTAGAGGACGGTGTCCCGCTCGGCGAACGGGAGTCCCGGCTGGTCGAACCGCTCGGGATTGACCGCGTTGGGCACGGCGGTCATCGGCGTCGATACGTCGAGGTCCCGGCGGATGCTCTCGGCCTCGCCCTCGGAGTTGGGGAGCAGGTGGTCGGCGGCCTCGAAGAGGGCGATCCGGTTGCGCTCCAGCCACACCGCCTCCAGGCTGACCTGGGAGAGGCGGGACCGGCTGGTCATGGCCGCACCGGAGAAGGTGGCGGCCCGCCGCAGGCGCCCGAGGAACGAGCGCACGGTCAGGTCGGCGAAGCCCTCGGGTCCGTAGCGCACGTCCCAGTAGATGGGTGAGATCAGGACGGGCAGTCCTCGGTCACGGCACTCGTGGACCTGGACCGGCTGCAGGTCGAAGCCGTGCACCAGATCGATGCCGGCCAGGTCGGGATCGTTGTCGAAGCAGACGGTGGCCTCGACCCCGTAGGCACCCAGGGCGCGGGCCGTCTCCTCCAACTGCACGATGTGGCCGCCGCTCACCCGGTTGGCGTTCGCCATCCACAACAGCACCTGCAATTTGTCCTCGGGACCGCCCTGGTCGGCGGTGTCGCCGGACGAACTGAGGTGCGTTTCCACGGCCAGAGACTACCGGCCGGGACGGCGCGTCCGGGGAGGGTGGGCCACCGGACGGGTCCGGTCGCCGGCGTCGTCCGAGCGGCCCGCGGTCGACGCGATCAGGTACGCCGACGACGGAAGCGGGCCACCAGTGGATCGCGGAACTCCGGCTCCACCCGGAAGAGGACCGCGAGGAGCGTGACCATCGCGGCGATCACCACGACGGTCGCCGACACCGCGGCCTCCACCCCGTCGCGCAGCGTCGAGCCCCCGTGGATGGGGTGGGCGACCACCAGCACGACGGCCAGGATGCCGGCGACGGCAGCCCCGGGAGCGACCGGCAGCAATGCGTCGCGCGCGTACGCCGAGAACCCGATTCCGAGGTGGCGGCACACCAGCATGGGCAGGATGAAGAAGTCGATCACCACCACCACCGGCAGTGAACCGACGGCGGGCCCTACCGGACCCAACCAGAAGGTGGCGGCGATGCTACCGGCGAGGTTGATGGCCGCCCCGAGGAGCGAGAGGCGGATGAGGACCTGGTTCCTGCCGGTGCCGGTGAGGAAGATGAAGCACTGGTGCCCGGGGAGCTGGATGGCGGTCACCAGGCCGAGGGCGATCATGATCTTGTAGGTCTGCGGGGGCACGGTACCGAGCCAGAGCTTCAGGATGGGTTGCCCGAAGGCGGCGAGGGCGATCAGCATGGGGACGGAGATGGCGAGTGAGGCCATCACCGCCTTGGAGAACAGCCACGACTGGCGCCCCTGGTCCTCGGACGTCTCGTAGTGGGCGTAGGTGGGCAGCAGCATGTTCGTGCCCTGCGTCGTCAGGTTCCGGGTCAGGTTGGCCGTGCTGAGGGCGATGTTGTACGGCGCGACCTGGGCCACCGGCAGGATCACGCCGATCACCAGCGCGTCGAGGCTGTAAGAGATGATCCCGCCCACGGCGATGGCGGTGTTGCGCCCCCCGAACCGCAGCAGGTCCACCAGCAGGTCGCGTCGGAACCGCCCCTGGTACACGGTGGAACCGGTGGCCTGGCGTATCAGCCCCGACGCGGCCACCAACGAGAAGAGCGCCCCGCCCAGGGTCACCAGCGCCAGTCCGACCAGCCCGCCGCCGGCGAGAACGACCACCACCTGGCCGACCTGGGTGGCGATCAGGCTGGCGGCGCCGATCTGCGCCTGACGGTCGCCCCGACCGGCACCGAACAGGACCGCGGCGGGGACCGAGCCGACGAACTGCACCAGGGTCATCACCGCGAGCACGATCAGTGTGCGGGAGGCCACGGACCCGCTGACGTCGCCGAGGTGCAGGAACGAGGACAGGAACGGGGCGATGGCCACCGCCACCAGTACCGCGACCACCCCCGTGCACGTGAAGAACACCAGCGACGTGCGGATCACGTCGGCGGTCTCCTCGCGGTCGCCGATGGCCTTCAGCCGGGCCACCCGCTGCACCACGGCGGTCGACACGCCGGTGTCCAGCAGCGCCAGGTACCCGACGATGGACAGGAGTACGATCCACAGGCCGTAGGCACCCGCTCCGAGGTGACGCAGGATGACCCGGGTCAGCAGGAGACTGAGGACGATCCCGACGGCCAGGTTGGCATAGGAGGAGACCGCGTTCCGGGCGAACTGGCGCCCGCTGGCGTTGGCGGCCGGCTGGTCCGCGGCAGTCACAGCGGGCGCTGATCAGTGGGACGCATGTGGCCGCAAGCGTACCCCGAGCGCCTCCCCGCACCCGTCCTCCGCGTGGGCTCCGTCGCTCCACCGGGTGTCCGCCCGACAGGTACGCGTCCCCTCCCGCCCGATGTCGGGACGCCGTCAGTCGTCGAGTTTGAGCGCGGAGACGAAGGCTTCCTGGGGGACCTCGACGCGACCGATGTTCTTCATCTTCTTCTTCCCCTCCTTCTGCTTCTCCAGCAGCTTGCGCTTGCGGGTGATGTCGCCGCCGTAGCACTTGGCCAGCACGTCCTTGCGACGGGCCTTCACCGTCTCGCGGGCGAGCACCCGTCCGCCGATGGCCGCCTGGATGGGGACCTCGAACATCTGGCGCGGGATGAGTTCCTTCAGCTTCTCGGTCATCCGCCGCCCGTAGTAGTCGGCCTGGCTCTTGTGGACGATCGTCGAGAAGGCGTCGACCGGCACGTGGTTGATGAGCAGGTCCACCTTGACCAGGTCGGCGGTGGCATAGCCGCCCGGCTCGTAGTCGAGGCTGGCGTACCCCTTGGTGCGGCTCTTCAGCTGGTCGAAGAAGTTCACCACCACCTCGGCCAACGGGATCACGTAGACGAACTCGACGCGCTCGGGCGACAGGTAGTCCATCTTGATCATCTCGGCGCGCCGCCCCTGGCACAGCTCCATGATCGAGCCGGTGTACTCCGCCGGTGTGAGGATGGTGGCCCGCAGCATCGGCTCGTCGACGTGGTCGAGCGAGGACGGGTCCGGCAGCTCGGACGGATTGTCCACGTCGACCTCGGTGCCGTCGTCGAGGAAGGCCCGGTACGCCACCGACGGAGCGGTGGCGATGAGGGAGAGGTCGAACTCGCGCTCCAGGCGCTCACGCACGATCTCCATGTGCAGGAGTCCGAGGAAGCCGCACCGGAAGCCGAAACCCAGTGCCCGCGACGACTCGGGCTCGTAGGTGAAACTGGCGTCGTTGAGCCGGAGCTTCTCCAGGGCGTCGCGCAGGTCGGGCAGCTCGTCGCCGTCGATGGGGAAGAGGCCGCAGAAGACCATGGGCTTGGGGTCGCGGTAGCCGTCCAGCGCCGTGTCGGCCGGGTGCGTGGCCGTGGTCACCGTCTCACCCGACCGGGCGCCCCCGACGTCCTTGATACCGGCGATGAGGTAGCCCACCTCGCCCGGGCCCAGCTCGTCCACCGGGACCATGACCGGCGAGCGGACGCCGATCTCCTCGATCTCGTGGTTGGCCCCGGCCTGCATGAACCGCAGCCGGTCACGGGTCGTGAGGGTGCCGTCCATCACCCGGATGGAACTCACCACCCCGCGGTACTGGTCGTAGGCGGAGTCGAAGATCAGGGCCCGCAGTGGCGCCGTCGGATCGCCGGTGGGCGCCGGGATGCGGGCCACGATGGCGTCGAGCAGCTCGGGCACGCCCACCCCGGTCTTGGCCGAGATGTGGAGGATGCCGTCGGCGGGCAGCCCGAGGACGTTCTCGATCTCGGCGGCGCAGCGCTCGGGGTCGGCGGCCGGCAGGTCGATCTTGTTCAGCACGGCCACGATGTCGAGGTCGTTCTCCAGGGCCTGGTAGCAGTTGGCCAACGTCTGGGCCTGGATGCCCTGGGACGCGTCGACCAGCAGCACCGCACCCTCGCAGGCGGCGAGCGACCGGCTGACCTCGTAGCCGAAGTCGACGTGACCGGGGGTGTCGATGAGGTGGAGGGTGTACCCGTTCCACGGCACCCGCACGTTCTGGGCCTTGATGGTGATGCCCCGCTCACGTTCGATGTCCATCGAGTCGAGGTACTGCTCGCGCATCTGACGCGGGTCGACGGCTCCGGTCAGCTCCAGGATGCGGTCGGACAGCGTCGACTTGCCGTGGTCGACGTGGCTGATGATGGAGAAGTTGCGGATACGGTCGATGGCGAGCACGGGGAGCCCAGCGTACCCAAGGCCGGCCGGGGCCCGGCCCGGCCCCGACGCCGGCGACCACCGCCGGGCGACCGCTGCGGGGACCGGTGTGGCCCGAACTGCTATCCTTTGCTGTCTCCCGGTAGGTGATCCCTGAGGATCCCGGGGGCGACGACACCGTCCGGGTCGGTAGAGCACGTCTCCGCCCGGACCCGGCACACGAGGACGACGAGGACGAGCAGTGGCCAACATCCGTAGCCAGATCAAGCGCAACCGGCAGACCATCAAGCGCAACGAGCGCAACAAGGCGGTCCGCTCCGAGCTGCGTACGCGCACCAAGAAGGCCAATGCCGCCATCGCCGAGGGTGCCGAGCACACCGAGGAGTCGATCCGCCTCGCCATCAAGCGCATCGACAAGGCGGCCGCCAAGGGTGTCATCCACAAGAACCAGGCGGCCAACCGCAAGTCCCGCCTGATGAAGCGCGCAGCCAAGGCCTCCGCCGAGGCCTGAGCCGAACCGCCGCACCGTCGGGCGCGGCCGACCGGACACCGCCGGGTCCCACCGGCCCACCCGTGCCCCGCCACCGGCGGGGCACCTGTCGTCCCGGGGCCCCACGCCGGAGACGCGGCACCTGCCGGACGGGTTCGTTGAGCTCGAGGGATCCACGGCACGAGTTGTCAACCGGGCCAGACTCGGACGATGGAGGGAACCGTCACCGTGGGAGGGCTCCGCACGCCGGCGACGACCGCGGGGGTGACCGAACTGGTCACGTCCGGGACCCCGTTCTGGCTCGATCTCGAGGGCGTCGACGCCGAGGCGTCCGCCCTCCTCGACGACACGCTCCACCTGCATCCCCTGGCGGTGGAGGACGCCGAGCACTTCGGCCAGCGCCCGAAGATCGACGAGTTCGACGAGTTCACGTACTTCGTGGTCCACGGCGCCGTCATGGACACCTTCGCCACCTCGGAACTCCACGTCTTCCTGATGGCCCACAGCATCGTCACCGTGCACCACGACGAGTGCCCCGCCATCGAGGAGGTCCACCGTCGCATCCAACGACGCCGCACGATCTCGGACAGCTCGCCCCGGGTGACCCTCCTCTACGTGATCCTCGACAGCCTCATCGACACGTACTTCCCGGTACTCAGTGCCCTGGACGACCGGATCGACCAGCTGGAGGACGAGATCCTGCGGCAGCCGACCGAGGAGCAGCTCGGCACGCTCTTCGAGATGAAGCGCTCGCTCATCAACATGCGCAAGGTGGTGACCCCGCAGCGCGACATGTTCGCGGCCCTGGCGTCAGGCGTCAGCGAACTGCCGGACATGACCGACGAGGCGCAGCGCTACTTCCGCGACATCTACGACCACCTGATCCGCATCGCCGACATGATCGACGGCTACCGCGACCTCCTGACCGGCGTCATGGACACCCACGTGTCCACCGTGTCGAACCGGCTGAACGTGGTCATGAAGCAGTTGACGATCATCGCCACCATCTTCCTGCCGCTCAGCTACCTCACCGGCTTCTTCGGTCAGAACTTCTCGTTCCTGGTGGGCCACGTCACCGGGCGGGGGCCGTTCCTGGTCTTCGGCATCGCCATCGAGGTCGCCACGGTCCTCGTGCTGCTCTACTTCTTCCGCAAGCGCGGATGGATCGGACGCGTCTCGTCGTAGGGACGCGCGATCACGCCGTGTCCGGGTCCTGGCCCTCCAGACCCTCGATGAGTCCGGGCCCGTCGTTGCGCACGTTGCCAACGGTCCGGGCCACCGGCCGGTGGACCAGGGTGCCGGCCGGGGACGGGACCAGGAGCGACTCCAGCTCGGGCTTGTCCCGGTTGGACGGGTCCAGCCACTCCTCCAGGACGTCCTGCTCGAGTACCACCGGCATCCGGTGGTGGATGTCCCCCATGTCCGGTCCGGCCTCGGTCGTGATCACCGTGCAGGTCCGCAGCGCCGGGGCACCGTCACCGGGCGCCTCGTCGGCTCCCGGTCCGCCCCACCACTGCTCCCACAGTCCGGCCACCGCCAGGGGCCGCCCGTCCGCCCGCGTGAAGTAGTACGGCTGCCGACTCTTTCCCGGACCCGGCTTCCACTCGTAGAAGCCGTCGGCCACCACGGCCAGCCGGCGGGCGGTGAACGCCGCCCGGAACGACGGCTTCGACGCCACCGTCTCGGCCCGGGCGTTGAACGTCCGGTTCCCCATCGTGGGGTCCTTGGCCCACGATGGCACGAGACCCCACTTGTAGCGCCCGAGCTCCCGGTGGACCGCACCCCCACCGTCGGCCGACCCCGTGGCCGCGCCGCGGTCGGCGTCGGACCCCGGCACGTCGGCGACCGCCAGGAGCGAACGCATCGGGCCCACGTTCCAGCTGGGGCGGCCGTCGGGGTCCACGTCGGGGCCGAGTACGGCGTCGAAGATGCGGGCCAGGTAGTCCGGGTCCGAGTAGAGCGAGATCCGTCCGCACATGGCCGCTCAGCCTACGGCGAACAGGGCGCGGTCACCCCCGCCGGCCCCGGGTCACTTCGGCGGGTAGTAGTAGAAGGAGCCGTCACAGCGGAAGCCGTGCTGGGGACCGTTGATCGGCGGGTCGTCCAGACGTTGGATCTTGCCGTTCTCGATCTGGGCGATCACGTAGCACGAGGCCGGCACCTTCTGCGCCGGGTTGGAGGGGGCGATCAGGTAGTCCCCCGTGTAGTCCGTGATCTTCTTGAGCTGCTGGAGCACCGCGCCCCGGGTCGGGTTCTTGCCCGCCGCCTGCAGGGCCTGGGTGAACAGCTGGCCCGACAGCCACCCGAACAACGTGTAGAGATCGGGCTTGAAGCTCGGGTCCGTCTTGTGCACCCAGGTCTGGAAGGTCTGGGCCCCCTGGAGGTACGGCGTGTCCTCACCGAGGAAGAGGGAGTTGACCATCTCCATGTACGCACCGTCGATGGCCGCCGGACCACCCGAGTCGGCGACCAGGTTCTCGGAATAGGTCGACGCGCCGAACACGATCTGGGGATGGAAGTTCTGCTGGTTGAGCGCCTTCACCATCGAGGCGGCGTAGTTTTCCGGCATCTGCTCGAGGAAGAGGATCTTGACCCCGGCGTTGCGCATGGCGATCACGTTCGGGGTGAAGTTGGTCGTCGTGATGTCGAACTGCGGGTCGTAGACGACCTTGTAGCCGATGGACTCCATGGCCGCCTTCTCACCGCCCCACTTGGTGATGGCCGACGGCTGGTCGGCGATCAGGGCACCGGCGTGCTGCACGTCGGACGGGAACTTCTGCTTGAAGTACTCGAGGGGGCCGATCGGCCAACCGATGGCCGCCGGATCGGGGCTGAAGCTGTTGGGCAGGTTGCCCGCCGACTCGCTCAACGAGACCGTGACGTTCGGCACACTGGGATCGGCCGCCAGCACCGTCTCGCCGTAGGAGTCCTCGAGGGAGAATCCACCGACCGAGGCGAAGTCGTTCTGGGCCACCTGGGCGGTCGCCTGCTTGTTCGGGGCACCCTGGTACCCGTCGTCGTGGGAGTCGACGATGATCTTGCGGCCGTTGATGCCGCCCGTCGAGTTCACATAGTTCGCCCAGGCCTCGGTGCCGACGTCGGCGCCCTTGAAGAGGCCGAAGGCCAGGGTCGAGACGTTGCCCACCGTGACCGACGTCGGCGTCAACCCGGTGGTGTCATGGAAGGCGGCGGACGGGATGCCCGTGGTGTCACCCGACGGGCTGCTCGTCGCACTACCACCTGACGTCGTCGCCGCCGGCTGTGCGGTGCTCGACGAACACGCCGTGAGCGTGCCTGCCAGCACGAGACCGACCACGGCGACCGTGGCCGTCCCCCGCCTCCGAATGGTCGGAACGCGCCCGCTGATGGAGTGCCTCATCATCGTCTCCCCCTGTTGTTGTGGTGTCCGGCAGGTCTTCGACCTGTCCCCCCGGCACGTTCCAGTGTTGCTGACTCTAGAGAATTCGTCGGCGACGCGCGTGGCAGGCGCGTCAGTCCCCCGCTCCGCGGCCATCGGCCAACCGGTCGCGGTGCATGGCGTTGATGCGTTCCCGCGAGAGATTGACGAACTCGCCCGTCGCCTCGACCTTGACCACCCCGTCCTGGATGAGCCGTCCCACGCTGTACGTGCGCCGGTCGGTCACCTCGGTCACCTCGGACTCGAACTCGGTGTCGATCCCGAGGATCGTGGGCTTCAGGTACCGGATGGAGAGCACCACCGTGGGCCCCGCCGCGTCGGCGACCACGTTCGCCGCCGTCAGGATGATGTCGAACGCCGCGGCGATCGCCGCCCCGTGGACGCAGCCGGGTGCCCCTTCGTAGGGCGGGGTGAACACGACCCTGCCGAACGCCTTGGGCGGATCGAACCACAGTTCGATCGGCGGGGCCACGGGATTGCACGACCCGACGACCATGTCGAAGGGCATCGCCTCGGTGAGGCTGGACAGCTCGCCCGGGCCGATCCGCCGCTGTTCGGCGAACCGGCCCACCGGCTCGTCCCCGTCGGAGGGCACCTCGGCGGCCAGTTCGTCGCACAGGGCCCCGATCCGCGCCGTGGCGTCGGCGAAGGCGCCCGGTGCCGGCGTCGAGGTGACGGTGAGCTCCATCAGGCGCCGGACGGCGGCGGCCAGCTCCTCGCGACCTCCCCCGCTCCACGGGCGCCCCGGTGGGCCGACCACGCGCGGCGCCTCGGACGGGACCTCAGGCATCGGACCCGGTGAGGCGTTCGACATGGGCGGCATAGGCGTCCAGCACCTCCAGGATCTGCGAGCGGGAACCGGACGGCACCCGTAGCACCACCTCGTCGAGCCCGAGCCGGGCGAAGTGGTCGAGTTTGGCCTCGGTGGGCACCGTACCGAACGGGACCACCCGGAGCAGATCGGGGTCGCGCCCGGCCTCCTCGACGGCCCGGCGGAGCGCCGGCACGGCATCGCCCAGTCCCGAGCCGCCGATGGGCAGCCATCCGTCGGCGTACTCGGCGATGGCGGCGAAGTTGGCGGGCGTGGCCGCGCCGCCGACCAGCACGGGCACCCCGGGCCGCTGCACCGGCTTGGGGCTGCTCCAGCACGGGTCCAGGTCCACGAACTCGCCGTGGAACTCGGCGGGATCGTCACGCCACAGTGCCTGCATGCACAGCACGTGCTCGCGGGCGATGGCCCGCCGGTCCCCGAAGGCGACCCCGTGGTCGGACGCCTCCTCGCGGTTCCACCCGAAGCCGATGCCGAGCACCACGCGCCCGTGGCTGAGGTGGTCGAGCGTCGCCACCTGCTTGGCCAGCACGATGGGATCGTGTTGGGCGGCGAGCACCACACCGGTCCCGAGGACCAGGTCCGACGTCACCGCCACCGCGGTCGCCAGGGCGACGAACGGGTCGAGGCTGCGCTTGTAGTCCTCGGCCCGCACGCCCTCGACGAGCGCCGGCGGGGTGTCGGCCCGCACGGGGAGGTGGGTGTGCTCGGGCAGGTAGAGCGACGCGAAGCCGCGCTCCTCGACCGCCCGCGCCAGGTCGGCGGGTGCCATGTCGCGGTCGGTCAGGAAGCAGGTGACGCCCAGCCGCACGGCCTCAGTCCCCGAGTCCGGCGGCCAACTGCTCGCCCGGATTGGCGTCGGGATCGGCGAACAGTGAGGCGAACGCCCCCTCCTCGCGCCGACGGGCGTCCGCCACCGCCGGCCCCCGGCCCTGGAGCATCAGGTGCTTGATCTGGCGGGTGGCGTGGGGTGGGAACGCGGCGATGGTCCGGGCCAGCTCGAGCGTCTCGGCCAGCACCGTCCCGTCCGGGCAGGTCCGCAGCGCCAGGCCGCACGCCACCGCCTGGGGTGCGGAGATCCACGCGGACGCCAGCAGGGCGAGAGAGGCCTCCTGCCAGCCCATCCGGGCCGGAAGCAGGTAGCTGCTGGCCGCTTCAGGCGGGACGCCCATCTCGGCGAACGGGGCGCGCAGTCGCGCCGACTCGTCCATCAGCACCAGGTCGATGTGGCCGAGGATCGAGCAGCCGAGACCCATGCCCACGCCGTGCACCGCGGCGAGCAGCGGCTTGTCGAAGCGCACCAGGAGGTCGAGGAGGTCCTGGAACCCCGAGCCGGCCTCGGGGTCGGCGTCGCCGGTGGCGATGGCCACCATCTCGCGCAGGTCCTGGCCCGAGGTGAACGCCTTGCCCCGTCCCGTCAGTACGACGGCGTGGACGTCGTCGTCGCCCAGGGCACCGGAGAGGGCGCCGGCGACCGCCCGGTACATGGCCTGGTCGAAGGCGTTGCGGGCCTCGGGTCGGTCGAACGCGATCACGAGGACGTGGTCGATGAACTCGAGCTCGATCCGGTGGGCCGGATCCGCCGACGGCGTCACGGGCGGAAGACCTGGCCGCCGTCGACGTTGAAGACGTGTCCGGTGATCCACGACGCCTCGTCCGACAGCAGGAAGAGGCACATGCCGACGAGGTCCGACGTCTCCCCCATCCGCTTGAGGGCGAGTCCGGCCAGGATCGGCTTCATGAAGACGTCGGGCACCACGGTGCGCGAGGCCTCGGTGTCCGTGGGCCCGGGGGCGATGGCGTTGGTCCGGATGCCGTCGCCGCCCAACTCATGGGCCAGCTGCTGGGTGATCGAGTTCACGCCGGCCTTGGCCAGGCCGTAGAACCCGGCGTACAGGTAGGCGGCGGTCGACGACTGGTTGACGACGGCCCCACCGCCCCGGGCCTTCATGGCCGGCCAGCAGGCGCGGACGCAGTTGAGGGCGCCGAGCATGTTCACCGACAGGAAGCGGTTGAGGTACTCCCAGTCCACGGTGATCAGCAGGTCGAGCTTCATGCCGCCGAAGATGGCCGCGTTGTTGACCAGGTAGTCGATCCCGCCGAACGCCTCCACGGTCGCCTCGGCCATGGCCCGGGCCGAGTCCGGATCGGCGACGTCCACGGCCACGGCGAGTGCCGATCCCCCCGAGGCACGGATGCCCGAGGCCACGGCCTCGGCCTTGTCGGCGTCGATGTCGGCCACCACGACGGAGGCGCCCGCCGCGGCCAGGGCCTCGGCGTAGGCCTGGCCGATGCCGCCGGCCGAGCCGGTGACGATGGCCACCTTGCCGGTGAAGTCGAAGGTGATGGTGGGTGTCGGGCTCATGCGGGGGCTCCAGTGGTCGGATCGGGGGTCGGTGCAGGTGTCGTGTCGGCGGCGGCGGCGGCCGCCTTGGCCCGGCGGGCGATGATCTTCTCGGCGGCGGCGTTGACGCCGGTCGACAGGGGCCAGCCGATGTAGTGGGCCAGGTGCAGGACGAGTTCGCGTACCTGCTCCTCGGTCAGTTCGCCGCGTTCGATGGCGGAGGCGAACTGGATCTCCAGAAGGTCGGCCTGGCCGAGTGCGGCCAGCACCCCGATGGTGACCATCCGCCGGTCCCGGGTGTCGAGGGCCTCACGGGTCCAGATGGTGCCGAAGAGATGGTCGACGGTCACGTCGACGTAGGGGCCGGCGATAGCGTCTGGGTCGACGCTGAACCCGTAGACCTCGTCCATCTTGGCCATGCCGGCCGCGCGTGCGTCCGTGGGTCCGTCCGTCATCGTGCCTCCCGTCGGTGGATCGTCCGGTGCCCGTCGCTCACGCCGGCTCGGCCAGTGACTTGGTCTCCAGGTACTCCTCGAATCCGGCGACCCCGGACTCGCGTCCGACGCCCGACTGTCGATACCCGCCGAAGGGCACGTCGGGGCTGAACCACAGGCCGCCGTTGATGCCGATGGTGCCGGTCCGGATCCGGTTGGCGACGGCCACGGCCCGCTCACGGTCGGCCGACCACACCGAACCGGACAGTCCGTACGCCGAGTCGTTGGCCAGGGCCACCGCGTCATCGTCGTCGTCGAAGGGGATGACCACCAGGACCGGACCGAAGATCTCCTCCTGGGACACCCGGGCGTCGTTGCCGACCCCCACGATGAGCGTCGGCTCGACGAAGAACCCGCCGTCGAGTCCCTCGGGCCGGCCGCCACCGAGGGCGAACGAGCCGCCCTCGTCGAGCGCCAGCTTCAGGTAGCCCTCGACGCGGTCGCGCTGGCGGGCGCTGACCAGCGGGCCGCAGATGGTGCCGGGGTCCGTCGGGTCGCCGGCCGGCAGTTTCGCCATGACCCGGGACGTCGAGTCCACCGCCTCGTCGAACAGCGTCCGCGGGACCAGGAGCCGGGTGGTGATGGCGCACCCCTGTCCGGCATGGGTGCAGACGGTGAACGCCGCCGTGGCACAGGCGCCCCGGAGGTCGGCGTCGTCCAGGATGACGAACGCCGACTTGCCCCCGAGCTCCAGGAACACCTTCTTCACCGTGTCGGCGGCCGAGGCCATGACCTTGCGGCCGGTGGCCGTCGACCCGGTGAAGCTGACCTGGTCCACCCGAGGGTCGACCGAGAGCAGGGCACCGATGGCGTGGTCGGAGGACGGCACGATGTTGACGACCCCCGCGGGGATGTCGGTCTCCTCGGCGATGAGGCGTCCGAGGACGGTG
>Ga0302202_10000906_pt1 | contig 37730 bp, 37 predicted proteins | sample II_Bog_N3_3_FD_194579 | JGI IMG/M metagenome (GOLD analysis project Ga0302202, IMG submission 194579) | Peat permafrost microbial communities from Stordalen Mire near Abisko, Sweden - II_Bog_N3_3 | ecosystem: Environmental > Terrestrial > Soil > Wetlands > Peat | place: Sweden: Abisko...
TCGCGCTCCAAGGCCAGGGAATCGGCCTCGGCCCGGAGGTCCTCCGCCTGGCCCTGGTGCAGTTTCCGCTCCTCCAACAGCAACACACGCTGCTCGTCGAGGAACTTCGACTCCTTGGCATAGGGACCCGTGGACGGTCGCTTCGGGCCGGTCGGTACCGGTGCGGCCTTCTTGACCGGTGTCGCCTTCTTCGCCGGGGCCGGGGCCGGGGCTGTCTTCTTCGCCGGGGCCGGGGCCGTCTTCGTCGCCGGAGCTGCCGTGGCGGCCGGGGCCGTCTTCTTGGCCGGTGCGGCCTTCCTGGCCGGGGCCGGGGCCGCCTTCTTGGTCGGGGCCGCCTTCTTCGCCGGGGCCGGGGCCGCCTTCTTCGCCGGGGCCGCCCTCTTCGCCGGGGCCGGGGCCGCCTTCTTCGCCGGGGCCGCCTTCTTGGCCGGGGCTGATGCCGCCTTCTTCGCCGGGGCCGTCTTCTTGGCCGGGGCTGATGCCGCCTTCTTCGCCGGCGCCGGGGCCGCCTTCTTGGCCGGGGCCGCCTTCTTCGCCGGTCCGGCGGCTTTGGTACCGGAGGCCGCCTTGCTCTGCGGTCGGGCCGCCGCGGAGGCCGTTCGAGATGCCGCCTTCTTCTCTGCCATCACTTCGGCCTCCTCCTGAGGAGCACCCGTTCGGAGCCTGGCGGCCGCCGAAACCGGGTGCATCCTGGACAACACGTGAGCGGGCGACGATACCGTGCCACACCCCCGCGGGCAATCCCGCGGACACCGGAGGGTAGCCGGAAGCGGAGCAATCCGCGGTCAGCACACCCGGTGACCGGTGATCAGGGTGGTCGCCCAGCCGCCGGATGCCGTTCGGTTGCCGAACCGCCGGGTCGGCAGTGGTCCGGCCCCGACCGGTGACGGTGGCGGTCGGTCAGGCCAGAGTGGTGCCCGCGGCGGACGGACCGGTGATCCCGGCCGATCCGACCGATCCATTGGACCCACCGCTCAGTGACCCGGTGGGCTCCCCCGAACCAGCGGCCCGGGTCGGCTGACCGGTCGGTACCGACGGATCGACCGTGCGGACGGCCGGCGACCCGGACGGGCCGACGGGCGACGACGGGCCCGGCGTCGCCGGGGCGGCCGGGGCGGCCGGGGAGGCCGTCGGGCGCTGGGCCGGTGTCGGAGCCTGGGTGGGCGTCTGGGCCGACGACGAGCCGGCCGGACGTTGCCCGGTCAGCGCCCCGGCGGGCTGGACGTTCTCCTCGACCCACTGGAGCACCTCACCCAGCGCCGTCCGCAGACGGCTCCGCTCGGCCTCGAGGTGGCGGGCCAGGGTCTCCACGTCACCCGACAGCTGGCCCCTGATGCCCTCGAGCCGGTTGATCTCGTCCTTGAGCTTCCGCTCGGACTCGATGGCGATCTGGCTGGCTCTGGCTTCGGCGTCGGTGGTGAGACCCCGGGCGTGCGCCTCGGCCTCGGCGAGGAGCTTGGCCGCCTGGGCCTCGGCATCGCTCTTGGTCTGGTCCACGAACTGCTGGGCCAGGAGCAGGGTCCGCTGCAGGGTGTCGTCGGCGACGGCCGGCTCCGCGGGCTGGGATGTCTCCGGACGCTGCTCGAGCTGACTCTCCAGCTGGGCGATCCGTTCGCCGGCCTGCCGGAGTCGTTCACCGCTCTGGCGGAGCTGCTCCTGGAGCCCTTCGGCCTCGACCGCGGCCTTCTCCAGGTATTCGTCGACGTCGTCACGGTGGTACCCCTTCAGGGTCTCCCGGAATTCGACGGTGCGGAGGGAATCGAGGGCAGACTGCGAATTGTCCATGTCCCCTAGCGTACCGTCCGACCCGGCGACGGTAGCGGACCCCTCGGTGGGTTCCGGGTCGGGTCCGGCCCCACGCCTACCCCCGCCGGCACTCCTCCAGGGCCGCCTCGAGCTGGGCGATCCGCTCGCTGCTCCACCGCACCCAGGCCTGGAGCCGCTCGGCTTCGGCCGCCGCCGTCTCGAGGTAGCGGTCGACGTCGTCCCGGTGGTACCCCTTCAGGGTCTCCCGGAATCGCACGGAACGGAGCGAGTCGAGGGCTGATGGCGGGGTGTCCATCCTGTGGATCGTAGGCCGCGCCGGGCGTCGGCAGCGGGTTGCCGACCCCGGCGCCCTCACCGCAGGATCGAGGCGAACAGCCCCAGGACCAGCACCACGATGATGAAGGAGATGTCGAGGGCCACTCCGCCCACCTGGACGGGCGGGATCAGCTTGCGCACGGGCCGGAGCACGGGATCGCAGATGGTGGTGAGGAACCGCTGGACCTTCAGCCACGGGGAGTCGTAGGACAGCCGGATCCACGAGAAGACGGCGTAGGCGAACAGGGCGAGGATGTACAGCTGGATGAGATACGAGATGAAGACCATCGTACGAACCGACTTCCGGGTGACCGCCGGGGACCGCCCTGGTGGGCGGGCCGATCAGGGGTTGACCAGGCCCCGTTCCTGCAGGCGCTGGCGCTCCTCGTCGGACACCTTCACGTTCGAGGGCGTGAGGAGGAACACCTCGTCGGCGACACGTTCCATGCCGCCCGACAGGGCGTAGGTGACCCCGCTGCAGAAGTCGATCATGCGCCGCTGCAGGTCCCGGTCGGCGTTCTGCAGGTTGACGATGGCCGGCTGGTTGTTCATCAGGCGGTTGGCGATCTCCTGTGCGTCGGAGAACCTCACGGGGGCCACGATGTGGACCCGGGCCGTGGTCGGGTCGGGGGTCACCGGGCGCACCGAGGTGGTCCGGGTGGTCGCCGGGGGCTGCTGGGCCACCGGGCCGCCACCCGTGCCGTCCTCCCGCGTCAGCGTCCTGATCCGTCCGCTGGTCACCGGTGCCGGTGCCTCCTCGGGCTCGTAGGCCGGCTGCTGGGGGCGTTGGGTGACACGCGACATCGACCCCGGACCCCGCGAGTCCAGATCGTCGTAGTCGTCGTAGTCGCTGTCGACGAGGCCCAGGTACGCCATCGTCTTCTTCATGAACGAAGCTGCCATCATGTCCTCCGGTCGAACAGCGTAGTAGGTGCTACGAACCGGTGGTGGATGGTCCGCCACGGCCCTCCGACGGCCACCGGAGGGCTGCTCACCGGCCCGGCCCGCCCGGCCGCGGAGGACGGTCCCCGAAGAGGGCCCGGCCCACCCGCACCATGGTGGACCCCTCGGAGACGGCCACCTCCAGGTCGTCGGTCATGCCCATCGATCGCTCGGCCAGGTCCAGGCGGTCGGCCAGGTCGGCCACCCGTCGGAACGCGGCACGGGACCCCTCGGGCGGACCCGGTGGCCCCACCACCATCAGACCGTCCACGGTGAGGTCCTCGGCCCGCAGGGCGGCCACCAGGTCCGGGACCTCCGCCGGCGGGCAGCCGTTGCGTCCTGCGCCACCGGTGACGTCCACCTGCACCAGCACGACGGCCCCGGGTCGCCGCCGGGCGATGGTCCGCCCCTCCTCGACCCGGCACACCCCCTGCCAGCAGTCCACCACCGGGGCCAGGCGGGCCACCTTGTTGCGCTGCACGGCGCCGAGGAAGTGCCACCGGGGGACGGCCGGACCCGGGCCGCTCCCCACCCCGTCGGCCTTGGACACCAGCTCGTCGGCGTAGTTCTCCCCCACGTCGACGATCCCGGCCGCCAGTGCGGCCGCCACGGCGTCGGGACCGAACCCCTTGGTCACGGCCACCAGCCGGACCGAGCCGGGGTCGGACGTGGCCGAGGCGATCCGGTCCCGCACGGCGTCGATCCGACGGGCCACGGCCCCTGCGTCGATCACCCGTCGCCTTCCCCCCGCCACACCACCAGGGCCTGTCGCCCGAGGTCCCCCCGGGCCCGGTGCGAGAAATACGACCCCTCGCACGCCGTGCAGGCGTCGACCCCCGGCACCAGCTCCACCCCGGCCCGCTCCACGGCCGATCGCACGGCCGCCGGGAGATCCAGGGCCGGCCGGCCGGCCGAGGTGCGCCCCCGGACACCGTCACCGAAGAGGGCCGCCACCCCGTCGAGGTCCTCCTCGGAGAATTCGTAGCACTCGGGGTGGATGCAGGGGCCGAGGGCCGCCGAGATGCCCACCGCCCCGGCCTGGCGCATGGCCCCGATCGACGCGCCGACCACCCCGGCCGCCAGGCCCCGCCACCCGGCGTGGACGGCGGCAAAGACCCCCTCGTCGCTCCCGAGGGCGATGGAGGCGCAGTCGGCGGTCAGCACGACCACCGCGGCTCCCCGGTCCCGGGAGACGAGCCCGTCGCCGGGGTCACCGGCCCCGACCGGTGCGCCGGGCGCCACGGTCACGATGCCGTCACCGTGCACCTGGGTCAGCCACCACACGGCTCGACCCCCGGCCAGCCGCCCGAGGGTGCCGACGGCACCGCCGTCCCCGGGGTGCGGCCGCAGGTCACCGTGGTCCCGGCCCGTCCAGCGGGCGCGGACGTCACCGCGGACGGTGACGGTGGATCCGGTGCCCCCGGGGTCCCGGTGTGCGCCGGTCAGCGCAGGAACGAGGGGACGTCGAAGTCGTCGTCGCCGAGGTCCAGCTCCTCCTCGCCCGGCGAGGCGAAGATGTCCTCGTGGGCCGACTCCAGGCCCAGCACCCGGCTCCGGCCTTCGTCCCGACCGGCGGGCTCGCCCGCCCCGGTGGACGCCCCACCACGGCCCTGGGCCTCCCAGCGCTCGAAGCCGGCGGCGATGACGGTCACCCGCACCTCGTCGCCCATGGCCTCGTCGATGACGCTGCCGAAGATGATGTTGGCGTCGGGATGGGCCACGCCGTGGATGATCTCCGCCGCCTCGTTGACCTCGAAGAGCCCGAGGTCGGGTCCGCCGGCGATGTTCAGCAGGATTCCCCGGGCACCCTCGATGGACGCCTCGAGCAGCGGGCTGGTGATGGCGGCGCGGGCGGCGTTGACCGACCGGCCCTCGCCCGTGGCCGAACCGATGCCCATGATGGCCGTCCCGGCGTTGCTCATGATCATCTTCACATCGGCGAAGTCGGTGTTGATCAGCCCGGGCACGGTGATGAGGTCGGTGATGCCCTGGACGCCCTGCATCAGCACCTCGTCGGCCATCTTGAAGGCGTTGACCATGGAGGTCTTCTCGCTCGACACCGTGAGCAGGCGGTCGTTCGGGATGATGATGAGGGTGTCGACCTTCTCCTTCAGGTTCTGGATGCCCTGCTCGGCCTGGACCGAACGACGACGTCCCTCGAAGGTGAACGGGCGGGTCACCACGCCGATGGTCAGCGCGCCGACGCTCTTGGCGATCTCGGCCACGACCGGCGCGGCCCCCGTCCCGGTGCCCCCGCCCTTGCCCGCGGTGATGAAGACCATGTCGGCACCCTTCAGCGCCTCCTCGATCTCCGACCGGTGCTCCTCGGCGGCCAGACGTCCCACCTCGGGATCACTGCCGGCTCCCAGACCCCGGGTCAGCTGCCGACCGATGTCGAGCTTGAGGTCCGCATCGCTCATCAACAGGGCTTGGGCGTCGGTGTTGGTGGCGATGAACTCCACGCCGCGCAGACCGGCCTCGATCATGCGGTTGACGGCGTTCACACCTCCGCCCCCGACACCTACGACCTTGATCACGGCGTAGTAGTTGTTCTGAGCAGGAACGGTCATGTATTCCCTTACCCTCGACCTAAGGTTGAAACCATTCCAACCGGCGAGTTGCTTGCAACGATACGGTCACGGCACATGCGGGTCAAGCATCCTGCCGGGAGCGGAACCGGGTTCCCCCTGCACGATCCCCTCATCGTGTCACGTGTTGGCGGTGGCCGCCGACACCGTCGGCGACTGGGGCACGGACACGTCGATGGTGTGGGCCCCCCGCAGGGGTGCCCGGGCGATGATGGTGGCCACGTCCTCGTACTTCTGCTCGAGGTCGGTGGCCGTCCCGAGGAGGACGGTCAGCCCGGAGTTCAGGTACAGGCTGACCGTCTGGTCCGCCGCCACGGTCACGGCCAGGACCTGGGCGGCGAACGCCGGCGGCAGCGTACGGGCCACCTCGAGTCCCGGGTCGGCCACCGGGCCGAGCGAGCTGCCCACGGCCGGTGGCGGCACGGGCCCGGACGGGCCGTGGACCACCAGGACCGCCAGGCCGGGGGGATGCACCGGGACGACCTGGAGGGCCCGCCCGGTGGGGTCGAGCACGGTCCAGTCCTTCCCCGGTCCGGCCATGGCCAGGGTGGCCGACCGCTCGCTCACGGTGATGCGGACACCGTCGGGCCAGTGGCGCGCCACCGTGGCCGTGGCGATCCACGGGAGCGCCTCGACGCCCGCCGACGCCGCCCCCGGGTCGACATCGATCATCGGCGGGTGACCGGCCAGGCCCGCCGCCCCGACGATCGCCGCCGTCGTCTCGTGCGGATGGTCGCCGACCACGGTGACCACGCGGGCAGCGAGGACCCGGGTGTGGAGCACCCCGAGGACGGCCAGGGCCACCACCACCACGGCCAGGGCCACCAGGAGGACCCGCAGGCGTCGACGGCCCTGGTCCCGGGCCACGTTGACCCGTCGTTGGCGGATGCGGGGATCGACGGGCGGGCGGGGGGGACGCGTCCCCGTCGGCGTGCCCGGGGACGGCGTCATGCCGGCCCCCCGTCGTCGACCGGCCCCCCGTCGTCGACCGGTCCCCCGTCGTCGACCGGGCCGTCGAAGCCGACCAGGCGGACCTCGCTGGACAGCACCACCCCCGAGCTCCGCTCCACCTCGGCCCGGACGTGGTCCATCAGCCGGCGCACGTCGTCGGCCGAGCCGCCGTCGTCGGCCTGGATGAAATTGGCGTGCTTGTCCGAGACCGTCGCCGTCCCCAGCCGGAAGCCCTTCAGCCCGGCCGCCTCGATCAGGCGACCGGCCGAGTCCCCGGGCGGATTGGTGAACACCGAGCCGGCGTTGGACCCGCCCGGCTGGTTGGCCCGGCGCCACCGCACGATCTCGGCCAGCTCGGCCGCGCTCCGCCCGGGGTCCCCCGGGGCCAGGCGGAACGTGGCGTCGACCACCAGGTGCCCGGGGGCCACGGCGGAGGTCCGGTAGCCGAGGGTCAGCTGGTCGGCCGTCACGTCGTGCACCCCGCCCGTCCGGAGGTCCACCCAACGCACCCGCTCGAGGGTGCGGGCCGTGTCCGATCCGTGCCCACCGGCGTTCATCCGGACCGCACCGCCCACCGAGCCCGGGACGCCCACGGCCCACTCCAGGCCGGTCAGGCCGGCCGCCGCCGTCCGGCGGGCCAGGACGGGGAGGCTGACCGCGGCCCCGGCCCGGACCGCGGTGCCGTCGACGTCGATGGCGGCGAACCCGTCACCGGGGACCACCACCACCCCGGCGAAGCCGCGGTCGGCCACCAGCAGGTTGGAACCCCTTCCCACGACCAACAGGGGCAGCGAGGTCCCGGCGAGGGCGGCGGCCACGTCCGCCAGGTCGTCCTTGCCGTCCACGGTGACCGCCAGGGCGGCCGTCCCCCCCACCCGGTACGTGGTGCGGGCCCCGAGCGGGGCGTCCCGGACGGCCCGCCGGCCGAGGGCCCGGGCGACGGCGTCGAGCTCAGCGGCCGGCGGGGACATCGACCCTCACCACGTCGGGTCGGCCAGCAGCTCGTCGGGCAGGCCGGTGAGGTCACCGGCCCCGAGCGTGCAGCACAGGTCCCCGTCCACCAGCAGCGCGGCCACCGCCTCCCGCAGGTCCGACCGGCCCGGCACGTAGTGGACCTCCGTGCCCGGGAAGGCCCGGCGGACGGCATCGGCCACGACCGCCCCCGACACCCCGGGGACCGGGGCCTCACCGGCGGCGTACACGTCGGTGACCACCACCACGTCGGCGTCGGCGAACGCCGGCCCGAACTCCGCACCGAGGGCCGCGGTCCTCGAATACCGGTGGGGCTGGAACACGGCCACCACCCGGCCCCACGCCCCGTCCCGGGCCGCCGCCAGCACCGCCGCCACCTCGGTCGGCAGGTGGGCGTAATCGTCCACGAAGGTCACCCCGTGGGCCTCACCCCGGAACTCGAACCGGCGGGCCACCCCGGCGAACCGGGCCAGCGCCCGGGTCGCCGCCTCGACGGGGATCCCGGCGGTCAACGCCGCCACGGTGGCCACCGCGGCGTTGCGGGCGTTGTGGAGCCCGGGCACCGGGACCCGGAGGCGGCCGACCGACGCACCGTCGGGCCCGTGGAGGTCGAAGGCCACCGAACTGCGGCCCAGCACGATCCCCTCCATCCGCCAGGTGCAGCCGGGCCCGCTGCCCACGGTGGCCGCCCCGGCCGCCCGGCCGAGCTCGGCGGACACCGGGTCGTCGCCCCCCACCACCGTGCCCACCCCCGGGGTGGACAGAAATTCGGCGAACGCCGACCGCACGGCGTCGAAGCTGCCGTAGTGGTCCAGATGGTCGGCCTCGATGTTGGTCACCACGGCGATGTCGGGCCGCAGTGACAGGAACGTGCCGTCGCTCTCGTCGGCCTCGACCACCAGCCACTCGCCCTCGTCCCATACGGCGTTGGTCCCGATCTCGTTGACGTCGCCACCGATGACGAACGACGGCCGGGTGCCGGCCTCGACCAGCAGCAGCGACAGCATCGAGGCCGTGGTGGTCTTCCCGTGGGTCCCGGCCACGGCGATGCACCGGCGGAGAGCGGCGATGGCCGCCAGCATCTCGGCCCGGCGCAGCACCGGGATCCCCCGCCGGCGGGCCTCGACGACCTCGGGGTTGCCGTCCCCGATGGCCGTGGACACCGACACCACGGCGGCCGAGCCGACGTGCTCGGCCCGGTGGCCGACCTCGACGTCGATCCCCCCGGCCCGCAGCCGGTCCATCACCGGCGACGCCTTCAGGTCACTGCCCGTCACCGTGTGGCCCATGGCCGCCAGCACCGTGGCGATGGCGCTCATGCCCGCACCGCCGACGCCGACGATGTGGACCGCCGTCGGTCGGGACAGGTCCAGGACTCCGGGGCCGGCGCTCACCGCCGTCCCCCCCGGCGGGCGTGCTCCTCGACCAGCCGGGCCGCGGCGTCGGCGGCATCGGGGCGTCCGAGGGACCGGGCCGCCCGGCCCATGGCCTCGAGCGCCGGCCGGTCGGCGGTCAGCCGGTCCAGGTCGGCGGCCAGGGCCGGTCCGTCGCACGAGGCGTCGGGCCGCAGCCGGGCGGCACCGGCGCGCTCGAGCACCCGGGCGTTGGCCGTCTGGTGGTCACCGGGGGCCCCGGGGAGCGGGACCAGCACGGCCGGCACCCCGGCCAGGGCCAGCTCGGCCACGGTCATGGCGCCGGCCCGGCTCACCACGACATCGGCCGCCGAGTACACGAGGGCCATCCGCTCCTCGTAGGGGACGCGGCGGTAGCACAGCCCGTCGTCGTCGGAGTGGTGGCGACCGGCCTCGGCGGCCTCGTCCCAGTCGCGCCGGCCGATGACGTGGTAGACGGCCAGGTCGTCCCGGTCCTTCCAGCGGACCGCCAGGTCCGACACCGCGGTGTTGATCCTCCGGGCGCCCAGGGAGCCGCCGAAGGCGGCCACCGTGGTCCGTCCGGTCGGGAGGCCCAATTGCTCACGGGCGGCCGCCCGGTCGGCGGGCCCGCGCCCCACCGCGGCGATCTCGGGGCGGACCGGGGTCCCCGTCACGACGGCCCGGGGCAGGGGCGTGCCCTCCCAGCCCACGGCGCTGGCCCGGGCGAACCGGCCCAGCAACCGGTTGGCCGCGCCGGGGACGGCGTCGACGTTGACCAGCACCAGGGGCACCCCGGTGACCACGGCGGCCAGCGAGGCCGGGACACTGGCGTAGCCTCCGACGGCCACCACCACGGAGGGCCGGGCCCGCAGCACGATCCCCACGGCGAGGACCACGCCCCAGACGATCCCGGCCAGGGCGGCCACGTTGCGGGCCAGGTCCGCCGGCCGGAGGCTCCGGACCACGCCCCGTCCGGGCAGCAGGGTGAACGGGAACCCCCGGTCGGCCAGGACCACCCGGTCCTGCCCCCGGCGTGACCCCACGAACTCGATCGAGGTCCGCGGCCGTCCCCCGGCCACCAGGGCCTCGGCCACGGCCAGGGCCGGCTGGAGGTGCCCGGCGGTGCCACCCCCGGCGACCAGGGCGAACCGTCGGTCGCTCACGCCGTCGTCGTCGGCTGCCGGACCGCCCGCGCCGGGGGCGCCGTCGACCGTTCCTTGGACGCGATGTTGAGGAGGATCCCCACCGCCGAGAGGGTCACCACGAGCGAGGTCCCCCCGAAGGAGATGAAGGGCAGGGGGATCCCGGTGACCGGGAGGACCCCGATGACCGCGCCGATGTTGATGACCGCCTGGCTGACGATCCACACCGTCACGGCCACGGCCAGCAGGCTGCCGAACCGGTCGGGGGCCCGCATGGCGGCCCGGAACCCGTACCAGGCGAGGAGGAAGAACAGGCCGAGCACGATGACCGCACCGACCAGGCCCAGCTCCTCCCCGATCACCGAGAAGATGAAGTCGGTGTGGGCATTGGGGAGCAGGCCCCACTTCTGGCGGCCACCCCCCAGGCCCAGGCCGAACACGTGGCCCGAGCCCAGGCCGATCAGCGACTGCCACACCTGGTACCCCGATCCGGCCCGGTTGGCCCCGGGGTTGAGGAACGAGAGGATCCGGTCGCGGCGGTAGGGGTCGGCCAGCCCCACCACCACGGCCAGCACGAGGAAGACCCCCACCACCTTCAGGATCGGCCCGATGGGCACGCCCCCCATGAACAGGGTGCCGAAGGCGATACAGCACAGGACCAGGGCGGTCCCCATGTCGGGCTGGAGGAGCACCAGGATGGAGGAGATGCCCAGGATGATGAGCACCGGGGCCAACGTCGCCCGGGAGTCGCCGATCCGGTCGACCCGACGGGTCAGGACGTCGGCCACGAAGAAGGCCAGGGCCAGCTTCATGAGCTCCGACGGCTGGATCTGGAGCTGTCCGAACCCGATCCACCGGGCCGAGCCCCCGACGGTGACGCCGAACGCCGGGACGAGCACCACCACCAGGAGGCCCAGGGTCACCACGAGGAACACCGGCTGGAACCTCCGCCACTTGCGGTAGTCGATCCGGGAGAACGCCCCCATGGCGATCAGGCCCAGGCCCATCCACATGGACTGACGGATGAGGATGGTCCACGCCGAGCCGTACTCCTGGAGCGAGATGACCGGTGACGCCGATCCCACCATGACGAGACCGGTCACGCACAACAGGGCCATGACCACCAGGATGCACGTGGCCGTGGGCAGTCCCGGGCGCCGGGCGGCCGGGCGGGACGGGGTGGGATCAGCCATGTCCCACCCCCCCGCCGGGTCCTCTCCCTGCCGGGCGCGCACGCATCGACACAGCCTTGCGCACCGGTCCCCGTCCGCGGGGGGATACCCCGGGGGTCGGCCACGCCCCGGAGGGCACCGCCACGGCCGTGGGGGACCCCATCAGGTCACCCCGCCGGCGGCCAGGAACCCGGCGTAGAAGACCCCGAGCCCGAGGGCGGCGAACAGCCCGGCCAGGATCCAGAACCGGACGATGACCGTGGTCTCGGGCCACCCCCCCAGCTCGAAGTGGTGGTGGAGCGGGGCCATCCGGAACACCCGGCGGTGGAAGACCCGGAAGCTGACGACCTGGATCACCACCGACAGGGTCACGATCACGAAGAGCCCACCGATCAGGGCCAGCAGCAGCTGCAGGTTCATCAGGAGGCAGAGTCCGCCCAGTCCGGCACCGATGGACAATGAACCGGTGTCGCCCATGAAGATCTTCGCCGGGGCGGCGTTCCACCAGAGGAACCCCAGGCACGCCCCGGCCAGGGCCACGGCGGCCAGGGCCAGGTCGAGCGCGTCGTGGACCCGGTAGATGGCCAGGTGGCGGAATTGCCAGTACCCGATCACCGACAGGACGGCGAAGCAGAAGGTGGCCGAACCGGCGGCCAGCCCGTCCAGTCCGTCGGTCAGGTTCACGGCGTTGGCCGTCCCCACCACGATGAAGGTGGCCCAGGCCACCCACAGCCCGGTGCCCAGCTCGAAGCCCGGTGAGTTGTAGCGGGTGAACGACAACGTCGTGGTGGCGTGGGCCCAGTAGACGGCGAGGAAGGAGAAGGCCAGCCCCAGGACGATCTGCGAGCCGATCTTGGCCCGCTTGTTCAGACCCAGGCTCCGGCGGTGCCGGACCTTGATCCAGTCGTCGGCGAACCCGATCAGTGCGGCACCCACGATGACCCCGACGATCAGGGTCCCCGAGCGCGAGATGTCCGGCACCCCGGGGATGAGGTGGGCCACCAGGTACCCCAGGACCACGGCCAGCACGATGGTGATGCCCCCCATGGTCGGGGTCCCCGCCTTGGTGATGTGGACCTGGGGCCCGTCCTCGCGGATCTGCTGGCCGATGTCGTGCTTGAGCAGCCACCGGATGAGGAAGGGCGTGGTGAGGACGGCGACCCACAGGGCGGCACCGCCCGAGGTCATCAGGGAGATCATGGGGCGGTCCCGGCCCCGTCGTACCCGAGCCCGGCCAGCACCTGTCGGGCGACCAGGCGGTCGTCGAAGGGCACCGTCCCGGCCCTCGAGGTCTGCGTCGACTCGTGGCCCTTGCCCGCCACCACCACCACGTCCCCCGGGCCGGCCGCGGCCACGGCCCGGCCGACCGCCGCGAACCGGTCCGGCTCGACCACCACCTCCGCCGTTCCGGAGATGCCGGCCAGGACCTCGGCGATGATGGCCCCGGGGTCCTCGGACCGGGGATTGTCCGAGGTCACCACGGCCACGTCAGCCAGACGCCCGACCACCTCGCCCATCTCGGGTCGCTTGGTCGGGTCACGGTCGCCGCCGCAGCCGAAGACGCACACCACCCGGCCGCCCGCGGCCAGCCGGCGGGCCGACCCCAGGACGACCTCGAGCCCGGCCGGGGTGTGGGCGAAGTCCACCAGGACGGCGAACGGCTGCCCGGCGTCGACGACCTCCATCCGCCCGAGGACCGGCCCGGCGGCGGTCAACCCGCGGGCCACGTCGTCCTCCCCCACCCCGAGGGCCGTGGCCACCGAGGCGGCCACCAGGGCGTTGTCCACGTTGAAGGACCCGGTCAGGGGGACCGTCACCTCGCGGCCCCGCCACCGGAACGAGGTGGAGCCCACCCGGAGGCGGACATCAGAGGCCTCGTGGCGCCCCACGGGGACCGGGGTCACCCCGGAGGTGGACCCGAGCAGCTCCAGCAGGCGCCGCCCCCAGGGGTCGTCGGCGTTGACCACGGCCACCCGCGTGCGCTCCGGACGGAAGAGCTCCGCCTTGGCGGCGAAGTACTCCTCCATGGTGCGGTGGTGGTCGAGGTGGTCGTGGCTGAGGTTGGTGAAGGCCGCCACGTCGAAGTCCACCCCGTCGACCCGGTGCTGGGTCAGGGCGTGGGAGGACACCTCCATGGCCACGGCCCGGTACCCGCCGTCGCGCAGTTCGGCCAGACGGTGCTGGAGGACGGGTGCCTCCGGGGTGGTCCGTTCGCCGTCGAGGGTCCCGATGACCCCGGCGGGGACCCCGGCGGCGTCGAGGACGGCCCGCACCAGGTGGGTGACCGTGGTCTTCCCGTTGGTCCCGGTGACGCCCACCGTGGTGAGGCTGCGGGAGGGATGCCCTTCGATGGCCGCGGCCGCCCGGGCCATGGCCGGTCGGACGCCGCCGGCGGCCAGGCGGGCCTGGACGACGTCGAGGTCGAGGTCGAGGAAGTGCTCGCACAGCAGTGCCGAGGCCCCGGCCGACACGGCCTGGGCGGCGAAGTCGTGCCCGTCGCTGAGGGCCCCGGGGACGCAGCAGAAGAGCGCGCCGGCCACCACCTGCCGGCTGTCGAAGGCCACCGACCGGATGTCGACCGATGCCGGGTCCCCGCGCGTGTCGATGATGGCCACGTCATGGAGGAGTCGGTTCATCTGCACGGTTCGGCGAGCTGGGTCGCTGCCACCTACGGACCTTCCGTGGTGACACCGGCCGAGACCGTGATGCTACCGGGGCCACCGACGACACCGGTGGACGTGCCCGCCGTCGCCGCGGTCGTCGTCGGGATCCCGTAGTGGTGCAGGGCGTACTCCATGATGGTGGAGAAGACCGGGGCGGCGACCGCTCCACCGTAGATGGGGGTCGGGTGCTCGAGCACGACGATCGCCGACAGGACGGGGTCCTCGGCCGGGGCGAACCCGGCGAACGAGCCCACGAAGGCCCCGGGGATGTACCCCAGGTGGTCAGGGTCGGGGATCTGCGCCGTGCCCGTCTTCCCGGCCACCGTGTAGCCGTCGATGGCCGCCTCGTCACCGGTGCCCGACTTGACCACCGATTCGAGCATGGTGACCAGTTCGGCGTTGGTCTTCGGGTCGATGACCTCGTGGGTGGCTGCCGCCGGCGCCGCCCGCACCGTCCCGTCGGCCGACACCGTGCCCCGCACCAGACGGGGCTGCACGAACACGCCCCCGTTGGCCACGGCGTTGTAGGCGTCGAGGACCTGCTGGGCGGTGACGGCGTCGTCCTGCCCGATCGGCGTCGATCCGATCGACGTCCCGGTCCACTGCGAGGGACCGGGGACCAGGCCCTCGGACTCACCGGGGAAGTCGAGACCCGTGGGATGCCCGAACCCCAGGTTGCTGATCTGCTGGAGCAGCCGGGTCTCGCCGAGCTCGCCGGCGATCTTGATGGTCCCGACGTTGGACGACTGGGCCAGGATGTCCGTGGCCGAGAGGGTCTCGGTGGGATGGGTCTCGGCGTCGTGGAAGGTGTAGGTGCCCATGGGCAGTGAGTCGGGGACCGAGAAGTCCTGGTCCGGGGTGATCAACCCGTCGGCCAGTGCCGAGGAGAAGGTCACCAGCTTGAAGACCGAGCCCGGCTCGTAGACCTGGGTCAGGGCGGAATTCGACGGTGCCTCCTCGACCCCGGAGGGCAGCGTGGACGCCGCGGCGGAGGCGGTGGCGCCCGAACCGCCGGTGGCCGTCGCCGTGGTCGGGTCGGCCACCGTCGTGGCCCGGGCCGGGCCCGTGGCACCGGCCGAACCCGCGGCACCCGTGGGCGTGGCCGTGAGGTCGGCCATGGCCAGGATGTCCCCCGACTTCACGTCCATGACGATGGCCATCCCGCTCGCCGCGTGGGCCGCCACGATCTCGGCCGCCAGGGCCTGCTCGGACACGTACTGCACGGACTCGTCGATGGTCAGCTCCAGGCCCGTACCGGGCGTGGCCGGATGGCCGCCGGTCGAGCTGCCGGGCAGCGTGACGCCCCCCGGCGACTGCTGGACCACCGTCGTGCCGGCCTGGCCGGCCAGCGAGGACTGGTACTGGTACTCGAGGCCCGACAGACCGGTGCCGTCCGTGCCCACCGTGCCGAGCAGCGGTTGGGCCAGGACCCCGTCGGGCTCGACCCGCTGCGGCTCGTCGACCAGGTTGATCCCGGTGAGACCGAGCGCAGTGACCTTGGCCGCCACGGCGTCGGGCACCCGGTGGGCCAGGTAGACGAAGCCCGAGTCCTCGGACACGTCGGCCAGGAGCTGGTCGTAGGGCAGACCCAGCACCGGGGCCAGGGCCGAGGCCACCGCGGTCGGGTCCTTGATGAGGAACGGGTCGGCGACCACCGTCTGCTTGGCCACCGAGATGGCCAGCACGTTGCCGTTGCGGTCGTAGATCCCGCCCCGCAGGGCCGGGACGGTCACCGTCTGGCTCACCTCGGACGCCGAGAGGGCGGCGTACTGGTGGTGCGAGAATTCCTGGACGGCCACCAGACGGGCCACCAGGGCCAGGAAGACCAGGGCCAGCAGCACGCGCATGGCCCGCATCCGCCGGCCCAGGAGGACGCCGGGGCTCACGTGGCGGCGGCGGGGCTCGACGGCGTGGGCGGGGCGGGCGTCGCGCCGGTCGGACCGGTCGGCGTCGTCACGGGGACCGGGAGCGGGACGTCCAGGGGGACGGCGGGGAGGTCGATGACCTCGCCGGGCGAGACCATCCCGAACGTTCCCTCGGCCTGGGTCACGATGACCGGTGGCGCGGCGAGCTGGGCGGCCTGCAGCTGCAACTGGTGGTGCACGGTCGTGGCCGCGGCGATGGCCTGTTGGTTCGCCGACAGCTGGATCTGGCCCTGGGCCAGGATGTCGTCGGCCACCACCACGGCCAGCACGCTGGCCACCACCAGGGCCACGGCCAGGCCGGCCGCCGGGATCCGACGGCGGTGTCCCCGGACCCGGGGGCGGGCCGGTGGCTCGAACAGGCGCAGGCGGGGGCGGGGGGCGGGGGCGGCCCGCTTCGGCGCCGGACGGGCCGTGGCCCGGGCCGCGGCCGACGTCGAGGACGGCGGTGCCATCAGGCCACCTCACCCGGGTGGAACCCGGACACGGCCGGGTCGTCCAGGCGCTCCACCACCCGCAGTCGTGCCGCTTCGGACCGCCGGTTCCGGTCCACCTCCTCGGGGGTCGGCCGCCGCGAGCCGCGGTGCACCAGCCGGTAGGTGGCGACGGCCCCGCACACGCAGGGCAGCCCGGGTGGGCAGTGGCAGCCACCGGTGGAGGCTTCGACGAAGGCCGCCTTCACCAGGCGGTCCTCACCCGAGTGGTAGGCGATGACCACGCACCGGCCGCCCGGCCGGATGAGCCCCAGCGCGCCGTCCAGTGCCGTCTGCAATTGGTCCAGCTCCTCGTTGACGGCGATGCGGACGGCCTGGAACACCCGCCGGGCCGGATGCCCGCCCGTGCGCCGGGTGGCGGCGGGGATGGCGTCGCGGACCACGTCGGCCAACCGGCCCGTCGTGGAGATGGGCCGGGCGGCGATGACGGCCCGGGCGATGCGCCGGGCGAAGCGGCCCTCGCCGTTGGCCGTGAACAGTTCGACCAGTTCGTCCTCGGACGCCCCGTTGACCAGTTCGGCGGCCGTCGGGCCGGAGGTGGGGTCCATCCGCATGTCGAGGGGGGCGTCCTTGCGGTAGGAGAAGCCACGCTCGGCCGTGTCCAATTGGGGCGAGCTGACCCCGAGGTCGAAGAGCACGCCGGACACCCCGGGCAGATCGGTCCGCTCGGCCAGGTAGGCCCGCACGACCTCGGCCAGACCGTCGAAGCGGGCCTGGCGGACGGCGGCACGCAGCCCGTATCCGGCGAGCCGCGCCGACGCCGCCGCCACGGCCACGGGGTCCCGGTCGATCCCCAGCACGCTCAGGGTGGGGTGGGCGTCCAGGATCGCCGCCGCATGTCCGGCCCCACCGAGGGTGGCGTCCACGATGAGCCCCGGGGGGACGGCGGCGAAGAGTCCCGTGACCTCGTGGGCCATGACCGGCTCGTGGGGGAACGGCGTCGCCTGGCTCATCCGCAGCCCCCCGACAGGCAGTACGCCTCCGGTTGGGTTGCCCGGGCGTCCATCGAGGAAGTAGGCGGAGGAGAATGCTTCCGTCGGGGCCGTCGGGGGGCTGCGCATGGGCCAGACGCGCTGGATGTGGATATCGGGACGTGCGGCGATGGCCAGCGCCGCCTCGTACACGGTGGGCCGTCCGGTGCTCCCGGCGACTCCCTGGTCGATGGCCGCCGCCTCGGTGGCGGCCCGTCGGGCGGCGGTGGCGGACCGGCGCACCGACGAGGAACCACGACCGACGTGCAGGTTGGAGACGACACTCAGCCGTCGTCGCCTTCGGACAGGCGCTGCTCCTCGGGCTGGACCTTCTCCTCCCAGCGGGCGGGGTCCCAGATCTCCACCCGGTCGATGACCCCCTGCACCAGGACGTCCCCCGACAGGCCCGCGTACTCCCGGAGCCGGGAAGGAATGGCCATACGCCCCTGCTTGTCGATCTCCACCTCGTGAGAAGTCGACGCCCACAACCGTGCCAAGTTCCTGTCGCTGCGGCTCGCCGCCGCCCGGTCCTGGACGACCTCCATCTGCTGCTCGAACTCGTCCTGGGTCCACAGCGCCAGGCACCCGTCCTGGTACTGGGTCAGGTAGCCCCCGTGCTCGAACGAGGCGCGGAACTTCGCCGGAAGGATCACCCTTCCCTTCTCGTCGAGCGAGTGCTCGTACCTGCCGAAAAATCGTGCCACTGGCGAGTGCTCCCACGACGCTCCCTGCAGTGCTCGAGACCCCGGCCGACCGAGGTCCTCCCCTTTGCACCACTTTGCACCACTTTACGCCCCAATACCCCACTCGTCAACCACTTCGACACCAATTCGGGCCATCCGGGCCCTGGTTGGGCCCTGATCGGGGGGTTCCGGGGGTTGCCGGGCGTGGCCCCGGCGGGACCGGACCGGCCGCCGCGCCCCTCCCGCCGGCGGCGGCGGCCTGCCGCCTGACGGGGCCCCGTGGCCGGTGGCCGCCCGACCGGCCACGGGACGACCGTCGGCTCCGGGACCGGACCGTGGCCACGGATGCCCAGCTCAGCGGGGTACGACACGCCGGTGAGGGGGAAGGATGCCGCCGGACCAGCTACCGGTGACCGTCGGGTCCGGCACGGGTCCGGCACGGGTGCGGCACGGGTGCGGCACGGGTGCGGCGACCGGTAGAGGGTCCGTCGCCCCGGAGTGCCACCAGGTCGGGGACCCCGGTGGGGCGGTGTGGGGACCCCGGTGGGGCGGTGTGGGGACCCCGGTGGGGCGGTGTGGGGGTCGGTGGGGGTCGGGGGCTGGTCTGGCCCGTTCTTACGGACAATTGATGGTTCTCACAACCGGCCCACAGGTTGGGACGACAACCTGTTCCCGTGGAACACCGACCACCCGTCCCCCACTCCCTCCCACGGCGACCGGGCCGGACGGTCCCCGGAGTCATCGCCGCCGCCCTGGGGGCCGGACTGGCCCTGACCGTCGGCCTGGCCGTCTCGTCGGAGAGCGCCGGCGCCCTGCACGCCCCCGGTGGACGACTCACCTTCACCGGGGAGCTGACCGGCCTGGTCGGCACCTACCTCCTCCTCGTCATGCTGGTGCTGATCGCACGGATCCCCTGGATCGAGCGGGTCATCGGCCAGGAGCGGCTGGTCCGCTGGCACCGGTGGCTCGGCCCCTGGCCGCTCCTCCTGTTGACCACGCACGCCGTGTGCATCACCCTGGGGTACGCCGAGTCCGACCACATCGGGGCCTTCCGCCAGTTCGCCGAGTTCCTCGGCTCCTACCCGGACGTGCTGGCCGCCACCGTGGGCCTCGCCCTGCTGCTGGCCGCCGGGATCACCTCGTACCGGGCCGTCCGTCGCCGGCTCCAGCACGAGACGTGGTGGGTCATCCACCTCTACACGTACCTGGCCGTGGCCCTGTCGTTCTCCCACCAGCTGGCCAACGGTCAGTCGTTCGTCGGCCATCCCGTCACCCGGGCCTGGTGGGTGACGATCTGGGCCGCGGCCGTCGGGTGCGTCCTGGCCTTCCGGATCGGTGTCCCGGTGTGGCGCAGCCTCTACCACCGTCTCCGGGTCGTCGCCGTCGTGGCCGAGGGCCCCGACACGGTCTCCATCATCTGCAGCGGGCACCGGCTCGACCGCCTGCGGGCATCGGGCGGACAGCACTTCCTCTGGCGGTTCCTCACTCCGGGGCTCTGGTGGCACGCCCATCCCTACTCGCTCTCGGCGATGCCCACTCCCACCCGGCTCCGGGTGACCATCAAAGGGAAGGGCGTCCACAGCCTGGCCGCCGCCCGGATCCGGCCGGGCACCCGGGTGGCCATCGAGGGCCCGTACGGGGTCTTCACCCGACACGCCGTCACGGCCCACGGGGTGGCCCTGTTCGGTGCCGGTGTGGGTGCCACACCGTTGCGGGCCCTCCTGGAGGACCTGCCCCGTCCCGTCGACCCCGTCGTCGTCCTGCGGGCCCGCCGGAGCGACGAGGTCCTCTTTCGGCACGAGTGGTCCGAGTTCGTCGAGGACCGGGGAGGACGGTTCATCGAACTGGCCGGACCGCGCCGTGACCACCCACTCGACCCGACCTCCATCCACCGCCTGGTCCCCGACCTGTCGTCACGTGACGTCTTCGTCTGCGGTCCCCCGTCGTTCACCGCCACGGTGACCCGGAGCGCCCGCCGCCTCGGCGTGCCCCGGCGGCGGATCCACACCGAGGCGTTCTCGTGATGACCGCCGAGTCCCGACCCGTCGGCACCCCGGGCGGGGAGACACACCCGTGACCCGCCGCGCCCCGGTCGTCCTGGCCGCCACTTCGGCGGTGCTGGCCTTCGTGCTGACCTTCCGCACCCACCCGCTGGACCCGGTCGCCGTGGGCCGGAGCGGTGGCACGTCATCGACGGACACCGGGGCCTCGTCGTCGTCGTCGTCTTCTTCGACGTCGTCATCCTCGACCGACCAGGCCGGCACCGGCGGGACGGGCGCCGGCTCGGCATCGACGCCCACCACCTCCACGACGTCGGTCAACGGCACCGCGACGGGCTCGGTCGAGTCCACCCCGTACGGCGACGTAGAGGTGAAGGTGACCGTCGCCGGGAGCCGGATCACCGACGTCGAGTCCCTGGAGCTCCCCGAGGACGAGCCGCGCTCACAGTCCCTCTCATCGTTCGCCGGACCGGAGCTGGCCGACCAGGTGATCAGCGCACAGAGCGCGCAGATCGACGGTGTGTCCGGTGCGACGTACACCAGCCAGGCCTACGAGGAGTCGGTGCAGTCGGCGCTGGACGCCCTGGGGTTCACGGGATGACCACCGTGTCCGTCGGATGGGACGGCCCCGCCTCCGCCCCTGCTCCCACCCCCTCGGGCGGTCCGGACGGTGCGGTACGGCCCGCCGACCCGTGGGGCCACCGGGGTCGCACCGGCGTCCGCCACGCCGAGCGGGTGATGGGCACGGTCGTGTCCTTCGACGTCCGCACCGGTCCGGGCGACCGGGCCCGACGGTCGGCCCGCTCGGCGGTGGCGGCGGCCTGCCGGTCCCTCCACGAGGTGGACCGCATGTTCAGCACCTACCAGGACGAGAGCGCGGTCAGCCGGTTCCGGCGCGGGGAGCTGTCGCCGGCCGCGGCACCGGCGGAACTACGGGAGGTCATCCGGCTCTGCCGGGAGGCCCGTGCCGTCACGGACGGCTGGTTCGACCCGTGGTCGCTCCCCGGAGGGTTCGATCCGACCGGTTTGGTCAAGGGCTGGTCCGTCGACCGGGTGCTGACCATCCTCCGCGAGGCCGGCAGCACCGGTGCCATGATCAACGCCGGGGGCGACATCCGGGTGCTCGGCACCCCGGGCCTGACCCGACCGTGGCGGGTGGGCGTCACCGATCCCGGAGCCCGCGACCGGTTCATCTGCCACGTCGACGTGACGGACGCCATCGCCACGTCGGGGTCCGCCGAGCGGGGCCTCCACATCCTCGACCCGGCGGCCGGTGGCCCCGCCCGGTCGCTGCTGTCGGCGACGGTGACCGGTCCGGGCCTCACCATGGTCGACGCCCTGGCCACCGCCCTCTTCGCCGCGGGGGAGGACGGGCTGGCCATGGTGGGGTCGCTACCGGGATACGAAGCCCTCGTCGTCCGGACCGACGGCACGGTCCGCACCACGGACCGGTTCCCCCGGACCGTCCCGACGGAGGGGCCCACCCGCACCGCCACCCGTCCGACGCTGGCCCGTCCCACCTCCACGAGATCGACGACGTGCATGTCGGCCCCGACGGAACCGGACGGACCGACCGGGTCCGTCGGGTGGGGGCGAACAGCACGGCCGCCGACCGTGCGGTGGCCGTCGGTCGAGGCCCGCCGGCCGTGGGCCACCGTGGACACCGGGGCCACCCGTCCCTCCTGAATGCCCGGCGGGTCCCCCGGCCCCCCGGCCCACCGGGTCCCCGGGTCTCGAGTCCCCCGGCCCCCCCCGGGTCCCCGGGGCCGCCCTCAATCCGAGGCGGGCAGTGCCGCCACCAGCTCGTCGGCCAGCGACTCCCACCGGTCCCCGGCCGGGTCCCCGGCCAGTTCGTTGAAACCCACGGCCGCCGCGCCCAGTCCGCCGGCGGCGGCGACCCGCTCGGCCGGTTCGAGCCCGAGGACCTCGAGCAGCGGACGGGGGTCCCAGCGCCGGTAGCACGCCCCGGTGAACCACGCCCCGGACCTCGTGCGGCGCTGGGACAGACCCACCAGCTTCCGTCCGTCGGCCGAGAGGACCTCGCCGTGACCGACGCCCCCGAAGCACACCAGCGACGACCACCTGGTGCACGCCCCGTCGGTCCCGCGGTGGGCCCGCACTCCGTCCACGCCGCACTCCACGAGTGCACGGGTCCACCACGCGCCGACCCAGTCGAACGACCGGGCCACATCGTCGTCCCACAACGGGTCCCCCCGGGGGATCCAGACGTCGGCCCACAGCGGGTCGGTCGGAGCGACGAACACCGCACCTCCCCCCGACCGTCGACGGACCACGGCCACCCCCGCTCCGTCGGCCCGCACCCGGTCGACGACCGGGTCGGGCTGGGTCGAGCCCAGCACCACGGCGGTCACGGTGGGCCGGCAGCGGGCGAAGCGGCGCGGCCCGGGATCGTCTTCGATGGACGGCCAGGAGCCCACGAGCGCCTCGGCCTCGGCCGTCCGGGACTCGATCCTCCAGGCGTCGCCCACCGCACCACCTTCCCACGTGGGCCCGGCCGGGCCCTGTACGACCGGACCCGGTGCTCCCGGACCGGCACACCGGTCGCCCGGCCGGCCTCAGGCGGTGAGGGGCTCGAAACGGCCCTCGGGCGTGAGCAGCACGCCGAGGTAGGCGCCCCAGTCCTCGCTGGCGTCACCGCACAGGGCCAGCAGCTGGACCCGGTGGCGGGGGGCCACCGGCGTGCGGCGCAACGCCATCCCGGCCTCATGGGGGAGCCGGTCCTCCTTGCGGGTGTTGCACCGCCGGCAGGCCGCGACGACGTTCTCCCAGGTATGGGGTCCCCCCTTGCTCCGTGGGATGACGTGGTCGAGGTTCTCCGCCGCGGCACCGCAGTACTGGCAACGGGAGCCGTCCCGGGCGAACACCGTCCGCCGGTTGACGGCGACCCGGTAGTGGTGCGGGACGTGGACGTACCGCACGAGCCGGACCACCGACGGTTCGCGCACGGCGATCTTCTCGGAGTGGAAGACCCGCTCGGTCGAGTGCACGGTCTCCGCCTTGGTGCCGAGGACCAGCTGCAACGCCCGACGGGACGACACGATGCCGAGGGGCTCGAAGGTGGCGTTGAGGACCAGCGCCCGTCGGGTGCCCGGCGTCCTCGTCGCCGTGCCGTCGACCGGGCGCTGGACGGACGCCACCGGCGCCCGAACGGCAGCCTTCGACCGTCGGTCCATCGCCACCGAAATCTACCGCCGCCGGGCCTGGGCCGCAGTCATGGCGCGCCCGCCGGCGGTGGGCCCACCCTCCCCCGCCGCTCACCGCGGCACCATTCGAGGTACGACACGACATCGCCGCCCGTCGGTACGGCGTCCGGCCGTCCGTAGGCCGTCACCATGCGGAACGCCCACAGGCGTTGGTCGGGCCAGGGCAGGTACGGCCGTCGTCGCCACCAGCCCGGTGCGGCCAACCGGAACAGCGTCCCGAGCGCCGTCCACCACAGTGCCGGATGCCGGGCCACGGCCCGCCACACCGCGCCGGGCACCACCGCACCGGAAGGACCGTCACCCGGCCGCCCGGGTGTCCCGGCCGGGAGGACCTCCGTCCCCCGGTCCCGGTCGGGGCCCGTCACGCCACCACCGGGTCCGGTGCATGGTCATCGGCATGGGCGGCGGCATCGTCGTGGGCGGAGGCGTGGGCGGTGGCGTGGGCGGTCCGGGCCACGGCCGCCGCACCGACCAGCGGGCCCAGCTCACCCAGCCCGGCGGGGACGATCCTGGTCCCCACGGAGAACGCCAGCCGGCAGCGGTCGTCGATCTCGGCCTGGGCCGCCTCGAAGAACGGGGCGCCGAACCCCAGGGCCACCGAACCGGCCACCACGGCCAGTTCGAGGTCGAGCAGGTTGGCCACGGAGGCCACGGCCCTGCCCACGAGGGTGCCGGTCCGCCGACGCACCTGCTCGGAGGCCTCGGCCGGTGGCCGCCCGGTCGTCCGGGCGATCGACGGGCCCGACGCCTCCGCCTCGAGACAGCCCCGCCCCCCGCACGGACAGGGGCTCCCGTCCGGCTCCACCACGACGTGGCCGATGTGGCCGGCGTTGCCGGCCGACCCCTCGAGCAGGGCGCCGTCCAGCACGATCCCGCCGCCGACGCCGGTCGACACCACCATGGCCAGGAAGTTCCGGCTCGCGGCGGCCGCGCCCTTCCACCCTTCGCCCAGGGCCAGGGCCTTGGCGTCGTTCTGGACGGTGACCGCCAGCCCGGTCGACCGGGCCAGGCGATCCCGTAGTGGGAACTGCCGCCAGCCGGGGATGTTCAGGGGGGAGACGGTCCGGCCGAAGGACTCCATCGGACCGCCGCAGCCCACACCGCACGAGCCGGGGGTCTCCGAGGCGGCGTCGAGCACCTCACCGACGATCCGCTCCAGGGCGGCGTACACCTCCTCGGGGTCGTCGCCGTGGGGTGTCGGGGCCCGCCGGCGCCCCGTGACGGCCCCGGACGCGTCGACCAGGCCGACGTCGAGCTTGGTGCCGCCGATATCGACGGCCAGGACCGCTGTCGATCGTCCCGTCCGCACCTGAACTACCGCGCCACTCCCACCGGCGCGGCGATCAGTCTTCGCGGTGGAACCGACCGCGGAGCCACTCCCTCGGGTCCTGGACGTTCGACCCGATGTTGCGGCTGCTGATGGACCGCGAGATGTCCTCGATACCCGCTTTGCCCATGCGCCGGGCGTTGTTGATGAAGACCATCCCCGACAGGAACATCACCACGACACCGAGGAACCCGAGGGCCACCGAGGTCGAGAAGGTGAACACCATGAAGAGGAGTGCGGCCACGAACACCACCGCCGACCAGGCGCAGTGACGACCGGCGTGCCGGTACACGGTCTCGGACCGGACCCGCTCCGCGAAATCGGGGTCCTCCTTGTAGAGGGACTGTTCGAGCTCCTGTAGTACCCGCTGTTCGTGCTCAGAAAGCGGCAAGGCCCTCACCCCTCCATCCCGTGGTCGAGCGTGTCGTCATCTCGGATCCCATGATCGCGCACCCTCCGTCCGAAAGCTTCGCGCACCCAGCAACCCACTGGCAACGGGAAACCACCTGCATCCTACCGCCCCCCGGTGAGGTCCCGCACGGGGTCGACCGGGGTCGTCACCGGTTCCCCGGATCCGGTCCCCACTGGGCGTCGCCCCGTCGCCGGACGCGGATTCCGTCGGGCCCCACCAAGGATGCCGGGCCGACCACGGCACCGCCGAACCGCTCCCGGATGGCATCGACGGCGGAGGTGACCTCCCCCCACGACCGCTGTAGGCGCTCCGCCTCCTCGGCCGCCCCGTCGAGGTCCGACCGACCCGTCCGGCCGTCCACCTCCCCACCGGTGGCGCCCTCACCGCCTTCGGGTCCTGGTCCGTCGAGGGAGAGGCTGAGCTGGATACCCGCCCCTCCGTCGCCGAACCCCGAGAGGCTGACCCCGAGGAGGCGGACGCCCCGGGCCAGGTCGACCGAGTCCAACAGGGCCGAAGCCACCAGCCCGGCCGCCGGTGCGGCGTCGATCGGCAGGCCCAGGGTGTGCGAACGGGTGACCATGGTGAAGTCGCCGAACCGGACCTTGACCGTGACCGTCCGGGCGGCCAGGCCGGCCTTCCGCAGGTGGGTGGTGGTGGCATCGACCATGCGGGCCAGGTGGCGCCGGAGCTCGTCGACGTCCCAGAGGTCGACGGGGAACGTCTCCTCGTGCCCGATGGACTTGGCCTCGCGGTCGGGGACCACCGGCCGCTCGTCGTGTCCCCGGGCCAACGCCGAGAGGTGCGAGCCGTTGGCCCGGCCCAGCAGGCGGACCGTCGTGTCCTCCGGCAGCGCCGACAGGTCCCCGACCGTCCGCACGCCGACGGACTCGAGCTTCCGGGCGGTCACCGGTCCGATGCCCCAGAGCGAACGGAGGGGCAGCGGTCCGAGGAACGCCTCCTCCTCCGACGGCGCCACGACCACCACTCCCGGCCCGGGACGCACCCCTGAACGGTCGGCCCGGGGCTTGGCCTGCTTCGACGCCAGCTTGGCGATCAGCTTGGACCGGGCCACGCCCACCGAACAGGCCAGGCCCAGCTCGCGCTGCACCTGTGCACGCACGTCGCGGGCGATGGTCGGCCCGTCGCCGAGGAGCCGGAGCGCCCCGGTCACGTCGAGGAAGGCCTCGTCCAGGCCGATCCCCTCCACCAACGGCGTCACCCGGTCGAAGAGCTCGTGGAGCCGGCCGCTCACCTCCTGGTAGCGCTGGAAACGACCGGGGAGGAAGACGGCGTCGGGGCAGAGCCGCCGGGCCACGGTCGACGGCATGGCCGAACGGACGCCGTACCTCCGGGCCTCGTAGGTGCACGCCGCCACCACGCCCCGGCCCCCGGGCCCCCCGACGATCACCGGCCGTCCGGCCAGGGACGGTTCGTCCAGGACCTCCACCGAGGCGAAGAAGGCGTCCATGTCCACGTGCAGGATGGTCGCCTCGCGCCGGGCCGGCGGTCCGCCGGACCCCGTCGGTCCGATCCCCTCAACCACCGAGGCGCAACCTGCGGAACCCTTCGGCGTAGGGCACCCCGGCCCGGCGCCCGGCGTCCTCGGCGCCCAGGCGAACGGCGGACCGGGCCCACTCCCCCCCGTCGGCGAATTGGCTGCGATGGCAACCGACCGCCTCGACCTTGGCCTCGAGGGTCCCGGTCACGTCGACCCACACGTCGGGCTCCAGCGAACCCGTCATCAGCACCGACTGGACCTGATGGGCCGGACCCGCCTCGGGGAAGTACAGCGGGAGCGCCGCGGCCGGCGACACGGCATCGAGGGCGGCCCAGCCCGTGGTTCGGTGATCGCGGTGGTTGACGTAGTCCTGACCGAAGAACACGGCCGTCGGGTCCGGACAGAAGACCACCTCGGGTCGGAACCGCCGGACGGCGGCCACCAGCTCGGCCCGGAAGGCCAGGTCGTCGTCGAGCTCCCCGTCGGGGTGGTGCAGCCAGTCGATGCCCGCCAGCCCGAGGACCTTTCCCGCCGCCAGTACCTCGTCGACCCGCTGTGCGGCCAGCGCCCCGGGCGACACCCCGGGATCCGACGTGCCCTTGTCGCCGTCCGTGCACAACAGGACCCGTACCTCGCAGCCGGCCGCAGCCCAACGGGCCAGGGTGCCACCACAGGACACGTCGGGGTCGTCGGGGTGGGCGTAGATACCGAGAGCCGACGGCGGCGTTACGGTGAGCAGCTCGGGCATGTCGGCGATCAGCCGCCGGGTTGCTTCGGTGCGGTCGTCTTGGTCAGCAGCCCGACCTCCCGCTGGAAGTCGTCGAGGTCCTCGAACCCCTTGTAGACACTGGCGAACCGTAGGTAGGACACCTCGTCGAGCAGCCGGAGACGTTCCAGCACGGCCAGGCCGACCTGCTGGGTCGTCGGATCGTCGGGCAGCTCCCGCAGGACCTCCTCGACCTCCTGGGCGAGGGCCTCGAGCTGCTCCTCGGTCACCGGGCGGTTCTTCGTCGCCGAGCGCAGGCCCAGGATCACCTTGACCCGATCGTAGGGCTCGCCGATCCCCGACCGCTTGATGACCATGATGGGCGCACCTTCGACCCGCTCGAACGTGGTGTACCGCCGGCCACAACCCAGGCACTCCCGGCGCCGCCGGATCGCCGCACCGTCCTCGGCCAGGCGGGAGTCGATGACTCGATCGTCATCGGTCTGACACCAGGCACACCGCACCACCCCAGGCTACTGCCCAATGGACCGATCCCACCGCCGGCCGGCCCACGGCGCCCCGCCCCGACGGGCAGGGGTCACGGGAGGGTCAGGTGCTCACCCGGGACGATGGTGTACGAACCGACCTCCGCGGCCAGTTGGGTCACCAGGGGCCGGGGGTCGCCGTTGGGGTCGACCCGCTCGGCGATCGTCCACAGGGTGTCTCCGGGTTGGACCGTGTAGGACACCTCACGCCCGTAACCCGCCAGGGAGGGACCGGCGGCGTGGGAGCGTCCACCGGTCCCGCCCAGCGGGAGAGCCAGCCCGACAACGAGGAGCAGGGCGACGCCGAGGAGCAGCCGGCGGCGGCGCACCTCGACCGAGGCCCGTCGCCGCACCCGCACGGGCCGTGGGCTCCTCGTCCCGTGCACCACCCGCAGATCGGGCCGCTCACCGTCGTCGTCCCCCGACGGGGCCGGCCGCGCCGCCGGGTCCAGGAGGCGTAGCCCCCGCCGTGGATCGGTCGGCCGGAGCGTCGGCGAGCCCGGGAAGGGGATCGACAGGGCGGCCATCAGTGGTCTCCCCGATCGGCCACCGGCCCGGCCGCCGTGGCCGGCATGTCCTGGGTCGAACAGATGTTCGTCATGGATCCATCCAAACACGAACAGATGTTCGGAGTCAAGCAGAAATCGAACGGATGTTTGCTTTCGGGTCGGACCGGGGGTACGGTGATGCAAACAGACGTTCGATGCCCGACACCGGCGACAGTGGACGGGGACTCGACGACCGTGCAGGCACCGGCCACCGCCGGACGACCGAACAGGGGAACCGATGGCCCAGGTACTCAGCAGCAAGCGCAAGGAGATCCTCGACTGCATCTCCGAGGCGGTCCGCGACCGGGGCTACCCACCCTCGGTGCGCGAGATCGGCGAGGCCGTCGGACTGACCTCGTCATCGACGGTCCACGCCCACCTCGCCGTGCTCCAGCGTGAGGGCTACCTCCGCCGGGACCCGACCAAGCCCCGGGCCATCGAGGTCCGCTACGACCCGTCGTCCAAGGTGGTGATGGACTCCCGGCCCACCCGCCACGTCCCGCTGGTCGGCGACGTGGCCGCCGGCGTCGGGGTCCTCGCCCAGGAGAACATCGAGGAGCTGTACCCCCTCCCCGAGGACTTCACCGGTACCGGATCGCTCTTCATGCTGAAGGTACGGGGTGACTCGATGATCGACGACGGCATCATGGACGGTGACTTCGTGGTGGTCCGCCAGCAGCCGACGGCCGACAACGGGGACGTCGTCGTGGCCGGTATCCCGGGCGACGAGGCCACGGTCAAGCGGTTCTCCTCCCGGAACGGCACGGTCGTCCTGACCCCGGCCAACGAGCGCCTCTCCCCCATGGAGTTCAGCGACGACGAGGTGACGGTCTACGGCAAGGTCGTGACCGTGCTGCGGAGACTCTGAGCCGACGGCGCGGACCCTCGTGCGGCGGGTGGTGCGCCGCCCCGGGCCCGTCGACGGCAGGCCCGGGGCGTGACGACAATCTCCCGCCGTGCCCCGGAGGCAGCAGCAGCGATGACGAGCCGTGGCCACCGATCCGTCGCACCGAGCCGACCCCTCGTCGGACCTGTCGAGCGCAGGGAGCTTCGTCCGCTCCCATCGCACGAGGGTCCGAGCCGTCGTCATCGGGGCGTGGGTGGCCGTCGTGGTGGACCCGTCCCGGGGGTACGCCACGTCGGGGGTCGTCGGGCCCGTCGCCGGTCTCTGAGACTCAGACGGTCGGTCCCCCGCCGATGAGCGAGGCCAGGGCCGCGTAGGTATGGCCCAGCTCGGACCGGGTCACGAATTCCCCCGGGGTGTGGGCCAGCAGCGGATCGCCGGGCCCGAAATTGGTCGCCGGGATCCCGTGCGCCCAGAAGCTGGCCACGTCGGTCCACCCCACCTTGGCCCGGGCCGGCTGCCCGGTGGCCCCGACCAGGGCGGCCAGCAGCGGGTGGTCCAGCGACGGCGGGGCGCCCGGAGACGAGTCCACCACCTCCCAGGTGTCGCCGTCCTCGAGGTGCGGTGCCACCACGGACCGGACCGCCGCCTCGGCCTCGACGACACTGCGGTCGGGCGCGAACCGGTGGTTCAGGGTGACCGCCGCCCGGTCGGGGACCACGTTGGCCGCCACCCCGCCCTCCACAGCCACGACCTGGAGCTGCTCGGCGTACTCGCAGCCGTCGATGGTCGGCCGCCGTCCCTCGTAGGCCGCCACGGCGGCGAGGATCGGGGCCAGTCGGTGGATGGCGTTCCGCCCCATGAAGGGCCGGGCCGTGTGGGCCCGGGCACCGCCCAGGCCGACCACCACCCGCAGGGTGCCCTGGCATCCGGCTTCCACGCGGCCCCCGGTCGGTTCGGCCAGCACGGCGGCGTCGGCCACCAGCAGGTCGGGCCGTTCGGCCCAGAGCCGGCCCAGCCCGCTGTGCCGGGCCGCCACCTCCTCACAGGTGTACAGGCACCAGGTGAGGTCGACCACCGGTTCGGGGACCGCACCGGCGAGGTGCAGGAGCACGGCCAGGCCCCCCTTCATGTCGGCGGCCCCCAACCCGTGGAGGACGCCGTCGTCCAGCGTCGGGACCTCGTTGCCTCCGCTGGGCGGCACGGTGTCGAGATGGCCGGCCAGGAGGAGGCGCTGCCGCCGACCGAGCGACGTCCGGGCCACCACGTTGTCCCCCACCCGCTCCACCGTGAGCCACGGACAGACCCGCAGTGCCGCCTCCATGGCGTCGGCGATCGCCGTCTCCTCGTGGCTCACCGACGGGATGGACACCAGCACCGTGGCCAGGTCGAGGATCTCGTCGGCGACCCCCGACGGGGTCACGCCGAGACGCCGTGCTGGCGGAGCACCTCGTTCAAGAGCGCCTTGTCGTGCCGCTGCCCCTCGGCCAGACGGCGGATGACCAGCACACTGGGGAGGTAGAACTCGCCCCCGGGGAACTCGCGCCGGCGGGATGCCTGAATGGCCACGGACCACGGCGGCACGTGCCCCCGGCTGATCTCCTCACCCGTCTCGGCGTCGAACACCGGGATCGACGGGTTGAGGATCACCCCGGCGCCCAGGACGGCCCCCTCCCCCACCCGGGCCCCCTCGGTCACCATGCACCGGCTTCCGATGAACGCCTCGTCCTCGACCACGACCGGGGCGGCCTGGGCCGGCTCGAGCACCCCGCCGATCCCCACCCCGCCGGACAGGTGGACCCGTTCGCCGATTTGGGCACACGACCCGACCGTGGCCCAGGTATCCACCATGGTCCCGGCCCCGACACGGGCGCCGATGTTCACGTAGCTGGGCATGCAGATGACCCCCGGGCCCAGGTAGGAGCCCCACCGGGCCGAGGCGCCCGGGACCACCCGGACACCGGCGCCGGCGAAGTCGCGCTTCAACGGCAGCTTGTCGGCGAACTCGAACGGGCCGGCCTCGATGGTCTCGATGGACCGCAGGCGGAAGAGCAGGAGGATGGCCTGCTTCAGCCACTGGTGCACCACCACCTCGTCCGTGGCCGGGTCCACTTCGGCCACCCGGGCCGAACCGTCGTCCAGCAGGCCCACGGCCTCGGTGACGGCGGCCAGGGCGTCGGTGTCGGCGGGTCCCAGCTCGCCGGCCCGCTCCCACAATTCCTCGATCTGCGCCTGGAGGTCTGCCATGGTCAGACGTTACCCCGGGGCCCCGGGGCCGCGGTCGGAACCAGGAGGCCGCGGCGCACGTCCGGGCAGTCTCCCGGTGGACGGTCCGGTCGGTGTCTGGTGCTGCCACCCGGTGGCCGCCCGGTGGCCGATCGCTGACCGATCGCTGACCGACGAGTGGCCGACCGGGTGCCGACCGGGTGCCGACCGGGTGCCGACCGGACCGATCAGGCGCCGAGGACGGTGCCGGCCAGCCGCTCGCCGACGAGTCGCAGCCGGTCCGACGGCTGGACCACGGCCACCCTTAGGTGCCCGGCCCCCGCCTCGCCGTAGAGGTCGCCCGGGCTCACCAGGAGCCCCCCGGCCACGGCGAGGGCGTCGGTCAGCTCCCAGGCGTCCCCGGCCCCGCGGCACGGCACCCAGAGGTAGAAGCCACCCGGTGGCAGCGCCACGGGGAGCCCCGCCGAGGCGAGGATCCCGGCCAGGAGCTCGAGACGGTCCCGGTACCGGTGGCGCTGCTCGTCCACCGGCCGATCGTCCCCGAAGGCCACGGCACCGGCGGCCTGGACCGGCCCGGGCACCATGAGCCCGGCATGCTTGCGGATCTCCGAGAGGAACCCCACCAGCTCGGGGTCCCCGGCGTAGAACCCGGCCCGGACCCCGGCCAGGTTGGAGCGCTTGGACAGCGAGTGGACGGCGACCACCCCCTCGGTCCCGGTGGCCAGCACGGTGGCCGGCGGACCGTCCCACGTGAACTCGGCGTAGCACTCGTCGGAGAACACCGGCACGCCGCGGGCCCGCCCCCAGCGGGCCGCCCCGTCGAGGTCGGTGAGCAACCCCGACGGGTTGGCCGGGGAGTTCACCCACGCCAGAAGCGCCCGCCCGACGTCGTCGTCCGACACCGACGCCAGGTCCGGGCCCCCGCCGGGGAGCTCGGCGACCGGGACGGCCCGGCACCCGGCCAGCGTCGCCCCCATGGCGTAGGTCGGGTACGACACCGCCGGATAGAGGACGGTGTCCCGGTCGGGACGCCGCAGCCGGAGGTACTGGGCCGTCGAGGCCACGAACTCCTTCGTGCCCACGCAGGCCGCCAGCTCGGTACGGGGATCGACCGTCACGCCGAAGCGCCGCTGCAGCCAACCGGCGGCGGCCGTGCGGTAGGCGGGACTGCCGATCGAGGCCGGGTAGCCCCGCTCGGTCCCCGACGAGGCCAGGGCGGCCACGATCTCCTTGTCCGGGGGGTCCCACGGTGTGCCGATCGAGCAGTCGACCACACCGCCGGACCCCGTCGTGCCGTGGTCCCCGGGACCCGATCCGAACCGCTCGACCGCCCGGTCCCGGACGCCGACCAACCGGTCGTAGGGGTAGGGCGGCAACTCGAACGGCGCCGGGACCGCACGGGCCCCGTCAGTGCCGCCAGGGGTGCCGCCAGGAGTGCCGCCGGACGTGCGTCCGGTCGGAGTGGAGGCGGGGTCGGGGCCGGTCACGAGGCCAGGAACTCCCGGAACCGGGCCCGGCCCACCTCGTCCAGGACCACGTGGAGCCGGGTGGCCTGGTCGGCCGCCTCTTCGTTCACGATCTCGCCCTCGCGGTGGACGGCGGCCAGGACGTCCCCCCGGGACCACGGGATCACCAGCTCGACCACCCGGTCGGCCACCCGGAGGCGGTCGCCCATGGTCGACGTCAGTTCTTCGAGCCCCTCGCCCGTGCGGGCCGAAACGGTGACCGACCCCGGGTGGGCGGCCAGCAGCCGCACGACGTCGGCGGCGGAACCGGGCCCGGCCGCGGCCACCAGGTCCATCTTGTTGACCACCAGCAGCTCGGGGATGCCGTCCGCCCCGATCTCGGCCAGCACGGTGCGGACGGCGTCGATCTGGCCCTCGTGGTCCGGCGCCGAGCCGTCGACCACGTGGACCACCAGGTCGGACTCGCACACCACCTCGAGGGTCGAGCGGAAGGCCTCGACCACCTGGTGGGGCAGCTTGCGGACGAACCCCACCGTGTCGGTCAGCAGGACGGTCTCCCCGCCGGGCAGGTGGAGCTGGCGGGTCCTCGGGTCCAGGGTGGAGAACAGCCGGTTCTCGACGCCGACGTCGGCCTCGCACAGCCGGTTGAGCAATGACGACTTGCCGGCGTTGGTGTACCCGACCAGGGAGACGGTCCGCTGGCGCGACCGGGACCTCCCCTTGCGCTGGGTCCGACGGGTCCGGTCGAGCTGACGCAGATCCGACTCGAGCCGGGTCATGCGGCGGACCAGGCGGCGACGGTCGACCTCGAGCTGGGTCTCGCCGGGGCCCCGGGTGCCGATCCCGCCGGCCTGCTGGCTGAAGGCCCGGCCCCGGCCCCGCAGGCGGGGCAGGCGGTAGCGCAGGAGGGCCAGTTCCACCTGGGCCCGGCCTTCGGGGGTACGGGCGTTCTGGGCGAAGATGTCGAGGATGACGGCCGTCCGGTCGATGGCCGTGCGCCCGAGGATGGCCTCGAGGTTCCGCTGCTGGGCCGGGCTCAGGTCGTCGTCGAAGACCACGGTGTCGGCGTCCACGGCCAGGCAGACGTCCCGCAGCTCCTCCGCCTTCCCCCGACCCACGTAGGTGGCCGGGTCGGGGGCGGCCCGCCGCTGGGTGATCCGCTCCAGCACGTCGGCACCCGCCGTGTCCACCAGCAGGGCCAGCTCGTCCAGCCCGGCCTCGGTGGCGTCGGCCGTCCCCCAGGGGAAGGTGACGCCGACCAGCACGATGCGCTCCCGGACGGTCCGCGAGATGAGGGTGTCGGTGAACGCCGAGTCCGGGGGGCTCACGGGCGCGCCGCCGCCAGGACCGTCTCCACGTCGACGGTCACGTCGGCGACGAACCGCACCGGGCCGGACAGCCGGACCCCGGTCGGACCGAAGACCACCCCGAGGGGGCCTCCCGGGTTGTCGACGGTCACCTCGTCGCCCACCAGCCCCCAGCGTCGGGCCGCGGCGGCGGCGGCGCAGCTTCCCGTCCCGCAGGCCAACGTCTCACCGACGCCGCGTTCGAAGACCCGCAGCACGATCCGGCCCCAGGGTCCGTCGTCCCCCGTCCGGCCGGTGCTGCCCGACGGACCGGTGCTGCCCGACGGACCGCTACTGCCCGACGGGTCGGGGCCGCCCGACCGACCGGTGCTGCCCGACGGGTCGGGGCCCGGTCCCACGGCGATGAACTCCACGTTCACCCCACCGGGGCGGGTCCCCTGCAGACGACCCCCGACGTCGGCCACGTCGACGACGGCCGGGTCGGGGACCAGCAGCACGAGGTGCGGGTTCCCCAAGTCGACCGCCAGCGACCGGTAGCCGTCGACCTCCACGGGCCCACCGGCCTCGACCACGGCCTCCCCCATGTCGACCGACGCCTCGGCCGAACCGGGCCGGTCCCCCGGGGTGTAGTCGATGGTCCGCACCCCGCCGAGGGTGGACACGGTGAAGCGGGGGCCGTCGACCAGCGAGGCGTCGACGGCGGCCTGGGCCAGGCAGCGGATCCCGTTCCCGCTCATCACGGCCTCCGACCCGTCGGCGTTCGTGAGGTCCATGGTGAGGTCGGCTCCGTGGGACCCGGGGAGCACCCGGATCAGGCCGTCGGCCCCGACGCCGAACCGGCGGTCGCACAGAGCCCGGACGGCGACGGCGTCCAGGGTCCGGCTGCCGTCCGGGTCCACGACGACCAGGAAGTCGTTGCCGGCACCGTGGTGCTTGGTGAAGGTGAGAGTCGGTGCCATGGCGATCGGGTCCAGTCTCGCATCACGACGGGCCCCCGACCGGCGCCGGTCCCCCGTCCGGACCGGTGCCTGCCCGCAGCGCCTCGAGAACCGACCCGGCGGGGTCGTCCCGGGGGTCCAACCACACGATACGGGGATCGCGCCGGAACCACGCCCACTGCCGCCGGGCGAAGGCCCGGGTCCGGCGTACCGCCTCGTCGACCGCTTCGGCCAGGGGGACCCCGTCCTCCAGGTGGCCCAGCAGCTCCCGGTAGCCCAACCCCTGGCGGGCGGTGGTCGAGAGCCCCCCGGGACGGGCGGCCAGTCGGCGCACCTCGTCGAGGAGGCCGGCGTCCATCATGCGGTCGAACCGCTCGGCGATCCGCCGGGGCTCCCCCTCCGGATCGCCCCGCAACCCCACCAGGGTGAACCGACTCGGCGGATACGCCCCCAATCCGGGTCCGAACGACGAGAACGGCCGGCCCGACCCGATCGTCACCTCGAGGGCCCGCACCACCCGGCGCTCGTTGGTCGGCTCCATGCGTCCGGCCGCCACCGGGTCGAGTGCAGCCAACCGGGCGTGCAGCGCCCGGGTGGCCGCCGGGGCGTCCGGCGAAGCGGCGAGCTCGGCCCGCAGGGCCGCCGCCACCTCGGGGAAGCGCCCGGGGAAGTGCAGCTCGTCGATCACCGACCGGAGGTACAGGCCCGTACCTCCCACCAGCACGGCGGAACGGCCCCGTGCGGCGATGCCGTCGAGGGCGGCCGCCGCCGCCGCCTGGAACTGCTGCACGGTGAATTCCTCGGACGGGTCGGCCAGGTCGAGCAGGTGGTACGGCACCTCCTCCCGGGTCGGCCGGTCGGGCTTGGCCGTCCCGATGTCCATACCCCGGTAGACGGCCATCGAGTCGATCGACACCAGCTCGACGCTCCCCGGCGCACCGTCGTCATCGGTTCCGCCACCGGCGGTGACGCCGGAACGGGCCGCCCGTGCCCGCCGGGCGACCTCGAGTGCCAGGGCGGACTTCCCGGACGCCGTGGGGCCGACGATGGCCACCGGTCGTGGCCCCGCCAGGGCCCTCCGGGCGAGGGCGTCCGGATCGATCGGTCCGACCCGGTCGTCCGGGCTGCTCAACCGGCGCTGACCGGGATGCGGGTGCGGTGCCGGGGACGTGCCGTCACCTCGACCAATTCACCACGCAGATGGTGCCGGGCCGCCCCGACCACCCGGAGGTCGGCGAACGCCCCGGGGGTGCAGCCGCTCCCCGGCTCGGGGACGAAGTGGACGAGCTTGTTCTGGCCCGTCCGGCCGGTGATGGTCGAGGCGTCGCGCTTCGAGGGTCCCTCGACGATCACCTCCTCCGTGCGTCCGATCCGGGCGTGGTGCTTGGCCAGGGCCGACCGCTCCACGACGACCCGCAGTCGCTCGAAGCGTTCGGCGATGACCTCGGCCGGGACGAACCGGTCCTCCATGGCCGCCGCCCGGGTACCGGGCCGGGGCGAGAAGATGAAGGTGTACGCACTGTCGTACTCCGCCTCGGCCACCACCTCGAGCGTCCGCTCGAAGTCGTCGTCCCCTTCGCCGGGGAATCCCACGATCAGGTCGGTGGTGACGGCCAGATCGGGGATGGCGGCCCGGGCTGCGGCCAGCCGCTCCAGGTAGCGCTCGGCCGTGTAGCCCCGCCGCATGGCGACCAGGGTGGCGTCGCTCCCCGACTGCAGCGGGAGGTGCAGGTGGTTGCAGACCTCCGGGGTCTCGGCCATGGCGGCGATGGTCTCGGGTCGGAGGTCCTTCGGATGGGGGCTGGTGAACCGGACGCGACGGATGCCGTCGACGGCGCCGACCCGGCGGAGGAGCTCGGCGAACAGCGGTCGGCGGCGGGTCAGGTCACGACCGTAGGAGTTCACGTTCTGACCCAGCAGCGTGACCTCGCTGACCCCCCGGTCGGCCAGGTCCCGCACCTCGTCCACCAGCTCGTCGAACGGTCGGGACACCTCGCCGCCCCGCACCGACGGGACGATGCAGAAGGCACACGAATTGTCGCAGCCCATCTGGATGGTCACCCACGCCGCGTAGGGGAGCTCCCGCACCGCCGACAGTGCCGCCTGGGCCGTCCCACCGGCCACGTCCTCGGGCAGGGGTTCGTCCAGGATCTCCATGAGCGGTCCGGTCTCGGCCGCCTGGCGGAGCAGCTTCGGGGCGTTGGCCAGGTTGTGGGTCCCGAACACGACGTCGACGTGCCCCGCCCGCTGCTGGATGCGCTCCCGGTCCATCTGGGCCAGGCAGCCGCCCACGGCGATCTGCATGTCCGGCCGGCTCTCCCGCAACGTCTTCAGGTTGCCCAAGTGGCCGTAGAACTTGTTGTCGGCGTTCTCCCGGATGCAGCACGTGTTGAAGACGACGACGTCGGCCGTCTCCAGGTCGTCCGTCGGGACCAGGCCGTCGGCCGTCAACAGGCCGGCCAGCCGCTCCGAGTCGTGGTCGTTCATCTGGCAGCCGAAGGTCCGGATGTGGAAGGTCCTCGGGCCCGGCGACGCCGTTCCGGTCCCCCCTGCAGAGCTCATCCCATCAGGATACGACCGATCCCCTGCCGTACGGGCCGGCCACCGGCGATGCGCCGCATCCCACCCCCGCTCCCCCCCGTTCTACGCGTCACACCCCCCTGCCATGCTGGCCCCATGGTTCTGGCGGACTCATCCGGTGACGCTCCGGGCACGGGGTCGGACGGTGCGGCGG
>Ga0302202_10000907_pt1 | contig 37727 bp, 63 predicted proteins | sample II_Bog_N3_3_FD_194579 | JGI IMG/M metagenome (GOLD analysis project Ga0302202, IMG submission 194579) | Peat permafrost microbial communities from Stordalen Mire near Abisko, Sweden - II_Bog_N3_3 | ecosystem: Environmental > Terrestrial > Soil > Wetlands > Peat | place: Sweden: Abisko...
TAGACGCGGTCCACGTTCCTGATCCTGTAGCGCTAGGAGAATAGGCCCCGGTATTAGCAGCACTACCTAAGGCGAAAAAACTACTACCCGCATTTATAAGGCCATTAGTGGCCACCCCAAAATAGGAAGGGGTTGTTGCTGTGGCCCAGGTCACCCCTGCATTAGAGGAATATTGAACTCCGCTAGTCCCCGCAACCCCTGGGGCCACGATATTTGAGCCATTTACTGCAAGAGCCGAAGAATTAGGAACAGCGGAAAAGGACCTAGACGTGGGAGTAAAAGTTCCGACACCATTGACCCCCCCGAAGGCTGCGGATAGTTTGGGGTACTGTAATCGACTGATAATCGATCCATCACACCGTAACCAATAAGGATCAGGAAATCCGGCTACTACAGCGGGAAGACCGTTTGGAGGTCCAGAAGGGAGGGTGGAAGAAGCAATTGGAATACCAGCGAATTGTTGAATGGCCCCCACATCCCACTGCGGAGGACCAATAACCGCCTTCTGATCAAAGGAACCCATTATAGATCTCCACCCGATGCGGTGACCGCAATATATGCGGCAATAGCCGTTCCTAGGGTAACGTTGAGCTTATAACCCGCTGGAAGGGTGCGGCCAATGGGCCACACGATATCTGGCTGAGCCAGATTCTGAGCAAAGTTGGTCACTGCAGGGATCTGGATCTCAGTGAAGAAACCATTATTTGTAGCAGTTCCGTTTGAAGACCCATTATTCCAGAATACCCGGAGCACGGATTGAACGCAATTTCCAGAGAACTTGATACAAATCTGGTCTACCTTACTACCATTTGCTCCAGCTGTATAAATGGTAGAGACCGTACCTGTACCATCCGTTGCCGTATTAGCGGCTGAGACCTGGATGCCACCGGCCCCAAAATTGGGAGTTTGGGGGGTAATAACTGAGTTGGGAGTAGTAGACATTAGTTAAAGGCTCCGTAAAAGGTATATATGTTAAGGGTAGTTCCAATTCCCACAGCTCCAGCCGCCGTAGCACTACCGGCAGCTGAGGTGGCGGAGATTGCCGCATTAGTGGCACTGGTGGCTGCGTTTGTAGCCTGTGTGGTGGCTAGCCCCGCCTGGGCGGTAGCTGTAGCTGCACTTGCAGTAGCGGAGACCGCCGCAGCAGTGGCCGTGCTGATATAACCTGCTGTAGTGGTCGCACTATTAGCCGCTGCTGTTGCGGATGTGGCCGAAGAAGCTGCTGAGGTGGCAGCGGTCGTTGCGCTGTTTGCGGCCGCCGTAGCGGATGAAGAGGCCGCATTTGAGTATCCTAAGGCGGTAGCAATGAGCGTATTAATTGCACTTGTGGCCGATACAACCATCGAGTTTAGAGTAGCTGCGAAGGCATTAAAATCGGCTGCTGAAGGTACTTGTCCGTTTGAAAAGGGCCAACCCATATTATCTCCTTAAGAGGCAAATCCGAAGGAGCCAATAGAGACCCCATCCATATATACAGTGGTAGAACACGAGGTATCCGTTCCCCAACTGGATGTTCCACTAAATGAGAAGTTACCTGTAGGACTGGAAGTCCCCAGGGTAACAGGTCCCACGATACTTCCCGATGGGTAAAAAACTGCGGTCTCAGTAACGGTAGCACTACACCAGGAACTAGCGATATTCAGGGTGATAGTGGTTCCAGTAGGAGCAGTGGATGGACCATAGCTATATGTGGGAGTATATTGACCGAAGTTGGCATAGTTATAGGTATAGACGGGGGTTCCTCCCACAGATAACACTGCAGTCCCTGTCCAACCTCCAGCAGGCCAACTGGCTGTCCCGGTGTAGCTGAAATTCCCGGAGCCATCCGTGGTTCCGAGAGTAACTGGGGGGGCACTAGTAACAACCCCACCAGTGGAGTTATAAATGGTCTGAGTATAGGAAACAGCAGCAAGCGGGGTAGACCCCGTAATGCTAAGGTAAGTACTTGCTCCATTGGGGGCATCATAAGGAGCCCAGCTATAACTCGGAGGAGATGCTGAGCTAATGGAGTAGGTAGACCCCACAGTTACGGTGTTTCCCGAGCTATCCACCGCCTTCACCTGAAGGGTATGAGAACCCGCACCAATTTGACCGGCATTTCCCCCGCTATAGTTAACCGAGGCTCCAGCAGTGAACGAAAAATTATTCCAAGAACCACCGTCGAGCTCCCATTGAATAGTGGAGATAGCCCCCGCAGTGGTAGTGGCTACCCCAGAAATGGCCTCAGGGGTAGAGTTGCTGATAATGGTACTCCCATTAGCGGGAGTATTAATGGAGAGGGTAAGAGGGAAGGCTCCACCGTTTCCTAGTATTCCTGCATTTAGACATCCAGGAACGATCATGATATATTCCCTGCGGCGGATAAGACTATCCGGTTATCATAATCCACAAAGTACAGAAGGGAGTCCTGGCCATTCGCTCCAGCTGTCAGGTTAACTCGAGCTCCGTTGGCTCCTACCCAAGACGTAGATCTACTGGTAATCGTACGACCTCCCGTGGAATCCTGTAAAAAGGTAATGATTCCACTTTGACCGGGGACTACGTTTGTGGGAGTCCCGAGAACGAAATTTCCCGTAACGGCGTTAGTTACTCCGGTTCCTGCCCCTACACTGAAATTATTAGAAGCCCCAAAATTCAGGGTCAAAGTTCCGGCAGGGGCCGCAGGTTGAACGGGCAAGAAAGCTCCACGTTGACCGACAGTCCAGTTATTATTATTGGTTGTTAGGGAGTTCTGAACAGCCAGAAGAAAGTTTCCTACCAACTCTGACATATTATTATCATCATTAGCGCTATTCCCAGACTCATTAACGATGAATTGACCTATCATTGCGGCTACAAAAGCCGATTGACGAATGGTGGTATTGATCTGTTGAGAGCTGGCTGTTCCAGTCTGATATCCATTCAGTAGCAAACTAGTGAGGGCTGCATAGGCCGTGGGGGACAGGGTGTTAGCTGATCCACCTGTTGCGAATTGTTGAAACTGATTAACAGCGGTCATATTATCCTCTTTATGCTATAAGTCCGGCCCAGGATCCACTATCGAATCCTGCGAAATTGGGTGTGTTTAAATCAAATGCAAATAATGGCCCAGGAACTAGTTGGTAAAAATAATCCGTAATCAATACCCCAGCCGGCCTCAAGTTCAGGTCCCCTTGAGTAAACAAGGCCAACATCAGGGCATCAGGAGTGGTTTGCCCGATAAGTCCCATCTGCATGGTCAAGTTCGCGGGGTCTTGAATAAATACTGTGAACCCCAGGGGAGTAAAAAGTATCTCCGCTATTTCATAAGCTTGGGGTAAACTACCGTCCCATTGGTTATTCAGGATTTTGGCGTAGACTACCAAACGATAGTGGTCATCGGGAAGATTCACGAGACCAGAGGTGGGGTCTGTAGGTCCTTGCCAAACCCCCTGATCAAATCCTAACCCCGGAGTATCAAAAGCAAAATAGACTCCAGTAATGGGTTCCTCTAATTGTCTGCTTACTCCCACCCATTGACCAACCACATCCAGTTGACTCCCCACAGCAACATCCACATCATACAAACCGTTCATCACCTGGTAGAGTGCAATCATGTCAGCGAAAGGCTGACAGGTAGCAGAGACCATTGAGGTGAAGTTAGGCTTATTGGAATGCTCAGAGGTGATTAGATTTGTATATGGGTAACTGAGGCCCGTAACGTTAGTTATGGACATTTAAGCCACCGACAATTGGATATTAGCTGCCGTACAGCTAGCTGCAGCGTTATAGGCAATGGTAACATTCCCCGTTCCTGTGGGACTAGCGCTCGTTCCTAAATAGAAGGTAGAGATGTAGAAGGTAGCTCCTAAGGACCCCCCGAGAGAGGCCACTGCGGAGGCCTGTGAGGCATAAACATCCTCTCCAATCCCCAGAGCTGCGGTGAATGCGGCTAGGGCATTCATCAAGGCGACTCCCGTAGTCGATACATAGCCATTTAATGGCTGAATGGTCACCGCATAATAGATCGGAACTTCCATTAGTTCAAAGAAGTTAATAGTAGTGGGAAGCCCCACCTGGTCCACACTGATATACTGAGTGGTTCCGTAGGTCTGAATACCGGGGGGCTTCTCAAGAGCGATAGCCTGACCGATCAATGTTACTGAGCCGCCCTCCACAATGGGGGCAATACTATGGGCCGGAACTCCATTACTATCGGTGGCCCCCGTGGCATTCTCATATATGTAAGACCTTCCCACCCCAGGGACATTGGCTACGTTTGCTGCGATAGCGTCAATGATTGACCGGGCCGGTATTGCAGTCGAGTTACTTTGGCGAATTCGAAGAGCCCCATCCGTTTCAAGTGGGTTTCCCACAGTGGCCGCAGCAGTATTCGTAAATGTCTGCCAACCCGACTGGGGGTTATAGATGGTGTTAATCTGTCCAATGCCTGCGGCAATCGATCCAGGGGCCTGGGCCGTAACGGTAACGGTGGTGGACCCGGAAATCCCTATGGTTACTGAGGGAGGAAGCCCCCACATATTCCCATTGACGTCTTCCACCACTCCGTTAAGTATGACGGTTCCGACTGTTCCTCCGACATTACCAACGGCCTGAGAGTTAGTAGGAGCTAGTCTCTGCATTCCATTGATCTTCACCAGGGAAGATAGATTCGTTCCTTGAGAATAAGAGGGTGAGAAAGATTGAAAGACTGAAATGGCAGCCTGGTTACAATCATTAATGGCCGAAGCGATAGCCGCTATCCACTGTCCATCCTGAGAATCAGGGTCGACATAAATGTCCGATCCGTAGATACCCTGGAAGGTAGCAATTAAGCTATTGTAAATGTCATTAAACAGGGGAGCCGAGATACCCGTAGAAGAGATAGTCGGTCCAAGTGTCGCAAGAGGGTAGGTCATTAGGTCACCGAAGAAATTCCAAGGGTATAAGTATATCCAATTGAGTCCCCGATATTCGAGACATTCAGGTTGGACAGGATAACTTGTCCATAGACAGTATCTACCGTGCAGGCTACAAAAGCCCGACGAGTCTCTGTGTTGACTCCGCTAACATAATCAACGATTTCGTTGACTCCCTGCGTATCCAGAATTGCCCCCTGGATAGCCTGATCATAAGAGGCCATTCGATCCATCCCCAGGATTTTGGTGTCATAGGGGACTCCCACAGTGGGGTCAAGGAACCATTCCCCCTGAACAAGTCCGAGCCGGGTCTGGATAGCCTGAGCCACCGCTTCCGGCTGATTGACCCAAAAATTCCCAGACTGTTGCCCGAAGGTATAATCACCACGAGAATCAAGTTTTCTGTAGATCATGTTGGAGGCCCACTGTTATTGCTTCCACTCTGTACCCCACTATGTTCATGGGTACTTCCAATGGAGTGGCCATTGTTAGTAAAGGTTCCTGTAGAAGCCACATTGCCATTTAAGGCGATAGTTCCAGAGGAGTTTATTGTAGTGTTCGTGGTATTTAGTACCACATTGGCTGAGGTGACTGTAACGGTTCCCGTGCCACTGGTTTCTTTCAAATCGATCAGGGTGTTACCCGTCTCTGACCTAAGCTGAGTTGAGGTAGCGCTGACATTAGTTAAGAGCCGGGTCTGCGACCGGATACCAACAAAAGCAAATCCATCCGATAGGTCATGCATCCTGAGCTCTGTGGGGTTCACGTTTCTTCCATAGTACCACCAAGAGTCAATACACCGAGAGGCGAATATTACTAAGGCTTCATCCCCCTTCGCTATGGGGAAGGTTAGTGTATAACCCCCACCATTCGGGAAATAAACAGGAACATCAATTAATAGGGGGAGATTCACCCAGTTATTGGCCCCCGTTTGAGGATCCTCTACAGGAACGGGTATCTGGGGCAATGCCGTGCACGTTAGGGCCGTTGTATTGAAGCTCTGGATGATACAGGGGAGGGCCGTCCATAACTCTCTCTGGCGCCCATCCAGGGCCGCTATGAACAGCTCTTGGAGATTCTCAAATCTTTCTCTACGGTCCATTTTAGGTTCCGGTTACCACAGCTTGGTTTATGGGGGCCGAGGTATCAATGGCCAGGCAAACAAGCTCAGTATACCAAGCATTCCCCCGTGTGTCACCTTCATGTTCTGCTACATAAATTCGATAGGTCCCATCTTTTGATAAGGCCGTGTTGTGTTGAAAAGCCGTCCAGGAATTATAGGAAATGGGAGCCCCGGTAGCATCTTTGAACATAGTCTGAGTAATATCATTATTGTTCAGCTTTACTAGCCCACCGATCTTCAGTTTACTATTGAGTAAACACTTAACCTTAATCCCGCCATCCGTTTGTTCTGGTATCCCTACCATCCCCGTTAGTCGATTAATCTCGACGGCTTGACCAGGAAGATACCCTCGATCAAGTAGGATGTTAACCTGTCCGTTTTGAATTGACCAAGAGGTATTCATTGTATTCATTGAATTCCGCATTTGAGTCCTGGCCATACCAAACATCACCTTGCCACGGAGATTAGGAACATGCTGGGCGTCCCCGAAGTCGGGCATATATCCAGCCTGAGTCTGGGGCATACTCTTGATGACCTCGTTCACTCGATCCACATTACTGGCCGAGGCCCCTATGGAGGTGTTTATGAACCCCTGATTGTATCCGATATCCCCATCAGAGGCTAGGATATCTAGAAAGGTATCCGTGGCATTTTCTCGACCTACTCTAAACTGTTTGATGGTTCCTTGGAAGATTACCCCATAGGACCCATTTTGATATCCGGCATTCAGTACTACCTGATCGAATTCCCCGCGAGTAACCACAGAGGTAATGGTGTCTCCACTGACGTTATAAACTCGAATAGCCGCTGAGTTAGGGCTTTCTACATCAGCCGCCTGGATCTCGAATCGAATTCTCATTTGAGATAGATCTAAGCCTTTGGCCCCCGTATAGAGAACCAGTCCTACCTTCCTAACCCATTGGTCTGGTGTCATGGCGTAGTTACAAAATAAAGATGTCCGGTAGACCCAAGATTGTTAATGGTCGGGGGAATGTAGACATCCCCATCGGTTTGAGCAATTAGTTGACCCCCCCAGTTCATGTACCCATATTGACCCAATAAATCACACCCTGTCACTAGGGGAATAGCGGTCAATTGAGGAATAGTACCAGTCACGTCATAGATGTCTATATTCCAGCAGTCGGACGGGTCACACCAATAAACCGTGACCTGGTACTCAGTTCCCCCCAGAGAGATATTAAATATCTGTGGGTTGGGGCTAAGGGGGATTTCATAAGGGGTCATGGCAATGGGCTATATGTCGGAGTACTGGATGATAAACTACTCACCCCACTGGGAGTGGGAGCATTCAAAGCCGGGTTAGCGGCATTGTTAATGGTTACCACTGAGGTATTCACTAGGATGACCGCTCGCATCGTAATGGTTAGGTAGAGGGCATTTTCAGTCTTGTTATCATTCTCCAGAGAGACGGATTTAATCAGCATGTTTTGGTAGACTCGGCGACCCGTATAAACACTACAGAGTACCCCATTGGCCTGAGTGGCTATTAGCTTATTGTAGATAGCATTCATCTGGGAAGTTCCCTGCCCAGAAATGGAAGACAGAATGGAGCCAGCGGCCCCGATAGCCCCGGATACTTGCTGATACAGGTTGACCGCTTGTCCTACCACAGGGCTCACTGAGGCAGCCGCTGCCACTGCAGAGTTCACCAGACTACTAGAACCCGATGGGCTGTTTGACCAAGCCGCCTTAATAATCACTTCAGCTGGTCGTTTAATGAAATGGTCCGAGATTACGGCTCCCTGCTCTATGGGGTGATCCGTAATCTCGATATCGTCAGTCTGTCTTTCTTCGATAGTGGCTTGAGGAATGAAACTACTCCCATCGGCCCCCATTATCCCTCTTTTGGGTTTCACAATAAGGGAACCCAATCCCATCTGGACACCGGCACTTACGAATCCGCTGAGGCTCATCCTTTTACTGCTCCGCTTAGGTCACGAATGGCATTCCCGTATATTCTCGACTGAGAAGAGGCCACCTGATCTGCGATGGCCTTTGATTCAGTTCCAGTGACGTTGATGACTGTGGAGTTGGTAAAAGTCACCGACTTACTCCCCGAATTATCCCCCAGCTTAGCCTGATCCATCATGGAGAGAAGCTTCGACGCATACAGGGGGTCTGTGGCGTAGGTTCCCTGAAGGGACTTAGCGAAAGCCCTTGGATCGTCCTCATGTTTTCTGGCTTCAGAATAGGCGGGATGCGTGGCTAAAAGTTTAGCGTGGGCCTCAAAGGCCTCTTCGATAGAATCGAACTTCTTGAACTTTTGAGCTACCTTAACATCCACACCATTGGGGTGTTCAGTGGTCATCGCCTCTACAAAATTACCTGCCTTGATGTCCGCTTTACTGGCTTTGATACCAAATGGGTTGTTGCTCCCTACCGGCATCTTCCTACCGTTTCCACTCTCAAGTTTCCACTGAGCCAAGGTCACCTCGGCTGGGATGTTGTATTTAGACTGACCAGCTAAGGCCAAATCGGTAATCTGTTGGGGAACGCTCCCGGATGGTGTGGTCGGAATAGGCGGGGCTTTAGTTTGAGTACTAAGCAGATCAGGACCTTGAGAAACTCCAGACGGCAACCCTGAGGGTTGAATGGTTAGGCGTTTGGCCAGACGATCATTAAAGGCCTGGTTATTCTCTGCTTCTCCCTGTAACAGGGAGTTGGATGCGGGTTTCTTCAGGGCTAATCGTTTAGCCAGCTTATCATTGAAGGCCTTCTGAGCTTCTGCTTCTCCAGGAAGCAGGGTTCCGGTAGGGGCCTTTTGATCCATCGCGTCCAACTGAGCCTGAGCCTCGGGGGTCAATTTCCCATCAGGACCCAAACGAGAGTCCTTAGTCGACTTTACTTTGTCTCTGGTAAGGTCATCCACTAATCCCTTGAAGGGGTTTTTTCCCTTTTTCTCGATATTCATGAAGTAATGAGTCCACCAGCCCATAGCTTCCAGTAACTGACCGTTCAACCATTTAAAGCTGGGTTCGAGGCCAATCATCATAGCCGATCCCAAAACTTTAAAATGAGCCTCAAGATTATCCAGACCTGAGGTGTATTCCAACATCGTGCTCTTTTGCTTGTCGATGTCAACACCAAATTGAGAGTAGAGATCTAGGTTTTCTTTTTTCTTCTTGGTTAGCTCGTCCAGATGGTCACGCATCTGATGGTATGTATCCGCATCGATACCGAACATCGATGCATATTGCGCACCGATATACTCAGGCATCTGTTTTGTGGCCCCCACCAGGTCCAGCATGACGTCAGAAACGTCTCGGCCAGTGACTTTAACCCCCATAGCCTCTAACATTCCCTTGAGACCCGGATTCAGCCGCAGCGCTTGGGCCACTCCGTGGATAGCGCTACCCATTGCCTCGCCTTCGATACCGACTTGCTTGCCAGCATAGGCCATAGCAGTTAGGTTCTTAACTGTGCTACCCGAAAGCTCAGCTTGAAAATACATCTTTCTCATGCTGTAAGCGAATTCGGTTACTGCAGCATCCACAGCTGCAACAGCAGAAGCCGCAACGGTTCCCACCTTCATTACTTTGGCGCCAGTAGTTTCCAAACCGGCGAACATCTTTTTGAAGGAGACCTGGTCGACTACATAGCCCAGCTTGACCATGTACTCCTGCATCACCTCTGTGGTACCGGACATTATTGGTCTCGCTTCAAAAGATTAACATTATGTGCTTCTACATCTAAGGCTTCATTCAACTTCACGACATCCAATAGGCTAAGTGACCCATTCTTCAGGGACTCGTAGGAACAAAGATGTCGGAGAACCGGCCTCATCAGCCAGTCCTCCTTACTGGCCATCGACACCAGGCTTACTGAGCCGCCCCCTCCGCTACTGCAGAAAGGGCGGTACGAAAAAAATCACCCAGGTTCTCCAGGATTACCTCAGTCACGATATTGACCATCGTCTTCATGGTGATATCCTGGAACATCATGACTCCGTCGGATGTTTGGAGTTTGGCCCAATCCTTTCCCTGGGATCGAAGAACCACAGATAAACATTTGTGAGTGACATAATCACTGTCTTCATCCGATAGTTTGGACAACAGGAGGATCACCATGATCGTGTGATCTTTCTCCACGTTCTTGGGGTCCATCATTCCCTGGATGGCAAAGGAGAATGGGGTTAGCCGCCGAGCCAGATTCAGCTGATCGAAGACGCTCAGTTCCCCGATCCTGAAGCTCTCCCCATTAATGGTGGAGATTCTCATGCTCCGTTGCCCAGAGTACGGTCGATGATGCCACAGTCGAATTCCCAAACATTCGTTCCTCCGTCCATCGCATATTTGATCTCCGGAGCTTTCTTGAAGGCCACGATCTGAGCAGTGATTGCGTCACCCGTAAGGGTGTTGGAGAGGCTGACGGTGTTCTGACCGTGACTCGCACCGGAGGATGTTTGGAGGGCATACATCAACGACAGCTGTTGGTTGACTGGAGAGGTCTTTAGCAGGGTCACGGTCAGGTGACCCGATTTATTGGCATGCAAGGAATGCATGACCGCACCATCCGCACCCACAGTCATCGTATTGATGTCCGTAGTTGGGGTGATCGTGATGCCCTCTTCAGCGGTTGCTGCACCAGCCGCCAGATTGACTGATCCGCCAGGACCGACAATGGAGGCGTTTGTATCTAGAAACGAGTAGGTTGCCATTTCTTATCCTTAGCGATTAACATTTATCACAACGCCAATCGTATGAATGGCGCCAGCGAGTTTTGCAGCAATCTGGAACACCACCGATTGTCGAGCGGCCCGATTCGTTGGATTCTGTGACGAAATCGGGGGGGCATAGACGTAGAAGCCCTTCGGTAGGAAGTCGCCTTGGTTCAACGTGCCAAATCCTGCAGTGTTCCAGACTCCCGGAGCCAGCAGACCATTCTGAACACCCTGAGACAGTACTGCCTCGATGGTGTTCACGATGATGTGGTTTCCGTTGTCAGTCTGTGGAATCTTCGTAGGACTGGTGTACAGCAGGTTGTAGCAGGATGTCTGGATGTCCAATGCCAACCAATCGGTGCCCGTCACTGTATCCAAGAAGTTACCCGAAACAACTACACCAGGCTCGAAGATTGCGGTGTTGTTATTGTAGGCCAAGAACACGTTGCAGTTGAACCCTTCGAGTGCGGTCACCTGAGTGGCCGACAAAGACTCTGGTACGATCCCCGGCTCTTGCTTATACATCAGGGTGATCGTGGTGTTATTGCCATTATAGTTCGTGGTCAGAATACGAGCCAAAGCAGAGGCCACCGCATGGGGATTGGAACTGGAATACTGAACCATCGTTCGATTGTATCCCAGCTGTTGCAACTTATAAGCCAGGTTAGTGGTATCGGCTGCAACCAGTACCGCAGCCTCCTGGGTGGTAGTACCGAAGATGTGTTTATTCGTTGCTCCTTCGATATACCCGGCCACTGCGATACGGTCAGTGTCTACTCCAGTGACCAGTTGGCAGGCATACCAAGCCTGACCAAACATGTTATCGAATAGTGCGACCATCGAGGCAGCGGTTTCTGCGGCAATACCTACAGCGGCATAGGAACCCGACGAAGCCAGGGTCATTCCCGTAATCGTGGATGAATCGGTGCCTGTACCACCTGCGAGGGTAGCACCGGACAGGGTAATAGCCGTGGAAACCTTTGTCAGGGTCAGGGAATTGCCAGCAGTACCCGTAGCGACCGAAGCAAAATACAATGTGGTTCCTACCACGTAGTAGGTAAACTTAACCAGATTGGTATCGGCAGACCCAGATAGGAAAGTCAGGGCATTCTGCAGGGTTGCTGCAAGACTCGACCCGATCAGGGTCTGATTGCCCGAGGTAAGGGCTGAGACGAATGTAACCGCAGAACCCCCGATAGTAATGGTATCAGCTGCAGTGGGTTGACCACTGAAGGCAGCCGAACCCGTAGCTGTTGGGGGGTTCAAGAATCCCGCAGTTGAGGCAATTCCTGTGCTGCCCGCTGTCTCGATTTCAAACCGTTGGAAGACTGAATTCCATACACAGGTGGTGCCAGTTACCGCAGCCGCTAAGGCAGTTTGAATAATTGCCGCCACCCCGTTCAATGTTGTGGCCGATGAGAAATTAAGGCCAGTAATTGAGGTTGGGATTCCGTTCAATAATAGTTCAAAGGCCCCGGATACGATACCCGTAAAATTGGTAAGTGCCTGTTGGGCAGTTGATAGCGTACCACCCAGCAGTTTACCCGAGGTAGCTGTTTGAGCCCAACGACCTATGGACAACGTAGTGGGCTGAGGGGACTGTTCAAACCACAGGGCTGCAGCAAGGTATTCTGGGGCCGAGGTTCCGAAGTCAGAAGCTACCGCTCCCAGGGTTAGGTAGTTGCGAAGCCGCTCGGTGGTGTTGATGACATCCGAGTTTCCCAACAGGAGCAATGTGCTCAGGTTCTGCATCTGGGCCGGGAGGGGTGCCAAGTTAACCGAGACGCTAATGAGTCGGCTAATAGGCAAAGAGTTATTGCTCATTGATTTCTCCTTCTAGGAAGCTGTTACGATGGTAGTACGAACAGGTTGATCTGTTATGATTTCTGCCTCTGCAGCGAGCAGATTCAGTACGTTGTAGGTTCCGACAAGCTGTCGCTTAACTAGGAACTCCACGTCAAAGCGATATAGCCATCTCTCCTTCATCAGGGTGGGGATAGCCTTCACCGTTCCACTCTTGACCAGGCCCATGTTACTGAGGCTGAATACTTCTCGATTCTGAGCTACCTGCAGCCCCATACTAAACTGGGTTGCCCATTGGTTCCCGTTAGGTCCATAGAAAGAGGCCAGGATCGTAAGGACCTCATGCCGTCGAATCTCTGTGGATCCGTCCCCATTGGGGTGGTGAATCTCAGCCGCGTAGGTGTCCGGGTCTTGATCCGTGATTCCGATACCACACCAATCTATCCCGAAGGCCGGGATATCGGGGGCCTCAGGCTGCCAACGAGGCCTCACCATATTAGCCGGCAGGTTAGTGATGCCGACTACGAGAGCAGAAAAAAAGTCCGTTAGCGGATCACCGACTAACGGACTAGAAGCGGGTAGGAGGTACCCACCCGTGGAGGAATCGGTCATGGAGAAGCATCCGTGAGATCAATACTGCTGCATGTGGCTTGGTAGAACCCTGATCCAAACTGTGGATAAGGGCTGCACCTTTGAACAACGTAATTGTCGCCTCTCCACACTACGAGGTCTGGTTGGAACCCGGTCACGGCTGTTTGAAGTTTCTTCTTGCAGACGATGCTGATGACGTTCGTGGCATACTGCATTTCAGGGAACTGCTCACGAATCAACTCACGGTCGGAGAACATGTCGACCACACCACAGACGTTGTTCGTCGTGACATTCGTGGTCGAAGAGCGACCGTTGACAGAGCTAACTGTCTCAGTGCGTCGAATGATATTGAACTTGTCACTGATCAACGGATCAAGGACAACGTCCATCGCAAGTTCCATGGCCATGGCCTATTCACCTCGTTTGGCGTTCTTCGCCCAGATACCCAAAGAGGTTTCAGCTGAGGTGAAGTAACGAGCCGCGAGATCGAAATCTTTTTTCTTAGCCGCTCCCTGACCATCTTTGATGGTTCTAATAATCGCTTCAGTAGCTCTTTGAATGTCCCCTGAGAGGTCGACATCAGCAGTATGAACGTGTACCACGATTTTCTTAGCCATCATTTCTTCCTTATAACGTAAGTTACTGAATTCCTGAATTGTCCGGTGTCGACTAAGGGCTTCGTACCAGCCCGACCCCTGCGTTGACGAGCTACGAGAGTTGAGTCGGACAGCAAAGGACTAATGCCAGCGTTGATGTATGCACGAACCGCGTTTTGGCCCACTAGACCGGCGCGATTCAATGCTTGGTCTGGTCCTTCCATGTTCCCTGCTAGCGCCTGCTGGGCACCCCATTCCAGCTGTTTAATGATCTTCGGCTGAGCACCAGCGATAGCAGGCCGGAGCCACTCACGAGCCGGGATATTCTGCTCAGGAGCACCATGGTCCATGATATAGCCGATTGTTGCATTGTTGATCGGAGCATCATCGTCACGAGCATCCTTGTCCTGTGGGATGCCAACAAAAGCGGCCTGTGAAGTCAAGGCCTGATTTGATGCGAGGAGCTTACCAATGTTGTTCTTGAGGAGCTTGGCAGCGTTAGCCATTCATCTTCTCGAGCTCAGCCTTGCACTCAGCCGGGGTATACTCGAAGAACTTCGCCTTCTGGAACTCGTTGTAAACATCCTTGGGCAACTTACCCTTATCGGGGCCGACAAAGATGGGCTCGTTGTTGAACTCATTCACGTTCTTCTGAGCAGAGGCCTTCGTGTAATAGGCAGTGTGTGACCCCGCCTGTTCGTAAAGGAAGATACCGGAACCTTTGGCCCCGCGTTCAAGTGCCTGCTTCTGGAAGAGACCGTGGATGTTCGGTTTTGATGAATCCTTCGTTCCGATCATTTTCTCATATCGAGAAATTCCCCAATCAATCCCCTTCTTTGCTAACTCTAGAGTGGGGTAATAGGAATTGGTAGGACGGAAACGGTCACTCTTAGTAAAGAACCGCTCTTTTGGGGTACGAGTGGGGTCCTCGGTAATTTTAAAACCCCTATAGGTTTCTACTAAACGAGAGGTTGATCCATAAGTCCAACCTTTCTCCTTTTTCTCCTTAACATTCTTTTCAAAATCGGAGTCCAGATGAATGTGAATATGTGCCATGTTTCGCTCCAGTAAATTAATGGTTTATTTTATGAGTTCTGCAGTCGAATGTAAACCATTAACACGAGGGGTTCGGGTAGTTCGCAAACCAAGGGCCGGCATAGGGAGTTCCATCTGAGTTCAGAGGAGCACACCCGATACCGATCTGCACAGGACCAGCGCCGATCATACGAGCCATGCGGATGTAGCGAGTGCCGTAGATCGTTGTATTCCAGTGTCCGCCTTTTTCCTCTGTCGAGTTGGCTGTATCGAATCCCACAGACACCTTGTCGGCAGACTTGCTGTTAATGGCACCTGTCGTTATACCAGGGGTTGCGCCATTCGTGGCTTCCATAATAGCTCGAGACTCAAGGACCAGGTTGTGGGCCATCCACAGCTCAGTTCCCATGTCTAACCAGGTACCCCAACGACCCGCATCTAGACTCAACCCGGCGTAGTTCAGCCAGTAATTGATTTGCGGATCAGGGAAGGCAGTGATATCAGCAAATTCTGGGTAGTCGCCTCGAAAGGAAGCGTTAGTAACCGTCATGGGTTTCTCCACCGACTGTTCATCAGTTCAATCTCATTCAAAACTTGTGATGCAGCATCAGAAGCATGCCGTTGAATCGAATAAGCAATAGCTTCAGCCTGCTTGGGGTCCTTCCCGGCCTTGATCTCGGTGGCGATGTTTTCAGACTTCGCTTCCTCAGACTTGCTTTGATTCAACGGCATGTTATTCTCCTAACGGCGTTTCTTGCGCGACACAGGGGCAGAGGGCTCGCCTTCCTCACTGGATTCCTCCGTCTCGATGACGTTACCTTCATCATCTACGGGTTTGGCTCCGCAGGCATCGAAGTACCAGTGGTTTTCAAACTCTTCAGCTACCTCGTGAACACCCGGCTCGAAGTGGATGACCGCATGTTCAGCATTGAAGATGCTGACCTTCTTGGTGAAAAGATATCTCATAACACACTCCAAAAATCGAGGAGCCTAGACCCCTCGGGTTTGATTACAGACCGTCGTAGTACCCGACTGTTTCCGGGTAGACGATTTCAGTGCGACCCAGGCGGCAGTAGTACGTCGTCTTGTGGTAGATCGAGTCGTATTGAATCGGAGTGCGTTGCAGGAGAGTCATCGGGAAGCGCAGCCGTTGATACTCCTTGAGATAGACCACAGCACGGTCCACAGTACCAGCAGTACCGACTGTGCCACCTGAACCCGCGCCGAGTAGCCACTTGACCGGGAAGATCACCAACTTGCCTTGGCCTGAAGTGGAGAGAATGTTGTTCTCCAAAATATACTTCAGGATGGAGACGTTGCCGGCATTCGACACCTTCGCAGTAGCGATGAAGCCGAACTGTGACGGTGGCAGCAGCAGACGATCTGGCATTACGGCCAAGGCCGAATTGTTCCAGTTGGTCACCAGCATGTTGTTGACGTCTGCCAGGATCTCATCCGGGGTTTTCTTAGCCCAGGTTGTGGAACCGGAAGCACCGGCAGGCAGGGCAACCGGAGTCACCAGGGTGCTGTTGACCAGGCCGTAGCACGCTGTCTTGCTGGTATCACCGATGTAGACCTGCTCATCGATGTCCATCTGGTGCTTGAGCTGCAGACCTTCGTATTTCTGTTGGTCCACAGGACGACCAAGGCGAGCAGCCGATTCGAGCTCAGGAATGGTGTATTTCAATTCCATACCCCAGAGTTCCAACGGGTTGGCCAGCTTGGCGATATCCACACCCATGCCGCCGATTTGATCGGATGCTTTGCCGATCCAAGCCTTACCGTTGCCGATACCGTTGCCGGCACCCAGGCCACCCGCCGAAGCGAACGTGGACAGTGTATAGCTGGTAGCTTCATCGGCGATTGTGGCATCTCCACGCAGGTCGATATCGCGAGGATATGTCACCGCTGCCAGAGGCATGTGAAGGGTTTGATCGAGGCGTTCTAGCTCACCGACCAAGAAGGCGCCAGTGGAGTCGACGAACTTTCCGTCTCGGGTTTGTACCGCGTGAGGCAGCTTCTTACCAGCCTGAGTCCCGTTGGCGTCGATGGTTTGGAAACCATTGTCAAATGTCATCACGATTCTGTCCTTTCTTAGTTGTTGAACCGGATTTCAACGTTGCCTGAAGCATCCGGCGAACCATTGAAGAAAGCGTTTGCTACGACAGAAGTGTTGCCAGCGGAGTAGCTGGTTTCAAATCCACCCAATACGTGTGAGCCAGTCGATGCAGCAGCCCAGACATAGACAGTACCACCCTTGACCGGCGCCTGACCAGCAGGAACCGTGGTCATGATGTAACCCGCAGTCAGGACGTCAATGACGCCAGAGACCGGAGGAGCAACAGAACCGAACGGAGCCGCACCGAAGTTCTGGTTGGTCTGATTCTGTTGGGTCGGGTAGGCACGAACCGTGATGCCCCAGGTGACCACAGGGACGGTGTTGCTCTGGTCGCCAGCTGCGAAGGGACGAACCCCTTGCGTAGTGGCATCGACCAGGACTGCTTGGCCATATGCAGTCGGTGGGGAGTTAACATCGATGAGGTCGGCCTCGATTGATGCCGGATGGGTGCGATTCACATCACCGGGAAACCCGGCATTCATCCGATATAGGATTGCGGTAGACATGTGGATTTCCTTTCTTAGTTAAACTTCTTGGCGTTATCTTCAGCCCAGACCTTGCCGATGTCAGCGACGGACTGGATTCGGGAGGTACGGATTTCTTGACTGTGGCCCATATGATCTTGGCCGCGTGTGGCATCCGTATTGATGGCCTTCTTCATGGCACCGACTGCTTTGAAGATTGTGCGGATGGCATCGCAGGACATTTTCTTGGTATCCAGCTGTTTGCCCCCCATAACTTCCTCGACCAGGCTACGAGTAGCCGGTTGAACGAAGGCCAGGTCCAGAGCTTGGCGACGTAGGCCGCAGATGTTCTTGAACGAGACCTTTGGAGCGGCCTTGTGATCGAACGTAGGGACTTTGATACCGGGTGCAATGATTTCGGCCAGGGCGATGGTGTCGCGGTAGCTGTCAGCTAAGTAAGCGGAGTCAGTGGCTTTACGGGCACGGTCACCAGTGCCGACTGGAGCTTCTTCTTCCAGTTGACCTTCAGTTTCCTTATCATCATTCGCCGAAGGAGTTTCTCCCTCGCCAAGCTTGGCTTCGATTGCATCCAGGCGATCACGGAACTCCTGATGTTCCTGGGAGTTCTGAGCGATATGCTCCTGAAGTGCAGTATCATCGTCCATCGCAGGAGCGGGAGTCTCTCCTTGGCCGTGGATATGGATGTGGGTAGCTTCTTCGTTGCCCTCGTCCTTTGTTTCCCCTTCCTTCAGGGCTTCCTTAAGGCCTTCTTCGTCCTGTGACTTGAAGGCGGCCATCGCCCGATCAATCCAGCTTCTCTTTGCCATTTCTTTCTCCTCAAATTTACGGTCACCGATAGCACAGCGCCATCCACATCGACCAGACTCAACTAATGCTACGTGGTTACCAACAATATTCTCTTGCTCTCCGACTCCTGGGCTAGTTTCCTTATAGTCAGCTTCGTAACCACAGCTAACCTCCCGTTTTCCTGCTCGAACCGCTTCGATGGCTTCTGGGGTTGTAATCAGCAAGTCCGCCAGCATCAGGTCATCCTGCGCACCCGACCCCCGGCGAACGTTCAACACCAGCCCGACTGTCAGCTCTTTCCAAGTGACTGGAGTGACTGAGCCGGCTACTGGATGGTCGTCAGTTACTGACTTGCCGTTGAAACTAGCCAGCGTCTCAGGACGGAACACCTCTCTCGGAGACCTTACGATCCTGACTAATCCATCGGGGTCAGGGGTAATGACTGGAGTTCCGTCCTCGTTCTGAAGCTCAACACCCCCATACACCATGTCGCCGGTTCTGGCGATGGGCACCTCTTCGCAAAGCAGGTAACCCTCAGGAGTGAGGCTCTGCTTATTGCTGAGTTGCGCTATGGTGTAAAACTGTTTCATTGCTGGACGTATGTCATCACGCCTTGAACGCTGGTGGTAGCAGCAGTAGTCAGGCAGACTTGATACCCCGCAGCTGCCGACATGATCGTGCCGCCATACTCACCGAGACTGATGACCCCGATGGTAGCCGATGGAATCATTGCACCAGTCAGTGTGGCAGCAGTGGTGTCGCAGTCCGCAGATGTGCGGGTTCCAGAAGTCACCGTGACTGTCGGATTGGTACCCGCAGCTGTCAGAACCAGGCCACAGACATACACCGAGGTAGTGCCGGAGGTGTCCACGACCTTGGTGGTAGCCGATGAGCTTTGGTTGATGACCTTGCTCAACTTCTGAACTGCCGGGTCTGCGCAGGGGTCAGTCTTAACCACCCCAGTCGGTGTAGCAGCCATCGTCACGGTACAGGAAGCGGTCAATGCCGTGATGTTCAGACGCACTTGGCTGAAGCCTCCGATATCCGAACGCCAGAAGCCTGGAGCCGAGACCGACATCGAACTAGTACCGGCAGGGATAGCCGCCAAGTTCAGGTTGGACCAGTTGGTGCCGTCATTCGATCCCTGCAGTGTACCGGCCAGCGAAGTACAGGTGCCGGTAATCCGGGTGCTGAGAACCGCTTGACCCTGACTGACGAAAGAGTAGACCGCTGGAGCAGAGTAGGTCTTCGTCGGGCCAATGGCCGAGGGGATGTAGGTCGGATTGGTGTAGGGATAGGTCTGAGCAAAGGACAGAGCTGCCACAACCGACAGCATCAGACCGAGGAGTATTTTCTTCATGATTGTTTCCTTATCTTGGGGGGCTCTGGATTTTGACGGCAATCCAGAATGGCCGAATTCAATAAACTAGAAGTGCGTCAACGGAGAAGGTCATGCTGGGAGTCGAGGCCCCGGCCAGAGTTACTCGCCAAGCGGGTGGGAGCATATCGGATACGGCCACGTTAGCTGCTGGGGTGATCGATGGACAGACCTTAAGCACCGTGGTACCGGTGCCAGCGATTGCAGCCCCAGTCAGGAGCGTGTAGTAGACGTTGGCCACAGCATCATAGCCCTGCACTGTGGGGGTATAAGTGCCACTGGTGAACGAGGTCACGTTGACGACCACATGAACGCACTTGCGAGCCCCGTTGAGCTGAACTGGAGTATTGACGGTAGTCGCAGTCTGTGCGGCAGAGGCCAAGATATTAACTGTGGCGTTCGATACCTGCGCGAATGCTTGCATTGAACAGGCCAGAAGCAGCAGGGAAAGTAGAATTTTCTTCATTTATAATCCTCAGGGATAATAGGTTCGCAATAACAACGACAGTTGGGGAAAGATCCGGCGTGATAGTGTTTGCCAGGGTCGACTTCAGGAGCCTCGTTGAAGGCGATAACTTTTCCGTTCATCTTGCGATGACTCTTGCGTACATCCGAGTCCATAGAGGTGCGCCAGATGTAATGGGTGATGCCGGCAGACTCAGCCCTGACCTTTGTCAGTTCAGTAGCGGTACGTCCTACCTCAGTGCGAGCGATCATTGTTGCTCGGCTCTTGGTAACGTTGCCAGTGTCGAAAATCTCTTTCGCTATCTCAGAGGCCCGTGTAGAATCAGAGAGGCCAAGGATAGTGAGATCATGAACTCGCTGAGCGGCTTCCAAGGGTAAGGACTGAATAAGCTTGACCTGATCGTTGAGGGCCTGTGCCATCGCGCGACCAATTGGGGCGTTCTCGATGAGGGCCTGTAGGTCACGTCCCATTTCATTACTAAACTGCTTCCACATGTCAGCATCGCGTCTCGCAATATCTTGGAGCATTCGTTTGGCCACAGACTCGGCCCAGGGGGTTATGGTTTCCGCATACCTGTGTAACGACCGGGTTAGCTCCCCTAGGTCCCCTACGACCCCGTTTGGGGCCAATCCCCGTACAATATGGTCGATTTGTTTAGCAACAGAGCGCAGCTTGCGGGCATAATCCAGCTCAGCCTTCCGGCTCTTTATGAATTTCTGCTGAGCGTTACGATCCGGCTTCTTCATATTCTAGCCTCTTGACGCCATCACCTATTACTCTATCCACACAGTCATGATGAACACGATGTTGGCGATGATCCTGATCAATCACGATTACAAAATGAAAGCCTCCACGCTTGCGCATGAGCTGCTTCGAACAGTGCCAACAGAAAGGAACTCCACCATCTTTAAAAGTCCGGCTCATTCTATTCTCCGTGGTTTATGGATCGGTCTATCTTTTTGATAGCCTCTTCATACTCCTTTTTAGCTAATTCTATCTCTGCCTCAGTGTTAGCCGAATTCCGGGCCGCGAAGTATTTTTCTAAAGCATCTTGTTTTCTTCGTGAACGGTTGATCTTAGGAGCGGCATCTTCCACCTCCTTTGTATCAGAGTTTTCAGTCTCGCCGGGAGCAGGGGCCATCTCTCCTTCTGCGTCTTCAACCATTTCATCGGTGATGTTGCTGAAGATGCCCGTGATGCGGCTGGACTGCTTGAGTTCTCGTAGAGCAGTGGCCCGGTCGATGATGTCAGCGACTCCAGAGATAGCAGTTCCGACTTTGCCAGCGATATCAGCTTTCTGCTCGTCGGTCAGCTGCCACAGAGACCTGAAGTCGACTTCGAAGTCATCAGGTAGATCAATCCCTTGCGATGCAGCCTCACAGCGATAGACCAGATCGACTCCGTCGCCTAGCTCTCTTTGCTGTTGCTGTTTAATACCGTCATAATAATTCCTAAGGTCACTGTCACCAGTATTGAAACCAGCAGGAGACTGCCCAAACAGACGAACAAGAGGAATCTGAAGAGCACCAGCAATCTGTTGGCCAAACTGTACCAGAGCATCCGACAGCCCAGAGAAAGAAGTGTGCGAGTGTCCCTCGAACTCATCTTCTTTGTCCATGAGCGTAATACCCTCAGCATTCTGGAACCTCCGCATTATTTCGACATACTGAGCCACGCCGTTCATGGCGGGGCCACCCGCAGCAATCAGCTCACGCAGGCCGTCAATCTTGTAAGTACGGATGTAGGCCTTGTAGACCAGCTGAGCGGCTCCCGTGGTCGCTGAGTCGAAAGCAACCATGCGGTCATAAACTCGCTCGAGTACCGAGATTCCCCACAGGTTCTCCATCACTCGCTGCCAGTATGGAAGCCGGATACCTTCGAGCCGTATGCAACGGCTGTAGTGAATCTTCATTGCCGGTAATGCTGGGGCATCTGTCCGAATCATGTAGAACTTGGGCAGACCCAAATTAGGGCCAAGCTCAGTTACCAGGTTATTGAGCGACGGCTCAACCATCCAACGATCCAGAACCAGCAGTCCCTTGAATGCGTTCTTGCCCACAGTCTCGAGCCGCAGGGGAGTCGATGGATCTTGACCTTCGATCAGGACCATGGCCAAGCAACCACCATAGAGACGAGCCCAAGCCACTGTGTCACGCAGCTTCGACCAGATTTGCTTCTTCGCAGCTCCCTTGTGTAGTCTGCCAATATCGTCAGGCTCGATGGATCCTTGAAACTCCACACCTTCACGAGTCATGTCGTCAGCGACAACGTCTACTGCGACGCCACCGAGCCAGGAACCGCGGTGAATCCATTCGAGCAGCGTGCGAACACGGGTGATGGGGTTGAAACCGTAAGAAGCGGTAGACAGAGCGTTGTCTGCCCCTACCCCCATCTTCTGAGCAAAGTTGGTGAAACTATCCTGGGATTTGAGTGCCGTCTTCTCTTCCTTCTGAGCGGTCTTCACTACTGATTTGATTGAGCGTGTCATGTTGTATTAGGTCCCAGCCAAGTTGTCGTCTGATTTCTTGGATTGTTGGTGGAGGAGTATGCTCAGCTACCCGGTTCTTAACGTATTTGCGGACATCCTCTTTAGTCATGGTCACCTCCCAAGCTTAGCCCACATTGCAGCTTTGTCTGGCTGCCCTAACATATCCGCGATAGCGTCCATTGTCGGGTCTACCTGGTCATCATGGGCATGTGAATCGTTCGAAGTGAAGGACTCGTGCTCGGTGACGTAATCGGCAGTGAACGGAGCGTTCTCAGGTATCCACACTAGGCCCGCTTCGATGTGTGGGAGACCATCGAGTACGCGGAGATACTTATCACGATCCCTCTGGATTGCGAAGACAGGAATGGACCCTTTCTCTTTGATTCCTTGGATCAATCCGGTTCCGCTAGATTTGTCCTCGACTTGCATCTGCCTCAGAGAGCCCGTAGTTGCTAGGTCAGTCAACTCCTTATGTTTGTTCCAGAAGTCGATGGCTCGACGCTGCAGCTCAGGGGCTTCCCATTTGCCGCGTATCTGATCGATAAGATAGATCCTACCGTCTCCGTATCCCCAGCACTGGAAGACGGAGTAGTCGTTGGCTTCTTTGGTTTTCTGTGCAGTGTCAGCGTAAATCTTACGGAACGAGAGCTTGGGCAAAACGATATATCGCTTAAACTGCTCTCCATGAATGATAGTTCCGCCGCGTTTGTTTGGTCGTTGCTGAAGCTGAGCCGCAGTGTGGTATGACCCAAGCGTAACCTCCATCTTCGAGACGGTATCTTCATTCAATCGCTGGGGGCAGAGCAGTTCGCCTTCCACAGTTCTGGGGTCCTTGAACCCAATCGATGTTGTGACCGTGTGTTTAGGTTCGTACCGCATGGGCAGAACTAGGTGTTCCCATCCTTTCTCTTCGGCGAGAAGATATCCTGTAAGGTCTCCCTCGTTGAGGCGCTGATGGGTAAGGACAATAACGTCCTCTTGGGCATCGTTGAGTCGGGTGGCAACGGTGCCTCGGTAAAATTCGATACTGGTGGCACGAGCAACCTCGCTGTCTGCTTCTTTGGCGGAGATGGGGTCATCGAGTAAGATCCGATTGCCCCCGAAGCCCGTAGCCGCCCCATCAGTAGACGAAATTGTTCTTGTGCCACCCTTGTCATTATCATAGCGTGTTTTAACGTTCTGGTCTGAGGTCATCCGGTATTTATGGCCCCATGCCTCCTGGTAGGCCTCTGACTCGATAATGCGACGAGAAGCCACAGCGTCACGAGTAGCAACGTCTTTAGCATACGAGGCCGTCAGGTACTGCAAGTGGGGTAGGTTGATCCACTCCCAAGCGGGGTAAGCCTGCGAGATCAACGAACTCTTTAACATACGAAATGGCATGTTAATAATCAGTCGCTTGATTTGCCCTTTCGATACTGCCTCAAGGTGCTCCGCAATAGCGTGTACGTGCCAATTGTCAATGAACTTGGTAGCTGGCTGCAGAACAGGCCATGCAAAGTCCCTGAAGAACGCATGGAAGGACCTACGAGCCATCTCAGCCTTCAAGCTATCCATCGAAGGGATCAGTCCAGGCGGGGTTGCTTGTGGACCGAACTGTATTCTCATTTTAAAAAGTTCCTGGACTCACCATAAATTGCCCGATAGCCGCTACTTGTGCAGCACCGGTTGCAATCCACTCATATCTATGGGGGCCGACTTGGACGGCCAAGAAAGTGTTGGTGTATTGTCCGGTAGAAGGGTTAGCGATTGTACTACTGTAGTCCGTTACCACACCATCCGGGGTTTGTACCCGAAAGACCATTGTGGCATTAATGGCAGCCCCTATATTCGTGAATACCGAGCATGATACGGCAATTAGGGTATTGCTAGTGTAAATGTTCATGCCGCGTCCATAATCTGCATACCGTACAAGGAGTAGTCCGATAATGACATCAGGTAGGCCGATTCATCATTAGCCGCCATGATAGCCGGTTGCTCAGAGACTGCTGTTGTCGTAATCGTTCCAGCATAGCTGGTCGCTTTAACTCCGGCCAAGGATAATACTTCTGGCAGGATCCCCCCAACTGCCGTAATTGCTTGAACACCCGTAAGCGTAGTCTGAGCATTGACCGGGACTGTAACTGAGCCCGCAGTACTGGTGATCTGTACCCCGGCCAAGAAAGCAGAAACTCGACTGGACAGAGTCCCTACACCCGAAGTAGCCGATACTCCCGCCATTGTTTGGATAACCGCAGGAGTTACCATACCCGAGCCTGATACGGCTTGGGCTCCAGATAAGGTATAGCTACTACCTGCTGAGACGCTAATGATGCCTGCCGACGAGGATGCCTGCACCCCAGTCAGCGTGTAACTTGCGCTACCGCCCGCTTGAGTGGACACCGCCCCTGCAGAGCTATTCGCTTGGGCTCCAGAGAGAGTTACAGACACGCTCGGGATAATCGACCCCGAAGCCGAGTTTCCTTGTGCGCCGATCAATGATGCCGAAACCTTGGCCGTCAATGCGCCTGCCGAACTCGTTCCTTGCACACCAGTCAGGGTATAGCTTGCGCTCCCGCTTGACGAGGTCGTTACCGATCCGGCTGCGCTTGTTGCCACTGCTCCAGACAAAGCGACCGATACCGAGGAAGTGATAGCGCCAGCAGCAGAAGTGCCGGCCACCCCGGTCATATTCTGGCTTACTGCGGGGACTACGACCCCAGGCGAACTCGTTGCTTGGGCGCCTGTGAGGGTAACTGATACCTTATCCGCTATCGCACCAGCGGCTGAGTTCCCGGCGACTCCAGTTAATACCGGACTATCAGAATCTGCCACAGTACCGGCAGCGCTAGTTCCCTGCGCACCCGAGATACCGCCCCAGACCTGCGGGATAATACTTCCTACAGCAGTCGTTCCTTGAACGCCAGTGAGAGTGGGATAACCAGCGACTGTTGGTTGCTTTAGAAACGGCTTGCGGGGTGCCCTGAATACTTGCCAGGGGTTATCAAGCAGTTCGGCGTATTTGGACAGCGCAACGTCGCCGCGCAATACCGCATAGCCGAAATTCTGGTCAGAGGTTCCAGTCCCCTGATCATATGTCGTGTAGCCCCCGCCCGAAGCAACAAAGGTCACTGGTTGCGGAGTGCCGGTATTCGTTCCACTTGCCGACTGCAGCCCGCTAACACTTCCGATGGACTTGAACCACAGATACATGCTGTTGCCAATTGCAATGGCCAGCACTGTACCCCTGCGCCCTATAGACGTGGGCGTCGTAATCGTCAGGATATCCGAAACGGTTGTATCGAACCGGATGAATTCTACCTGGCTAGCGACGTTGAACCGTAATTGAAACTGACGGTTCCCAGTAGTATCGCCACCGAATATCGCCGAGTACGCCCCAGGTGACGCTGAGAAGTCTACTTGAGCAAGCAGGGCAAAGTTGGTCGTCGACTGTATCGCCGTGACGTTTGGCGTGCTGCCGAAGCATTTGGCCAGCCCATACAACCCGGAGACATTTGACGCTGTCGCCGTCTGAAGACTAGGTGCAGCGCCGTTGACTGCGTTCCAATTCCCGAATGCCGGATTGACCAGCAGTTGCGTTCCGGGGAATGCTGTGCTCGGGAGCGCAAAACCTTTCGGCTGCTGCGTCCAAACAGATTTTGTAATTGGCTTCATGTGAAGCCTTTAGGTGTATTGACCTTGGTCCACTACCACAGTGAGCGACCAGCTGGAGGACATCGTCTGCCCTGACTGGTTGATGATGTATGCCTTGTATAGACGCGGCAGCAGGTCCACTTCGGGCGACACGAACAGCATGTTGGTACTCGCGGTAGGCGCGAGTTCACAAATGAACGAACCAACGTAATGGTTCGGAGATATAACGCCAGTACCTATCGCCGGGAAGTTCGTGCCGTCGATTGAGGGGACAAGATACAGGTCGGCAACATCAGTGCCAGCCGCGATGCCGGTTACCGTCGCCCACTGGCATGTGAGTGCAAATTGACCTGTGAACGCCTCGGCGCAGTTGCCACCGCTCACGCAGCTCATGTTGACGCCCGCAGCCGCAGCGGTTGCTGTAGCAAGCGAGCCTTGCGACGAGGAGAGCGTTACGAGCGATCCTTCCTTCCAAAATATGTTCCCGGCCATTAGAACCCCGCCTGTGCTAAATCACTACCGCCCACAACGGGCAACCCCAGCACGGTCGCACGACTAGCCGGGACAGTACCGAGCGCGATCAATGCGTCATGCTGCGCCTGCGTGATTACTCCGGCTGTGACCCATGCGCTGAAAAGTGGCTGCAAACCTGGCAGGTTGATTTGATTATTCCCGGCAAGCGCAACCTGCACCGCCAAGCATGACGACTGCACCGGGCTTGTAGAGTTGCTCGCGTTGGCTACTATTGCTGCGTAAGGCCCTGCTGCGGCCCACGCCTCGGCAGTCGCAGCGGATACAGGACCGAGCGTCGTGTAATTCAACTCGTTCAACAAAGGCAATACTGCCTGCCACTCGCCAGCAGTTAGTAGAGCCTTGTACCCGAGAGCGAGCGGATCGTTGTTGATCTCGCTAGCGAGTGCTGTCAGTTGTTCCGGTGTCATAATTAAGCGATGCGAATCAAAGCAGTAGAGCTGGTATTGGAAGGCATCAGGATGGTGAACGTACCCGCCGCCACAGTCTGCGTGCCGCCGAAGCCAGATACATACAGGCATCGGGTCTGTTTGCTGCTGTTGTAGATCATGCAGCCAGATGTGGAGAACGTCGCAGAGGTCCAGCTGGGGTTCGTGCTGGGCTGAGTGATGGCCACAGCAGAAGAGAGAGCAGGGGTAGACCAGCCAGCTACTCCGATCGCCAGGCCGCCTTGTGTATATCCGCCAGAGCCAGCTAGTTCATCGGTGCCCATGTTCGACACGGTCGGCGAGCCGGAGCTGGAACCCCAGTTGGTATTGCTTGCGTTGTAGGTGCCGGTCGGTGTTGCAATGCCCAGCGCTACATAGCAGGCATCACCCGTGAATGTGATAGTTTCCGAACCAGGAGATGAGGTTGCATTGGCTACCGCCCCGGTGTTGGTCGACATGTAGAACGAGGTCGTTGAGTCGATGAAACCCACATAACTACTGGCGGGAATTGCGGTGCCGCTGACTCCCATACCAGGAACCACATTCAACGTGGCCATGTTGGTGCCAAGCGAGGTTACGTGGTTGCTGCTGTTGGTAGGGGTGCCGGTAGAGGTGACAGTTCCACAGAGGACGTGGATTCCTTGGAGGACCTCTTGCTTGAACGAGGAGGCCAGGAAGGCTGTGGAGAAACCGCTCATGCTGGGCTCCTAACTTGACGAGCACGGAAAGCTATCGCTTCTGGCGCTGTTGGATTGCGGTCGGCATGCCATGACCGTTCGATATGCATGGATGTGTGGAAGTGTTGGGTGAGTAGCTGGGTCAGCCCAGTCTTGAATTCTGGTTTGGCGAAGTCGCCTTCCCACGGAGTACCAGCTGCGCAGGCGATGATTTCATCTGCGGTGTCGTCGATGTCGAGATGGTCGTTGGCATCGATGGTATCGCCTAAGCGAATATGGCCTTCCTCAACCAAGAGAGCGCGTTCGCCGTCCTGCACTGTCGTGTGGTGCTTTTCCAGTGCATCCACAATCGCAGCCTGCAGCTTGATGGCCGCACCGCGTCGGGTGCCAGCTACGTGATCCGCAATGTCAACGATGCAGGAAGCAGTAGCCTCGGCCCATTTCTCAACGGGGTGGGGGCCACCGTCAGTAATCATTACACCTTTAATCATTGGAGGCTCCTTGGACCATGTGTCCGAATATGGTTGAAACGATAAGTGCAACAATAAACCAGATGAGTAACATATCAGGCCTTTGTAATCGTGAATTGCTTGGGGGGATTGATTCTAAACGATTCGATGAGTTCTTTGGTGACCTGTCCCGTAACCGCTGCTCTGTGGGTTTCCACACCTTCCACGAAGCGGGTAACTGTTTTAGCTTCGCAATCGAATAGAACCAGTAACATAGAGGCTCCTAGGAGATCACGAATGGTACCACAGAGGAACGAGAACGAGTAGCCTGGTAGGGTATCTAGTTACGAGGAAATCTTGGCTCTGAGAGCCATAAATTGAGCCAGCTCGGCATCAGTCAGTTTGGACAGGTCAGCAGGAGGAGTCAATGGCTGGTCAGGGTCTCCCGTAAGCATCTGGCGATCCCCGTATTTCTTGGAGTCCAGTTTGGTCATCATCCACTGACGAGTGCGAGCACGCAGTTCCTTGTGCTTGATATCCCCTCCGTCTATATTACCGAGATGAGTTGACGATGGGTCACTATCCACAATCTCGAGTAGCTGACTCTCCAGGAACTCGGCCTGGAGCCGTTTGGCTCGACCGTACCGTTGGGCGATCCCCAGAGCATCATGGTTCAGCGTGTCTCGGTCTAGCCATTTCCAGAACTGTACAGCGGTGGGGAGATGCGGGTTCTCGTTGAGGATAGTATGCAATCCCTTATCCGAGGTAGAGAGTTTATCGAAGATCTCACTCAGACAGGCCTCTTGATCATGGGGCACTTGACCTTCGTGTCCAGGAGTCCCCCCCGCTTTCTTAGTTCGCGGTACTGCGTTCCTTCTGGTTGACGAGGTGGCCATGTTTGAACCTTTGGTAAGAGTCCTTATCGAAACGGTATCGTTTATCAGAACAGAGCTGAATCACTCCGGCATCGATGAGTCGTTGAAAACTGGATTTCGCAGTGAGGCTGCGAGTTTGAAGAATGTAGTTGCGAGTAAAAAGAGTTGGAGCCTTGGAACAGACCTCAGCGTAGAACAGGTCTAAATCTCGGTTGAGTTTATCAACCCGGCTGAGGATTGTTCCGATTGAAATCTGCATAGTGGGGAGTCAACTCGATTGATTGCTGCAATTCTATCATAAAGTTGCACCTTCCCAAGTGTGGAAAATTAAATATTTTTACGTCTCTCCTCAAACTCCTTCATAGCGGCCTCCAGTGCTTCCTTCGAGAACTTGTTCTGAGACTCGAAACGTTCCACATCCTTGCGACGAGCCATCTCTACGATAAACATACCATCTCGGACTTTCTTGGGCATCAGGCCCCGCATACCGATGGTTACCGAGTTCTGGCTCCTCAGTGATTTAAGTTTGGGAGGCACGTTTCTTTCCTTCGGGTCGGTACAGCTTAGCGTTGATCGGATTCTTCTTTTCGAAGTAGAGATGGCACTCTGGATTACCACAGACACGGAGGGCCTTATGCTTAAACCATCCGGTAGCTGGGGCTCCACAACAGTCGCAGATCGGCTCCATCTCAAGCTCCTTCAAGGTCAGTTGGATAGACGAACTCAACTACTCTATTCCTTAATCTCTCTAAAGCATGATACACACTCCGAAGGCCCATCGAAAGCCTTGTAGCCTTCTCCTCAACGCTCAGATGATCTTCGATATACCACACCTTCAATATCTTCTTCTCCTTACCTGAGAGGCCTTCAATAAACTTGCCAACCTTGACTGCGGTGGGATCTACCTCGGTCTTCTTGCGTCCTCCACACTTAGGAGCACCAGGTAGGATGGTGCCCTTGCCTTCCAGTACCCGAGCCGTTACCGTCCCCCCGTATCCAAGATCAAAGTTCTGGACATAGGACCGAGTATCCCGTGCCCACAGTTGAAAGAGTTCCTGCCCATTCTTCATTCTAACTCCATAGTGATTCCTCCAAGTTCCATAATCCTCTCGACTCCAATCCCTGTTACCAGATGAATGGATAGAATCAAGAAAGGGCCTAGCCCTCGACGCCCATTTCGAGCGTGTATGAGCGTGGACCTCCCGATCATCAGTCGCTCAGCTAGTATGGCATCAGACTCGGTGTCGAAGTGCTCAAGAAGATGATTGAGCAATCGATTCGGCTGCGAACACTTGAACAAGGCCCGCTTCATGTCAATCCATAGAGATGGTCTTTGTAATACAGAATTCCATCCGCCACTAAGTCTTTAGCAGTAGAATGAACATCGCTACGGGATAGCCCAAGACGAGCCGCCATGTAGGCCGAGCTCTGTGGACCATCCCCCAGCGTATCAATGATTCTATTAACCAAAGACTCCTTAGGAAGGATTGGGATATGGTAATACCTGACCCCCATAGCAGAATGGTGTACTTCAATTCGACCATCTTCAATTAAGTCCCTCAATCCCCGGTAAGCCTCTTCTTCCTCTTCAAGAGACTCTAATCCCAAAACAAGGACTAAGTTATTAAAGTCTACCGCCCCTCTTCGTTCAATAATCTTGAACACTGATTTAAAATCAATTATCATTTCATTCCTTCACAATAAACTCACCACCCATCATTTCCAACCTTCCTTCATCTAACCATTTCCCAATTTGTTCATGCACTTCGCTAATGGTCATCTTGAACTTCTTAGCAATCAAGTCACGGTCTCCACCTTTTCGTTTCAAATTGAGAGTCTTAGCAAACTCCCACTTCGGTCCCCCGAGTTTACGAGGTTTCTTTTTGACTTCACCAACAATCTTATAATAGTTGAAGGTGTTCTTGAAATGCTTAGCCGACCGAGTAGCCTTGATTTTACCTGCGGCTTCAAGCTCTAACACTAAGTCCCTGACTTTATTCTGAGAGAACTTATCTGGATTATCGCTGGCATGTTGAGCTTTCTTAACCAGGTTAATGGTGAACTCATCCCGACTGATTCCAGAGATGACATCGTCAAGTAGCTTCTGCGCCCCTTCTGGGTCGGATACCAGCGACATTCGCTTCACGGGTTCTTCTCGATGCGTTTCAACAAAATCCCGATAATAAACCAATCCACTCTTAATCCGGTATCGAGTAACCCGTTGGGACTCAACAAGGGAGTCAAGCGCATTTCGAACTTCACTTTCTTTCCCTCCCCACTGGTGCCGGTAAAGAAAAGTCAGTACTTCATCGAAAGTAACTACTCCCCGATTCTGTATGGCTTCAAAAATATTTTCCTTAATCTCCAGCATGCTAGCCCCTATATGTATACCCATTATTATGGAATAAAATGAAATAATAATAGGGCTAGTATACCCTAGGGACGCTCGCATGTAAATGTGGGTGATCGCAAAATAATATACAGTATAGGATCGGTGCAGTCGCTATATCCCACTTTATCGTTTAAAATCAAGCAGTTATACCTAGCCTACTCAACGCTATACAAACTACTGCACAGAAAATAGACCCTATATCCAACATTGTCAGCATAGGCTTGTTACAAATTAATGCCTTAGACCCCATATACAAGCGCTTGTTCTCTCCTTATAATTAACACATCAACTAACCAGGAGCAACAAAAATGACAACTACCGAACAACTCAAAGCTGAACGCAAAGCCCGTCGCCTGGCTCGGAAAGCAAAGGGATTTAAAATGGACACGATTACTAGAGAACGGAATGCAGCTAAGCAAAAACTGGCAGCCGAAGCGTGTGACCACAGTGATGAGGGAATTTATCAAGTTGCCTTACAAGCTGCGGACAATGCGGGTAGTACAGTAGGGGCACAAGATCCAGTTAAAGCAACCGAGGAATGGCTAAATGCTTGGGAAGGTACGGTTAGCCTTATTCTCGGTTCACGAACTGACTTTAAATTCGTGACTGATGCGAGTATTGAATGGTTCGCTGCACGCGGGATAAAAGCATGAGCAATTCAAAAATGGATACTTTTGTGAAAGACAAGTTAAGCACTAGGGGATTCAACAATGCCATAGACGTTTGGAATAGAACGCTAAGGCACACCCCTGTATCTTCTGAAAATTTTGAGCGTGATTACACTGCGAGCGCGAAGCTTATGTATAACGCGACACATGGCACTTGTAAGGAAATGCTTCGCGTCGCCCGTAAAGCACATTCATAGGGATCAGCGTGAACGACAAACTAACAATCAGTACTTTCGAGTTATTCAAGATGTTCCCCGATCAAGAATCGGCTCGCGTCTATCTCGAAAAGCGTCTCTGGCCGGATGGTTGCCGCTGCCCTGTCTGCGGCATTGGCGACCGAGTGACGGCGCGCAAAAACGGTTTCTATCGCTGCAACCAGTGTAAGGAAGATTTCACGGTGCGCACTGGCACTATCTTTGAGCGCTCCCATGTACCGCTGAACAAATGGCTCTACGCGATGTATATGCTCGTCACGGCGCGCAAGGACATTTCATCCCTGCAATTGAGCAAGGAAATCGATGTTACACAAAAATCCGCGTGGTTCATGTTGCAAAGACTCCGCGAAGCCTGCGGTAACGATCCGACAATTCTAAGCGGCGTTGTCGAAGTCGATGAAACCTACATCGGCGGCAAAGAATCGGCCAAACACGAATCGAAAAAGCTAAATGCTGGGCGCGGCGCAGTCGGCAAGACTGCCGTTATGGGCATGCGTCAACGTGGCGGCAAAGTCAATGCTGTTGTTCTGGCAGGCACAACGTCAATCGAAATGATCGGTCACATTTTCAACAACGTGCAATCAGGTTCGATAGTTTGCACAGACGAACATTCATCTTACCAAGCGTTGCCGCCTCTCGGCCTACCGCTCGATATTCCGGTCTACGATCACCGGACGGTCAATCATAGCGCCAAGGAGTATGTCAACGGAATGGCGCACACAAACGGCATCGAGAGCGTATGGGCGGTTCTGAAGCGTGGATTGCACGGTGTTTATCATCACGCCAGCGCAAAGCATATTGGCCGCTACGTTAATGAGTTCGCATTCCGTCTGAACGATGGCAACGTGAAGCGGTTGACGCTTGCGCGCATGGACAGCTTCATCAAGGCATGTTCAGGTTGCCGTATCACTTACAAGGAGTTGATAGCATGAAAGAACAGAAAGCCCCGTCAGTGCTTGATCTGATTGCAGATAAGGTACTGGCATTTCGTCCGAAACCAAAGAGCGCCCCAGCCAAAAAACGTGCAAAAACACGCAAGAAACTGGCTAGGGAATCAAAGATATAATTCCCAAAGCAAAGGCCACTCAACCCCTGACTGCCGGAGCAAACATCATGAACAACTATGACATGCCAGCCATTCGCAAAGCGCTGATTACCTTGCTTTCTAAGTCTTTGAGGAAAGATTCTAAGTGGTATGTTGATGACTACGAGTCTATTGTTAAGAGTGTCAATAGTAAAACCCGCAAAGAATTGCTAGAGTCTTATGCGCGGCAAAGCGCAGTGGCTCTCGTATCGCAATCGGAAATTGACCGCAACTGTCAATTCTAGGAGCAAACGATGATCACTCGTCAAACTATTAAAACCCTTTCGGGCTTCCGCACTTATGGATCCTTTTCGGCTATCATGGACACGGACCAACATGGGAATATTACTTACTCTAACCTTCATGAATCGTCCCCCGAGTTTCAAAAAATGAAGAACAATTCCTCGAAATTCCGCATCCAGTATTACTTGACCCATAAGGCTTAATCATGCGGATGTGGATGACCGATGTAACCAAGATGTGCAGGAGGCATCTCCTCGGCGAGCATGTGGAACATCATATGTTCGTCGGTTCCCTGCACAAAGACCTCACTGGATACGTAGCGAACGGTCTCCTGCAGGCGTCCAGCCTCACACAACGGCATGACGCAATCGCAGCGGAGATGGTACGCCGGGGGTATAACCACAGGAGCCCACTGCCGTCGCACAGTATACCACTGGAGCTCCAGTCATCGACTGTGGATCCAGCTCGTAGCACTACTGACCTTACAACCCGCTGCCCAGAGTGCGCAGCATTACATTGGAGCAAAACATGAACGAAGACCTCCTCCGCCGCATCAAGAAGCTACTGGCGATAGCAGAAGACCATCGTGCAGACCCGAACGAGGCCGCAGCGGCTGCCGGAATGGCCCAGCGCCTCATGGCCAAGTATCAGCTGGAGCACCAGGACATCGTCATCGCGGCCCTCAAGGAAGACCTCGACACCCAGGAATTCATGGGAGCCGCCAGGAAAGGGAAGACATACTTTACCGAGGTACCTATCTGGATCTCCACATTAGCCGTCGCAGTAGCTCGGCTGAATTCTGTGGAAGTCCGTACTGGCTGGAATGAGAAAGGAGCTTGCATCAAGTTCTACGGGTACAAAGACGATACCCTTCTCGCCAGCTGGACGATGACCTACCTCGTAGGAGTTATTAACGCGCTCTGCAAGGCGTTTAGAGGCAATGGTATGGAATCCGGTATCAGCTACCGGCGAGGGGTCTCACAGGGCATCTGCTCAGCGATTAAGGAGCTCGTCGAGGCTCGGAAAGGAGAATCCACAGGACGAGAACTAGTTGTCGCCAAAGAGGCAGCGATTAGCGATAAATATGGAAGCTTCTCATACTCCAAAGCCGTTATCAAGGCTTCAGATGCAACAGCGAACTCCCTCGGATACCAGGATGGCCGCAAGGTAGACCTGAATGTTCGAGGTATTACCACAGAGGGTCAACTTCAACTAGGAAAATCATGAGAAACGTCATTACGAACTATCGCCTCAACAAACACATTGTCAAGACGAATCGCGCCATACACCCAGAGTCAGCCGTCCTGCGGTGTGTGGATCACATGCAACAGAATGACTACGGTGCAAATATCGCTGAAGTCTACTCGGATGATACCGGGGAAGTATTCGCCCAAGTCGTTCGTCGGACAGGTCAACGGCGTATAGAGATCATCTACCGGGGGGCTAACGGTCTCGGTGTGAACATCTGACAAGTGACCCCCCTCTCGCATATAATATGTTTGGAAGGAGCAACGACATGAAGCTAACAACGACATTGAATCAGCTGAAACTCAAAGGCGCCTGCGGCCAAGCGGTCGGCTGTAATAGAGGATACGACAAGCTCTCTCAGTTCCTCGGCCCTGAGTACGGGAAGACCACGCCTATCAACATCCTAACAATCTTGGAATCCAATGGATTTGATGATGCTGTCTGGTGTCTCCGGGCTGCGTTGGAACCATCAGAATCGGTCAAACGGCTGATTGCAGCGGACTTCGCAGAGACGGTTCTGCACATCTTCGAGTCGAACCGACCCGGCGACAGTCGTCCCCGTCAAGCCATTCAGGCTGCACGAGACTTCGCTAACGGGCTCATTACTGCAGAACAAATGGAAACAGCAAGATATGCTTATGCTGCTGCTGCTGATGCTTATGCTGCTGATGCTTATGCTGCTGATGCTGATGCTTATGCTGCTTATGCTGCTTATGATGCTGCTGATGCTGCTGCTGATGCTTATGCTGCTGATGCTGATGCTTATGCTGCTTATGCTGCTGCTGATGCTGCTGCTCCTCGCAGGGAACACAAAGATGGAATCCTCACCAAAATTCTCAAAAGGCATCTGTCATGAAAACAAACATGCAACAGGTCCAGGCAGAGCTTAAGGCTACCCAGGATATACTGGGGGCAGTAACACCAGGGTCGCAAATGTCTGTAATCGTTGTGGCTCGACTGACGGCCCTGGTGGATCGTAAAAACCTGTTACAAACCCTGTTACCCGCGAGAACACAATGAATTATGATAAAGTCACACAGGGAATCATGGCCAATGCTGTGAATCGCAATGAAGTTCCAGAGGCGATTATGTCCATGATCAAAGCTATTGCGAAGCTGACCCTGTTCTACCGGGGTACGCGGAAGTCTACAGCAGCGAAAGTGGCCCAGACGATTGTCGACCTAAGTGAGGCGTATGCTACAGACATGAACGCCACACGGGAGCGGACAGGTGAATAAGACTATGCTCGAGTGGGGAGAGGCTAAGAGGGCTAGACAAATGGCCACAAGGTCGATGACCCGGTGTTCCTGTGGGAATATAGCTAGGAACGGGTCTACCCTTTGTGGAACCTGTCAGTCTGCAGTCGAAGAGGAGGACCGGAGAAGGGAGGATAAGGACAATTTCAACTCGGAAACTACTACCCTAACCCTAGAACAGCGTATCGAGCGGATTGAACAAATCCTGATGGTTAAAGGAGTATTACCATGACCCTGCGCAATAGAACAATCACTAAACCGATGAGCAAACCGAATGTTCGGAAGGCTCTTCAAAGGATTGAGGATGAGTTGAATGTGATCGTTGATTCGGTCTTCCAAAACTTCAACTATACTAAATCCCATATACATGACCTTATTACTGAGATCCAACGAGAAAGTGAGAGCCGGAAATGAACGAAGAAAACGGAATGCAGCAAGAGGTTCCTGTTGCACAACCAGTAGATCAAGCTTGGCGTCTGTATGGGCCTGCTGCGGTTATCGAGAAAGTTCCTTGTGGTCTTTTCAGAGAGCAGCGCCTTTTGGGCGAGGAAGAACTGTTTTATTTTCACCCTTCCCCGCAACCGCTGGACGAGGAACAGGAGCGCCAGTTATTTGAAGCCGCGTTTATGAAGAAAAACGGTCTCGCCTTTAATTTGAACAGAAAAATGACACTTGGCGGATTTCTGCAAGACGAATATAAATCGACAGCGGCGCAAGTTTGTTGGGAAATGTGGCAAGCCGCCCGCGCAGGGAGGGGTGGGAAATGAGCAAAGCACAATTCTTGAAGGAAAACCTTCGGCCCGGAGAAGTCTACGCCGGGTTGATCCTCGACCCAGCGGGTGACTATCACCTGTTCGCATTGCCAGGCGAAGCAGAAAGAGTGAACTGGGAGAAAGCAAAGGAATTTGCGAGGAAGGCTGGTGGTGAACTTCCTGACCCCCGCGAAGCGCGGCTGCTTGCGATCAATATCCCGCAGCATTTCAATAAAGGCTCGTGGTACTGGACGTCGGGGCAGGGCGCGGGCTACGGCGACTATGCCTGGGTTCAGGATTTCTCCGATGGTATCCAGGTCACCAGCCGCAAGTCGAATGAGTCCCGCGCTCGGGCCGTCCGCAGAGTGCTGATAGGAGAGGCGGAATGACCGAATATACTGAGGCTGTAATTTCCGGCTTTGCATTTGGAGTTATTTTTTGCGAAGTCATCGTCCCGTTGATAAATAGAATATTTTGGAGATCGAAATGACCGACGCACTGAAGCGGATGGAAGAGGCGTTGATACGCATTAGCAGTAGAAACCCGTGGCCAGAAATTTACGAACTGACTAGACTACTATCCGACCTCAAAGCCGAGCAAAGCATTCCAATGCGACATGGAGTTGAATACGTAAAACATGAAGATTACGCAAAGCTGGAGGGTGAATTGCGCAGGCTCAAAGCCGAGCGCGAGGCGGATAAGGAACGACTGGCTTTTGTGCTGGCGGAGGGAATTCCTTATCGGCACGCCAGGAGTGGCTGCATCCCGGTCGTGTATGAATATTATTACGATGCAGCATTTAATCTCGTTCCGCATGCTTCTGCGCTCGAAGCAATCGATGCCGCCAT
>Ga0302202_10000908_pt1 | contig 37707 bp, 36 predicted proteins | sample II_Bog_N3_3_FD_194579 | JGI IMG/M metagenome (GOLD analysis project Ga0302202, IMG submission 194579) | Peat permafrost microbial communities from Stordalen Mire near Abisko, Sweden - II_Bog_N3_3 | ecosystem: Environmental > Terrestrial > Soil > Wetlands > Peat | place: Sweden: Abisko...
GCGGGGCCCCTGGCGCCTCGAGCGAGAGGAACGCGGCGTCGAGGCCGCCGAGCGTCTCGAGGCTCATCGCCCGCTGTGCCCGAAGCCCCCGACGCCGCGTTCGGCGGCGGGAAGCTCCTCCAAGGGCAGGGGGACGAAGGAGGCGTGCTCGACCGGCTGGATCACCAGCTGGGCAATGCGGTCCCCCCGGGTGACCTCGTAGTCAAGGGCGGCATCAGTGTTCACCAGCAGGACCGACAGCTCGCCGCGGTAGCCGGCGTCGATGGTCCCGGGCGTGTTCAGGCACGAGACGCCGTGGCGGAGCGCCAGGCCGCTGCGCGGGTGGACGAAGCCTGCCCAGCCGGCAGGGATGGCCACCACCAGGCCGGTCGGTACGAGCGCCCGGCCGCCCCCGGCCCGCAGCACGGCACCTTCGCGGGCATAGAGGTCCGCACCGGCGTCGTCGGTGCGCGCGTAGCTCGGCACCGGGAGCTCGGAATCGAGCTGGGTGATGGGCACCGTCAGCATTCGGGCCACGCTACTGCCTCGGTTCACGGGCCAGCGAGAGACGCCGGTAGCATCCCGTGTCGTGCTCGCATGGATGGATCTCGAGATGACCGGGCTCGATCCCGCACGCCACACCATCGTCGAGATCGCCACCCTCATCACGAACGACGACCTCGAGGTGGTCGCCGAAGGCCCCGATCTCGTCGTACACGCCTCCCCCGCCGAGCTCGACCACATGGACCGCTACGTGCGCAACATGCACACGGGCTCGGGATTGCTCGAGGCCATGGCCGCATCGACGGTGTCCCTGGCCGAGGCGGGAGCCGCCACGCTCGAGTTCTTGGCGCTCCACGTCCCCGAGAAGGGGACCGTGCCGCTTGCGGGCAACTCCATCGGGACCGACCGGCGCTTCCTCGTCGCCCAGCTGCCCGAGGTCGACAACTGGTTCCACTACCGCTCGGTCGACGTGTCGACCATAAAAGAGCTGTGCCGTCGGTGGTACCCAGATGCCCTGGCCGCAGCACCGGCCAAGGCGACCAACCACCGGGCCATGGACGACATCAAAGAGAGCGTGGCCGAGTTGGCCTACTACCGACGTGCAATCTTCCGAGCCGGCGAGCCGGCCTCGGCGCTGACCAACCGACAGGGGGACGACCAAGGATGAGCGACGACGCCACGACCATGTCCATCGGGGAGGCCACCGCCGCCCTCACCGGGCCGGGGCAGATGTTCGAGATGAAAGACATCGAGATCGACGGCGTGGCGCTGCGAGCCTGGAAAAACGCCCCCGCCTCGCTGCGCGTCGTCCTCGACCTGTCCCTCGCCCGCAGTGACCGCGACTTTTTGGTCTACGAGGACGAGCGGACCACCTTCGGGGAGCACTACCGGATCGCCTCGACCATCGCCCACCGCCTCCGGGACGAGTACGGCGTCGAGAAGGGTGATCGGGTGGCCATTGCGATGCGCAACCTTCCCGAGTGGGTGATGGCCTTTTGGGGTGCGATCCTCGCCGGCGCCGTTGTCGTCCCCCTCAACGCTTGGTGGACGGCCAACGAGCTCGAGTTCGGCCTGTCGGACTCGGCCAGCGTCGTGGTATTCGCCGACGAGGAGCGCCTCGAGCGGATCCGCCCCCACTTGGCGGACCTGCCGGCCCTGCGTGCGGTCGTCGTCGCCTGTGAGGACCGCGGCCGCCCCGCCGACCTGGGCGACCCGGTGGTCCCGCCGGCAGTGACGCACATCGTCTCCTTCCCGGACTTCGTCGGTGAGCCGGCGGCCGCCGTCGTGCCCCCCGACGTCGAGCTCCTGCCCGAGGACGACGCCACGATCTTCTACACGTCGGGGACAACCGGGAAGCCGAAGGGGGCCGTCGGTACCCATCGCAACACGTGCTCGAACCTCATGAACCTCTTTTTCATCAACACCCGCTCCACGCTGCGCTACGGGGCGGGCCTCGCGGCCGACCCGGTGAAGGTCCAGAACGCGTACCTGCTCTCGGTGCCCCTCTTCCACGCCACCGGCTGCCACGCCATCATGATCACCAACACCGCGGCCGGCGGGAAGCTCGTGATGATGCATCACTTCAACCCCGAGCGCGCACTCGAGCTCATCGAGCGTGAGCGCATCACCGTCTTCGGCGGTGTGCCCTCGATGGTCATGCAGGTCCTCGACTCGCCCGATTTCCAAAAACGCGACATCTCCTCGGTGCGCTCGGTCTCCTACGGCGGCGCCCCATGCCCCCCCGATCTCGTCCGTCGAATCAGCGAGCACTTCCCGACCGGCCAGCCCGGCAACGGCTACGGCCTCACCGAGACCTCGGCGGCGACGGCCATGAACACCGGCCCGGACTACGTGGCCAAGCCCGACAGCGTTGGGCCTCCGGTGCCCGTCGCCGACGTCGCCGTGGTCCCCGAGGACTACGACGGCGCCGAGCCCGACCCTGACCGACCCCAGGGGCCCGACGTGACCGGCGAGCTGTGGATCAAGGGGCCACAGGTGGTGCGCGGCTACTGGAACCGGCCCGAGGACACCGCCAAGGTCTTCACCCGTGGCTGGCTGCACACCGGCGACGTGGCGCGTCTCGACGATGAGAACTTCATCTACATCGTCGACCGGGCGAAGGACGTCATCATCCGCGGCGGCGAGAACATCTATTCCGTCGAGATCGAAGACGCCCTCTACGAGCACCCCGCCGTCGCCGAGGTGGCGGCGATCGGCGTCCCGCACCCGATCCTCGGCGAGGAGGTGGGAGCGGTCATCGTGCTGCGACCGGGGGCCAAGGTGGCGGCCGACGAGCTCGCCCACCACGTGGCCGACCGGCTCGCCGCCTACAACGTGCCGACGCGCCTGTGGTTCCGCGACAGCCCGCTGCCGCGCAACCCGGCCGGCAAGGTGCTCAAGCGCTCGCTGCGCAACGAGCTGCTCGAGGCCACCGCGCCGGCGGGCGAGGCCGGCTGAATCCGGTTCAGCCGGCGGCTGCGGTCAACTCGTCGAATTGGGCGTCAGAGAGCTCGACGGTCGCTGCACCGGCGTTGTCCTCCAGGTGCTCGACGCTCGAGGTGCCTGGGATCGGCAGCAGCACCGGCGATCGGCGGAGCAACCAGGCGAGGGCGACCTGAGCGGCGGACGCACCGTTGGCCTTGCTCACGTCGTCGACCGGGCCGCCCGGCTCGGCGAGCTTCCCCGAGGCGATGGGGAACCACGGGATGAAACCGATCCCGTTCGACGCTGCGTACTCGAGCACGGGCTCGGACTGGCGCGTCGTCAAGTTGTAGAGGTTCTGGACGGTCGTGATCGGCACGATCTTTCTGGCCGCCTCGAGATCGGCGACGGAGACCTCCGAGAGGCCGACACTCTTGGCCTTGCCCTCGGCGAGGATGTCGGCGAGGAAGCCGAACTGCTCGTCGGCGGGTACTTTGGCGTCGATGCGGTGCAGCTGGAACAGGTCGATGGCATCGACCTTCAGGCGCCGCAGGCTCATCTCGAGTTGCTGGCGCAGGTACTCGGGTCGCCCGACCGGGTGCCATTGCGCAGGGCCCGTGCGGGTCAGGCCGGCCTTGGTGGCGATCAGCAGGTCGCCGCCGTAGGGGTGGAGGGCATCAGCGATGAGCTGCTCGCTCACCTCGGGCCCGTAGGAGTCGGCCGTGTCGATGAAGTTGACGCCGAGCTCGACGGCGCGCCGCAGCACGGCGATGCAGGTGGCACGGTCCTTCGGCTCGCCCCAGATCCCCGGGCCGGTCAGCTGCATGGCCCCGTAACCCAGCCGGTAGACGGTCTTCGGCCCCACCGCAAAGGTGCCGCTGGCTTCGATCGGTCGCTCGAGAGTCGTCTCGCTCACTGTTGCTCCTCTATGTGTCGGTCGTTCGGACCCTACCCGGCACCCCGATTGCCACAGCGCGCCCGGACGCGCCGATGCCGGCCCCGCGGGCCGGCATCGGGCTTGACCGGCGGGCCGGGGCCCGGCGGCTCAGAGGTTCGGCTGCGGCGTGGTGCGCAGGTACGGCTTGAGGGCCGTGAACCCCTTCGGGAACTTGGTCTTCGCGTCCTCGTCGGACACGGCCGGGACGATGATCACGTCCTCTCCCTCCTGCCAGTTGGCCGGGGTGGCCACCTGGTAGTCGGCGGTCAGCTGCAGCGAGTCGAGGACCCGGAGGATCTCGTTCACATTGCGGCCGGTGGAGGCCGGGTAGGTGAGGGTGAGCTTCACCTTCTTGTCCGGGCCGATGATGAACACCGAGCGCACGGTGGCCGTGTCACTGGCGTTGGGGTGGATCATGTCGTAGAGGTCGGCCACCTGGCGGTCCGGGTCGCCGATGATCGGGAACGCGAGAGCCGTGCCCTGGGTCTCTTCGATGTCGTTGGCCCAGCTCTTGTGTGACTCGACCGAGTCCACCGAGATGGCGATCAGCTTCGTGTTGCGCTTGTCGAACTCGGGCTTCGCCGCCGAGAAGGCCCCGAGCTCGGTCGTGCAGACCGGGGTGAAGTCCTTCGGGTGCGAGAAGATGATGCCCCAGCTGTCGCCGAGCCACTCGTGGAAATTGATCGTCCCGTCGGTCGTCTCAGCGGTGAAGTCGGGAGCGGTGTCGCCTAGTCGAACTGCCATGGAGGTCCTCCTCATACCGGCTCCGGGCGCCTCCCGGAATACCGTGTGTCCTGGTCCAGGCCACCCTACCGGCTCGCATTTCAATTGTCGACTCACCTGGTCATGATTCGGTGGGTGGGCGGCCCGCCGCCCTCCCGGGAGCGGGACGGAGGTTGCATGCCGTCTGTGGCGCCGTGAAAGACTCCGTGTCGTGACGCACCGCACTGCCGACTCGCCCGCTCGCCGTGCCTAAATCCGTCGCGCCCGGGAGCGTCGTGCCGAAGATCAGGGTCGAGCGCCGAGGGCCCGTCACCATTGTCGGCATCGACCGGCCGCAGGTCCGAAACGCCGTCGACAGCGACACCGCCGCCCAATTGCGCACCGCGTTCGACGAGTTCGACGCCGACGAGAGCGCTTCGGTCGCCGTCCTCTACGGTCACGGCGGGACGTTCTGCGCCGGGGCCGACTTGAAGGCCATGACGACCGGCGACAAGCGACCGGTGCCCGACAAGGGACCCGGACCAATGGGCCCGACGCGCACCACGCTGTCGAAGCCGGTGATCGCAGCCATCGAGGGCTATGCCGTGGCCGGTGGCCTCGAGCTCGCGCTGTGGTGCGACCTGCGCGTGGCTGCCGACGACGCCACGCTCGGAGTGTTCTGTCGCCGATTCGGTGTCCCCCTCGTCGATCTCGGTACGGTGCGGCTCCCACGGCTGATCGGGCACAGCCGGGCCATGGACCTGCTACTGACCGGGAGGGCCGTCGGGGCGGCCGAGGCACTCGAGATAGGACTGGTCAACCGGACGGCTCCGTCGGGCCGGTCGCTCGATGTCGCCGTGGCCCTGGCCGAGGAGCTCGCGGCACTTCCGCAGATCTGCCTGCGCAGCGACCGGCTGTCAGCGATCGAGCAGTGGGGCCTGGACGAGGACGAGGCAGCGGTGAATGAGGCACGCCGCGGTCGGGCCGTGATCTCGAGCGGTGAGACGGCGAGTGGTGCGGCACGCTTCAGCGCAGGGCAGGGCCGCGGCGGCACCTCGCTGTGACCGACGATCCAGAGGAGAGCCGGCCGACCGTCGCTGCCTTCGACTTCGATGGGACCCTCACCCGCGGCGGGAGCGTGTTCGCCTTCCTGGTGGCTGTCCGCGGCCTCGTCCCGGTCGGGCGGGCGGTGACGCGTCTGTCGCCGCAACTGCTGCGGGCCGCGGTCACGGGCGGCACCGCGGCCGACGAGACCAAAGAGCGGGTCTTCGCCCGGCTCCTCGGAGGGCTACCTGAGGTCGATATCGACCGTCGAGCTGCTCTGTTCGCCGAGCGCCATCTGCGGCGGCGACTGCGGCCAGAGATGGAGCGACGCCTGGAATGGCACCGCAGCCGAGGCCACCGCGTCGTCATCGTCTCGGCATCGCCCGAGGCCTACGTCCGCACCATCGGCGAGCTGCTCGGCGCCGACGGCGTCCTTGCCACGCGCCTCGCAGTTGGCGGTGGTGGGCTCCTGACGGGCCGTTACGAAGGCAAGAACTGCCGAGGGGCGGAGAAGTTCGCCCGGCTCTCGGGGTGGATGCGCGCCCAGGGCCTCGGGGGTGGGGATGCCCAGCCGGTGCTTTGGGCCTACGGCAACGGTCGCGGGGACCTGCGGCTTCTCAACGCCGCCGATCACGGGGTCAACGCCGGTCGTCTCGGGCGCTTCGGTCGACTTCACCGGTTCCCCTCCCTCGACGACGTCGAGCGCCGGGAACGGGCGACCCGCTGAGCGACGGGGAGCTGGTTCATCCCGGGGTCGTCGCTCCGGCGACGACGTGACCGCTGTAGGAGGAGAGGACCGTGGTGAGGTCCCCGAATTGCGGCGCGTCGCCGAAGTTGGTGACCCGCCCGGAGCCGGTGATGTCGAGATAGCCCCCGCCGGTCGCCGTGGGCAGCAGGCCGACGGTCCCGGCCACGTTCGGCTGGCCGGCGTCGGAGCCGTAGAAGCTTGCACCGGGGCCGAAGGTGAAGACCCCGCCGTCAGCGGCTGAGAGCCAGTAGCCGTTGCCCCCCGGGGCGACTGCCATGCCCACGACCGGCTGCACCAGGGAAATGTTGCCGGTCGAGCCATAGAAGCCGGCACCTGTGCCGAAAGAGAAGATGCCGCCGTCGGAGGAGACGAGCCAGTACCCGGTCCCACCTGGGACCGCCGCCATACCCACGATCGGCTGGTTGAGATGCTGGCCGCCCATGGAGCCGTAGAACGGCGCGTTGAAGGCGAAGATCCCGCCGTCGGAGGCGACCAGCCAATACCCGCCGGTCGCCGGGTCCGCCGCCATGCCCACGATGGGTGCATTGAGGTGGATGTTCCCCGTCGAGCCGAAGTAGCCGGCGTCGCCGAAGGTGAAGATGCCGCCGTCGGTGGCCACCTCCCAGTAGCCGCCGTGGTCATTCGTCGGTGCCATGCCGACGACGGGCTGGTTCAGGTGCTGGCCGCCCATCGAGCCGAAGTAGCCGGCGTTGCCGAAGGTGAAGATGCCCCCGTCGGCGGCGGCGAGCTGGTAGCCACCGACCCCACCGCTCGGGTTCGAGGTCACGGTGAACCAGTTGGAAGGCAGATTGAAGTCGCCGGCGAACTGCGATCCGGTCAGCGTTGCGCTCCCCGATGACCCCGAGACGACCATCGTGGTCACGCGTCCCCCCCAGTCCCCGTAGCCGTTGCGCCCCGTGATGGCGATGGACTGGAGCGACCCGATCTGGGGCAACACCGATTGGACGGTGGTGACGGGGATGCTGACTTCCCAGTTGTGGTTCGGGTTGCAGCTGTAGCCCGAGCCCGGGATGCACACGGCATCGCCGGCGTCAGGGACCGGCGTGAACGGGCTCTGCTCGGCCGAGCTCGCGGTGTAGCCGCCCGTCGAGGCGGAGTACTCGGTCGTGGCGATCTGGCCACCCGAGAACTCCATGACCTGGCCCGCCGTATTGCTCACCGCGAGCGTCGCGACCGCCGTCTCGTTGACAATGCCGGGATAGCTCTGACACGTCTGGTCGCAGGTGTCGGCGTAGCCGCCGTAGCCGAGCGGCGTGCTGAGCACGTACGAACGGGCCGCCACTGCTTGTGCCTCGAGTTCTTGGAAGCCCCAGTTCTGCCCCTGGGGACCAGGCCCCCCGAACGTGGCCCATCCCGAGGAGGATTCACTCGGGACGACTGCGTCAAGGTACGCACCGAGGGGGACGATATTGATCACCCGGGACGCGCCGGCCGAGTTGTAGAGGCCCTGCAGCGACCCCATCACCTGTGCGCCGCCGCTGCCGCTGCACAGCGTGACGGCCCCGCCGCTCGCCGCCTGGGTCAGTGCCTGGGCACTCGGCACCGTCGCAACAGGAGCAGGCGTCCATGGGCCCTGGCAGCTTGCTCCCGCGTGGATGTTCCAGTCCCCCGTCCCGGCACCCTGGGGGACCATCATGACGGCCGGCGAGTTCGCCGAGCCGGGCACCGTCACCCCGCCCGGGGCCGTGGCGATGAGGTTGGCGGTGTTGTCCTCGGTCATGGCGACCTTGATGGTCTGACTGTCGTTACCCGGTGTCGAGACCAAGGTCGCCGGCCCGTAGTAGTGGTTGACGATCCAGCTGTAGGTCTGTGGGCCGAGGCCGCCGTCCTGGCCGGTGGCGTAGCCGAAGGCCCCCCACTGCCCCATCCCGATGCCGTGGCCGTAGCCGTGGCCCGAGACGACCACATCCGCCGAGGGATACGCGGCAGCCATCGAGGGGGTCGCAGCGACCAAGCCCGCTCCGGTAAGAGCGACGAGTGAGAGGGCACCGACCAACGACCGACACTTCGCCCGACGTCGGCCCCTGTGGCTGAAGTTGCTACTGGGGCTGATGTCGTATGTTACCGAGTGCACTGCGGTGATCGGGGCACCCCCCTGGGTAGGGCGCGGGACCGCCGTTACACTCAGGTCGTGCGGATCGACCAGGTCATCCCTTCCTTTGCCAGTCGCGACGCTGTCGGCGTCCATACGTTGCACCTGACCCGGGCATTGCGCACGAGCGGGATCGACTCGGACATCTACTACGGGTCGTTCACCCCCGATGTCGCGCACCTCGGCCACCCGGTCGTCGACCTCGGTCGGGCAACGAAGGACCGCTGGCTTCTCTACCAGTCGTCGATCGGGAGCCCCGTCTTCGACACGCTGGCCGCGCGCGACGAACCCAAGCTGGTGAACTACCACAACATCACCCCGGCCCGGCTGCTCGAGCAGTGGGAACCCAACGTCGGCTTCGAGGTGCGCCTCGGCCGCACCCAGCTCGAGCGCCTGGCGCCCGAATCCCGCCTGGCGGTGGCCGACTCGGCGTTCAACCAGTCAGAGCTGATCGCTGCGGGCTACCGGCACACCGACGTGGTGCCGCTGCTGATCGACATGACGTCCGCCGGCGAGCCACCGGACCCCGCCCTTCTCGCCCGCTTGGGCAACGACAAGGCCGGTGGCGGTGCGGACCTGCTCTTCGTCGGCAAGATCTCGCCGCACAAGGCGCCGCACGACCTGGTCAAGATGCTGTCTGTCTACCGGCGCCTCTACGACCCCAAGGCCCGGTTGCGGCTGGTTGGTTCGCCCCTCGGCGAGCGCTATGCGCCGGCCCTCGAGGCCTTCATCAAAGAGCTCGGGCTCGAGGACGCGGTCACCATCACCGGCTCGGTCACCGGTGCCGAGCTCGAGGCGTACCTGGCGTTCGCCGACGTCTTCGTCTGCGCGTCGGACCACGAGGGCTTCTGTGTCCCGATCGTCGAGGCCATGGGCCATAGCGTCCCGGTCGTCGCCTACGGCGCGGCGGCGATCCCCGAGACAGTCGGCGACGCCGGCATCGTGCTCTCGACGAAGGAGCCGCTGGTCTTCGCCGCTGCGGTGGCCCGGGTGATCGGCGACCCCGAGCTTCGGGCCCACCTGGCGGCCAACGCCGCTCGCCGGGTCCTCAACTACGACTTGGCCCGCTCGGAGGCCAAGTTCGTGTCACTGCTGCGCGAGGCGGTGGCGCGCGCCGACTGAAGTTGTCGTTCAGCGCCCGGCGCCTGGTCGGGCCGCTGTGGCCAGCAGGGACTCGTAAAGGTCCAGCACGGCATCCCAACGGTAGGAACGCTCAGCGAAGGCGCGCCCGCGCAAGCCCAGCTCGGCGGCGAGCTCGGCGCGCCCTGTGAGCAGCTCGACCGCCGCCTCGAATTCGGCGAACCCGCGGTAGTAGACCCCTCCTCCGCTGCGCCGCACCTGCCCGACGAGCACATCGGTGTGCCCCTGGACGAGGACAGGGCGGCGCTGTGCCCACGCCTCGGTCAGCACCATGGAAAAGCTCTCGAAGAACGATGGCTGGACCAGCGCGAGCGAACCGGCGATGGCGTCGGCCCGCTGCTGGTCGTCGACGTAGCCGGCGAAGCGCACGTCGTCGGATCCCTGGCGGCCCTCGGCGGGGCCGACGAAGACCAAGGCGAGCGGACCGGGGTGGCGCTCCTTGTAGGCGGCGAAGAACGAGAGCAGCTCCTCGCTGCCCTTGCCCGCCTCCACCCTCCCGACGAACAGGAGATAGGGACGCGCACCGAGGCCGAGGACCGCCCGGAAGCTCTCCGCCCGTCCCGGGCTGGCGAGGTCCACCCCCACCCCGATCACCGCACCGGCGTCGGGTGCTCCCCGGCGCAGCAGCAGCTGACGTTCCTCCTCGGTGGACCAAGCGAACCGAGTCGGCAGCGCGAACAGCGCGTCGTAGGCGGGGAGCCAGAAGGCTGGCTCGTCGTGGGCGGTGGCGTGCAGCACCGTGGGTGCGGCGCGTCCGGACACCGGGAGCCCGGCCCAGGTGGTGGCGAAGAGATAGGAGAAGTGCACAACGACGTCGAAACCCTGTGCATGTGCCTCGAGCCACGGCGCGAGCCCGGGCAGGGTGGGTCCCTGCAGCAGGCGCCACTCCTCCTGCTCGGCCAGCGACGGCGGCGCGCCACTCCAGAGCACCTCGGCGGTCATCGTCTCGAAGGCTGCGTTGTTCCGGGGGGCGTCGACGCCGAGGCGGTGCACGGTGACCCCGTCAAGCTCTTCGTCGCCGGCGGGATACACGTTGTCCCAGCCGTCGGCGCTCGTGGCCCGGCTGGTCAGCACCTCGACGTGGTGCCCGCGCCCGGCAAGGCGAGTGGCGAACTCGCGGCAGTGCAGCTCGGCACCGCCCGCCACCTCACGGCCGTAGCGCTGCACGACGAAGAGGATGCGCCGCCCCGGGCTCAGCCCGTCGCCATCGTCGGCACTGCGCCGGGACAGGCGTTCCCGTGCGCGCGTGCGCCAGTTGCGAGCGGGCGGTGGCGGGTGCGGCACGGGACCCGCCCGTGCCGCCACCATGGCCGCTGCGTACGCATCGAGCTCGCCTTCGAGTCCGGGCGGATAGCCGTCCCGCGAGCGGCGCTCGGCCACCTCGGCGACGAGCTGGTCGTAGAGGCGGTCGGCGAACGCCCGGGTCATGAGGCGACCGGCTGGCGCGCCGCACCGTCGAGCGCGATCTCGAGGAGCTGCGATGCGGCATGCGCGAAACTGCGCGTCGACGCGTAGGCGAGGGCGTCCTCGCTCGCCGCCACCCGGCGAGCATGGTCTGTGAGGAGCGACCCGATGACCGCCGCCAACTCCTCGGTGCCCACCTCGACTGCCACTTTCTCGACGAACCCCGGGAGGTCGCGCGCCGGCCCGATACCGGTCACCACCGTGGCCACGCCGTGGGAGAGGCAGTCGGCAACAGCCGCCGACGTCTCGCCATTGGTGGAGCCGCGCAGCTGTATGGCGACCGCCGCCCGGCCGAGCCAGTCCTCGTACGTGGCGCTGTCGACCTCCCCGGTAAAGACGACCGACTCGCCGAGGCCGAGGTCGCGCCCGACGTCGGCGAGCTCGGCGAGCTCGCCAGGATCGCCGGGGCCGACGAAGACCAGCCGGGCGGTGCTCTCGGCGCGCAGCACCAGGGCGAACGCCTCGAGCAGCCGGCGCGGCAACTTCGCCTCGTTGACGAGCCCGAATGAGCACACTAACCCCGACTCCCCGCCCGGACTCTTCGGCCGCACGGGGTCCGGGTAGGCGAACGGGCACACGAGGACCTTGTCACGGTCGCTCTCGCGTGCGTCGAGTCGGGCGAGCTCGCCTGCGAACTCGGAGGTGACCACGAAGTGCGAGGCAATAGCGATGAGCTCCCTCGCCATGAAGATGCCATGGGCGGCAGCCTTCGCGGGCGGCACCCAGCCGTCGTCCATCCAGTCGGGCGTCGCCGACGGATAGATCGTGGCGAGTGCGGCTGCGTAGCCCTCGGGGATGGCCCCGCGGGCCTCGCCGTGGCGGTAGAGACCGGTCAGGCGCACGTCGTGGGCGAGCACTGTCGCGGGGTACCTGCGCAGCCGGACGAGCTTGAGGGCGGATGCATGGTGCTCGCTGTTGCCGACACAGGCGATGACCGCGTCGTAGCCCCCCCGGCTCGACTCGACGTCGGCCAGCGCGTTGCCGGCGAACACCTCGTAGGCCTCCGACCTGTCGTCGAGCTCGGTCTGGTCGCCATCGATGAACAGGTCCACGTCGACCGATTCCGCCATGGCCTGGGCCAGCCGTTCGGAATAAAAGGCGACACCGGTCAGCGCCGGTGGCCACGGCGTGAGCAGCGCGACGCGGGGACGACGCCGCCAAGCAGCGGGAGCACGCCGGGTCCGTGGCGGAGCGGATTCGAAAGCGAGACGCTCGTACACCTCGCCGGCGCGCAGCGCCACCTCACGCCAGGTGGGTCGTGGTCGCTCGGACCAGGCCAGCAGCCGCTGGCGCAGCGGCCCGTCGATGAGTGCTCGCTCGATGCTCGCCGCCATCGCCACCGTGTCGCGCGGGTCGAACGTCGCCTCCGGCGGGACCAACTCGACGAGCGAGGATGTGCCCGAGGCCACCACCGGGGCACCGCAGGCCATGGCCTCGACCACCGGCAGTCCGTAGCCCTCGTAGAGGGAGGGGAACACCACGAGCTCACAGCTGCGGTAGAGCGCCACCAACGCGTCGTCGGCGACCTGACCGGTGAGCAACAGCGCGCCGGCGATGCCCAGCTGCTCGGCGCGTACCTCGAGATGGTGGCGTTCGGGCGCGCCGAGCCGGCACACCAGCACCAGCTGGCGGGAGTGGCGGAGCTGCTCAGGCAGGTGGGCAAACGCCTCGAGCAGGCCTTCGATGTTCTTTCTGGGCTCGACGGCGCCGTTGTAGACGACGGAGTGTGCACCAAGCCCGGGAACCAGGGCACGGGCCTCGCGCAGTGCCCCGGCGGGGTCCGGGGCTGGGCTGAACACCTCCGAGCAGGCGGCGCCGACCACGCTGACGCGCTCCTCGGGCACCCCCAGGTGGGCGACGACATCGTCGGCTGCCGAGCGCGACAACGTGACGACGTGGTCCGCCGCACGGACCAACTCGCGGCGCGCCCGGTAGCGGGCGCGGGTCCCCGGATCGGTCAGGTAGATCTCGGGGAAGAGCTCGGGGATGAGGTCGTAGACCGTCACCACCAGGCGCATCCCGGCCGCCGATGCAGGGCGCGGCCAGATCCGGCGCACCGGCGTGGCCAGGTCGAAGGGCGACAGAACGTGAAAGACGGCACCTGGGCGATCCCAGTCGGGCTTGGTGGTGAGGACACCTTGTTCGAGCAGCGCATCGAGGCCGCCAACCGGGCCGAGGTCCGCCCGCAGCAACACTTGGTCCAGCACATCGGGAGTCTCTGCCGCCAACGCCCGAGCGAAATCGAGCGAGTAGCGCGCGACCCCCCGCTCGCGATACGTCGGGCTCTGGGAAGCCTGCAGATCGAGAAGCACCGGCCCGTGGGGCGCTGGCGTCAAGGGCGCTCGTCCAGTGTCGCCATCCGCCGATCCAGGCCGACGAGCTGCTCGCGCAAGGCGTCAAGTTCCGCGCTGAGGCGCACGAGGTTGCGCCCAATCGACTCGGCCACCTCGTCGTTGGCGTCGACGATGTCGCCGAGAATCCGGCGAAGGTCCCGACTGGCCTCGTCGACCGTGACCGAGAGGCGTATTGACGCGTTCTCCATCTCGTTGGTGATTGCCCGCGTGACAGGGGCGACGAAGAGCTTGTGGTGCACTGAACGCACGAACCCACCCGCCGACATGGCTGGCATCGTACTCCTGTGTCAATTGCGCCCGCGGACGCGTGGGCTCAGGTGAACCAGTAGCCGAGCGTGAACAGCGTCTGGGCCACCAGTGCCACTCCGGCGCTGGCTGCCAGCAGGGAGCGACCCCCAGGGATCCGTGGGAGCAGCACGGGGACCAGGGCGTACAGCGGCACGATGCACATGACGAAGCGGCCCATGGCCTCAGGCGAGCGACCCGACGGTCCGCTCGAGATGGCAAGCACCGTCAGCAGCACCGTGAGGATGGCGGCGCCGCCCAGCAGCTCCCTGCGGCCCCACGCCCACCACACGAAGCCGATCGTGGCCGCGACAGCCCCGAGCCCAAGGACCGAGTCGAGGGCGAGGACCGCGGTCTGGCTGCCAATTGTCTGCTGCCCGTGCGCCCACGACACGAGGAACGCCTCGACGGGGTGCAGCGGCCACGTCAGCCGGCGGTTCCAGTACTTCTCGGCGTGGAGAAAGGCGATCGGGCTGCCGTAGTTCGCCCAACAGAAGGCGGCGTAGCCGAGCAGGCCGAGTTCGGCTACGACGGCGAGGGCCATGCCACGCAGTGGCGGGATCCGCCGGGTCACCACCGGCCAGAGGATCACCACGATCAGCAGGGCGCCCTCCATGCGGCTGGCCGAGCAGACTCCGGCGAGCACCGCGGCGACCAGGTAGCGCTCTCGGGTGACGAAGTACAGCGTCCACGCCACCAAGGCCACGAACAGCGACTCGGGGTAGCCGGCGATGAGGAAGACGGAGGCGGGGAACCACGCGAAGGCGATCGCGGCGTCGGCGTAATCGGTCGAACCCGTCCACTCTCGCACGACCGCCATCACCCCGGCGATGGCGACCAGCAGTGATGCCCAGCTGACCGCCAGTGCCGCGACCTCATAGGGGTGCGTGGCGAATGGGACCACGTGACCGACGACACTGATCAGGAGCGGGTACAGCGGGAAGAAGGCCGCCTCGGGGCTCAGATGGCCGCTGCCGCCGGGATAGCCGAAGTGGGCGATCGCCAGGTAGTACACCGCATCCCAGTGGAGAAGCCCGTGGGCCAACCCACCGCCTTTCGTCGCGTCCACCGTGTACTGGTTGGCCAGTCCGCCGGTCAGCGAGGAGCCCGACGGGAGGGCGAGCATGGTGAACTTCTCGGCGGCGATGCCGACGCCGACGCGCAGCGCCCAGATCACCAGCGACGTCCAGACCAGGTCGCGCCACCATGCCCGATCGGCTTGGCGCGAGTCGCGGGCATGGCGCGGCCCCGTTTGGGGTGGATTGGGCTGCTCCGTCACGCCGAGCGCTCTGCCCACTGGCCCGACGGTCATGGCGACCGATGATAGCGACAAGCCCGTCGGGGCCCAGGCTCCCCGCCGACCCACCAGGGCGCAGCGAAAGCTCCCCCGACCATGCACCCTCCCCCCATCGAATGACCACTACCATCTGCACCCAATCCCGTCCCTCGCGGGACGTGACCCGTGACGGTCGCAGTCCTTGTTCACCCGATTCGGAGGCAGATCCGTGAACCAGTCTCGACCAGTGCGCCTGCCTCGAGAGCGAAACGCCCCGGCGGCTCGCTTCCGGCGGGTGCTCGGCGCCGCGGCCCTCGCCGTACCGCTGCTGGCGGTAGCGGGCGTGGCGGAGTTGCCGGGCACCTCCGGTGCGGTGACCCCGGCGATCGCCCTCAACCAGGTCTGGAGCCGCACCGGGCTGCCGGATGCAGGCAGCCCGATCGCGCTCTCCTCGCCGAACATTGCAAGCATCGCCGGCCAGCCCGCGGTGGTGGTCGGCGACCGCGTCGGCTACGTCTGGGCGTTCTTGCTGGGGAGCGGCGCCACGCTGAATGGCTGGCCGTTCCATGCCGGTGCTCCGGTCGACTCGACACCGTCGGTGGATCCGACGACCGGCACCATCTTCGTCGGCTCGGGCAACGCGGCTTCGCCCTACGGGGGCAACTACCAGGCGATCACGCCCACGCAGCCCCCTGGCGACCTCTGGGCCGTGCGAGCCGCGAACCCGTCGACGGACCCCAATCCGTACAACGGCGTGCAGGCGGGGCTGGCGGTCGGCAATCTCCAGGGCGGCGAGGACGTCGTCGCGGGCTCCCTCGGGGAGAACGAGTACGCCCTGACCAACGGCGGGGCCGTCCTGGGCGGCTTCCCCTGGTATCAGGCCGACAGCAACTTCACCACACCGGCCATCGCCGACCTCTATGGCACGAGCCAGAACCAGATCATCGAGGGTGGCGACTCGTCGGCGGGCGTCTCCTACGGCGTGACGTACCAAAACGGCGGCCACCTGCGGGTGCTGAGCCCGACCGGCAACGCCTACACGGGGTCGCCGAGCGGGGGGCTCATCTGTTCGGTCAACTACACCCAGACCATCCAGTCCTCCCCCGCCGTCGGCGAGTTCCTCGGCGGCTCGACCGTGGGCATCGTCTTCGGCACCGGCAACACCTTCACCTCGAGTCAGACCAACCAGGTCATCGCCACCGACTCGCACTGCAACAGCCGTTGGGCAACGACACTCGACGGGAGCACGGCTACCGAGAGCCCCGCCCTCGCCGATGTGCTCGGCAACGGGCAGCTCCAGGTGGTCGAAGGCACGACGGGGGGTACCGTCTACGTCCTGAACGGCTCCAACGGCTCGGTCGCCTGGCAGGCGCAGACCGCAGGCCCGGTGATCGGGTCGGTCGTCACTGCCGACCTCGGAGCCGGCTACCAGGACCTCATCGTCCCGACGACCAACGGCGTGCAGATCTTCGACGGCAAGTCCGGTGCCCTGCTCGGCACCATGGCCTCGGGCTACGCCTTCCAGAACGCCCCGCTCGTGACCGACGACGCAAACGGGACGATCGGCATCACCATGGCGGGCTATGGCTCGACCAACCAGGGGGCGGTCTTCCACTACGAGGTGGCGGGCTCCACCGGCTCCAAGGCCAACGAGACCGGCGCCTGGCCGATGTTCCACCACGACCCGCAGCTGACCGGTGACGCCGGGACGCCGCCGCCGGTCGTCAACGTGCCGTGTAATGCGCCGAGTGCCACGCCGTCGGGCTTCTACCTGACCGGTACCGACGGAGGTGTCTTCAACTTCGGCAACCTTCCGTTCTGCGGTTCGACCGGCAACATCACGCTCAACCAGCCGGTGGTGGGCATCGCCACCACCCACAACGCCGGCGGCTACTGGCTGGTAGCGCGCGACGGCGGGATCTTTGCGTTCGGCAATGCCGCGACCTACGGCTCGCTGCCCGGCATCGGGGTGCACGTCACCAACGCCGTCGGTATCGCGGCCACCAACGACGGGAACGGCTACTGGGTCGTGGCGTCCGACGGCGGGATCTTCACGTTCGGGGACGCGCCGTTCCTCGGCTCGATGGGGGGCCAGCACCTGAACGAACCCATCGTGGGCATGGCGCGCGACCCCGCAACCGGCGGCTACTGGGAGGTGGCCTCCGACGGCGGGATCTTCACGTTCGACGCGCCCTTTCTCGGTTCCATGGGCAACAAGCACCTGAACCAGCCGATCGTCGGCATCGCTGCGGCTCCGGGTGGCAATGGCTACTGGGAGGTGGCCTCCGACGGCGGGATCTTCACCTTCGGCCCGGGCGCCACGTTCTACGGCTCGACCGGCGCCATCCACCTCGACCAGCCCATCATCGGCATTGCGCCCACGCCGAGCGGCGCGGGCTACTGGCTGACCGCGGCGGATGGCGGTGTCTTCGCCTTCGGCACCGCTCCCTTCTACGGCTCGCTCCCCGGGTCCGGCGTCGTGGTGAGGAACATCACGGCGGTCGCCGGGGCGCCCTGACCGGGCACGTGTCCTCGGGGATGCGCCCGCTGCTCTGCGCTCCTCGGAATCGATGCCTGGCCGCGGTCGGCGCCGCCTGCTCGATGGTGCTCGTCGCTCCAGCGATGCACGCCGCGTCGGCGGAGGCAGCCCCACCAAGCCTGACCCTACCGAGCGTTCCCACCTGGAGCGTCGTGATGAACGGGTCCGACGGGACAGAGGACGACGCGGGCGGCCCGATCGCTGAGTCGTCGCCCACACTCGCGCCGTTCCCCGGCGGCCCCGGCGTGGTGGTGGGTGACCGCTCGGGCTTCCTCTCCGCCTACTACCTCAGCTCCTCGGGCCTCGACCCGACGCCGGTGCCGGGTTGGCCGGCACAGAATGGGGGCCTCGGGATCGATTCGACGCCGTCGGTCGACCCGTCGACCGGCCACATCTACGTGGGGGTTGGCTGGGCGGGTTCCCCCGTCGAGGGCGGGTACGAGGCATTCAACAACGCGGGCACCGAGCTGTGGGACACCCAGGTCGTGAACCCACCAACCGACGCGTACCCCGACGGGGGCGTGGCCGCCTCGCTGACGGTCGCCCCCCTCCAGGGCGCGGTCGGCGTGATGGCGGGCTCGCTCGGGCAGGAGGCCTACGCGCTCAATGGGGCCAACGGTGCACCACTGGCCGGGTGGCCGTTCTTCACCTCCGACAGCACCTTTTCGACGGCTGCGATTGGCGACCTCTACGGCACCGGCGCCGACGAGCTGGTCGAAGGTGGCGCCCAGAGTGCGGGGTTCGGCCAGGGGCAGATCTACGAGAACGGCGGCCACCTGCGGATCTTGAACCAGCAAGGCGGGGTGATCTGCCACTACGACACCAACCAGACGGTCGACTCCTCCCCCGCCATCGGCGGGTTCCTGGCCGGCGGCGCGACGGGTGAGGTCACCGGCACGGGCAGCTACTGGCCGGGGGCATCTGACACCGACACGGTCAAAGCCTTCGACCCGTCGTGCAACCAGACGTGGTCGACCACACTCGACGGCTACACGGACTCGAGCCCCGCACTTGCCGACGTGCTGGGCAACGGCCAGCTCCAGGTGATTGAGGGGACCGACCATAACGACGGGAACCCTGGGACCGGTTCGGTCTACGCCCTCGACGGCGCGACCGGCGCCGTGCTGTGGAAGACCTCGGTTGTCGGCCGGGTGGTGGGCTCGGTGGTGACTGCCGACCTCTCCGGCAGTGGTCACCAGGACGTGCTCGTGCCGACCACCCAGGGCCTGGACATCCTCGACGGGGTCACCGGTGCGCCTGTCGGCGACCTGGCCACCGACTCGTCGAACGGTGGCACTCTTGGGCTCCAGAACTCGCCGCTCGTGACCAATGACCCGAACGGGGCCATCGGCATCACCCTGGCCGGCTACAACGGGGACAACCAGGGGGTCATCCTCCACTACGAGCTGGCCAACCCCAAGGGGACCACCGTCACCGAGGCTGGCGCCTGGCCCGAGTTCCACCACGACCCTGCGCTGTCCGGCAACGCCGGGGGCACTGCCGCGCCGAGTCCGACGGCCACGTGCTCGGTGCCCAGTGCAGCGCGTTCGGGTTACGACCTGGTGGCCTCCGATGGCGGCATCTTCAACTTCGGTCAGCCCTTCTGCGGCTCCACCGGCTCCCAGCCGCTCAATGCGCCGATTGTCGGGGTCGCCATGGCCCCGGACGCGGGCGGCTACTGGGAAGCAGGCGCCGACGGCGGCATCTTCGCGTTCGGCGGTGTCCCGTTCCTCGGCTCGATGGGCGCCCAGCACCTCAACAGGCCGATCGTCGGCATCGCCGCGACTCCCGACGGAAGGGGCTACTGGGAAGTGGCGAGCGACGGGGGGATCTTCGCGTTTGGCGACGCCCCCTACCTGGGCTCGACCGGCAGCCTGCACCTCAACCGGCCGATCGTCGGGATGTCGCCCACTCCCGATGGGCGGGGCTACCGGCTGGTGGCAGCCGACGGGGGGATCTTCGACTTCGGCGACGCACAGTACTTCGGGTCCGAGGGCGGTCACCGGCTGGTGGCGCCAGTGGTCGGCATGGCCACCGACGTCGCCACGGGAGGCTACTGGGAGGTGGCGGCCGACGGCGGAGTGTTCAGCTTCAACGCCGAATTCTACGGATCGATCGGCGGCCACCCGCTGGCCGCGCCGGTGGTCGGTATCGAGCCGAGCTCGGACGGTCACGGCTACTGGTTCGTGGCGGCCGACGGCGGAGTGTTCAGCTACGGCGATTCCCTCTTCTATGGCTCCATGGGCGGCCGGGCGCTCAACCGCCCGATCGTCGGGCTGGCCGGCTTCTAGATCCCTTCTTGCGCGAAGGCCTCGTGCCGGGCAACGCGGCCGCCGACCACCCGCACGCCCTCGGCCCGCAGGTGTGCCGCGTGCTCCGCCTCGTTGCCCGGCACGAGCCTCCCCCCTGCCGTCACTACCCGCCACCAGGGAAGTCCATCCGAGCCGGCCAGCACGTTGCCGACAGCACGAGCCGCGCCCGGGGTGCCGGCCTCCCTCGCCACCTCGCCGTAGGTGACGACGGTGCCCTCGGGAATGGCGACGACGACACTGCGCACCGCCCGGGCGAAGTCGCTCGTCAACCGAGGCGCGTCACAGGACGCCGGTCGTGCCCCGACCCCGGTCGATCACCTGGCCGAGGAACTCGGCATAGCGGCGGATGAGGACGGGCCACTGGTAGTGGCGATCGACATACGCGCGGCCACGCCGGCCGAGCACGTGGCGCAGATCGTCGTCGTCGAGCAGCCGCTCCAGGATCGCTTCGAACTCGCGGTAGGAGCCGAACCACATCCCCCCGCCCGAACGCTCACAGTGCTCCCTCGTCGGGTCGCACGCGGCGTTGACCATGACCGGCAGCGACTCCTGCCAGGCCTCGAGGACCACCAGGGAGAACGACTCGAGGGCCGACGGTGAGATCGAGACCTTGGCGTCTCGCACCACGTCCCACTTGTCGCCCTCGTCCAAGATGCCGGTGACCACGATATCGGGGTGCTCAGGGATCTCGGCGGAGACCGGGCCGACGAGCGCCAGGCAGAGCGGCCCGGGATGGCGCTCCTTGTAGGTGGCGAAGAAGCTGGCAAGCATCACAGATCCCTTGTGCGAGTCAACGCGGCCGACACTGACCACGTAGGGCCGCTCGCCGATGCCGAGCACCGCACCGCCGCGCCGTCCGTTGCCCGCCGGGTCCGAGACCCCGAGCCCGAGGACGATCTGGGGCCGGTCGGCGACGGGGTGGATCCGCTGCACCAGCCGACGCTCCGCGATGGTGTGGTAGCAGATGGCATCGGCGTTGGTATACGTGCCTCGGAAGATCGGCAGGTACAGTGCCGGCTCGTCGTGAGCGGCCGGGTGCAGGACGCCCGGCATCGGGACGTGCCCGATGCCCTTCACGCTCGGGTAGTAGAGGTAGGGGTAGAAGGCCGCCACCTGCGCATCGCTCTCCGAGAGGGCGGCGAGGAGCCGGTTGGTCACCGGCCCATTGAGCTCGACCCAGCGCTGCGACTCACGACGGGTGGCCTCACGGGGCGCGAGGCGCAGCTTGCCGTCGAGGCCGTAGAAGTCGGGGTTGCGCCCTGCGTCGGAGGCGAAGCGGTGCACCGTCACGCCGTTCAGCTCGCTGTCGCCGGGCTCGAGGACATCCTCCCAGGTGACGTGGTCGAGGGCACAGGTGCTGAAGACCTCGACCTCCGCCCCGCAGTCGGCGACGAGGTGCTCAGCGAGCTGGCGTGCCGCGGTCTCCGCCCCGCCCATCACCTCTGGTCCGTAGCGCGGTGTGACGAAGGCGACCTTCATTCGGGTGGCCCGACCCGCAGCTGCGCACCCCGGCTGGCACGGTTGCGCGCCGCCGCGGCGAACGCGGTGTCGGTGAGGAGGCGGGCGATGGTGGCGGCGACGAGGGAGGGCTGCGCCACGGTGAGCACCACTCCGGCCGCCGTGTCGCTGCCATCGAGGTTGACGACCGGCACCCTCGCGCGCACCGCTCGCCGGGTGCCCTCGGTGTCGGCGACCGAAGCGGTGACGTAGACGTCGGCAGCGGCGAAGTAGGCCGCGGCAATCTCCGCTGACACCGGGCCCACCAGCTGCACCGCCCCGACCAGGCCGAGGTCCTCGACGAAGTCGCGCAGTGCCCCGAGATAGGCGCCGTCGGGGGTGGCGCCCACCAGGTGGAGCCGGGCGGGGAGCCCATAGAGCCGCGAGAACGCCCACAGCGCCTTGATCAGGTCGTCTTGGCCACTCAACGGCTCGATATCGGCCACGCAGAGCCAATCGGACCCACCGAACTCGGCCTTGATGCCAGCCAGGGCCTCGGCCACCAGCGGATCGGCCGGCAGCAGCGGCGCCGTGGCGCCAGGTTCGCTCACCGCGAGGCGGTGACGGTGTCGCCGAGGACCCCGACGACCAGGTAGTCGAGGCCCTCGGGGCCCGGCTGCGCGCGGACGTCGAAGCCCTGCTCGCCGAGCAGGAACGACCAGGTGGCGAGGCGGAGCGGGTGGCCGCCGCAGAGGTCGGCTGCGACCGGTGCCTGGTCGGACTCCCACCCCGCCCGAGACAGCGAGTGCACCACGAGCGTCCCTCCCGGCGAGAGACGGTCAACGACGAGGTCGAGGAGGGCCAGCCGCTCGCCGGCCGTCATGCCGTCGACGACCCCGCTCAGGATGATCCCGTCGAGGGCCGCGGACTCGACGGCACGCAGGTGGGCAACCACGTCCTCGTCGCGCAGGTCGGTGCCGTCGAATTCGGCCCGCTCGATTCGCTCCGGCCGGGGGTCCACCCCGTAGGCGCTCACGCCTTCGGCGGTCAGGCGCCGCACGAGCCAGCCGTCGCCCGCGGCGGTGTGCAGCACGCGTCCTCGTGCAGCGGCGAGGGTGCGTACCCCTTCCTCGACCCACCACGCGTCAGGGCCGTTGGCCCAGTCGGCCTCGACCACCAACGACGGCGGCACGCGCTGCGCGTCGAGCTGGCGGCGCAAGTCGGTCACCTGCTCGTCGAGGATGTGCAGCGCCCTGCTGACGGCGGTGGCCAGCTGGCTCACCTGGTGGGTGATGTAGCCGACGTACCAGAGGGACAGCGAGCGAAGACCCTTCTTCACGACCGCGCCGCCCGACTTCGCCGAGCCGACCGGGACGACTGGGTCGATGAAGGTCGCGGCGTCGACCATGCGGAGCGCATCGTGCAGCCCGCCGGCGCGCCCGGCGACGGGCGAGAACTCCAAGAACAGCTCGTCGAGCTCGCGCTCGACCCGGGCGGGAAGTTCTCCCGACGCCCGCTTGGCACGGACCTCGGCTTCAATCTCGGACAGCACCCGCGCCAGGTAGGCGTCCTCGTCGCTGTCGCTTGCCGGCTCCAGGGTGGCGCTCATCCTGCAAGGGCGGCTGCGCCCACCCGGAATGGGACGTTCACCACACCGGTGGAGCGGCCGGTGTGCATCACCTCGAAGCGCGCTGCCAGCTCGCGATAGTCGTAGGTGACCCCTCCGCTGTGGTTCCGAATACCGGCCACCACCGAGTAGGCGCCGTCGAGGAAGGGGAATGCGTCACACGTGAAATCCACCTGCCCGTGGCCGGCCGGCACGTCGAAGGACTGCCCGATGATCTGGGAGTCCCACTGGATCATGACCTGCTCTTTCACGTCACGGATCTCGAACATGAACACCACGCCATCGGTCGGTTGGCTTGCCTCGTAGGCGATGTGGATGGTGAGCGGGTCGCCGGACTGCATGTAACGGTGCTCCGCCAGCCCCGGCGACTCGACGCTCACGTCACCGAGGCGCACCGGGCGCGATTCGACGTGTGCGTGCTGCCCGCTCGGCGGCCCACTCCACGTACCGCCGGGTTCGGGGAATTCGAGGGCAGCCTCAGGCGTCTCCTCGGGCGCCGCCTCCGCATGGGCGGAGAGCACATCGCCCGCCTCGAGCAGGCCCTCACGGAAGATCCGCACCGCCTCGCCCGGGTTGCCCACGCCCACCATCACGCCGTCGGAGAGCACCACGGCCCGATCGCAGATGGAGCGGACCTGTTCGGGCGAGTGGGAGACGAACAGGATCGTGCGCCCCTCTTCCTGGAAGCTCTTGATCCGGTCCATGCACTTGCCCTGGAAGCGCTCGTCGCCGACGGCCAGCACCTCGTCGACCACAAGCACGTCGGGGTCGACGTTGACCGCCACGGCGAAGCCGAGGCGGACGTACATGCCCGATGAGTAGAACTTCACCTGGTTGTCGATGAACTGCTCGAGCTCGGCGAATGCCACGATGTCGTCGAACACCTTGTCGACGTCTCGCTTCGACATCCCGAGCATGGAACCGTTCATATAGATGTTGTCGCGCCCGGACAGCTCGGACTGAAAGCCCGCACCCAGCTCCAAGAGGCCGGCCAACTTCCCGCGCACCACTACCTGTCCGAAGGTGGGCTGCAGTACACCGCAGATGCACTTGAGAAGCGTCGACTTGCCCGAGCCGTTGCGCCCGAGGATGCCGACGGTCTCGCCCTCCTTCACGTCGAAGGTGACGTCGCGCAGCGCCCAGAGGTCGTCGTGGGGGACCCGACCCGCGTGGATGACGCGCTCTTTCAGCGAGGTGTACTTCTCGTGGTAGAGCCGGAAGCGTTTGGAGACGTCTTGGATCTCGACGGCGTTGGAACCCATCACAGCTCCTCGGCGAAGTTGCCTTCGAGGCGTCCGAACACCATGAGGGCAAGGATTAACAAGACAACGCTGACGGCCAGGATGATGCCATCTGCCAGGGCGTAGGTCGTCCACGGCCACGGCGGGAGGAACACGGTGAGTGTGTGGTCGGGCGTGGTGACCGGGGCGATGCGGATGTTGTAGAGGACCCGCTGAAATGTCATCACCAGCGGTGTGACCGGGTTCAAGAAGTACAGCCAGACCAAGTGATGGCGATGCAGCTGGGCCGAGATGGTGCGCTGGTACGAGTAGACGATGGGGCACGCCCAGAACCAGGCGGTGAGCAGCACCTCGACGAGATGCTGGGTGTCTCGCAGGTAGACGTTGACGGCCGAGAGGAACACGGCGAGCGCTGCGGCAAAGACCGTGACCGCCGCGAGGGCCAAGAAGAGCAGGGGGATCAGCTTCCAGTCCGGCGGGGCCTTCAAGGCGAGCATGAAGATGACCATGACGATCGCCTGGAAGAAGAAGAAGACCGAGGCAGAGCCGATCGAGGCGAGGGCGAGGATCTCGCGGGGGAACGAGACCTTCTTCACGATGCCCGCGTTGTTCACGATGACGCCGGTCCCCGCCTGGACACCGGTCTGGAAGAAGTTCCACAACAACAGGCCCGAGAACAAGAAGATCACGAAGTTCGGCATGCCGTTCTTCAGGATCACCTGGAAGACCAGGTAGAAGATGGCGAGGGTCATCGCCGGCGAGATCATCGACCAGACGAGTCCGAGGACCGAGTTCTTGTACTTGACCTTGATCTCGGTGCGGACGAGGTTGATCAGTAGCTCACGCGAACGCCAGATTTCGCGTATCCGCTTCCAGACCGTGACGTTGGCCGAGACGACCCGGGTCGTCTTGTTCCGGTTGGCAAATGAGCCGGCGGGCAGCGCGAAGGTTGACGCGTCCGCGGCGACATGCGGTTCGTCGGACTCGAGAGCAGCAGGTGTGGGGCCGACCCCCGGGGTGGGGGTCGGCGCTTCGAGCGCCACGTTCAGTTGGCTCCGATCTCGGCCACGACGGACCGGTCGATCACCCGGTCGATGAACCCGTAGGCCAGGGCCTCTTCGGCGGTGAACCAGCGGTCGCGGTCGGAGTCCTCCTCGATCCGCTCGATCGGCTGGCCGGTGTGGAACGCGATGCGCTCGGCCATCATCCGTTTGAGGTAGACGATCTGCTCGGCCTGGATGGCGATGTCCGCCGCCTGGCCTTGCATGGAGCCCGAGGGCTGGTGCATCAGGATGCGCGAGTGCGGAAGGGCGAAGCGCTTACCCGGCGTACCCGCACAGAGCAGGAACTGGCCCATCGAGGCAGCCAGGCCGACGCAGATGGTGCGCACGTCGCAGCGCACGTACTGCATCGTGTCGTAGATGGCGAGGCCGTCGGTTACTGAGCCACCCGGCGAGTTGATGTAGATCTCGATGTCGCGCTCATGGTCCTCGGCCTCGAGCAGCAGCAACTGCGCGCAGACCGAGTTGGCGGTGTTCTGGTCGATGGCGGAACCGATAAAGACGATCCGCTCCTTCAACATGCGCTGGAAGAGGTCGGATCCGGCGTCAGGTGCGATGCTGGTGCGGGCGTGCGGGGGCGTACCGAGGTCAAATGCCATCCCCAAAGGCTACCCGCCCGGACGTTCCATCGGGGACACCCGGCCCGCTCGTAGACTCCCTGGTCGGGCGCATGAGCAGCCCGCTCGCGGACGTGGCGGAATGGTAGACGCGCCGGGTTTAGGTCCCGGTCCCTTCGGGGGTGGAGGTTCGAATCCTCTCGTCCGCACCGAACAGCAGGCCCACGCCGACGTGCCCAGCTCGCCCCACCACAGCGTCTGGACCTGGGCAGGCGCCCTCCGGGGGCGTAGTCTCGCCCCATGAGCGGACAAGGCAAACCCACCGTCACCATCCCCGAGAGCGACCCGCCGAGCGACCTGGTGCTCGAGGACCTCGAAACCGGCTCGGGCGCCGAGGCTGCGGCCGGCACCTCGGTCGACGTGCACTACGTGGGCGTCTCGTGGTCGACCGGCGGTGAGTTCGATTCCTCGTGGGACCGCGGCGAGTACTTCTCCTTCCCCCTCGGGGCAGGTCATGTGATCTCGGGCTGGGATCAGGGCGTGGCCGGCATGCGGGTCGGCGGCCGGCGCCGGATCACCATCCCGCCGGACCTTGGCTACGGCGCTCGTGGCGCCGGCGGCGTGATCGGGCCGAACGAGACCCTGGTCTTCGTCGTCGACCTCGTCAACGTTCGCTGAGCGCCCACCTCGGGCGATGACCACGGGGGGCGCCAGGCGGCTGGTGGGCGCTCCCGACAAATTCCGCGGCACGGCGAGCGCGTCGGCCGTCGCCGCCGCCATCGGGCGTGCCGCTCGGGCGGTCGGTTGGGAGTCGACAGCCATGGCCATGGCCGACGGAGGTGAGGGCCTGCTCGATGCCATGGGTGGACGCGAGCAGCGCGCCGAGGTCACCGGCCCCCTCGGCGCGCCGGTCCTGGCGCGCTGGGCGTGCCTCGAGGACCCCGAGGGCTTCACCGCGGTCATCGAGATGGCCGAGGCCGCGGGCCTCGCCCTGGTCGGGGGCGGCGACGCCAACGACCCCCTGCGCGCCACGACGGCCGGTGTCGGTGAGCTCATACTGCTCGCCGTCGGCGAAGGTGCGCACACGGTGCTGGTCGGATGCGGCGGCTCGGCCACCACCGACGGCGGGTCGGGTGCCGTCGAGGTCATTGGCGACCCCGCCAAGCTGGCGGGGACACAGATCATCGTGGCGTGCGACGTGCGCGCCCCGTTCCTCGACGCCGCCCGGGTCTTCGCACCCCAGAAGGGGGCCTCCCCCGAGCAGGTCACCGACCTCAGTCGGCGGCTCGAATCGCTCGCCGGGGACTATCGGGACCGCTTCGGTGTCGACGTCACCAGTCTCATCGGTGCGGGCGCGGCGGGTGGGCTCGCCGGCGGCCTGGCCGCACTCGGGGCCAAGCTCACGAGCGGCTTCGAGCTGGTGGCGCGCCGCAAGGGTCTGCGCGCTGCCCTCGAAGGTGCCGACCTAGTCGTCACTGGCGAGGGCCGCCTCGACGCCACCTCGTTCGACGGCAAGGTCGTGGGCGGGGTGGTGGCCCTCGCCGGTCCCACGCCGGTGCTGTGCATCACCGGTGAGGTCGCACCGGGCGCCGAGCTCTCTTGGCCGCCCGGCTCCGATGTCACGCTCGTGAGCCTGACCGAGCGCTACGGCGGCACCCGGGCCCGGGCCGAGACGGCCGCACTCGTCGAAGAGGTGGTGGCTCGAGAACTCGCCGGGCGCTGAGCGTCATAGCGATCTTGCCGGGAGGCTGGCGCGTCGAGCATGCTGCTCCGGCTGCGCCTGACATGGCGCCCCGCATCGAGGGCCGGGACGCGCTCGCCGAACGAGGAGGACACCGATGGGACTGCTGGACGAAAAAGTGGCGATCGTCACCGGCGCTGGGAGGGGGATCGGCCGCGAAGAGGCAATCCAGCTGGCGAACGAAGGTGCGACCGTGATCGTGAACGACGTGGGCGGGTCGCTGCAGGGTGAGGGCGATGACCGCACGCCGGCCCAGGAAGTCGTGGACACGATCACCGCTGCGGGGGGCACCGCCGCCGTCAACAGCGACGACATCAGCTCGTGGGGCGGGGCGAAGAGCGTGGTCGACCAGGCGGTCGAGGGATACGGGTCGCTCGACATTCTGGTGAACAACGCCGGCATCTTGCGGGACAAGATGTCGTTCAACATGGAAGAGTCCGACTGGGACGACGTGATCCGAGTGCACCTGAAGGGCCACTTCGCGCCGTCGCACTTCGCGGCGGTCTACTGGCGCGCCAAGGCCAAGCGCGGCGAGGACGTAAGAGGGCGCATCATCAACACGTCGTCGGAAGCCGGCCTCTACGGCAACGCCGGCCAGGCCAACTACTCGGCCGCCAAGGCGGGCATCGCCTCGATGACCTGGGTGCTCGCCCGAGAGCTCGAGCGCTACGGCGTGACCGTGAACGCCATTGCGCCCCGTGCCCGCACCCGCATGACCGAGAACCTCTTCGGGGACATGGCGACCAAGCGCGACGACGGCTTCGACGAGTGGGACCCGAAGAACATCTCCCAGCTCGTGACCTTTCTCGCCTCCGACGAGGCCGCCGACGTGAATGGCCAGGTCTTCATCGTCTTCGGCGGCAACATCTGGGCGACCACCGCCTTCCAACCGGTCGGCGAAGTGCACCGCGACCACGCCTGGACCCCCCAAGAGCTGATCGAGGCCAAGGGCGACCTTTTCAAGGGGATCAGCTCGGGCATCCCGAAGTTCAGCTTCTTCTAGAGAGCCTCACCACAGCGTCGCTGCGGGTGCGTCGCGCCGCGTGTCGGCGCCGCGTCACAGCGACGCTGTGGGAGGCTGCGGGCGAGGAGGCGTGATGCAAGAGCCAGTCGTGGCAGCCTGGGAAAAGCGGGGTCGGTACCGCACGCTCGGTGGTTGGCGCATCTTCACCATCGACACCGGCCCGGTCGCGTCGGTCGAAGAGCCGGTCCTCGTGCTGCACGGCTTTCCCACCTCGTCGTACGACTTCCACTTCGTCATCGACTCGCTGGCTGCCAAGCGGCGCGTGCTGGCGCTCGACATGCTCGGCTACGGACTCTCGGACAAGCCTGACGTGGCCTACACAATGGCCCTCCAGGCCGACATCGTCGCCGCCTTCGTGGCAGACGCCGGCGTCGAGCGGCTGGCGCTGCTCACCCATGACATGGGCGACACCGTCGGGGGCGAGCTCCTGGCGCGCCAGCTGGAGGGCACCTGGCCGGTCGAGGTCACCCGCCGGGTGCTGACCAACGGCAGCATCTATATCGAGCTGGCCCAACTGAGCGCCGGTCAGCTGCTCCTGCTCTCGATGCCGGACCGCCAGATCGCCATCGAGGCGTTCGACGAGGCGTCCCTCGCCGAGGCACTGCGCGCCACCTTCAGCCCCGCCGCGCAGTTCGAGCAGGCAGAGCTCGACGCCATGGCCGACTTCGTGCTGGTGAACGAGGGGCCGACCCTGCTGCCCCGCCTGATCCGCTACATCGAGGAGCGGCGTCGCAACCAGGCGCGCTTCACCGACCCGATCGAGCGCCACCCGTCGCCGCTTACCATCATCTGGGGCGAGGACGACCCCATCGCAGTGCGGGCCATGGCCCTACGACTCGGCGAAGCCCGCCCCGACGCGACGCTCGAGCTGCTGAGCGGCGTCGGCCACTATCCGATGGTCGAGGCGCCCGAGCGCTTCATCGCCTTCCTCGACCAGGCCTTCGCCCCGGCGGGCTGACGAGCTCCCCGTCTCGGGACGAGCGTTCAGCGCGCCGGGACGGGACGGCGGTAGAGGACGACCAGACCTTCATCGGCCGGTCCGGCCCCGTCGCCCCTGACCTCGGTTGCGCTCGCCCGCACGAAGCCCGCTGCTTCGAGTACCCGTTGTGACGCCACGTTCTCGACCAGGGTCTCGGCCGTCACCTCGCGCACCCCGGGCAGGTCGCTGACCCAGTCGGCGAGGGCCTGGGCCAGCTCACGGCCGTAGCCGCAACCCCGGAAGGGGGCGGCCAGCCCGAAGCCGATCTCGACGCTGCCCTGGGCGTCGGGTGCGCCATGCGTGCCGCAGTCACCGATCACCGCACCGTCGTGGAGCACCAGGAAGAACACGCCCGCATCGTCTCGCACCATGGCGAGGCCGTCACGGGTGTCGGCGTGCGGCCAGCCCGGCCCGGCCCGCAGCCCTTCCAACTGCCCCCGAGCCAACCGTGCGGCTCCGGAGGCGTCGACGCGCACGAAGTCCAGTCGCGAGGAGCGAAAGGAGGCCTGCTCGCTCAACCCAGTCCGCCGGCGAGCAACAGGGCCAGGTCCTCGGCCAGTGCGTCCGACAGCTCGACGAGCAACTCGAGCCTCCGGACGGGGTCGTCGGTCTCGAGCATCCGCTGGGCGTCGAAGACGTTCACCGGGGCCCGGGCGCAGAGGGACCAAGCGAGTGCCTCGTCATTGTCCCCGAAATCCGTCGCTGCCTCGAAGGCCGGGGCGTCGCCGAGCTCGGAGAGCAGCGCACAGGTCCGGCGCACCGAGTTCTCGGCCGTATCGAGCAACTCCCTCGTGCCGCGATAGGGGGTAGAGGGGTGCGGCTCGACCATCGCCACCGGGTACGGGTCGTCGGGAAGCCACGCCAGGACCTTGAACCGCTCCGTTCCACGGGTGACCAGCACCCAGCGCCCGTCTTCGAGCGGGGAGGCGATCTCGATGTGGGCAACCGACCCGACCCGACAGCGCAGGTCACCGCCACCCACTTCGGATCCCCGTTCGATGAGCACCACGCCGAACTCGCCGTCGCCGGCCAGGCAGTCGTTGGTGAGTGCCTGGTAGCGGGGCTCGAACACATGCAGCGGCAGTTCGCCACAGGGGAACAGCACGTTCGAGAGGGGGAACATCGGGAGCCGCCGTGCCGAATCCATTCAGCCAGCGTAGGGGGACGCTCCGAGAATCCGCACGGTGCCGAGCGGCCCGCCACGGCCCACTGCGCGACGATGACCGGCCCCACGGCCGGCCATCGCGCTAGTGATTTGGGTAGTCGTAGCCGAGACGGCTGTTCAACTTCGAGCGTTCTCGAGCGGGGACCTTCCTGTCGAGCAACCGGTGACGGTCGGCGACCAAGGCCTTGCGTTGACGCCGAGTTGATGCGTCTCGGGGTCTGCGGCGCCGCCACCGACGGGACGGCGCGGTTCTAGCGAGGCGGCCCGCTCTCCTCGGTCGAGCTATTCGCTGTCATGCGAATGCTCCTTTCTGTCAACGGCCCCGCGCAGTACGGGTTCCTCGTTCCAGTGTGTACCTTCGACCCGGATTCGCCAAGAGGCGTGAACTGGGTGTTTCCGATTCCCACCCCACGGCACCGGAGCACGAAGCCCGCGGTAGGTTGGCTGAGAGGGACGAGGAGGATGCAATGGTCGACACGGAAGAGCCGCTCGACAGTGCCAGCGACTGGGTCGCGGAGCACACCCGGCGCTATGTGGAGTCCGGTGGCGAGGACGGCCACTACTGGCGGGGCGTCCCGACGTTGGTGCTCACCACGAGGGGCCGCAAGTCCGGCCACCTTCGGCGCAATGCCCTCATCTACGGCGTCCACGGCGACGACCACGTGGTCGTCGCCTCGAAGGGCGGCGACGACCACCACCCTCTCTGGTACCTCAATCTGCTCGCCGAGCCCAAGGCTTCGATCCAGGTCGGCGCCGACATCATTGACGTCACGGCACGCACCGCCACGCCAGACGAGAAGGCGTTGCTGTGGCCGGAGATGGTGGCGGTTTGGGGCGACTACGCGAGCTACCAGGAAAAGACCGAGCGCGACATCCCTGTCGTCATCCTGACCCGTCGCTGAACGAACCCGCTCCTCGCAGCACGAGGCCGAACCGCACGTCTCCGGAGGACCGATGACCTACTCCCCCACCCGCTCGATCGAGAACACGGTCGCCGTCATCACTGGCGCGAGTGCGGGCATCGGGAAAGCCGCTGCCCATGCGCTGGTCGCCGCCGGTGCGCGCGTGGCCCTCGGTGCCCGGCGAAAAGACCGCCTCGACGCTTTGGTCGAGTCGCTGGGTACGGACAAGGCCGTCGCTGTCGCCGGCGACGTGCGAGAGCCGGGCTACAACGACGCGCTCATCGCTGCAGCCGTCGACAAATGGGGTCACCTCGACACCGTGGTGGCGAATGCGGGGGTCGGCGCCTACGGCGGCATCACCGACCTCGATGACGAGCAGATCCGCGAGATGGTCGACACCAACTACCTCGGCACCGTGTGGAGCGTGCGCGCCGCCGTCCGACAGTTCCGTGCGCAGGGCGACGGAGGCGACGTGGTGATCGTGAGCTCGGTGGCCGGCTTTCGCGGCGGCGACGACGAGGCCGTCTATGCCGGAACCAAGCACGCACAGGTGGGTCTCGGCGGCTCGCTCGACCGCGAGCTGCGAGCTGAGGGAATCCGGGTCAGCCTGATCTGCCCTGCGGGGACCTCGACCGAGTTCGCCCTCGGGACAGGCCGGACCGAGGGCTCACCCGAGCTTGACGCGTACCTGCGTCCCGACGACGTCGCCCACGCCATCGTGGTCACCCTCGAGCAGCCGAGGTCGGTGCGCACGACGGTCTGGCAGCTCTGGAGTATCGAGCAGCCGAGCTGAGCAGGCATCGCGGCACACGCGCCCACCTCTCTCGGGGTACGGCGCCGTCAGCTGGCGGAAGGCACCGCCGCCGTCGCCTCGCCGATGACCTTCTCCTCGCCCTGCGCGTTGACGAGCCGCACGTCGAGGTCGACGAGGTCGTGGCCGTCCTCACTCCGCTTGCCGGCGACGGTGATCTTGGTGGTGAGGACCTCGTTCGGCCACGTCTGTCGGGAGAAGCGCACCTTGTAGTGGGTGAGGTTCCCGGCCCCCACGTAGTCGGTGATCGCCGAGCCGAGAAAACCCATCGAGAACATGCCGTGGCCGAAGACGCTCGGCTGGCCCGCCGCCGTGGCGAGGACCTCGTCGTGGTGCATCGGGTTGAAGTCGCCTGACGCGCCCGCGTAGCGGACGAGGTCGGTGCGCGTGAGCTTGTGCACCTTCTCGGGTGCCTGGTCGCCCACGTGCACGTCGTCGAAGGACAACCGCTGCTGGCTCATGCGCTGCTCCTTGGTGTCGGGGTCGCCCGGGCAGCTTGTCGAGAGTTGCGCCGCCCTGTCAACCGCTTCGAGGTGCGACCGGTTCGGGGTCCCGAGGCAGCCCGAGCAGTCGTTCACCGATGACGTTGCGCTGCACCTCGCTCGTGCCACCGGCGATGGTGAGGCACAGGGTGTGGAGGAACGCCCGGCTCTGGGCCGCCTCGTCGCCGTCGCTGAAGGCACCTGCGGGCCCGCACAGCTCCAGGGCGAAGTCCGCCACCCGCTGGTCGTGCTCAGCGCCCACCAGCTTGGCCACGCTGGCCTCGGAGCCCGGCTCGAGGCCCGACACCGAGCGGAGGGTGGCCCGCTGGCGCATCACGGCGAGTGACTGCGCTTCCACCAGTAGCGAGCCAAGTCTGTCGAGGACACCCGACTCATCGACCAGGTCCGGCTGCGAGGAGAGCAGCTCGAGGCAGGCCTCGAGCGCACCTCCGTAGGCCGAGCCCGACGCGAGCGAGACCCGCTCGTTGGCCAAGGTCGTGCGGGCGAGCATCCACCCACCGTCGATCTCGCCGACGACGCAGTCGTCACCGACGAAGACGTCGTTGAAGAACACCTCGTTGAAGAGCGACTCACCCGTCACCTCGCGCAACGGTCGGACGTCGAGGCCCTCGCTCTTCATGTCGACCAGGAAGTAGGTGATCCCCTGGTGCTTGGGCGCGCCCGTGTTGGTGCGCGCCAGGCAGATGCCCACGTCGGCGTGGGCGGCCACCGAGGTCCACACCTTCTGACCGGTCAGGCTCCAGCCGCCCTCCACCTTTGTCGCCTTTGTACTGAGGGCGGCCAGGTCACTGCCCGCACCCGGCTCGCTGAACAGCTGGCACCACAAGAGCTCCCCGCGCAAGGTGGGCATGATCCAGCGCTCCTGTTGCCCCTTGGTGCCGTGGGCGATGAGGGTGGGGAGGGCCCAGGATGCCACGTGGGCCGGTGGGCGCCGCAGCCCGTGCTCGGCGAGCAGCGCGTCGATCACGAGCTGTTCGACCGCCCCGGCGCCGCGGCCGTAGGGCTCAGGCCAGTGCGGGAAGAGCAGGCCGGATTCGCCCATGAGCCTGCGGTGCTCCTCGAGAGGCGCCGCGGCCACCCGCTCGACCAGTGGCACGAGGCGCTCGCGCGTCGCTGTCGCCTCGGGTGGGAGCTCGACGCCCATGGACCTCCTCGTGCCGGCGAGCGCCTGGACCGCCACCCCAGCACGGCGCCCGACAGAGCCACCGAGCAACTGGCGCAGGGTCGTGGCGCGCCGGAGGTAGACGTGGGCGTCGTGCTCCCAGGTGAAGCCGATCCCCCCGAGCACCTGAATGAGGTCCTTGGCCGACCCCACACCGCCGTCGAGCGCGAGTGCCCCGACAGAGTCCGCGCACAGTCTCGCCTCGGCCGGCTTGCCGGTGTCGAGCGCGAGGGCGGCGTCCCATGCAAGCGCCGTCATCTGCTCCACCGCACAGGCCAGATCAGCCAGCTTGTGCTTGATGCCCTGGAACTGACCGATCGGCCGGCCGAACTGGACGCGGGTACGGGCGTGCTCGGCCGCCCTCTCGAGGGCCCAGCCGGCTGCACCTGCGATCTCGGCGCCGGCCAAGATGACGGCGACGGTGACGACGTGGCGATCGGTGACCGACGCCAAGATGCGATCGCGCGGCACCCTCACCTCGTCGAGGAGCACCTCGCCGCTTCGGCGCGTGGGATCGAGGCTGGCGCGTGCATTGACGGTCAGCCCCTTGGGGGCACCATCTGCAGCGTCGGCCTCGAGCACGGCCCACCTCGTCGCCGGAGAATCGGCCAGTCGGAAGGGAAAGACCAGGAGGTCGGCGAGCGGCGCGCCCAGCACTGCGGCCAGTCGCCCGCTCACGCGCAGCGCGCCGTCGTCACCGATCCGAGCGACGGGCACGTCGTGTCCGACACCCGAAGGCAGCGCCACCGCTCCGACAAACGACCCGTCACACAGGCCCGGCAGCAGCTGCTTGGCCACGACGTCGTTGGCGCCGGCCACGATGAGCGCCGACGCAGTGACGCTCGGCAGGAAGGGCCCCGGCACCGCACCGTATCCGAGCACTTCCAGCACTACGGCCAGCTCGATGAAGCCGAAACCCTCGCCGCCCAGGTCCTCGGGCACATGGAGACCCAGCCAACCCTGGGCAGCCAGCTCACCCCAGAACTCGGGCAGAGCGTCGTGCGGCGCATCGAGTCCGGCCCGGGCGGTGGCTGACGGGCAGTACCGCTCCACCCAACGGCGGGCGGCCTGGCGCAGCTCTTGGTGTTCGTCAGTGACGGCGATCGGCATGGGCTCAGTTCCTCGGCGAGTGCGGGTGGCCGGGACACCAGCCGCCCGCCAAGCTAGCCGCGAGAACACGTTCTCATTCTGCGGCCCCGAGCGGGGATTGCTGCGTGTCCTCGGAGTTTCGGACACCCTGGCGCAGCATCAACTGCCGTCGGGATACCCGCCGCGATGGAGCACCATCGGACAGTGCGGCAAGGTCGCGGCCGGGCGAACCGATGCCCGCCAGCCGTCCGCATGGGGCTCGAGCCCTTCGAACAACAACGGCGGTGTCCCACCCTCCGCCGACACGGCGAAGATCTCGAGCGACGTGCGCAGATCTGCCAACGCCCGCGGACCGAAGCGCTCTCGCCAGCGCTCCTCGGTGCCGGCGAGCACCCGACGGTACTTGGCCCGCGCGCGCAGTCGCTTGGCGTCGCCGGTCGAGACGGACGTCACGGCGGCACGCTCCGAGGTGCAGTCTGACGTCAGGCCCGGTGGATCACGTTGAACCGGGTGGTCACGACCGGGTCGCCGGTGCGCTCATCGGTCCAGTTGGTCTCCACCACCACAAACGTCATTGTCCGGCCCTTGCCCTCCCTCTGGTAGGCGTCGACGATCGAGCCCTTGCCGACCAGGACGTCGCCCACCACCACCGGTCGGTGGTAGGTGAACTCCTGCTCGCCGTGGAGGATGAGGCCCCCCTTCGACATGAGTGCGCCAAGGGCAGGGCCAATGCCGGCGAATGTCTCGCCGCTCTGGAACTCGGTGAACGCGCCCCAGTGGTCCATGACGAACGGGTACGTCGGTGGGACGGGGATGTTCTCGAATCCCTCGTCCTTGGCGGCGGCCGGGTCCTTGTAGACCGGGTTGTCGTCGACCACCGCGTCGGCGAAGAACGAGACGGGGCCCCGCTCGACCACCACGACCGAGTGGCTGGTCGGCGTGCCGATGAGGCCGGCCAACATGTCGCTCTGCTCACTTGCTGTCACGTTGATCTCCCCTCCACCAGCCAGCCCGTTCCGGCACAGCGCCAACCGTATCGGCTCGCCCGCTCAAGGCGCTTGGTCAACCCCGAGTCGATCCGCCAACGACCGGAACGCACGGCCCCGGTGCGACAAGGCGTGCTTCTCGTCGGGGGTCATCTCCGCAAACGTACGCCCGTCGCCCTCGGCGGGGACGAAGACCGGGTCGTAGCCGAAGCCGGCTGCACCTCTCGCCTCGTCGGCGATGGTCCCTTCGACGACACCTTCGGCTGCGACCTCGCTGCCGTCGGGGAAGGCGGCGAGAGCAACCGTCGAGAAGCGGGCGCCGCGCCGCGCATCGGGCACACCGCCGAGCTCTTCGAGCAGCCTGTCGACATTGTCGGCATAGGTCGCGTCCTCCCCGGCGTAGCGGGCCGAATAGACGCCGGGCCGCCCCCCGAGCGCATCGACCTCCAGGCCGGTGTCGTCCGCGATGGCCGGCAAACCCGTCGCCTCGACGAGTGCGCGCGCCTTCAGCCGAGCGTTGTCGAGGAGGGTCTCGCCGTCCTCGACCACCTCGGGCACATCAGAGGGACGAGGGCGGAGCGCCACCCCCTGGCCCAAGATGGCGGCGATCTCGGTGGTCTTGTCAGGGTTCGCGGTGGCCAGCACGAACACCGGCACCGCGTGGTCGTCGTCGCTCACCGCGAGGCGGGCGGCTGGGCCAGCACGGCCGCCTGGGCGGTGAGCAGCTGGGCGATGCCGACCTCGGCCAGCTCGAGCAGCTGATCGAGCTCGCCGCGTGAGAAAGCCAGACCCTCGGCCGTGCCCTGCACCTCGACGAAACGGCCGGCTCCGGTCATCACCACGTTCATGTCCACCTCGGCCCTCGAATCCTCCGAGTAGGGAAGATCGAGCATGCAGGCCCCGTCGATGACGCCGACCGACACCGCGGCGACCGCGTCAGTGAGGGGGTGGGTGCGCAACAGGCCCTGCTGCTGCAGCCGGCTGAAGGCGTCGTGCAGCGCCACGTACGCACCGCAGATCGACGCGGTCCGCGTCCCGCCGTCGGCCTGGAGGACGTCACAGTCGACCGTGACCTGCATCTCCCCGAGTGCCACGAGGTCGCAGACGGCCCGCAACGACCGGGCGATCAGGCGCTGGATCTCCTGGGTCCTCCCCGATTGCTTGCCTTTGGCCGCCTCGCGTGACACCCGCTCCGCTGTCGAGCCGGGCAGCATGGAGTATTCGGCAGTCACCCAGCCCTTGCCGCTCCCGCGCATCCACGGCGGCACGCGGTCCTCGACCGAGGCCGTGCAGAGCACCCGGGTCCGGCCCATCGAGACGAGGACCGACCCGGGGGCGAACACCGTGTAGTCGCGCTCGAAGGTGACCGGGCGCAGATCGTCGAGCTGGCGCCCGTCAGCCCGGAGGACCCTGGGGTCAGTCGTCACATTGTCATCCATCGCTGCTGCCTCTCGATTCGTTCGTTGGTGGCCCTAGCTGTACTTGGCCACAAGGTTGGTGACTGGTTGACCTAAGGCGAAGACCTCCAGGAATGTGGTGTTTGCGCACATCACAACCAGGAGGTCTTCAATGTCGCACCGTAATGCCCGGCTGACCCCACGCGG
>Ga0302202_10000913_pt1 | contig 37572 bp, 68 predicted proteins | sample II_Bog_N3_3_FD_194579 | JGI IMG/M metagenome (GOLD analysis project Ga0302202, IMG submission 194579) | Peat permafrost microbial communities from Stordalen Mire near Abisko, Sweden - II_Bog_N3_3 | ecosystem: Environmental > Terrestrial > Soil > Wetlands > Peat | place: Sweden: Abisko...
GAAGCCGGGAACGGTGACGTTGAGGACGAGGGGTTGGTTGCTTGCGTTCATGTGAGGCTCCTAGATCAACAGGTTGAGGAATCGCGGATCAGGCGCCTGAAGCGTCAGCCCCAGGCCCTGCCACGACAACCTGACTCCGCGTCTAGCAACGCTCGGTCAGGTCGGCCGTATTCAACAACTGATGGATCAGAGAACTACCTCTAACCGGGGCCTGAGCCCTTGTATCCCTTCTTTACAGTTCCTACTGCAAATCGATCATGGTCTGGAGGGTGGCCTCCAGGTTGGCGATGGCCCGTTCGACCACCTCGCCAATCTCATTGAGCTCGCGATGGATGGCCAGATCCACTTCCACCCCCTTGAAGCGGGACTTTGGGGCCTGCTCTCTCACCAGACGCGCGACCTCTAGCAGGCGTGCAACTGAACGGTGCGGATCGCTGGTCACGAGTTTGTCACTGCTACCAAGCAGATCACGGAAGCGGGCGACGAGCTGAGCCTGCTTGTTCTGCATGGCAGATGTGAGCTGACTCGCGCGCCAAGCAGGAAGCGATGGGTCTGCCAGCACGTCCTCGATGCGGCGACCAGTGGTAACAAGATCGAAGGTCGAGAAGCCGACTCGTGACCGACTCTGATCACTGAGGCTCCTGCTTGGGCTCACGTGCGGTATGTCCTCAGCGTCTTCATCGTCAGTTATGATGAGCTCTGGTTCTACGTCAGGTCTGTACGCTGGACCCGGACTGGGACCAAAGGCCGGAGGCGTGTACACATCTTCTGGCACCTCGCTGGGCTCGTGACCCGCGAAGTCCAGGACAAGGCGCCACGGTCTCTCCATTGGTGGCGCCACTTCAACCGGCGCCCGCTTAGGGAGGAAGGGTAGACGCACTCCTTGGGGATCATGCTCGACATTGGGGATCCTAGGATCCGGGTCGTACCCGTGGTCCTCGGGATCGCCCAAGTACCAGAGGGTCTTGCGAGGACTGATGCGCTTCTGACGTAGGAGACCATGCTTAATGGCGCTGGTAACCCGCATCTGGAAAGTAGGAGTCGCAACCTGACAGACTGCAGCGAGATCCTTCGTGGTGACTAGCACGCCACGCGGCCTGCTCTTAAGGTACTCGACAGCAATGTGACTGACGGTCCCATCTTTCGGATAGTAATGGGGACTACTCATCGGTCACCGTCCCTAGGTTTTGTAGGCTTTCTGGTCAGGATCCAGCGCTGGATCATAGCTCATCTTGCCTTCACTGTCAATCATGAAGCCGGGTTTGCTGCGGTCGTAGGGACCGGGTTTGGACTTCGCCTCGGCCTCCGCCTTCCTCCGTTCTTCGAGTTCACGGCGGGTTGGTTGATGAACGGGCTTCCAGATGTCGGACATGACAAATCCTCCCAGGGTGAACCATCAAATTGCACGCTTCAGGGCGAGCCTGACGGTGGCCACGACCATGCTGAGCAGCATCATCAGGCACTGGTGCAGATCTGGGATCACGGGGGAGGAGTTCGCGACAAGACTCTTGATTGCCGTCTCGGATTCAACGAGTGCTGGACTGAAAGCCGATATCAGCCCAACGGACAGGGCAAGAAGCACTCTTCTCATCATGAACTCCCAAGGATGTCTCTAACGGGTGAAGCGATCTCTGCTGAGCGGCCCTTTCGAGTCAGCAGCTTTTGTGTCTTGTGCCTGCGCGAGTCCGGCAGAGAGGGCCAGGCCAGCGGTGGCTGAGCGCAGTACCTGTGACGTCGATATCCCAGGACGCGTTGGCGCGTGGATGATCGTACGCTTCGGGTCCTTGTCGGCTAGATTCATAGGCTTGGCATCGGCGCCGAACACCTTGACCACGACCGGATCTACGAGTGGAGGGCGGGACGGGCGGTGTGTTGGATCGCCTGCCGGACTCCATGCCGGTTGAGTGTGGATCGCACGCTGTTCACGCCACCGGGCCAGTCCTTCACGCATCGCATCGTCGCTGATGCTGGCTTCGTACTCGTGAAGCTCGCTCTTCTTGCACCACTTCTTTGCCAGAGCCAGGTCGATCAGCGCCTGCATGACCGATTGGTAGCTGTTGTGGGTCAGATTGCGAGTGCGAAGATTGTCCAGCAACCACTTGACGACGGTGGGCTTGGTGACGTCAAGTTTGTGGGCCGGTACCACCATCTTTGCGAGGATGGCGTGGATCTGGTCTTCAGTGAGCATCGTGGCTTCCTAGTTGAGGTGCCGGTGGTTTGAACCGTCTATTTACAGTTGAGTGGGCGCGATGACGGAGGCTCGTCTGGAGAAGCCAGTGAATCCGTCGTGGATCTCGAACCGCGGCTCCACCATCTTGAAGGATGGGAGGCTGTGGTAAGGATCCTCGTAGTCTGGGTCACACGGAACCCATCCTGGACACAGACACATGTGAAGGAAGCACTCCATCTGCCGGCGCGCCCAGGCTCTGGCTCTGCGCGTTGAGGAGAAGGACTTGCTCAAGGACTCGACGTAGCCGTAGGTGCCAGATCCGTACATGAGGACGTGAGGGCGGCGACGCAGGTACAGAACGAAATAGCCGACGGGCTGCCACATCTCCATCTTGGGCATCGCCTCTTGGACCCGCTTCGCCGCTTCCATGAATGGCTTGGTACGTGCTTCGTACTCGCGCCGACGGATCTCGTGTTCGATCCTTGAGCAGTAAGGGATCTCTGCTGTGAGGAGTTCTTGGCTGATCCCTAGAGCCTGCACCAAGGTGTCCATCATGCGGCGGTTGACCTCGGCCATCGCATCCATGACACGAGGATCGCTGGACGAGACGCCTGCGTCCAGGACCTCACGTGGCGTGCGGAACATGCGGCTGGGATCGGATGGCAGTTCATCGGTCATTGAGGTCCTCCTCTGGACGCGTCCACACCAGACGCAGCTTCGGCAGCGGTACCTCGATCAAGTGATCGAGCAGGGCTTCGCCGCGGTCGGTCAACGGATAGAGCTGCTCTTCACCTTCGTCGATGAAGTCATCCACCTCGGTCAGACCCATTGACAGGAGGCGCGACTGCGAGTTCGTCACCTCCTCGACCGTGGTATTCTGCAGGATGCCACTGTTGTAGATCAGGACGGCGATGTCCAGCTCCGTGAGCCGGTAGCGATTGGTGGGCATGAGCCCTCCTAGATGATGGGTGCGTCAGGGATGATCAGTGGGTAGCCCTCTTCAAGGTCAAACGCCGCGATCATGGTGGGCGTCACATCCTTCGGGTAGGCTTTGCTCATGCCGACCAGGAGGTCGCGTGGATTGTGGTCCAGACCACGGCCATCGAGTGAGCCCTTGCACTTGATCCAGTTGCCTGGGGCATGGACTGCCGTCGGATGCTTGGACCAGAGCTCGAGCGACAGGAGCGCGTCACGGTACAGCGTGAAGCAGTACCGGCGCTCAAACGTGTCGTGCGGCCCCTCCAGCACGTTGTAGACGAGGCCAACGCTGAACGCGAACGGGATGATGCCACACACCTTGTCGCCGACCATCCGCACGTTCCGGACCCCGTTGGCCACGATGCTGGCCTTCATGGCCTCCGTCAGCTTGGACGCGTCGGCCGGGCCCATGCAGATGGCCTTGGAGCTGAGGTCACTTGCCACTTGGATTCTCCTTCTCGATGGCGGCCAGTTCGGCTAGGGTGCACCAGACGATGCGAGGCTTGGGCAGCACCAGATCGATCAGGTTCGCGATGTGGACGGCGCCGCGCTCGCTCAGGTTCCACGTGAAGTTCTCCTTCTCAGTGGAGACACCGATGCCCTCGTCCATTGTGATGAGGCTCAGGCTGTTTAGCCTATTGACGATGGGCTGCGCGTCGCTGTGGAGCAGCGTGGTCAGCGTGCCTGTCTCGGCGCGCGGATGCTGCCAGATGAAGAACAGGCACAGGGTCTGCTCGCGGGTCAGGCGGTCGCCCGGGTAGTCGCCAATCGTGGGAACGTAGTTGGCCATTATGCCTCCTCGGTGGAGTTGGGGACGCCGGCCAGCTTCTTGAGCTGACCGTCAACAACCTGGTCAGCGAGCTTCGTGTCTGCCTCGGCCACGAGCTTGCGTGCCTGGTCCAGCTCGTACGCGTCCTTGTGCTGCTTCTCGTCGGCCTCGCTGGCCTTCAGGCGGGCGATCTTTTCGCTCTTCTTCGGCTCGGCGAGGCTGTCGTAGTAGACGTGACGCTCGAACTGGAGCGTCAGCTTCTGCAGCGCGTCGAGAGCTTGTCCATAGCCGTAGCAGTGGATGTAGCCCTCGCCGTGGGTAATGTAGGACTGCGGGGGCTCGATCAAGATGTCTGGGTAGTTCGAGGACTTCCATTCGATGTTGATCACGCTCTTGCGCCAGCCGACCTTGAGGAGACCCCACTCCGTCATCACCATGAGCGCGGGCTGGCAGTAGACCGGGTTGTCGGTGTACGGAGTCCTCATGTGCGGGATGAGGTGCTCCTGGGTGTAGTCAATGCCCGCGAGGAGCAGCAGCGCTCGGTAGAGCTCGGGCTCCGCCACTTGCGTCTGCTCGGTGCGCGGGTTGTAGATCTGGTCCCATTGCTTCATGACGTTCTCCTAGCGCTTGTTACGCCGATGTTGGTTGTACCAAGGATCGTTGGGCTTGCGGCCCGGCTCGATCGTCGGCGTTGGGTGCGCGGTCTTGGCCACGGTGTTGAGGAGGAGGAGGAAGTGCGCCTCGTCCAAGGTCAGCACGGTGGGCGCGGACCTCCAGCCCAGCCCGTCGTGGTAGAACTCAGTGGACGTGACCTGAGCGAAGGGACCAGGCCCATCGCGCACTACGGTGTCGATGTGGCCCTCGAGCTTAGGGCCGCTGAACTTTGGGGCGGTCGGTGGCAAAGGGCACTCCAATAGGGAACGGGGTGTAGACGCAGGTGACCACCGGGGTGATCCGCTGGAGCTCGTTGTGTGGCTGGTTCTTGATCTGACGCGCCCAGACTTCGCCCGACTGCAGGCAGATCGTGTCGTCAGCAAAGCCCTGGACGGTGGTCATGGTAGATGATGACGCGGCCATGGCGTCCGGCGCGTAAACCATGATGGTAAGGATCAGGGTCCACATGGTTAGCCTCCCCGGAAGATATTGAAGCCCGGACTGCGGTAGTGGCCGCCATCGGCACGGCGGCGTGCCCGCCTCTCCATCTCCTGCCGGATGGCGACGGTGGGTTGGCGCAGCGGCGTGCTCTCGCCCATCTCCACAATGACGGGACGTGGGTCACCATCCAGAAGCATCTTCGCCAGGTGAAACTCGGCACCCGATGCCTCGTGCTGTCCGAGGATGGGGGGCAGCGTCGGGTCACAACGGCGCACGGCGCGCCTGGGATCAGCCTTGGGTTTGTCGTCCATGCTTGTACTCCGGGTTGCGGGGATCGTTTTCGGGGATGAGGTCAGTGAGCCTGACCTCGCGGTGGACAATCAGCCGGATGAGGTGCTGGCGGCCATGGATATCGACAGCAATCACGTCACCAAGCGAGTTGAGCTCCACCTCCTGGTCCTCGAAGGTGTACCTGTTCTGGTGGAGCCCACGGTACTCGGTGATCGTGGTCTGGACCTTGCCGTTCACCGTGTGGTGGGCCAGGCTGATCACATTGACGCTGTTGCCGCCGACGGTGGCGAGGTTGGCCGCGCCGAGAAGGTGAAGTAGGCTGGTCATCGCTTGGCGAGCTCGCGTTGACGGCGCCGGTCTTCCGTTCCTTGCACCTCGGTCACGTCGAAATCGTAGCCCAGCTCCTGTTGGTGAGCCACGAACCAGGCACCGATGGCCGACACCATCGTGGTGCCTCGTCCCACGGAGGGCGAGCCCGGTGCCTTCGGGTTGTCGACGGTGAACGTCTTGCCGTCTTTGGTGATGACGAGAGTGGTGGTCATGGACTAGCCCTCCACGTAGCCGTGCTGCGGGTTCTTCAGGAACGAGTAGGCCATGAGGACCAGATACCCGAGGTTGTAGACGTAGTCACTGCCAGGATCACCCAGCTTGGAGAGTCGGTTGTTGTCTTTGTAGTTGTCGACACCAGCGATGTCCGCAAGATCCCGAAGCAGGCCCTGGATCGGAAGACACACTACCTCCTCGTCGGTCATGGTTCGGAGTCTGGTGTCGAGGCCGGCCACGGCAGCCGCGTAGAAATAGAGCTTGACCCCGTCATCGCGGCGCTCGTAGTGGAACTGCTGCCACTGACCGCTTCCGGGCAGGAGTAGACCCATCTCCTCCAAGCCCTCGCGCCTCATTGCGCCGACTGGGCTCTCACCGATCTTGACGTGACCACCAGCGCCGTTGAGCTTGCCGACGTTGAACTTCGGACCCCGCTTCTTGCGGATCAGTGCCACGAGATCGTATTGCGGGTCGATGGCGAAGCCGACGACGTAGGTGTTGGGCAGATCGTCCGGCTCCTTCGGCGTGCGGCTCACGGCCGTCTGACGGCAGAGCTCGGTGCGGAAGGCATCAGCGGCCTCCTTGCGCACTTGGTCGGTGCTGATGCCGTCGCGGTCACCCAGGCTGACGAGGGTGGCGTCGTACTCGGTGACGACTTCGCGGATGACGCTGTCAGGCAGGGCATTGATCTGCTCGGGGGTAAGTCTCGTCATGGTCTTGTCCTTGGTGTAGGGATCGGCGCCGAATGCGTCGTAAAGTGGTTGCATGTGCTGCCGGACGTACTGGTCACGGTAGCGCGAGTACAGACTAGTCATGTGATCCTCAGTGCATGGGACCGGTGTGCTGAGCCAGCGGGGACTGGGGCCCACGCCGGAACTTGAAGTCAGGGCGGACCTCGACAATGCCGAGGACGCCCAGGCTCGACATGACCATGGCCAGATCGTTCCTATCGTCGATGGGCACGCCCGCCATCTTCATGTAGACCACGAGTTCGGGATCCATCTCTGCCATCGGCGTCCACTCGACCGGGAGGTAGGAAGCGAGGGTTGCGGCGTGCGTCTTGACCCAGGTCTCGGAGCTGAGGTTCGAGTCGAACTTGGCGGGCAGTCGGAACAGAGGGCCTTCCATGTCAGGTCTCCTTGTCAGCAGCGAGGTCGGCCTTGAGCAGACGTTGCTTGGTTTCGATCTCGGCCGCACGGCGACGGTAGCCATAGAGCCCGAGCTCGTTCAGGGCCACCTTCCTAGTGTTGTCGGCGCCGGTCGGCATCCGGACGCTGTAGCGAGCGTGGTCATTGACCAGACAACGGCCTTCCTCGTAGATCAGCATGTGGACGTCGATGCGGACACCGTCCTCGCGGCTGACCTCCTTTACAGCTCCCTCGCCACCATGCAGCAGATGCACCTCGTGGTGCAGGCTGAGGATGCGGCGGAGGTGGCGCTGGTCAGCAGGCATCACGCCGTCCAGGTCGCCGGCCCAGGCCTCGTCCTCTGGGTTCATGTCGAGGATCTGGAACTGCGCGCCCACGCCGTCACACAGATTGCGGATCTCCTCGAAGGTGCCACCCTTGATCCAGTAGATCAGGTGGTCCGTCTCGTCGTGGTTGCCGTCGAAGCCGGCGGCCGCGATCTCCCATGCTTTAGGAGTGTTCATGTTGAGTCCTTTTCAGAGTTCAGCTCGTTCAATCACAGAGGCAACTGTGATCGGGTCGTTGAGGAAAGCGGAGATGAGGCGGGCCAGTTCGTGGTAGTCCGGATCTACCGTGACCATGGCACCTTTGCGGCCGTCAGGGAAGCGGCATTCGAGGTGCAGCTCGTACTCGGCAGACTCGGGATCACCTCCGTCACGAATGCCAACCTTGATGGGAATCTGGTTCACGTCCATCACATATCCTTCGGGAAGATTGAGTGCGGGTTGCGTCGCATACACAGGGTGCCGGGTTGGACCTGGCAGATGCCGACCTTGGTCAGGAAGGCGAGAGCCCAGGCCGCCTCGTCATCCGTTCTGTAGTCGACACCGGCCAGCTTCAAATCGAAGAGCAGTTTCAGGGGATTGATGTTGCCTGGGTGAGTCCAGATTTCAGGGAAGATCCTTTGAAGCTTTCTCTCGTTGTCCTTGACCCAGTCTACGTTCCCCAACGTGAGAGCCAGGGCGTCGCTCACTTGGTGGTCTTCGTGGGATGGCGCTTGGTCAGCTCTGCCGTGAGGCTGGCCATCAGTGCCATGATCTGCGGATCGGTCAGGTTGCAGGGCTCGACCGGAGGCCTGAACGAGCGCTCCTTGTAACCGACCTCTTCACCGGCGATGTAGTTCCGGTCGATGGTGCGAAGCTCGGGACCCGGTGCGTGCGGCGGTCCGTTCACCGTGACGATCGCGGTCGGGAACAGCTTCGGCTGCTCCTCGCGCGAGCAGACGCGGCAGAGGTTGCTGCGCTTGTCACCTGTGTACTCGCGCCCGCAGGTCAAGCAGTTGCAGCTATAGTGCCCGAAGCTCGGCTCGCCTTCGAGCCAGATGTCGAGGCTCATGCTAGACTCCCTTCGGGCCGACCACGCTGATCGCGTCGCGGCAGATATTCGAGGCTGGCAGCATATCCTCCTCGATCTTGATCCTGGCGGTCTCGAGATCCTCGGTCCAGGTCAGACCGTCCATCGTGACTCGGACCACCGCCATAAGTCGGTTGCAGGTCGCCGCGTAGGCCAGAGCCGGCGTCTCGTAGGCAAAGAGCGGCACCGGCCATGCATCACGGTCCAGGACCAATCCGTCCTCGAATGCATCTTTCAGACGAGTCAGGCCGATCACCACCCATCCGAAAGTGTGGTCCTTCATGCGCTTCTGCCACTGGTTGTACTCGTCGGTCAGTAGGCCTATGTAGTCCGGGTCACCGCTGAGACGGCAGATGCTACGGGTGGCCAGCATCTCTCTAATATACAGGGTCGGGCGGTCCCCGTTCAGGGCCTGTAGGATGGGATGCAGATGAGCATCGGAGACCGGCAGCTTCATCGGTTCGAAGTGTGGTCCCTTATCTTCTTGTGCCATGTTGGCTCCTCGTTAGGTTGACTAGTCGTCGTTCTTGGCATTCTGCTCGGCCACGAGTTCGGCGCGCGCCACTTTCATCTTGTCCAGGATCCAGGTAATGGTGGGACCGGTGGCCCGGATCGGAACCGCTTCCTTGTTGTGGACCTTATAGAGGCTGAACGTAGCCTCACAGGTCAGGTCGTTGACTCGGATCATGGCGATGAAGTGGTACGAACCGTGCCCGTCAACATTGAACTTAAGGACGAAGGCCGCCCCAGTCTTGACGTCCTGGTCCTCCGGTGTCTCGCTATCATTCAGCGTGGCAGCTACAGACATGTTGTAGTTGCGCCAGTTAAAGAGGCCACCGTCGCCCGCCAAGCTGATGATCTGACTGGTGGTGTACACGCACAGGTTGTCGAGCGAGCCCTGCGAGGCCTCGACCTCCGACCACCAGACGTAGAAGGCGCTGGCATCGTCCACGTGCTCGACGGCCGATGACGTGACATGGTGATAACCGTTTGCAGACAGGAAGCAGGTCATCGCTAGCCGGAAAGCCTTCGGGTGTATGTAATTCTGCCAGGGGCCGGGCCAGGACACGCCCTCCAGCCCTGAGTAAACACTGGCACTCATGTCCGCGATACCAAGGGCGCCGGAGTTGATGCTGTGGAACGTGGCCAGGTCGTTCCATTCAGGCTCGGTCATGGATTGCAAATTCAACGGATTGAACGAGTTCTTGTTGTCTTGGTTCGAGTAGGTATGGATCCAGAGTCGGGCCTTGACGTTGGAGCCATTGCCGTAGCTCAGGCTGAGGCCGAGGCATTTCTTGCCATTTTCGTCAACTAATGGGTCGAGATGTAGGCGTGCGGTCAACGACACGTCGTCATGGGTTGACGTCAAGCCTTCCCAGAGCCAAGCGTGGGACTCGGTGTCGAAGCTCAGAGCCACCGTTGTGAGGTCAGCCCATTGTGCCACCATGTCGAGCAGTGCCTGAGGTGTGGGCTGGGCGTCAAGCCAGAGATTGCCGTCGCCCCTCTCGTAGAGTTGACCCGTGTTGGGGACCAGACCCTCCAACAGTTGCCTGTAGCCTTGGGTGACCTGGTGACGGAGTGGCGTCTGGGACTTGATCCATGTTTCGGTCTCCTCGTCATAAGCCTTCCGACTCTTGCCGCGAGCGGCGCCGTTCAGGGCCCATTCTATGGCCCGCTGCTGACGATACATGGTGGCGACAGGACCCGTCCCGGTGCGAAGCGTGGCCAGCTCGTCGGCCAGGGGCTGGATTATTAGCTCAGCGATCCGCCCAACGATGGTACGTAGTCCGTGGCCGACCTGGTAGAGGACAGGTAGAGCCGAGGCTGCGCCGTTGATCTGGTTCAGGTCGTGGTCAGCGCTACTGAGCAACGACAGCTGGGACAGCACATTTAGAATGCGTTGCTTCATGATCATTCCTCGGTAACGTTGACGTTGGCCTTACGCAGGATATTGCCCAAAGTGGCTCTCAGTGCACCCTGCGTCGTGCTCTTGGGATTGAAGTTGTCGAGCACGTCCAGATGGAACGACTCGTACTCCTCGGACTCGAACGGGTAGGGGCTGATGCTCACGCTGTTGGCCGGCCCGTCGCTGAGGAAGACCTTGGAGGCCGTGCCCTCGGTGCCATGCTTGAGACCGTGTTGGGATGCCCACTCGCGGACCGCGGCGTTGTCCCTCCCCCAATGAGCTTCAGGGAGGAACTCGAAGACCAGATGCTTGCGGTCTTGGCTCACACGCCACGCGATGGACTCACCACCAGGAAGCCCCTCGGCTGGCTTGTCCTCGTACGGGGCCATCCGGGCGCAGGAGTACTTGCAGTTGCAAGGATGGCTCCGGTTGACGCAGCCGTTTGGTGGGACGAAGGGCTTGGACTCGTTGGTGATGATGCAGACAGCCGAGTCGTAGCCCCGCTCGTACCTGATGATCAGACTCTCGTAAGGTTTCAGGACTGCGATGACCTCGGCCATCTTGAGGACAATGCGATCACTGGTGGGATTGGACATGGTCAGGTCTCCGGTGTGAAGAAGGGGTGGCTTGTATTGCGGAGCGGGGTCTTCTTGCCCTTGGACTTCGGCTGGGCGTCGGCCTTCGGAGCTGGGCTCTTGATCGACGGCAGGGACGACACGGTCAGGGCCGTGGATTCGGCCGGATGCGGCCAAGGTGCATTCCCGTTCATTGCGTGGGCCAGGATCGCCGGATCTGCCTTCTTGGCCTTCGTCTTGGTCTTGCCCGACTTCTTGGCCTGAGCCTTCAGCTTCTTGGCCTTGGCCTTGGCCGCCTCGGCCTTCTCGGCTTCCTTCTTGCTCTTGGCCGCTTCGCGGTCGGCACGGCGCTCGTCGGCCTCCGCAGCTTCCAGCGCCTCGCGCTCGCTGTAGTCCATGGTCTTGTCGCCGATCTGCTGGTCGAAGCAGTCGCGCAGGGCGGCGATCTCGCTCAGCATCTTGCTGATGCGGCCCTGGACCTGGGTCCGGCGTTGAACCAGCGCCTTGACCGACTTGGCCTCGGCGACGCGGAAGACCAGGTCGCTCAGCTCGCGGCGGTGGTCGGAGACGCGGCTGATCGAGCGCAGGGTTGTGTCGCGGTTCTTCTGGTGGTTGTACTTCAGCTTGATCTTGGACATGATGGTTCCTTGTGCAGTTACGGACGGGTTGATTGGCTTCAGCGGATGCGGATGTCAGCGACCAGGTAGTCGATGGCCTGCTGGATCGTCTCGATCTTCTCGGCTTCCTCGTCCGGTATCTCGAGGTTGAACTCGTCTTCCAGCGACATGATCAGCTCGACGGTATCGAGGCTGTCGGCGCCCAGGTCGGCGATGAACTTCTTCTCGGAACTGGCGTCGGCCACAGACACGCCGAGCTGTTCGGCCACCACCTTCTGGACGCGGGTGGTGATGTCGTGGAGGCGGGTCTGCTGGGCCAGGGTCAGCTGGACGGGATCGTTTTGGGGCAGTGGAGGCTCCTAGAAAGTGGAACAGGAATGGAATGGCCCCGGAGGGCCCACGAGATCAGCGGCGAGCGCGGCCGGTGCTGAGGACATCACCCATGAAGCCGGACGGCGGGGTGCGGCGCGGGGCCGGAGGCGTGGGATCCGGCTCTTGACTCAAGTCGATGATGCCGGGATTGTTCACGCGGTTGACCTTCGGACTCGGAGCTGGGCTCGTGACCACGCTCGAACCGCTGATCACGGAGCCGCCGTCCGTCTTGCCGACGGGAGCCATGAAGCCCATAGCTTGCGTGGTCGGCAGTTCGACCTTGCCGAGCTCGACAGCCTTGAGAGCACTCATCATGCCGATCAGGCCGGTGAGAGCGTTGCCGCCACCCTCGCCACCCGAGGAGCCACCGACCTGGATCTGCGGGACCAGCGGGATGCGGCCGTTCTCGAACGCTTCGGCCAGGCGCAGCATCACCGTCTGCATCATCTGCTTGTCGGCGCCAGCACCTTCCATGGCGTCCGACTTGGCCTGGATGGCCGACGCTTCAGCTTCACCGACGGCACGGATGGCGGAAGCGCGGCCTTGGCCTTCCTTCTCCTGCTTGAACTGGTCCGCCTCGGCCAGCGCCTGGATCTCGGCACGACGACGCTCGGCAGCCTTCACCGAGGCAGCGCCCTGGTTGTCCTTGATCGAGATGTCGACCAGCGATGCCGTCAGCTCGCTCTGCTTGGCGGCACGTTGCTCGGCTTCGTTCAGCTCGCGCTGCTTGTCGGCCGCGACCTGCTTCTGCCCGAAGGTCTCGATCTGCTCCTTGGCAATCTGGCGATCACGCAGCTGGGACAGGATGTCCTCGATGCGGTTGTCACCCTTGGCAGGCTTCGGGGTGCCGATCAGCACTTCCTGGAACTCCAGGCTGTACTTGGCGAAGCGCTCCTTCATGTCGATGCTGGCGCTGTTCTGCAGCTCGGCCCGCGACTGGATCAGCTCGATGAACGTGCGGGTCTGGCTGGCGTTCTTGAAGTACGAGCTGACCATCGGGTCCAGCGTCTGGTTCACGAGTTGCTTCACGCCGCCGAAGCGCTGCACCACCATCGGGGCCTTGCGGTAGTCGATGTGCACGACGACCGACAGCGGCAGGATGGGCTCGAATGCGTCCTTGGTGATCAGGCTGATCTCGCGCAGGTTCGAATCGAAGTCCGAGCCGTTGCTGTCGCTCTTCCACTGGAGCACGAAGTTCGTGGTCGGCACCAGCTCGATCTTGCCCGCGTAGGTGTTGAACGCGTACTTGCCCGGCATCATCGGGTCACGCCACACGCCCTTCGTGCCGGTCTCCACCAGCTCGCCGTGCGAGTAGTCGGTGCCCGACGTGTCGCTGCCCTTGCTGCCGGTGTAGGACACGACCACGCCAACGAAGCCGACCGGGATCACCGTCTTGGGGATGAACTCGACCGTGGCGAACATGCGGTTGATGTAGTACGTGCCGTCGACCAGGACGCTGGTCTGCAGGCCACGATGGCCACCGTTGGACAGGAAGTCCTCGGGTTCCTGGAACGAGTTGTGCACCGAGCCGATGTCCGGGGCCAGCAGGTCATCCTTGTTCAGCGACGGGCCGTCATGCACCGTGACCACGCCGAGCATGTCTTCGCTGTCATGGCTGTTGTCGATGACGATCGGGGTGAAGGCGTCGTTCTCGCTCAGGCGGTTGCGCATCTTGGTGAAGTAGTCGTCCTCCTCCTTGCTGAGGTTCATCGTGTAGGCACCCTGCGTGGTCATCACCACGAAGAGGGCCGGGTTGATGACGTGCGTGCCTTCACGCAGGATGCGGCGCTGCGGGCCCTTCTGTCCGCCGTTGGCCAGGAAGGCGCGGGCGTCCAGGAAGTCGGCCGTCTTGGCGTTTGATGCCAAGGTCTGACCGGACGGCAAGTCCAGGCCGTCGCGGGCGAAGACGTAGCCGAGGCGGCCCTGGGTCACGGTGACCATCGGGTTCAGGTGGACCCGGAACTGGAAGGGTCGGAAGAAGTGGAAGCCACCACGGATCAGCTCTGGCTGGATACCGGCTTCACCGTTCATGGCGAGCAGGCCGCGCTGGACGCTGCCACCGCTGGACCACAGCTTCTCGATGACCCCGACCTTGTCGTTGGGTATGTAGACGACCATGTTGCTGCGGCGGAAGAGCAGCAGAAGCATGATGAACAGGACGAGCCCGAGCCCGGAGGGGAGTAGATGGTAGGTGTCGGTCATGTGTTTCTCTTCAGTGTTTGAAGGGTTGGTGGGACATGGGAACTGACTGGCCAGTTTACGGCCGGGGAATTTCTTCGAAGGTCAGGTGAAGGGCGCCCACAACATCACGGGCGAGGAGATTGGTGCTGTCACCGGAGGTGAAGCTGACCTCCAGCAGACGGGCGTTGATGAGGGTCAGGTAGCCGAACTTCAAGTCCTCGGGAGCCATCTGACCAGGGCTCACGATGTCCACCGCGTTGATGCTGTCCATCTTGGCACAGGCGAGCTGCACGACCTCGGACTTGAGCTTCACCGGCTGGAGGGTGAGGCGGCGAACCATCTTGGGATTGGACACCGGTACGTCTACGGTGCGGCGCTGCTGCTCTGCTTGTTGCATCATGAGGTGCGAGTTGGTGCGCATTGCGGGTTCCGGGTGTTGATGACGACGCTAGGACTGAGGATGTAGCCCCTCCGGGTACGTGTGAAGACCCGGCGTCCTTGCCAGAGGATCCTGGCTGTGACTCGTCTGGTTGGCGCGAACTCAACTCCGCTCATGATTAGCTGAGGCCGGGGCTTGGGCTGGCGGTTGAGGGACGATGCGTTGTCGAGGCTCATTGCGTTCCTTGTTGGAGACGATGGTGGATGGGTGCCCGTGGGACAGGCAGCTGATCAGGTACTCGACCTGGGCGTGCCGCCGAGGATCCGAGTCAATGAACAGCCGAAGCAGAACACCGCGATTGCACAGGGTCTCGCGGTATGAGTGGAATAGAGTCGTAGAGGTGTCCCCAGGGAAGGACATGGGGGCCAGCCGGTACGTGTCGATGATGGACCGGAGCTGGTCCTCCTCCTTCTTGTCACAGCACGCACATGGTACATAGCCCGTGCCAGTGAACTTGCGCTCGGGTCTCGGCTCATATCCCATGAAGCCGCACATCCCCAGGTAGTGCGCAACGAACTCCTCGATGCAACACTTAGGATACCCGTAGTAGACGCCGGACTCGATCATGGCGAGGACACGACTGGCATCGCCCTTGGCGACGGGATCAGACAGCCGCTCGGAACGGAGGCCGAGTTTGAACGTAACGGAAGCGGTCATGGTTGACTCATTTACAGCTTGAGGAGTGAGGGGTCCAGTGCGTGTTGCGCGAGGACAGACAGGTACGTAGTCGGGCGATCACCCGCCTGTTCCGGGTATGCACCGAAGTACTCGACCCATCCAAGCGCTGCTCGCCAGCGACGAGCCGGATCCTCGATCTTGACCAGTTCCCGGAGCCGCTCCACGCAGGCCTGATGCACGACCGGATTGGTTGACCATCCACTCATTTACTTCCCCTTGTTCCAACGTATGACCTCGTGGGCTGCCCACGTCGGCCAGGCGAAACGCTGGCTCAGGGTCGCGTGGTCCACGAACACCTGGACGCGCGGGTGATGGCCCCGAGCGCGACCCGTGGTCAGGTCGAAGTGCGGCATCGACGCCGGGGACTCGAACTTGATGTGGCGGGCCTCGTCCTCGAGGCCACCGGCGCCCATGCGGGTCACCGTGTCTTGCATCAACTGTGCGTGGGCATGGTTGAGGCCGATGACGTAGACGGCCCGACCGGCGTGACTGGCGTCGAGGGCTGCTGCCAACATGCGAGTGGTGCGACCGCTACGCATGTGGCCGACCTCCATCAGCTCGGGGTCAACGCGCTCACCCACGTTGGCCAGCTCGTGGCTGTCGGCCATCCACTGCATACCCCACAGGATAGCACGTTGAACTGCCTTCTCCATGTCGTCGGGCTTCGCGTCCTCCATGTTGGCGAGGGCTCGGCGGGCAAGCTCCAGGGCCTTGTCACGCCAATCGCTCGGAGGCGTCTGGGATACTGGCTGGGTCATGATCATGGCTTACTCCTTGGCTGCTGCTACGTTGATGCGGTTGGCAAGGGCTTCGAGGCTCTCGAGCGCCCCGTCACGGTCCTTGTCGAACTGGCTGACGCTCTTGACCAGCTCGCCGTGGACGTAGAGGACGGAACGTCCACCTTCGTGGGCGATGAGGGCCGCAGGCCCGTCGCTGCCGTCCAAGGCCGCGTCCGAGCGGCCGTGGTGGACGTTGGGAAACACGTTTTCGAGGAGGGACCGCACCTCGCTGGCGCGACGGACGATCAACATGCCCTGTTCGATCTTGGACCTGGGCAGCGTCCGGTCCATGCCCGTGTACCATCTGGTCAACGCTCTGTAGGCGTGTTCGACCGCGCGGTGGGCCTTGTGGAGTTGCTTGGCGCTGGAGTTGCTCTCGTCCAGGCTGTGCTTGGTGGCGGTCATGCGGTTTCCTTCGGGTCGTCAAGCTTGAAGCGGTCCAGCCAATCCGTGTGATTGGTCAGCTGTCCCATGTAGTGGTCGATCAGCTCCTTGGGGGCCGTCGGGCTGCGGTACAGGACCCGGCCATCGCTGGCCAGGATCAGGACCCAATGGCGGCGAGCCACCAGGTGGCTGATGCCAAACAGGCAATCGTCCTCCGTGATGGTGATCAGGCGCTGGATGGTCCAATGGTCATGACCCTGCAAGAAGTGGAACCACCAGGAGAGGTGGAACCGCGTCAGGGCCACCCAGACGGCCCAAGGGGTGAACCATGTTTTCATTGCCAGCTCCTCGGTAGATCCAACTCGTACTTGCCGTTGGCCAGCTTGGTACCTTCCCAAACCAGCTCGAATTGTGCGTCGGTCGGAATCATGTGGTTCATGTACTTGGCCAGGTCCTGTACCCGGAGGACCCGACGGCGGGCCACCTCACCCCAGCGCTCGGGATCCGAGCTCATGGGATCTGGATTATCCCGCATCTTCTGCAGTGCTACGTGCGCCACGATGGCGGCCCACATAGTCACGTATTTCAGACGACCCTGGGAGTGGAAGGCGATCCACGCGCAGACCGTTGGTGCCACGCGCCAGTGTGGGAGGTAGCTCCTAGAGAGCTCGGCCGCCACCGCGAACGCGTGCATCTTACTGAGCTCACTGCTCTCGATCTCGTTCCAGCCTCCATCTGGTAGACCTTCGAGAAGCTGAAGGCTGGACCAGGTCTGGGTCTCGGCGTCGGTCAAGGGACGCTGGCGAACGTCGGCACGCAGTAGGTTCCCGAAGGTAGTTGCGATCATGGGCGATCTCCTAGTGGTTGAGGGTTGGCAAATCAAAAGGCCCTTCGCTCGGTCACTGCTGTGGCACACGGTGTTGGACCGACGTAGGGCTGACCCCACTGGAAGGGACGGGGGCCGAAGATGCGTTTGAGCCATGCGAACATGATGGGTCCTTGTAGTCAGAGGAGGTACTGCTTGTCGACCCAGCCTAGACTGGGGTCACCCTTTAGGCACCAAGGCACCCGGATGGTACGGCCGCTCTGGTACGTGCGGTTGTGACTGCGGCAGAAGTGAAGGCGCTTGTGGTGAGCAGGCTCGTCAACTGGGCCTTGGGCCCGCTCACTCTTGGACTTGGCCTTTCGACTCAGGTCAATGGTGTGGAAGTCGTAGAGCGGGAGCTTGCCTGCCTTGAGCCGCTTCTTGTTCAGAGCGGGACTGGCCTGGGTCAGGATGTGGGTTGCGACCTGAGCTTCGATGACGACGCACGCTGCGTGGACCTGCGCGATGGCAAACTTGTAGATGGACCAGGACGTGGCATTGATGATAGCCCACCAGCCACCAGGGGCCTCGATCAGGACCATACGGTTGGAGGCCACCTCCTCACCATCTTTGGCGACGGCATCACGGCAGAGGACCACCACGTTCAGTCCACTGATACGGAATTCGAAGGCCGAGTTCGGGGCCGGAAGCATGGCCTCGCCGTTGGTATCACCTTCTGAATCTCCGAGGACTCCAGCCCAGTTGTGCTTCACCACGAAGGGGATGTAGTCGTCCTTGATCTGGACCGTGGTAGTCACGGAGTCAGTGCCGTGTCGCACTCCGACCAGGTAGCCAGTCTTCGCCGCCTCCATGACCTTGTGCAGACGACTGCAGTCGTTGGACTGCAGGACCAGTCCAACCTCTTGGGCCTTGTCGATGGATTGGACAAGGGCGGCCAGGGCTTTGTTCCGTTCAAGGTCGCCTTTCCGACCACGGATCTCCTCGTTCAGCCCAGCGATACGCTTCTCGGTAGCAGGGATCATCCGGCTAACGACAGGCTTGATGAGCCTGAGCCGCTGTAGCTTGGTCAGGCCTTCGTCCAGGCCAATCTGAAGAACCTCGTCTCGCTCAGCGCGGCAACCCGTAAACGCACCCTCGTCCTCGCCCGTTCCTTCGTTGTGCTTGGCCTTGACGGCATCGGCCACCAGTTCACTCAGCATGATCTGAGCGTGCTCATCATCGCGGATACCATCGATCATCTTGATGAAGTCCCGCATCGGAACCACATGCATCCCGTTCTCATCCTTGGGGTGATTCCAGTTGATCTGCTCTGCACCTGCGGTACCCCGGGCGTCAGTCTCGAGCAGGCCCGCGATGGTGCCCAACCTTTGGCACGGACTGAATTCCGGGTGGTTGTCCAGCACGTCAAAGATCTGACCCTTGACGCGCTGCCAGTCGGAAACCAGTTCCTCATGGGTGGGGTCGTTCTTTGGGTCGCTGAAGATATTCCGAAGGTTGGCCAGGATAGGCAGGGCCTTGGCGTCGGTATGGACCGCTCGCCACTCAGCGTACAGCTGACGGTTGTTCATCAGCGTGAAGTGCGCGGTTCCAGCGCCCTGCTGCTTCCTACAGCCATCGATCAGTGCCTGAGCCACGCCTGCTAGGCGTTCCTTGGCGGAGCCGGGCCTGGATTGAGCCTCGGCTGCGGTTCGGGCCACCGCGTGCTTGAGCTGAAGCACGTACTCGTCAAAGACCCTGTTCCCGCTCGTGTCCGAGAGCTCCTCGGTAGCCAGGGCATGGAGCAGTTCCACCGCCTTCTCTTCGCTCATGTTGGGATCCATCCAGGACTCAGCCCCGGCAATCAGCTTTGCCAAGTGATCCTGACGGCGCTCATCGAGCTGGCGGAGCCTATGGTTGGAAGTGGCATTGGTGACCTGGCGCCTACGATGACTGCCTTTGTTGTTTTTCTTTGACATGTACGCTCCTCAGTCGTGATTGATCAGTAGGACCAGAACGCGCGATCGTCCAGGCGATCGGCAGCCTCCTTGAGGTCTGCGGCGTGTTCCAGCCCGTAGTGCCAGGGAACGCAGATCTGCTCGCAGTCTTCGTGGCCGTTGTCGAACGTGATGTGGTCGAAGTCAAACAGGCTGCGCACGTAGTCGAATTGGTAGGACAGGTCCTTGAGGAACTCGATGATCGCGTTCCGCTTGGACCTGGGGCTTCCGTAGGACAGGAAGCGGATTCCATGGCTGTTGATCCCGTAACCACCCTCACCGACCTCGATGGTCTCGGCAAAGCCACAGTCGTACCACCGCTCATTCAGGTGTAGCAGGGCTACAGCAAAGAAGGACTCAACATGGTCCATCTTGGCATCGCAGGCCAGGACCAAATCCACAGCCGTGTCGACGTCAGCCTGCAGCGCACGCGGGCCGATTACCTCGAACTCGCCAGTGTCAAGGCTGTCCTGGACTACGACTTGGTTCAAGTAGGCTTGGACCACTTTGGTGCCACCCATGACGGCCACCATCATCTTCTGCAGGCGCAGGGGATCGACGCGTCTCAGGAACACGGTGGACGAGTGGCTGCTCATGAAGCGAGCAAAGGCAGTGCGGGCCTGCTCATCGGTAGCCGAATTGAAGAGCTCGTTGAGCCCTTGCGTATTGATCATGGTAATTCCTTGGTTGCTTGGTTGCGACTTGAGGCTCAGCGCCGACGGTGATTGCCTGTCTTCTGCTCTGCGAGATCGGCATCAGTGAGGTACTGCGGCGCCCCCTTATTATAGATCTGACCGAGACGTGCTTTCAGGGCGTGCTTCTCAGCGCCGATCGGGTCGACTGCGGGCTTGGTGCCGGCCCCGATGCCCATCGGCAGGCTTGGAACCAGGGCCGCGTCATCAGGGCGGACGCGGACTGGCTTCACCGTGAGGCTTGGTTTGGTCAGCACCTTGGCACCGGTGACCGACGGGAGCTTGCCTTTGGCCTTGACGCCGCCCTCGAGAGGCTTGGCATGAGATGCGACGATGCGCTCCCACTCGGCCCTCAGCTTGCGCTCAGCCTCCGTGGGCTTTCGGGGCCGGCGCTTCTTGTGGTGCGGATGGATGATGGCCATCGGCTAGTTCTCCTTGTTGATGACTCGCGTGTAGTTCCAGTTCACGTCCAGCCAGTGGACCAGCTTCACGGCATGAGGCATGAGCCAGAGGCGCTGAGTGTTGGTGGGGAGCTCGAACTCGGCGCCGGTCCAATCCACGACCGTCATGTAGTCCGTGTCAACCTCCAGGACCTTGACACAGCGGTCGTGCTGGCCGTTGTGGAACTCGATGCCCAGGCAGATGTCGTCCTTCTTCAACTTGGTGCCAGGTCCGTCGTTCGTGGTGAGGCCGCCACGGTACACGTCCTGGGCCAGTTCGATCCAGTTCCAGCTGCCGAGGCCGGCCGAGGGCCAACGCAGGAACTCGCCACGCGAGACCTCCATGAACGCCTTGAACGACCGGATCTGGGCGTGCTGGAACAGCTTGGCGATGCGGCTGGTCATGAACTTCATGACGAAGTGGTCGAACTCGGCCTCGTCGGTGAGGGACGTCTTGGGGCCCAGGCTCTCGCCCTGCACCCAATGCATCCCCAGGATTTCCTGGATCTCGTTGAACGCCTTGGACTCGGCGACGCCACCGTGCTCCCGGCGGTCCAGGGCCGCGTAGTAGCCCTTGATCGCAGCACGGATCCTGTCCTCGACCGAGACGTAGGTCCCGGCCTTGGTGTTGGCATCGACCTCGGCCTTCATGGCTTCGTACGACCCGTGCTTGTCGTAGAAGTCACAGGCTTGGCGCAGGCCCATGCCGGTGTCGGCACGGATGCGGCGAACGGCGTCGGCTTTTTCAGGGGTGGTCGGCGGCATTGAGGGGCTCCTTGGGTTCGGGAAGGCAGAAGGACGTGTCATTGGCCTCGCCTACGTTGGCAGGGATGGAAGGATTGAGGACCTGCTGAGCCCAGTCTTGGGCATCGTTCGGGCTGTAGTGCAGGAGCAGGAACACGGGTTCCCGCAACTCGGGCAGCGTCACCGACGCGACCGCTTGACGCAGGGTCATGCTGTAGTAGAGGCTGAAGTCGAGGAAGATCTGGTTGTTGTGCTCGCCGCGTTGGTAGCCAGCGTTGACGACGCCGGCTTCGGCCTTGTCCTTGTCGCAGGTGACCTTGTCGTAGCTGTCCTCACGGGCCTTCATGGCAGCCATGATGGACGCGGCCAGGAGTTGGGTTGCTTGGGTGGTCATATGGTTCTTTGTTTCTTTGGGTTGAAAACGAACGAAGGGCCTGTCGGGGCCCCCGGGATTCGGCGTTAGCTGATCTTCAGCTTTGGGCCCGTCGCGTCCGCCTTGAGATCCAGATCCAAGCCGAGAGTCATAGGCTTGATGAGCTGCAACTCGTGGCCGGCCAGATGGATCTCGCCGCACGGGTTCGGGCCGGCGTGCGCGCCGGATCCGGCACCGAACTTGTCCTCGACCCACTGCTCCATCACGTCCATGGGAACGGCTTGGCCACTGAACAGGCCGATCTGGTCCTTGGACACGTGGACGTCGGTGGTCTCGTGACCGGGCTGGTACTCGAAGATCAGGTACGCGCACTGCTTGGCCCGAGTACTTAGCTCGCTGAGCGCACCACGAACGATGAACGGATGGACATGACGCCCACGCAGGAACATTATGTGGATCACGTCAGCTCCCCAGGACCGCTAGGTTGCCCTTGATCACCTGCTCGACCTGGTCGACGTTCAGGCTGGCGCTGGACTGGACGGCCATCTCGGCACCGGCGAGCTCGTAGATGTAGACGATGGCGCTGGTGCCGGCCGTCACCTGCTTCTTGATCGTGGCGCGTGCCTCCTCCATCGACTCGACACCACGCAACGGCTCGAGGCCGGCACCGGCGCCACGGTCGACGGCAAAGCGCGCTGGCATGATGGACGGTAGGGCCTTCGTGGGGACCACGTCAGCGGGTTGAGGCGGCACGTCGTCGATCACGGGGTCGGCAACATGCAGGGTAGAGGAAGCTGAGGTCATGTGCATCTCGGGTTGTGTTGGTTGAAAGTCTTCGTCCTGTGAAGAGCGACGCTTGGGAAGCAGGTCGTACATGCCCTTCCAGTACCATGAGGCATTGGGCCTCAGAGCGGTGAGGTTGCTCATAGGGTTGGACCTAGATCCTTTCCAGGGCAACCGATGCTGAGCCAGTGGCGGGCTATCTCGCTGGTACCAACGCTGTGTCCGCGGGCGGTGTACATATCCCGGCGGACCTGCTCCTTAGCAGGTTGCGTCAATCCGTTCCACCACCCCATGGCGGCCTTCACTTCGTCTATGGTTGGACGGGGTCCTGAGGACCTGAAAGGGACTTGATCCTGGTTCATTCCATCCTCCACGTGTACCAGCCAAGGTTGCCAGACCAGCGAACAGCCACTCCCCTCTTCTTTAGGGTTCTGGCACGTCGCGCCGTCACCATGCGAAGATGACCAGCGTCGAGTCGCATCTTGTTGAGCGGGTAGCCGTTGCCAGCGACGATGCCAGACTGCGGATCGTGGCGATTGCCTGGGTCAGCCAGACGCTTGATCTGGATGTCCAGGTTGCGGGCCTCCATCTGCTGTGGCGAGATCAAGCTCCAGAACCCAGGCTGGAGCTTGATCTTGTGAGTCACCTCACGCGCGGCGAAGGCCATGGCCCCGGACTCACCCTCGAACAACACGAGATCTTTGCCCGCGGGCCGCATCTTGGTCTGCTCGATGCGCAGAGGACCATCCTTAGGCAGTATGTGATTGACGGCTATCAGCACGTCTGCCATGTTTGGCTTCGTCATGAGGGGCTCCTTTGGAGTCAGTGGTTGGTGTTGACGCCCATGGAGTGGGCGATCTCAAGCATGTCCTGGTTGGAGCGGCCGAATACCGCTCGGACCTGGCGGCCCTCAGTGTCTCTGTAGTCAGTCGTGCAGAGGCGACTTGGCACCGAGGACAGAAGGGCCGCAACGTCGGGCCGATCCATCATGGCCTCTGGCGCGTCCAGATCACCGTAGACCCTGAGAATCGAGAAGGCCTCTAGCCCTTCGTGGATAACAAGGTAGCAGTCGGTGTCGAGTCGAGCCAGAAGCTGCTCCTGGTCCCATTCGGTGGGGACCGGGCCGAGCCCGCGGATCACTGGGATCGACGCGATTGGGCGAAACTCGCGTCGAGTCGTTGCATGAACGCTTGCTCGGTCTCGACTTCCAGATCGAGAACCAGGTCCATGTCCCCGACGCGTAGGGGATGCGTCGTGCTGACGATGGTGAAGACCTCGCTCATGAGCTCGGTGCTGGCCAGCAGACCCTGCCTGTACTTGTGCATGGCAAGATGGAGGGCGATGATGGCCAGAGCATGCTGGTTCTCGCGCTGACCCTTCATGAACTGTTGTTGGGCCTGCTCGAGCCCTTGGAGGTTGGTGAGATCGGATGCCATGTTGATTCCTTGGTTGTGTTGCCGCTACTTGAAGATCAAAGACAGGTTGTCAGCGTCCGGCGTGTTCCGGCGACCAGCCTGGTACGTTGAGACGCACGAGTGTGCGAGCACCACCGTTGACCATAGGAATCGACTGATGCAGGCCCGTGACGTTCAGGGCGTGCACACGACCGGCTGCCAGCGTATGGCGACGAAGCATAGTCTGGATATGGCTGCAGTCACCACCGGTACCGATCTTGCCGCTGAAGGCTCCGTCGAATGCCTCGCAGCCGATCACGTCAGAAGCCAGCAACAGACCTTCGGGAGACCAGCCGTCGAGCCCAGCACGGGCTATGTGCTTGTCGGTGTCGTGTACACCGAGGCCTCGCACAGTCCTGTGCGTCTCGTAGCCGGCGGCGAGCGTCCGCCAGTCGCCCTTGTTCTTCTCGTCGTCTTTCCAGCCGACGCCCGGAATCCAGTAGCCGTCGATGTGAATGCCGGGTCGGCGCTGCGGCTGGCCGGCGGCCACGATCGTCTGGTCAACCATGAGGTACAGCTCGCGGCCCGCCGTGTCGACGCCGTCGAGCATCTGGTCGATTGTCGACTGCCAACGACGCAGGTCGAAGGGAAGCCCATCACGTTGATGGAACGGGCGCATGTAGATGCGCTCGCCGGTGAAAGCCGGGAACGAGACGTGCCCACGCGTTTGAACGATGCTGTGCATGAAACTGTGCTCCTAGTTGGTCAGAGTTCGGGCCAGGGTCTTTGCCACTTTCCAACCCTCGGTGGTTGGTGGGAAGCGAGCAAAGACCTGGACACCGTGTGGTGTGAAGTGCGGATCCAGCCTCCCCTTGGTCAGGGCCATCAAGGCGTTCGCACTGGTGATGTTCTCGAAGACCAGGATCTTCAGGCCTTCGAAGTTCGAGCAGTTTGGGTACCGCACCTTGAGCAGCAGGAAACGTCCTATCGTCCGCTCCTTGACGATGCTGAACTTCGCGGGATCTGGGTTCGAGTTCGGTGCTGCGTAAGGACTGGACGCGCAGCTTCGTCCGCCGATGCCGACTCCCATGACCGTCAGGTCGCGGACCCGTCGGACGAGTCGACCCCGCGATCGCCGAAGGCCTCGGCGGGACCCGTGTAGATGCCAGCGCGGGTCGGACCGCCGCGCTTGTGGCGCTTCTGGCCAGCGGCACGCGCTTCCTCGCTCGTGAACTGATGGGCGTTGCCGCTGGCATGGGCAGCGCGACCACCCTGACTAGCGATCTCGCGTTGCTTGGCGGGGTCCATGCCGGCGAAACCGCGACCTGTGCGCTTCGGCGCAGTCGAGCTCGAATCGAAGACGGTGCCGGTGGGATTGAAAGACGTGGACATGTGAATCTCCTGATGAAGTGAGGAATGAGATGGGAATTACAGAGTGGCGGCTTCGATGCGATGCGCGATCAGCGCCATCGATGGGTCGTGGGGCCGGATCGCGACCGCAGTATCTTCACCAGTCGTGACGTCGGTTCGGACTGGGTAGATGTCGCCGATGTAGACGTAGGCCCCGCCATGGGATGCACATGCTGCGCTGATCATCGAGTCGGTCTCGACGTCCGACCACCAGGTGGAGACGCAGATCAGCTTCTCGGTCCCGGCTGTCGCATCCAGCAGCTTCGAGTATGCTGAGTCGAAGTCCGATCGCTTGTCGACATTCAGTTCGTCACCCAGCTGAACGACGACAACCGAATGGGGACCCAGCTTCGAGGTCGCAGTCGGGATCACCGAGAAGTAGGTGTCGAGCGGATCTTGTTCCAGAAGACTGATATTCTGGACGTCGAGGGCCAGCCCGGTAGATGAAGCCACGAGGTGCGCGTAGTCGTGCGCTGCGTCCGACGCAGCCATACCCGACACATGGGTCCAACCCACGTTGGTGTTCACAGGCTCGACCGCGATGCTGTTGCCGAGGACGGTGATGGACTGGGCACCGGATTGGTGCCCAGAGTCGGAGCCGCCGCAGCCTGCGAGGCTCAAGGACAGGAAAAGGATGATGAGAATTCTGTTCACAATGAACTCCGGTTCGTAAGTGTTGGTGAATGCTTAGAGCGGTAGGGTTGGAAGCTTAGAGCGTCCGTGGGCACAGCTCACGGCTGTACTGTTCGAGGATCACGCCGTTGTCGTACTGACAGAAGTGGGGGCGTGCGGAGAAGGCCCAGTCGTCCTTCGGATCGTAGGGCTTGCCTAGCCACATCTTGACCAACTGATGGGAGCCGTGAGACGCTGGGGTTGCTGAGTTGTGCTCCCAACGGTAGAAGCCGTCGTCGACGGCGTCGAGGGTCGAGCAGCCTGCAAGAAGCAGGACCGCGGCGAGGATGATGAAAGTACGCATGATGATTCCTAGTTGATGAGGCGTGGGTTCAGAAAGCCGAGAAGGAACGGCGGCGGGCTTCGGCCTCCAAGGCCATGAGGGTGGCCTGGGTCACGGCTTCGCTGAACTCCTTGGGATCGACCAAGGACAGGCGGGTCGAAACCCGCTCGATGAAATAGTCCTGGCCGTCAAGGCTGATGGCCTCGATCTCGATCTCGAGTTCTTCGCTGTCGAGGTCAGATCCATCATCGAGCCACATGTCGTAGTACGGGTCTTCCCCCTCCATCTCCTCGAGCTCGGCTCTCGCCGCGTCCAAGGCCTTTCCACGGCACTCGCAGCACGTCCTGTAGACAGGGCCGGACATGCCCTCGTCCATGTCCCGGAACGGGCGGATGTCCTTGCCTTGGCCCTTGTGCCAGTCGCAGTAGCCATCCTCGGGCACGAGGCGTGCGGCGCGGAAGCTGTCCAGGCAGGCGGAGCAGACGTGGATGTACTCGCAGCCGAAGCTGTCCGTCTCGCCCTGTATGCGGGCCACGGCCGGGAACAGAGGGTGGTCGTCGCACATGACCCCGACCCAGGACTCATCCGCCTTCGTCACCGAGCCAGGCATGGACGAGACAGGGCCATTGCTGGTGTCCATGGGAAGATACCGGCCGCGAGCGGGAGACTTGACTTGGTTCATTGCTTGATTCTCCTAGTTGGAAACGTGGACGGGCTCGACCCCGAGATCGTCCTTGATGCGGTTGATGAGGGCGTCGACCTCCATGTCAGGGCCCTCGACGAGTGGACCGTCCTTGTCACTGAAGACAGACAAGCCTGAGAGGACACCGATGTCCGTCTCGTAGGAGACGACGGCGTCGTTGAGCTGGGATTCGCCCAGCGCGTAGTGTGCGTGCTTCATTCGTCACACCCATCGAAATGGTCCGGGTCCGTGTGCGACGGGTTCCGACGAATGACCAGCAGCTCCTGCACGAAGACCATGAACACGAAGAAGAGGCCCAGAGTACAGGCCATCCCGAGGCCGAAGTAGTCGGAACCGAGGTCGATGCAGAGGCCAAGGCCGAAGGCGAAGGCGATCATGACCACCAAGTAGCGGACCAGGATGCCGTGGCGGAGACTGGACCCATCCTCGGTGGCGCCGCAGGCGCGGCAGGGCCTGCGGCGACTCATGTGAAGGCCCTCCTGAACGCTTCATCGGCGATGGACTTCGCCTCCGCCTCGGCAACTTGCAGGAACTCGACGGCATCCTGGGCGATGGCGGTGAGGCCAATGCAGCCTAGCACCTCGTTGTCGAGAACTCGAACTCGAGCCAGGATCCGCACGTCACCGCGTCGGACCCCATCCTTGACCAGAGCCTGGAGTTCCTCACGGGCGAAGGCCTCTCGGCGCTGGAAGTGGCTGATCTGCCGTTCCAGATCGGATACGGACAGTCCCTGTTGAAGGATTCGGGCCTTCATGTAGTCAGTCAGCATGATGCGTTCCTTTAGAAAGAGCCCAGACGCTTCTTTACCGCGTCCAGGTAGGTTTGAGGGGCGACCCAGCCGCGCAGGACGGCCAGACAGTCACGTTCTTCGCTGGGGACCAGACCGACGACATGGCGCATGTACCAGAACCGGTCAGGCGCCACGATCGACAGCAGATCGGGGTTGAGGATGAAGAGCCGCAGCGTCTCTGCAATGAGCTCGCTCGTGTTCGGCTCGTAGCTGGTGATCTTCTGCTTGACGACGTGTTGGAGGTCGTTCGCGCCGTGGCGCAAGATGCCAAGCATGGCATCGATGTGATGGCCCGTCTCGTGGGCGATGACGCCGACCGGGGTCCGGTCTGTCTTGTAGCCTGGGAACGACCAGGACCGGGCCACGCCGACCGCAGGTCTGGCACATGCCTTGACCGCGATCTTCATGAACGGGAACGGCCGGTTGATGGAGTAGGACCGGTACCATCCGCATCCGTAGCCGCCGCTGAAGCCCGTGTCCGGGCTGACGACGTCGATCCCGTAGCGGACGGGCTTGACGCCATTTCGCTGGAGGAATGCCTTCGAGAGGACAACGCCGTTGTTGGCGAGGTGCTCGCGGTGGGATGCTCGGGCATCCACTTTGTGATTCGCATTCATTTCAGCGTCCTGTTCCTGAGTTGTTTCTTGAACTCCGTGTACTTCGGATTCGGGCGGCCGTTGACGTGAGTCTTGATGCCGCAGTAGAAGAGAACATGGCCCATGTGTTCCTTGAAGTCCTTGTAAGATCTCGACCAAGGGCTATAGCCACCCGAGCCTGCTCGGCTGTACAGACTGAAACCCTCAGCACGAACCAGGATGAACATCATGTTGTTCCCGAGGCAGATTTTGGCGTGATCCACCGTCCAGTCATCGCGACTTCCAAACCAATGCTGATTGCCGTCAAGATGAGACATGTCGAGTCCCATGCGCTTCATGACAGTCATGATCGACTTGGCTGCCTCACGCGCATCGAAGGATTTCTTGGTCTTTGCCATGATCGGGCTCCTTACGCCAGTTTCAGGGTCTTCGTGCCGAATTCCGTGCCGTCCTCGAACAGGACGCGGTGGTAACCCACACGGATACCAGGTTTCAGGTACTTGGCCTTGTACATCTGACCGTCTTCCCAGCGAGCCATGACCGACTGGCCCTTCTTGAAGCCAACCATCGGGGCATCGGCCTTCGGCACCTTGCCGCCGGGAGCGGGCTTCTTGGCACCCTTCGTAGCCACAGCATCCGGACCGAACGTGCGCTCGACGCCGCCCTTCGTCAGACGGTGCATCTCGCCGGTGGCGACGTTCTCGGCGACCCACGGGAACTTCGGAGCGCTCGGGTTGTAGCCACGAAGAATGAACTGCTTGTTCCCGTGGGGGAACTTCTTGCCGAGAGCCTCGAGCGGTATCCCGTGTTCGTCGACATAGCGTTTGAACGCCGCGGCGAACTCAGTCTCGGCCGAACCGTCTTCGTTGACGATCGCGGCTTCGATCTTCATGACGAGGGACGCGCCCATGACGCCGCCCTTGAAGCGGAAGGCGACACCCAGCTTCTCGCCGAGAGCCGCGAGTTCGGCGACGACGGCCGTGCTCAGCTGGTTCGCGGTAGTCTTGTTGATGACGGTGATCTTCTTGGCCATGTTGGTTCCTTGGTTCGTTGGTTGGTTGTGGGGCAGACCGCGGATCAGCGGGCGGTCAGCATGTCCGAGAACACGGAGCCAATGATCGGGGCAAGGGCGAGGGCGATGGTGGCAACGGCAATGATGGTAAGCATGTTGTGCTCCTAGGTGGGCAGGTTGGTAAACGGGCTTTGGGGCTTGGGGCAAAAAGGCGTCCAGCCTCCTACCCTCCCCGCACCCCCATTTTACACCAAAACGGGACCAAAATGTCCTACCCGGGGTCCTAAAGTCGTGGGTTTTTGCCTCAAAAGTGAGCAAAAGGACGCAAAAAGGGGCCATAGCAGGACGGCCAGGGCGCCAGCGGAGGGCCGGGCGTGGCTTCATGGTATGGCCCCTAAGGATCAGGGCGTGATCTACTTCATGGCTTGGCGGACGCGCAGCATCAGACGCTGTGCCCCCTCTTCGCTCAGGTTGTGGTACGTCCGTAGCTGGGTCAGGTAGCGACTGTACTCCCACTCGTGGGCCGCGTCGGTGTTATCCTGGCCGATGTACAGGGTGAAACCCGCGTCATACTGACCGGCGGCGGCATTGATGAAGGCCCTGAGCTTGGGCCGCATCTTGGCCTCGAGTCCTACTAGCGCCTGAAGCTGGATGCGGGTCTCGTCCTCGTGGGCTGGCAAGACGCTGAGGCTCATCACCGATTCTAGTGGCACGTTCACGGCCTGGAAGCTGCCGTTCTCGTTGAGGAGCTTGTTCCGTTTGCCTCGTGTGTAGAACTCGATGAGGCCGTGGCCCTTGTTCCGAGCACTGGTCTTGCAGATGTTGAGCGCATGCAGATCGCTGTCATAGTACGGGTACTGCTTGCGCAGGCCGTAGATCGCGGCCTCGAACAGCGTCTGTTCGATCTCAGACCGCTTCTCGCCGAAGTGCTTATCCAGGAAGATCAGCTTCTTGCTGACGAACTTGCCAATGAACACGCGCATGATGTCGCTGCCAACCAGCGCAGCTTCGAGGTTCTTGTAGTCGAAGAGGCTGTAGGGCTTGACGCCCTGGTGATGGTCGATGTAGCTGAGGTCGAGGCCACGAAGGAACCCAACGTCCTCGCTCATCACCTCGTAGGCTGCGGGACTGGTGCTGATACCAAGCCCTCGGTTGTAGTGGACTGCGTAGGCGAAGAGCTTGCAGTTGCGGAGCACGTATCCGTTGTTGACGACACGAGACCAGACCTGCTTCGCCACCTCACGGTCGCCGATCAGGTCTCGGTACTCGTACTTGTCACAACCCCTGAACAGGTAGCGGAAGAGGATGGTGGCCACACGCTTGTGGTCCTTGCCAACTCCCAGGATGTCCTTCAGTGGATGGTAGTCCTTGTAGAAGTCCATGACCCGCGCCGATCAGAAGGACATGATCTCAACAAGGCTAGTGCGCGGATCGCTCTTCGATCGCGTCTTGGTCTTGGTGGCCCGAGGATCTTTTGGCGCGTTGTCGATGGTTGGCACCTCGTAGTTGTCGTCCTGCACCTTGGCTGTGATGTCTCGGATGGTGGTGCTGGTCGGGTCCTGGATGCGGCCAAGACGGCGAAGCTTGGTGAACTTGAGCTTCCACTCCTTCGGGGTCAGTAGCGTGTCGTCGCTCTTCAGGTAGGCAAAGAAGGCACGACCGCGGCTGTTCTGGTCAGGTGACCCAGCTAAGACGATCTCGTTGGCCGAGGTGTAACCCACGACGTAGCCATGGAGGTAGTTGGAGATGTACTCGCGACCCCGGTAGTTCAGGTACATCTTGGTACCCATTGGCAGCTTCTTACCCATCGGTTTCTGGCGGAGGATCGCCATCATGATCTTGCGTTGCTGCGGCGTCTTCTGACCAATTAGGGTCGCGAGCTGGACAAACTCGTCCGTGTTATGGATCACCTTCGTGTAGTCAGGTGTGAAGCACTTTGGAGCAATGGCGAAGGCTTTGCGGCCGAGGACCGAGCACAGGCTATCGAACGAGCGATGTCGGCTCTGCTTGAAGTGGAGACACTCTCCACATCGGAATACGTCTTCCATTGAGGCCTTCGTCTGGGCCTTCAGTCCATCAATCTTGGTAGCCATGTATACTGCGCTCCTCTTGTGTGGTTGATTGCACAGGGGTGTCCCTACGGCGGGGTCCCGTGCCTTCATTTTAGCATGGCGCGGTCCTAAGGCGGGACCGGGTTTGCCCCTACGCTGGGGCGTGGCTGAGGCTTTACAGAGGCCTAATCAGGGCTTGCGCTACGGCTGCCCCTATGGTAGGAGCGGCCGGAGGCTGCGGGGACTGGATACGCATCTGATCAACAGAGGTGAGCTGACGCCAAACACGACGACCTCCTGCAATGTAGCGGGCTTCCTTGAAGGCGTACCCGTCCTTCGCCACGACCAGCATAGCCTGGTTCGCATTTCTGACCACGAGGTTCATCTGGCCGATCCAGCGCTGGATCGTGGCGTGAGACTTGTGCAGGTCATCCTCTTCGGCGGCTTTCTGCAGGAAGTGGTCGCCTTCGGCAGTTCGTAGGTAGAGCGTGTACTTCACTTGGGTCCCCGCTTGCGAAGGTTGGCTTCTGCTTTGTAGCGGCGTCTGCGGCGCGACACACCAGCTAGCAGAATCAGAGCACCGAGCGATGCGAACGGCAGAAGACCCATGAAGATCGTGTCCAGAAGCTGGTCCATGATCACTGACCCTCCGGCCAACGCACGAGATCGCAGCGGCCCGTGAAGGCGAGCCACGAGCACTTCAGGCGCCAACGCAGGCCACCGATGTTGACCTGCGGCCGCGCCGGCACGTAGAAGCCGTCCTGAACGATGGACCCCCCGCTGCACCGAATTGGCTGACTCGAAGAGACTGCGTAGGGTCCACACAGTCGGGACGTGGTGCAGCACACCGCCAGCTTTCGGCGCAGAGCGGGCCCAGATCTTGATCGCAGTGACGATGACGAAGGCCACCACGACCAAGAAGCAGGCCATGGACAGCCAGTGGATTGCGTAGTAGATGATGTCAAGCGTGTGGGTGGTCATTTAGACTCCTTGGATCTTGGAAAGCCCAGTTTCGGGGCGACGCTGCTCAGCCTGCACGCGCGGGTCATCAGGGTACAGACGGCGCAGCATCGCTGAATGGTAGATGCGTAGCAGCTCTGCGGGCACCCTGTTAACACCCAGGATCCTGTCTTCGATGTTGATTAGGTCAAGACCGAGAGCTGGAATCAGGCCCAAGCAGGTGCCGAATTGCATGACCATGATCGTGGACTTCCCGCTATCGCTCGGAGGCATAGCGAATACCTCGTACGGATAGCGGAGCTGAGTCGGAGCGGCTCCACCACTGCGCTTCAAGCATTGGCCAACGACGATCTGACCTCCAACGAGATGAACCACGCGCAGTACGAAGTCCCGGCCAGGATTTTCCTCACCATCAGCACCAGGCCCCAGAGGCGGAGCCCCGGAGATGCTAAGGTCACGGTCGGCATCAGTTGGTTCAGTCAAGATCTTGCCCTTTCATAAGGCGAGTCAGTTGGCCCGTCAGGTTGGAAACGCTCTCGTCCTGGCCAAGGCTGTAGCCTTTGCTGTGGGCCAAGTGAACGGCCTTCACTGCCTCGAACACCGACAGCGGGTGGATGAGATGGTAGAAGTCCATGTTGAATTGTCGCTCACCAATTGGGACAGTGACCGTGACCATTGGTGTGTGAGACACCGGATGGGTGAGGCTATACGCCTTGAGCCGCGCCTCCTCGGCGTACTTGTAGGACAGGATCTCACGAGCCAGCGTATCGGCTCTCTCAGTCGTGAGACGCTGGGCCGAGTCCTGGTCAGGTTTCTCTGCACGCTGCTCGGTGAAGTAAGCAGGCAGTAGCCCGTCTTGGGGACGGCGCTTTGGGTCGTCGGTCATAGATCAGCTTTGCTCGTATTGGTTGAGGGTCTGCAGGAAGTCCCACTTTACGGCCTCGGCCGCGTGGACACGAGTCTGGGCCACAGCCTCTGCCGCCGTGTGGTAGGCCAGGGACACCATGTCAAGGACGTGTGTCATCAGAGGCGCGAAATGCAACGTCGTCTTGACGGGCTTGAGCCGGACCCCATGAATGTAAATCACGATGGACAGCACGACGATGCCGTGGTTGCCAGCGTTCTCGGCAGTAGCCGAGACGAATGCGGGCTCATCCCAGTGGTCGTTGATATGCTTGGCCAGGGCCTGGGCCTGTTTCCAGGTCATCATCTGGAGGACGTTGGGTTTCAGGTACTCGGGGTCCACAGGAACCGATCCCGCCTGGGACTTGGCCTTGGCCGTTCGCTTAGGAACGGGCTTGGCCGCAGGCCGAACGTTGAGCTTCGATTCGACACAGGGCACCATCTTGAGCACGCGCTTGGGTTTCGATTCCGTCTTTGATGTCGTCATGTGAGTCTTTCGTGCGAGTGAGAAGGGGTCGCTCAGATTTCCTCCGAACGACCCCTCTTGTGTTAACCAAAGTACCTCTTGAAGACCAGGATGAGCCCGGCTCGCAGAATTTCATTCCGTGACTTGCCAGTCAGGGATTGAATCTTCTTCATCATCTCCGTCTCCTGCTGCGACAGCGAGACAGAACCGACAAGCCGCTTGTCTGGATCGGCGTCGCCTCTCTGTTCAGAGACCACGACCTGCCCTGCCAACCACACTAGCTTCTTTACACTTTCGGCCGCTTCGCCGTGAAGCAGGTCATCGAACTTGGCTCGACGCTGGATTCGCTGAGCGATCTTGTGCAGGCCAGTGTGATGGCTGTCACATAAGGATACCAGTGGGCCGTCTGTCCCACCTGCGTTACGAGGACAGATATGGTGGTCTTCACGGTTTGCAGGTCCTGGGTTGGCTGAGGACTTGAACCGGACGCCACACACCCAGCAGGCAGGGCCCGTCAGTTGGTCACGCCCTAGTTGCATCACTCGATCCCTTCGTCCTGCTCCAACATGACCTGGTTCGAGATTGGGCCACGTCCAACGTAGTCACGGTAGAAGTCACCGTAGAGCGGGTACTTCGCCTCCTCGGTCTGCATCGTCTCCATGGCGAAGCCGAAGACCGGGCTCGTGTCGACAAGGGATGTGGCGATCGAGTTGATGAACGCCTTGGTATGGCGACGCTTCAGCGACGGGGCGATACCGAGGCTCATGACAGGCCGGAACTGTGCGTGGTGCCATACGTCGCCAACCTCGTCGTGGCGACGACTCGTCTTCTTGCTCGGAACCAGCGGCATCAACAGATGGGCGTGACCACTTGGCGTGTCGTACCAGACGTCGAGGCCGGCAGGAACCATGAAGTAGATGGTATCGGGTCCCTTCACGGCGAAGGGAGTCAGACTGTTGCCAATCTCGACGCCGAGCTTGTCCCAGTCAACATCGAAGGGACAGCCCATGAACATGGCCTTCAGGTGCTTGACAGTGGGCTCGACCGGGAGGACCCAGAGCCTGGAGACGATGCCGCTCACAGCCGTTCTCCAGCGAAACCCCAGGTCGAAACGTCGATGCGGCCGCTTGGGAACGCCTTACCAAAACGGCGCACGTCCTTCTCGGGCATGACCCAGAACCAGATGCCACCCTTGAAGCCCTTCGGCTTGGCGCTGATGAACTCCCAGCCGTAGCCGGTCTTGCCTTCCAGCAGCTTGACGACCTTCTTGGCTTCGTCCATCGCCGTCTTGGGACGCTTGACGTTCACGGTCTTGGGCTTGCCGCCCTGGGACACCTGCTTCGTGTCCTTGATCGTGAGCTGGCGCATGACCGGACGCTGATGCTCGTCGACCATCGGCTCGCCGTCGCTGTTCAGGACCGCGGTGCTCAGAGTCTTGGGGTTGACGCCGATGCAGAGCTGCTTCTTGACCACTGTGTAGCCACCGATGGTTGCGGCGTTGAAGCCGAGCTGGTCCAGCTTCTCGACCGAGACGTAGCCAACCTTGCTGAACTTGCTGTCGCTGCTGTTGGTCCCGGAGAACACGACCGGCGCGCGATGCAGCAGGAAATCCTTGTGGCCGAATTCGGGGATCTGCTCCAGCTCGCTCTGGTTCAGGTTGATCTCGTACTCGGTACCGTCGTACTCGCCGTTGGCGGTGAGCTCCGACTGGAGCTTGGTCAGGCGCTCGGTGGCCTTGGCCTTCAAGGAGCGGACCTCGTTGATGGAGCTGACGCCGGACGTCAAAACGAGATCGGCCGCCGTGACCGATCGGGCGTGGATGCCTTCGGACAGGGAGACCAGTTCGTTGTCCATGACGCGCAGGAAGCCGACAATGCCTTGGACCGGCTCGGCTTTGATCGTCTCGACGTAGCTGCGGGCAGACCGGATCAGCTTCAGCTGCTTCGGGCGATCGGACGTGGCCAGGTCAGCCATCGCGATGTTGAGCTTGCGCAGCCGGGTCTCGACGTTGTCCAGCCTGCTGAGGCGGACCTGCACGGCGGCGATCCGCGTGTGGACCTCGGCGTGCGAGGAGCCGGCATCGGGTCCGGACTTCGGGTCGGTCATGGGAACTCCTGTGAATTGGGTGATCGAGGAATGGGGATGGGATGGGCCGAGGCATTGCCCATCCCCACCGGCGTCAGATCAGGAAGCCGTCGTTCTTCTTGCCCTTGCCAGCGGGCTTCGCGCCCTTCTTGGCGGCCGGACCGGCCTTCTTCTTCGCGACGGGACCGGCCTTCTTGGCGGCAGCGCCCTTCTTCACGATCTTCTTGCCGGCGCCGACCTTCTTCTTGGCGACGACGGGGGCATCGTCCTCGTCGGCTTCCGGACGGGCCTTCTTGGCGCCGACCTTCTTCGCCGCGACCTTCTTGGCGGCGGGACCCTTGCGCGCGGCCGGACCGGCCTTCTTGCCTTGCAGGCGCTCGACCTGGGCGGACAGGCGCGTGTTCTGGCGTTCCAGCTGTGCGTTGGCGCGGACGAGTCCGGCGACTTCCTTGGCGATGTTCAGTTGTTGTGCTGCCATGTGAAACCTCTATGTGGTGAGTTGCTTGGATGCACGCCCGACTCATTGAGTAGAGTCGAACGATTCGGGAACCGTTCCCAAATACGTATTTACAGTTCGGTCTGGAACTGCGAGAGCAAGGCTCTCTGGTGTTGACTGAGCGGGAAGTCGCTCAGCTCTTCGAAGATTGCCTCGAGTGAGGCTGCGTCTTGGCCATCGAGCAGATGCTCGATGTCAGCTTGATCCTGTCGAGAGAAGCGACCGAGCTTTGATGCGATGAGGCCGACCCGACTCGCGACACGCAGGCCGTCTACCTCATCTGCCGAAGACCAGATCCTGTGAACAAGATCGGGCTCCATCTTCAGGAACTCAGGGTCAAGTACCTCGAATTCCACGTGAGTGGCATTGTGCCGGAACGCGTGGGCTCTCAAGCGCTTGAAGCCTGGGACCTCAGCCGGGATGCTCTGGGCTGACAGGAACAGGAAGTCACAGTCACTGGTCATGCGAGCACGGCCGTGGAATGCGAGGGCCAAACCTCCAATCAGCACGCAATCAGCAACATGGGCCCTGCTCCAGTCACGGATTGCGGTCGCAAGCTCGGGAACCATCGCGGACTCAATGAGCGACCGAGTCCCGTCGTTGGGTTTGGCCCACGACTCAATGATCGCATGAGAGCGCAGCCTGGATCTTGCGTTGATATGGGTCATGATCAGGTCACCTTCATCTTGCGCTTCTTCTCGGCTTCGAATTTCAGGTCAGCCTGGATGGCGACGAGAGCATTCTGCAGATCGGATGCGACCTTCGGCTTCGGCTTGGCGAGCCATGCCTGGAGCTGCGCCAAGAACTTGATCTGTTGCTCCAGCGTCTCCTTGACCTTCCCCTGATCGATCCGGCTGATCCGGCCGAGTTGGAGCTCCCAGATCTGCTGGACCTGCAAGTCGCTGAGCTTGAATTGCTGCTTCAGTGCAGCCTTCGGCTCTTTGTGCGTCTTGATGATCTTGACGATGGCCTCGCTGTTGCCATGGACCCAGATCATCAGTTTCGAATAGGCGATCGCCTCATTCTGTTTCACGATCCGATGCTCGAGGCTGCGCTTCTCCAGATGGAGGCGCTCCTTGAGCCAGGTCACGATCAATTCCGGGATGGACAGGGACAGGAACTCGGTGTCGAACCGCACGGTCCCCGCCTCGACACGCGAAGTGCGATGCGTTGCATTGACCTTGAAGCTGATGCTCTTCGTGCAGATCTTCTGGACCTTGCCGACGAGGGTATCAAATTGTGCGTAGTTGTAGCCACGCCCCATCTCGATCCGGATTCGGGTCGCGCCCTTGCCGCCAGCCGCGTGCTCCACTTCGGGCAGTTCCCGGATCTTCAGCAGGATCTTCTTCGGATCCATGTCCTGGGGCCAGTCATCGATCTCGATGATCTTGGCGTCGCGGTCGATCTCGAGACGGCACTGGAACTGAACCTTCGCCTGGCTGGTCTTGAACATCTGGAACCAGGCCACGGCGTTGGCCTTGGTCTTGACCACCTGACCGCCATTCCGGTTGAAGTACTTGAGGCGCCGAGCGAAGTCCGCAGCTTGGAGCCGTTCGCCCTTGAGCAGCGCCGTGCAGACATCAATGACCGACTCTGGCGAGAA
>Ga0302202_10000925_pt1 | contig 37335 bp, 36 predicted proteins | sample II_Bog_N3_3_FD_194579 | JGI IMG/M metagenome (GOLD analysis project Ga0302202, IMG submission 194579) | Peat permafrost microbial communities from Stordalen Mire near Abisko, Sweden - II_Bog_N3_3 | ecosystem: Environmental > Terrestrial > Soil > Wetlands > Peat | place: Sweden: Abisko...
ACGCCGCCTTCCGCTCGGTCGTCAGCACCGCCAAAGCCAACAAACGCGCCGTCCTCGACGACCTACGCCGTGCGCTGGCAACACCCACCGAAACCAACACCCTCGCCCAACCGGGGTGAGAAATTACCGACGAATGGAATATATCCCGCGCGATTATCTGGGTCGTTGCCATCTGCTTTTACTTGGATACGGTATGGCGAGTTTGGAGCGTACAAGATCTAAAGCACGATGTCGTCCCAGATAAGAAAGATACGAAAGATTATCTTGACTATTGTAACAAATAAATTCAATCGTGTAAAAGTGGTTAGTGCTGTCCTGAATTTGGCGACGGTTTCCGGCCCCAGATGGCCCTGGATGTTCGGTCCATGCCGATTTCGAATCCGAACCGGGCCACCATCAGGTGGCCTGACCGACCGCCTCCAAGATCAAACTGGCGATCTCGCGCGGAAGCGAGGCAATGCCAAGATGGCCCGCTTCAAGCTTGATAGTAGTAGGGGCCCGCAGTCTCGCCCCCTGACGAGTCGCCGGCAATGGAGACGTGGCGCATGTTCGGACTGTCTGGTTTGACGACTGTCACCTTGCGCTGCGGATCATCTGCAGGAATGGCCACTTCCCAGCTTCTCACCTCGCGCGGGGAAAGTTGATCACCGCGCAGCATCCGCGCGCGCCGGGGCAATGCACGATTCTTGATTTGCGCACCAAGCGCATGCCCGAGGCGCCTCGGGTCACCCAAGAGTCCAGCCACGTACGATAACAGCCTAACGCCGACGATCCCCCTCGCCCCAGATCGTCTTCCGGTCCATCAGCCAATAGACGATCCCCAGCGCCAAGACGACAGCCGCCGTGGCCAGGACGTACATCGGTTCGATCTTGGCAAAATCGAACACGATGACCTTCCGGGCGATCGCCATCAGCCCCGTGGCGACCACCAGTTTGACATGCACCACATCGTCCCGAAGGTACAGGGTGATGTTCATGAAGATCTCGATGGCGATCAGCACCGCCAGGAACGCCCCGAACGTGACGATGATGTCATGGACGCGGAGTTCGTCGAATGAAGGCCGAAAGACCTGGCTATACAGAACCATCGCCACGTCGATGACGCCCCAGGCGATGGTCACGACCATCAGCACCGCCAGCACCCGGACGGCGCCACGAATGATCCGGTGCAGCACATTGATCATCGGATCTTCTTCGTCGAGGCCCAGTTCGCTCTGGCCAAGCGCCTTGAACCGCTCCTTGCGGAAGTGATTCATCAGACTTTGGACGACGGCGCTATGCTGCCCCAGGTATTCGGGATTGAAATCGCGCTCGCCGAAATCCCTCAATCCCTCGACGTGCTGCAGTTCCTTGTCGGAGACCCGCTTGAAGCCCATGCTCCAGTCGGAGTATTGACGACGCTGGATCGGCCGGCGGTGCAGGATTTGAAGGTTGGTATGGCGCTCGTCCTTGCGGATTTTTTCGACGAGGTCGTCGATGACCTTGTCCTCACCCTCCAGCACCTGCAAGAACGTTGCGTTACCATAAAGCAGCATCCCGGTCACACCGTTCCCGGCATTGTTCTCCCGGCATTCCTGCAAGAGCTTCAGCAGGTCTTGCGTCGACATGGGCTCCGTCACAGAACTGATATATGAGATCTGGATCATGGCCTCTCCTGTGGAATAGTTCGGAACCCGGCACGGATTGCCGCATCAGGCCAGCGAATCGATGGCGTCACTGCACGGATTTAGAATTCGGGCGCTGTGTCAGAGGTGCTGAGGGAAGTCCATGCGCTCATGGAGAATACGGACGATGTCAATTCCGCCGTCTATCGGGCGGTAGAACAGATAATGGGAGGCGGACCGGTATTTATAATAGCCTGCCCGCACTTCAGGGCACGCCCGCCCGTTCGTCGGCTTGCGCGCGACCGCCTCGATATTCTGCCAAAGCTGACCGATATAAAGCTCCGCCTGGTCGATTCCCCATCGCGTCACCGTGTGTTCCCATATATCGTCAACATCATCCTGCGCACGCGGCGAAAGGGCATAGCGCCCGGTCATTCGGGGGGCGATTGGGCGGCGCGCTTGCGAGCCAGGAACGCCTCAAAATCGAATGAGGTCGATGGACCGCTCTGCTCGCCCTCGATAAGCGCGGCCCGCAACGCCGCCAGCCTCGTTTCCCGCTCTTCAAGCAGGCGCAGCCCGGCGCGAATAACGTCGCTGGCGCTGCTGTAGCGGCCTTGGCAAACCTGCGACTCAACGAAGCTGCCGAAATGCGCGCCAAGCGCGAATGACGTGTTCTTGCTCATCATGCGAACTCCACGCCGTCTGATACCAAGGTTTGGTACTGCCGACAACCACTCAAAGAGACGAAACATGTCGGTAACCCGCCGGCCTCACGAAACCGAAGCGCGCCCGCCACCGTCCGCCAGCAGCTCCAAAACCGCCTCCGCCGCCTCGTCCGACGGAAGCAGCCCGTCCTCCGGGCGCAGCGACGCCAGCACCTCGCGGCACGCCGCGCGTTGCGCCGCTGCCCGGGCCGGATCGGTCAGCAGGGAAACCATCACCTCGGCGAGCCTCCCCGGCGTGCAGGATTCCTGCAGCAGTTCGGGCACAACCTCCCGCTCCGCCAGCAGGTTCAGGATCGAGGCATAGCGTATCTTCACCAACCGCCGCGCGATCTCGGCGCTCAACGGGTTGACGCGATAGGCGACCACCATCGGCACGCCCGCCAGCGCCAGCTCCAGCGTGGAAGTCCCGGACTTGGTCAGCGCCGCCGCCGAGGCGGCGAACGCGTCGTATTTTTCCTCCGTCGCGTCGACCAGGATCGGCCGCACCGGCCAGGCGGCAACCCCCTGCCGCACCGCGTCGGCAACCGGCCCGGCCACCGGCACCACCGGCGCCAGCCCTGGCACCTGCGCCGCCACCTGTTGCAGCGCCGCGCCCAGCACGGGCAGCAGCCGCCCCACCTCCGTGCGCCGGCTGCCCGGCATCAGCGTGATAACCGGGACGCCGGCCGGGATCAGATGGCGGGCGCGAAACCGCCCCCCGTCGCCGCGATCGGCGCCGCTTTCCAACACCGGATGGCCGACGAAGCGCGCCGGCAGGCCGTAGCGGGCGAAGAACGCCGGCTCGAACGGCAGCAGGCACAGCAGCCGGTCCCACAGCCCGGGATAGTGCTTCGCGCGTCCCGGCCGCCACGCCCAGATCTGCGGCGCGACATAGTGCACGCGGGGAATGCCGAGCGGCGCCACCGCCTTCAGGACGCGCAGCGTGAAGCCGGGACTGTCGATCGTCACCACCACTGCGGGGCGCCTGGCGGCGATGTCGGCCACCGTCTCGCCAATCCGCGCGCGCAACTGCCACAGGCGCGGCAGCACTTCCAGCAGGCCCATCAGCGCCAGCTCGCGCATCGGGAACAGGCTGTGCAGGCCTTGCGCCGCCATCGCCTCGCCGCCCACGCCGGCGAAGGACATGTCAGTGCGCCGCACGCGCAGCGCCGCCATCAGCCGCGCGCCCAGGGCGTCGCCGCTCTGCTCGCCGGCAACCAGATAGATCAGGGTCACGCGACGGCCGGCTCAGTCATGCGCGTGGCCTCGGCCATACAGTGCCTCGGGCGAGACCAGCGGCGCCGCGATCTCCACCAGCGCGCCGTCGCGGGCCGCGCGATAGAAGCAGGACCGGCGCCCGGTGTGGCAGGCGACGCCATCCTGATCGACCAGCAGCAGCAGCGTGTCGCCGTCGCAATCAATGCGCAGCTCCTTCAGGTGCTGCGTCTGGCCCGAACTCTCGCCCTTGCGCCACAGCCCGCCGCGGCTGCGGCTGAAATAGCAGACCCTGCCGGTCGCGAGGGTTTCCGCCACGGATTCGCGGTTCATCCAGGCCATCATCAGGACCTCTCCGGTATCGTGCTGCTGCGCGATAGCGGGGACGAGGCCGTTGGCGTCGAAGCGAATGGCCGCGAGCGCGGGGCCAGGCGGGTTGGGAGCGTTCATGGCGCTATCTTGGACCGTGACGGGCACGGTGCAAACCAGGTGCGGTCAGGACAATCGCCCGTGAAGCCGCTTGACATTCCCGCACCGTCTTTCTTTGCTTAATGCTGATGTCATAACGACAAAGTAATCACGGGGGAGAGACCGGGTGGCGACGCCAACAAAAATCATGGTGATAAGGCACGGCGAGAAACCGACGGTCAAGCATATGCCGCCGTTCGGCGTTGACAGCGATGGGAACCAGGACTGGCACTCGCTCATCGTCGCCGGCTGGCAGCGTGCCGGCGCGCTGATGAAGCTGTTCGATCCGAACGGCGAATGCCTGCCCAAACTGGCAGTTCCCGGGCTGATCTACGCGTCCGGGTTCAGGAACAGCGGCACCAACGGTGAGACCGCAGACAGCAGCGACAGCAGGCGTCCAGTGGAGACCATCACCCCGCTGGCGGCGCGCCTGGGCATCACCCCGAACCAGGACTTCAGCAAAGGCGACGAGAAGGACCTGACCCGCAGCGTGATGCAGCAAAGCGGGATCGTGCTGATCTGCTGGCAGCATGAGGCAATCAACGACATCGCCAACAATCTGGTCGAAGGCGCCAAGACCACATCGCCGATCCCACCGCCTCCCTGGCCCGGCGATCGGTTCGACGTCATTTGGGTGTTCACGCCACCGGCTTCGTTATCCGACCCCTGGGGGTTTGATCAGGTGCCGCAGTGCCTGCTGGCCGGTGATGCCAACACGGTGATTGGTTGATCAGTGGTGCCGGCGCCACAGGAACAGCAGAACCGCCGCTATCACGATGATCACAAGAACGGCATTGTCGCGCAGCCAACTGCCGCCGCCTGATCGCGACGGAGTCGAAGGCGAGACCGCCGCGTAGGCGGCCTGGTTTTCCCTCTTGTCGCGAATGACCGCGGATTGAAGAACTTTATCCCAGCCGGAGCCTTTGTGCTCGCTCATGACTGAACCTGCTGTTGCTGTTTCTACGCTGGCAGGAGCCAATTACAGTTGGTATCGGATTGCTGTTCGCGCCGCGCAACCGACGGGTGATGCATAACCAGCACAGGCCTGTCGCAGCAAGCCCTCGGTCCATCACCGTCACGAGACGGCCGAACAAACCTGGATGCCAGACGCACTTTGGTGTCCCCCTGGTGCCCCCCTTGGTCCCGATGCGGCCAGCGAGCGGCCGCGTCGATTAGCTCGCAGCCATGGCGCGGACAAACAGCGGCACGTTGTGCTGGAACATCGCGAGATAGGTCGCCGCCGGACCGTCCGGCGGCGACAACGCATCCGAATAGACCGTGCCACCAAGCACCGCGCCGGTCTCGCGTGACAGCATGCGGGCCATGCGCGGATCGGTCATATTTTCGATGAACACCGCCCGCACGTTCTCGCGCCGGATTTGCCGCACCAGCGCGGCGATGGCTGCGGCCGAGGGCTCGGAGTCGGTGCTGATCCCCTCGGGTGCAAGGAACGTGATGCCGTAGCGTGCACCGAAATAGCCGAACGCGTCATGCGTGGTGATGATCTTTCGCTTCGCCACGGGGACAGGTGCGAGTTCACGCTCGATCCAGGCGTCGGTCTGGAGGATCTGCGCGGCGTAGCGCTCGCCCGCCTCGCGGTATTGGCCGGCGTTCGACGGGTCGGCCCGGACCAGACCTTCGACGATCGCACGCAGATACAGCACGCCGTTGCGCGGGTCCTGCCAGGCATGCGGATCGATGGTTGCCGCGCCGCCCCCCTCCTGCATCGTGCGCGGCACCACGCCGGCGGAGGCGGTGACGGTTATCCCGCGGTACTGGACCGCGCCGGCCAGCCGGTCGATCCAGCCCTCGAACCCAAGCCCATTCACCACCAGCATGCGCGCGGCTGAAAGGGTTCCGAGATCGCCAGGCCGGGGTTCGTAGGTGTGGACGTCGCCATCGGGGGGGACCAGCGACGTCACGGCCGTCAGGGGGCCGGCCACCTGCCGCACCAGGTCGGCCAGAATGGAAAAGCTCGCCACCACCGGCACGGCTTCCGCCGTCCATGCTTGCGCGGGAGCCAGCGCGAGGCCGATGAGCAGGCTGCGTCGCCGCAAGCGCGACCCGATAGGACGAGAGCCCAACGCAGGGTCCTTTCCGGTTTCCACGCCGTTATGGCCTCGGATGCCGTGACGCACCACTCTGGCATGACCCCCGGTGGGCGAACCTGGAGCAACCCGGGAGTCCGCTTACGCGCCGTATGCGTCCCCGGCTGGCCACGTCGGTTCCCAGGGTCGGCGGGGCGGCTCCAGGATTATGCTGCACTGCAACATTTTGTCCTTGATCTCTCGCAAGCCTCTGCCTATGTTCATATTGCTGCAATGCAGCATAGCATGTTTGGCCCGGGCAGCGGGCCATCGCTCACGGATCGACGCACCCGCCGGGAGGCTGCCGCCGGCAACAGACCAGGAGTCTGACATGGCAGAGAAACCCGCGAAGACCCTCCCGCTGCTGACCAACAGCGTTGCCGGCACGATGACGGCTCTTGAGGACACCCAGACACAGGTGAAGGCGAACATGGATAAGACGATGCAGACCGCGCAGGAGATCGCAGCATTCGGCCAGGGCACGCTCGAAGCGTTCGTTGCGTCTGGCCAGATTTGGACTGTCGGCGTTCAGGACCTGAACCAGAGCCTCGTTGCGTCGGCTCAGGCCCAGATCACCCAGGCTGTCGAAGCCGTGAAGGGATTTGCTGCCGCGAAGTCCGTCAACGAGCTGTTGACCTTGCAGGCAGCGTTTGCCCGCTTCTCGCTCGACAAGGCGGTTGCCGAAACGACCAAATTGACCGACGCTTCAGCCAGGCTTGCCACGGAGGTGCTGTCCCCGCTCAGTGCTCGCGTCACGCTCGCCGTTGATAAGTTCGGTCGCGCTGCCTGACCCCACTGCGCTCGCCCGCAAAACTGGACAGGTCGCTAAGCCGGAGCCTCGCACCTTGAACGGCCGGTAGGTCGGGGCGGGGATATCGCGAATGTCCGCAAGAGGCCCAGGGCCGACTTTAAGACTGAGGGTAGCGCTCGCAGCGGTTCGAGAGGAAGGCACGGTTGCCGAACTCTCGCGCCGCCATGGGGTGCATGTCAGCCAGATCCACGTGCGGAAGAAGACGCTGCTCGACAGAGTTGCCCCGCCGTCCACGCGGGCGAAGGCGGGCGAGCTGCCGGCACCGGGTCGGACGAGGCATAGTCTGGCCGAACTGATTACCACGAAAAGAACGGACAGGCGGGCGGGTTTTTTTTGCGAACGGTCTGGTCCGAGAATCAGAGCGTCCCCGCTCATCGACGGCCTGCCTCGGGAGCGGTGCTGCGACGAGAGGGCCGCGTTGAACCGGAAGCGCGTTTCGCGCCTGATGCGGCTGGCCGGGATCAAGGCGCATGGCACGGCACAGTGGCTCAATAGGCAAGTAATCACCATAACGTTGACATTAGTAAATGTTATGGTTATAACCTGCGCGTGTGTTGCTTCCTCCGCCGTGACATCCCTCGACGCCGAAGGCATCACCCATCAAGGCAAGCTTGGCGGTCAAGGTCGCCAAATTACGGGCGAGCCCAACGAAGACCGTAAGCTGTCGTGCGCATCTGAAGGAGGTCGCCCCCTTCCGTAACAGGTAACGGGAGTTAAAAAAGTGACTAACAGCTCCGGCGAGCAGCCCTCTGAAAACCAGATATCAATATCAATGCTGACCAAGGTTCTAAAGGAGTATCATCAGCGTCCCTGGTTTCATTTCCGAGACACGGCAGTCGACGACATGACGGCGTTGGCGCCGGCAGCGGAGCGGACACCCGCGTCCATCACCAGCACCGTCGCCCCCACAACCACAATCAGATGGGACTTCACTTGGTACGACGGCCGGGACAGGTATACAGCCGATCTGAAACTGGTCGGAGTAGCGGGCCCCGGCCAACAATACGGCCTGACCGGCGTCTCCGGCACGTTTGCCGGGATAACGGTCACGGGGCTCAGCCGCTATGACAACGCTGACAACGTCTTTTACCGACGCTCGCCAACACGGTCTGATCCCAACCCGCCCGACTCTCACGCCGACGCTTGGGGCATATCTTTCAACTTCGAGTACGGCGAGGTGGCGCACATTCGCGGCGAATGGATCAGCAATGTTTTCGGCGGCACCACATCGTACGACTGGCTGACCTCCTCTGCCACGGTGGGAGCCGAGCTGAGGACCAGCAGCATCAAGCTTGGATCTATCTGACCTTCTCAGCCGCGGCGGAGGCCACCTCCAGATGCTGCATTCGGACGCGCACGATATGCCAGCGAGCCAGACGCTTCAGAAGGCCGCGGCGTACGGGGTCAGATGACCCCGCACGCCACCATCCCGCAAGCTCCGCTTATGGCCTATTGCTTCGCGGGCTGCTCCACATTGGCCGTGGCGCCCGAATTCGGCCCAGGACTTGTGTTGATGCCCAGGTGATGCTCGGCGCTTGCCACCGTGCCCGAAACGTCGACCGGGCCGGGTGGCCGGCGGATTCCCCACCAACCGACGACAGCAACCGCAACAAGCAGCCCCAGAAACCATGTAGGAAGCCTCGGGGAAACAGTCTTGATGTTTTCGTCATTGGACGCCATGCGAATACTCCTGGTCCGGATTTGAGCAGAGCCTTGCAAACTCCGCCCGCTCTGGCGGGTTTCACTTGCCGCCATCACGCCCCCGTGTTCGTTTGTCCGTTTTGGCGTCCCATGGGGTGGCCGGCAGAAACTGGAAGATGCCATTTTTTCCCCGTCTCGTGACCTTGCGTTGTCTTGCTTTCGCCGTCTCGTCATTGAGCATGCCGGATAGCGCCTGAACCGCCGCCTCCCGCAGCGCGGTCGCGCGCTACGGGTGGCTCCTCCCCGCGCCCGTCCGGTTGGCGCAAGGGTCCGCGGCACCGGTCCACCTGCCCGCGAAGGAAACTGGTTGGCACGGCATTCAAAGCGATGTTCTATCCGCGCCGTGCAACCGAGTCATAACGGAGGCCCCTCATGCAGCCGCGTTCCGCTCTGATCGTCGGGGCCGGGAGTGGCCTATCCGCCGCCTTGGCGCGGCTGTTCGCCAGGCAGGGTCTGCAGGTCGCACTGGCGGCGCGCAGCCCGGACAAGCTCGCCAGGCTGGCCGGCGAGACCGCCGCCGTGACCTTCGCCGTCGAGGTCGCCGAGCCAGAGGAGGTCGGCGGGTTGTTCGACGCGGTGATCGCGACCATGGGCGTGCCCGATGTGGTTGTCTTCAATGCAAGTTCGCGGGTTCAGGGACCGATCACCGGCCTCGACCCGATCCAGGTCGCGAACGCCCTGGATGTCGGGGCGTATGGCGGGTTCCTGGTGGGCCAGCAGGCGGCCCGTCACCTGCTGGCGCGCGACGAGACGGACGGGCCGCGCGGCACCATCCTGTTCACCGGTGCCTCGGCCAGCCTGAAGGGCTATCCCGGGTCCGCCCCCTTCGCGATGGCGAAATTCGCACTGCGCGGTCTGGCGCAGAGCATGGCGCGCGAGCTGGCCCCGCAGGGCATCCATGTCGCGCATGTCGTCATAGACGGAGCGATCCGCCCGCCGGGTGCCGCCCAGCCGTCCGATGCGCCCGGCTCCCTGCTGGACCCGGACGCGATCGCCGCGACCTATTGGCACCTGATCACCCAGGATCGCAGCGCCTGGAGCTGGGAGGTCGAGGTACGCCCCTGGACCGAGCGGTTCTGAAACCGTCCGCGGCAAAACCGATGATGACCGGTGCGTCGGCGACCGGTTTCTCACGGCATGTGCATGTCGTAGGCGCCGGACTTGCGGGGCTCTCCGCCGCGGTCGCGCTGACCGAGGCCGGCTGCAAGGTGACGCTGCACGAGTCAGGACCTGTCGCCGGCGGCCGCTGCCGGTCCTACTTCGACCGCGACCTGGGCATCCGCGTGGACAACGGCAACCACCTGTTGCTCTCGGGCAATCGCGCCGCCTTCGCGTATATCGACACGATCGGCGCCCGTGACACGCTGACCAGCCCCGCCGGACCGCTGTTCCCGTTCATCGACCTGAAGACGGGCGCCCGGTGGACGCTCCGCCCGAGCCGCGGCCGCATTCCCTGGTGGCTGTTGCGCCGCTCGCGCCGCGTCCCGGGCACGCGCATCACCGACTACCTGGCGCTCCGCCGCATCGCCCGCATGACCGGCGACGCGACCGTCGCGCGCTCCTTGCGGAAGGACGCACTTTACAGCCATCTGGCGGTGCCGCTTGCCATCGCCGCGCTCAACACGCAGCCCGAGGAGGCGCTGGCACGCCATTTCGGCACGGTCCTGCGGGAGACGATTCTTGCCGGCGGCAAAGCCTGCATTCCTGCGTTCCCCCGCGAAGGCCTGTCCGAGAGCCTGATCGATCCGGCGGTCGCCTGGCTCAGCCATCGGGGTGCGACGCTCAAGCTATCCTCCCGGGTTACCGCGCTAACGATCGCCGGCGATCGGGTGACAGCCCTGCAAACTGCGGAAGGTCCCGTGCCGGTCGATTCGGTCGTGCTCGCCGTGCCGCCCTGGGTCGCGACGTCTCTGGTACCCGGCCTGAGCGCGCCGACGGCCTTCGAGGCCATTGTCAACGTACACTTCGCTGTGACGGCGGAACCCGGCCCGGCCGGTTTCATTGGCCTGATCGGCGGCACGGCGGAGTGGGTTTTCGTCAAGCGGGATCACGTCTCGGTCACCATCAGCGCCGCCAACCGGCTGGTCGATCTGCCCGCTGAAGAACTCGCCGCCCGCGTCTGGCCGGACGTCCAGGCTGCGCTCGACCTGACCTGGCCGATTGCGTCGACGGGTGTCGTATCCGTGGGGGCCACTCCATCTCGGGCGACTCCCCCCGGGGGGGAGTCCGCCCCCGCATCCCTCGCGACGCTGGAGACTTCCCCCCGTTCCTCGGACGAATCCTCGCCGATGCCGCCCTGGCGCGTGGTCAAGGAAAAGCGCGCCACGTTCGCCGCCACCGCGGAGCAGGAGAGGCTTCGCCCCGGGCCGCTGGTCGGGTTCGCGAACCTGGCGGTCGCCGGCGACTGGACCGCTACCGGCTTGCCCGGCACGATCGAAGGTGCCATCAGGTCCGGCCGCCGCGCGGCCGAGGCGATCCTCGCCGCCTGAGTCGACCGACGGACCACGATGGACACTGAAACGCTGCCCGACGCCCTGCCGGACGAAACCCTGCTCGACTCGATCACCCGCGCCAGCGATGCGCTCGCCCATCGCCAGCGCCCGGACGGGCATTGGGTGTTCGAGCTGGAAGCCGATGCCACCATTCCGGCCGAGTACGTGCTGCTGGAGCATTTCCTCGACCGGATCGACGACGACGTCGAAACCAAAATTGGCGTCTATCTTCGCACCGTCCAGGGCGCGCATGGCGGCTGGCCGCTGTTCCATGGCGGGGCGTTCGACCTGTCGTGCAGCGTCAAGGCGTATTTCGCGCTGAAGGCGATCGGCGATTCGCCGGACGCGCCGCATATGCGCCGGGCGCGGGATGCGATCCTCGCCGCTGGCGGCGCGGAGCGGTGCAATGTCTTCACCCGCGCGCAGCTTGCGCTGTTCGGCCAGGTACCCTGGCGCGCCGTGCCGGTGATGCCGATCGAGATCATGCACCTGCCGCTGTGGTTTCCGTTCCACCTGAGCAAAATATCGTATTGGTCGCGCACGGTAACCGTACCGCTGCTGGTGCTGATGGGGCTGCGCCCGCGCGCCCGCAATCCGCGCAATGTTGATGTTCAGGAGCTGTTCCGCACCCCGCCCGACCAGGTGCGCGACTGGATCCGCGGACCCTACCGGTCGTATTGGGGGCGCTTCTTTCGCGGCGTTGATGGCACGCTGCGGGCGCTGCAGCCGCTGCTCCCCCGGCGCAGCCACGAAGCCGCGGCCCGCAAGGCGGTGGCCTTCGTCACCGAGCGGCTGAACGGCGACGACGGGCTGGGCGGCATCTATCCGGCGATGGCGAACACGGTGATGATGTTCGACACGCTCGGCTATCCGCCGGACCACCCGGACGCCGTGATCGCCTGGAAGGCCGTCCGCAAGCTGCTGGTCGTGGATGACACCTGCGCGTACTGCCAGCCCTGCCTGTCGCCGGTCTGGGACACGGCGCTTGCCGGCCATGCGATGGCGGAGGCGGGCGTGGCGACGGACGCTGCCTGCGACTGGCTGCGCGACCGTCAGATCCTGGACGTGGCCGGCGACTGGTCGGTGCGCCGTCTCGGCCTGCGGCCTGGCGGCTGGGCGTTCCAATACGAAAACCCGCACTACCCCGACGTGGACGACACGGCCGTGGTTGGCATGCTGCTGCACCGCAATGACGAAGCCGCCTATGCCGAGGCGATCGCACGCGCGCGCGAATGGATCGTCGGGATGCAGTCGAACGGACGCGGCGCCTTCGATGGCGGCTGGGGCGCGTTCGAGCCGGAAAACACCCATCTCCACCTGAACCACATCCCGTTTGCCGACCACGGTGCGCTGCTCGACCCGCCGACCGCCGACGTCACCGCCCGCTGCGTCTCTTTCCTGGCACAGGCCGGCATGCCGTCGGACGATCCGGTGATGGCCCGCGCGATCGCCTTCCTGCGCCGTGAGCAGGAGCCGGACGGAAGCTGGTTCGGCCGCTGGGGCACCAATTACATCTACGGGACATGGTCGGTGCTGTGCGCGTTCAACGCCGCCGGCATCTTGCCGGATGACCCGTCGGTGCGCCGCGCGGTCTCCTGGCTGGTATCGGTCCAGCGGGAGGACGGCGGCTGGGGCGAGGACGAGGCGACCTACGCAGACGCCCCAGCCGGGCGCTACACCGAAAGCACGCCGAGCCAGACCGCCTGGGCCTTGCTCGGCCTGATGGCCGCCGGGGAAGCAGACCACGAGTCCGTGGCGCGCGGCATCGCGTACCTTACGGCGACCCAGCGCGAGGACGGCGAGTGGACCGAACGGCCTTACACGGCGGTCGGCTTCCCGCGCGTGTTCTACCTCCGCTACCACGGCTACCGGCTGTATTTCCCGCTGCTCGCGCTTGCGCGCTACCGCACCCTGCGGCGGCGTAATGCGCGGCGGGTCATGCACGGCTTCTGATGGTCAGTCCGGATTGCCATCGGCCCTGTCCGCGGACCGCTTCGGGGACGCAACCGACGTCCCCGGCCGCCCACCATCGCGCTGCCAGGAGCGGCCGGGGTAGGGTGGACAAGCGCAGCGCCGGCCACCGATCTTCGCCGTTCCCCGTCACGTGGCCAGAACGCGTGACTCAAGCCGTTGATCACGCTGATCGGATTGGGTGGACCGTAACGGCGAACCAACCGGCGAGCGGCGGCACAGGTGGCGGATGGCGCCCCGCTTATCCGCCCTACCCAGCTACATGACGCAGCCGCCGGCATCGGGCATTGGCGTCGTGGTGGGGCTGGCCGCCGAGGCGCGGCTTGCCCGGCCACTCGGCCTGAGCGTTGCGATTGGCGGGGGTACAGATGCGGGAGCGGAGGCAGCCGCGGCCCGGCTTATCCGCGGTGGCGCCACCGGCCTGATCAGTTTCGGCCTGGCCGGCGGCCTTGACCCGGCGCTTCGCCCGGGCGCGATCGTTGTCCCGCGTGCGATCATCACGGACGGACGCACGATCGCGACCGACCTCGCGCTCTCGGCCGCGCTCGGCGGCCCGACGCCGCACATGGTCCTGGGCGCCGATACGATCGCCGCCGACGCCGAGACCAAACGCCGGCTGCGTGCCGAAACCGGCGCCGAGGCGATCGACCTGGAGTCCGGCGCGGTCGCCCGTATGGCGGACGCACACGGCCTGCCCTGTGCCGCAATCCGCGTCGTCTGCGATCCGGCCGAGCGCACGCTGCCGCCGGCCGCGCTGGCCGCGTTGAACGCGAGTGGCGCGATCGGACTCGGCCGGGTGCTCGCATCCGTCGCGGCGCGGCCGGCCCAGCTTCCGGCGCTACTGGCGCTCGCCGCCGATGCCGCTCGTGCCCGCCGCGCGCTTGCGGCCTACGTTACCACGCGCAAGTTCGCGCGCGGCTTGATCGCCAGCCGCTGATAGAGCGAAAGATAGTCCTCCGCCATGCGCCGTGAGCTGAACCGGCGCTCGAAACACTGGCGGATCGCCGTGCGCGACAGCGACGCAAGCCGCGGTACCGCCGCAACGGCCTCTGCCTCGTCTTCGACGACGAAGCCGGTCAGCCCATGGTCGATCACTTCAGGCACCGAGCCCCGGTTGAACGCGATCACCGGCGTGCCGCAGGCCATTGCCTCGATCATCACCAGGCCGAACGGCTCCGGCCATTGGATCGGCAACAACAGCCCGAGCGCATTGCTCAGGAAGTCCGGCTTCTGCGCCTCGTTGATCTCACCCAGCATCTCGATGTGCTGCCCATCGATCATCGGCGCGATCACCGAGTGGTAGTAGTCCTGGTCGACGCGGTCCACCTTGGCGGCGATCTTCAGCGGAATCCCGGTTTCCTGCGCGATGCGGATCGCGCGGTCCGGCCCCTTCTCGGGGCAGATGCGGCCCAGGAATGCCAGGTAGCGCGGCTCGGCCGGGCGCGGCACGAGCAGGTCGAGCGGCAGCCCATGATGCACCGTCTTGATGAAATTCGCTTGCAGCGGCCTGCGCTGTGAATCCGAGATCGACACGACCGGTGCGTCGCGAAACATATCGAAGACCGGTTGCAGCTCTGGCAGGTCGAGCCGGCCATGCACCGTGGTCAGGAACGGCGTGCGCTGACGGCTGAACAGCGAAAACGGCCAGTAGTCGATGTGGAAGTGCAGCACGTCGAACTCATCGGCCTGGCGGTACACGGTCTCCAGCAGCAGCATGAGCGGTGCGGTGAAGTCGCGCAGCGTCGGATCGAAGCGCAGGGCCACCGGCCAGATCGCCTCCAGAGTGGCGCTGGTTTGTGAATCGCCGCTCGCAAACAGCGTCACGTCGTGCCCCATCCGCACGAGCTCCTCGGTCAGGTAAGAGACCACCCGTTCGGTGCCGCCATAAAGCCGCGGCGGTACGGACTCTGTCAGCGGCGCGATTTGCGCGATGCGCATGGCGTAATCCTCCATTTTGACTGTCAGGACATATCAAGCCGCTGGCTTCAGGTTTTTTTGCGGCAGCAATTGCCCCGAATTCGGCGGAATCGAATCCTCTCCTATTTGTGGCCGCATTGGCGGAACGACCGGGCAGGACGCGATAACGTGCAGGCTCGTTCCGCTTGCAACCAATGATTCCAGCAGCTTGCGACTTGCCATCACAGGTTTGTTATGTTGCGCCGCGACTTCCGCCTGTATTCTCGTGAGGAAATGGCGCAGAGCGCATGCGCAAATAGAGGCGTCAATCGCCATATATCCGCGTGAAAGAACGCAGTCGCGGAGCGGGAGAACGCATCCATGCCACGTCTGGTCGTCGTCTCCAATCGCGTGCCCCTGCCCTCCGAACGCGGTCCGCGTGCCGGCGGGCTCGCTGTCGCAATGGCGGAGGCGCTACAGCCGGGCTCGCTCTGGTTCGGCTGGAGCGGCAAACACTCCCATGCAAGCGGTCCGCCCTGCATCCAGCATGCTTCGGGCATCACCTATGCCACGATCGATCTCACCGACGCCGAGTACCGTGCGTTTTACGTCCACTTTTCCAACAATGCGCTATGGCCGCTGCTGCACTTGCGGCTCGGGCTGATCACGTTCCGCCGTGAAGACTACGAAGGCTATCGCGAGGTCAACAAGCGGTTCGCCGACAGTCTTCGGCCGATGCTGCGTGCGGACGACCTTGTCTGGGTACACGACTACCACCTGATTCCGTTGGGCGAAGAGCTGCGTGGCATCGGTGTGCGCAACCGCGTCGGCTTCTTTCTGCACACCCCGTTCGTACCGCCGGCAATCCTGATCGCTTTGCCGCGCGCCGTGAACCTGCTGCGGGCACTGTGCGCTTACGACGTCATCGGCTTCCACACCCGCAAAGACCGCTATGAATTCGTGGAGTGCGTGCGCGAGATTCTTGGCATCCTGCCGCAGACGGACGACGGCTTCGATTACCAGGGCCGAACCGTGCGACTGGTCGTCGATCCGATCGGGATCGACGCCGCCGGTTTCGCGCGCACCGCGGAGCACGCCGCCGCCGGCGCCGATGCAAAGCGGCTGCGCGCCAGCCTGGGCGGCCGGGCGCTCGCGATCGGCGTGGACCGGCTCGACTATTCCAAGGGGCTCTCGCACCGGTTCGAAGCCTTCGCCGCCCTGCTGGAGCAGCACCCCGAACACCGGCGCGAGGTCAACTTCCTGCAGGTAGCAGCACGTTCGCGCGAGGACAGCCAGGACTACCAGCGGCTGCGCCGCGAACTGGACCGGATAGTGGGCGACATCAACGGCCGGTTCTCGGAGTTCGACTGGGCGCCGATCCGCTACATGACGCGCGCGGTACGGCGGCAGACCCTGGCGGGATTCATGCGCATGTCGCGGCTTGCGGTGGTCACGCCGCTGCGCGACGGCATGAACCTGGTGGCGAAGGAGTTCATCGCCGCGCAGGACCCCGCCGATCCAGGCGTTCTGATCCTGTCGCGCTTTGCCGGCGCTGCCGAAGATCTGAATGAAGCGCTTATCGTCAATCCATTGGACGCGGACGAAATCGCCGAGGCCATGCATCTTGGTCTGACCATGGGCCTCGCCGAGCGCCGGGAACGTCATCAATCGCTGCGTGCCAAGGTGTGGGAGAACACGGCCGCGCGCTATTGCTCCCTGTTCCTGTTCCACCTCGGCGATGAGCAGGCGTGCCAGCCGGGCCAGCCGCGTCAGCCGCCACGGCTCAGGGCGGCGTCCTGAAGCGTCGCTACGCCGAGGCTGGCGCCTGCTTCGAAGCAAGCTTGCCTCTCTCACGCGCCTATCTTGCCTCATGCGCGCCATGATCCTCTGTTTTCCTGAAGATGCTTCAAGGAGGCATGACATGGCCGGGGTTTGGACAAGTTCGGCTTCGTGCGTCGCCCGCGCTGCGGCTTTCGGCGGCGCCATGGCGTTGCTTGCTGTGGCCACGCCGGCACGGGCGGACTGGCATGGTCCGTACGGGCATGGTCCGTACGGGCATGGTCCGTACTACGGGCATCAAGGCGGGCATCCCGGTTGGGGCTGGCAGCATTGGGGCGGCGGCCCACGCTGGGGCGTGGTCGTAGCACCGCCCGTGTACCCGCGCCCCTACTACCCGCCGCCGCCCGTCTACTATGCGCCGCCGCCCGTCTATTATGCGCCGCCCCCGGTCTATTATGCGCCGCCGCCGCCGCCGGTTATGTACGCACCTAGCGTCGCGCTCGGCCTGACGGTGCGCTAATACCTGCGCGACGACCGCGACCGCCCATCACGAAGGAGATCGCCATGCGACGTCTTATCGCGCCAAGCGCGCTCGCCCTGGGTTTGACGCTCGCGCTGGGCGCTTGCACCGATCCCTACAGCCCGGGCCAGCGGGCGGTCGGCGGCGGGCTCCTGGGCGCCGGTGCTGGCGCTGCGATCGGCGGCCTCGCTGGCGGCGGGCGTGGCGCGGCGACGGGCGCCCTGATCGGCGGCGGCATCGGCGCCGTCGGTGGTGCCGTTACGACGCCAAACCGGCCACCGCCCTCCGGCTACTACCAGACGGCACCGGGTTACGCGCCGCAGCCGGGCTACGGCTACTGAAGCATTTGCAGTACGCGGGCGATTTCTCATTCTGACGTCAGAGGATCACCGCCTGATACGCGGGCTGTGACTCCGGACAGGCTCTTGCCCAGTCAGCCGTCGAATGAGATGTTTGTGCATTGATCTATTTGCGCGGCATAGACAATCTGTTAACAATCTTGTAGGCAGTTTATTAACGGTCTGTTGATCCGCGTGCGGCAGATGACAGCACGCCGAAACGACTGCCACACGGGATTTGCTGACGCCTGCCCTCGCTCGGAGTAGAAGGCTTTATGGCTCGACGCGGAGCCCTATCGTTGCCTCGAAGTCGGGTGCTGCTCTCTTGCTAGCGGGAGGTCCCTCACATGAGTGATCTGCGCGTGGAAGCCGGACCGACCGACAGCACGCGCCCGGTACAGCCGATGAGTTTGGCCAGGACCGGGGAAGTGCAGCAGATCGTGCCAGCAACCAACCTGCTCAAAGCAGGCGGGGAGGCGCTGTACCTTTCACCAGCGCACCTGTCCGCGCTGGAATCGCTGGTCGCAAGCCTGCTCGGCTGTGTGCCTTTGGTGGCGCTCACCGGGCCGGCCGGAGTCGGAAAAACGACACTGGTCGAGGCGGCCATTCCGCTGCTGACCGAACGATCGCTGCGGGTGATCAGGATCGAAAATCCCGGCGCCGCGCCGCTTTCGCTGGATGGCCTGCTCAGCGGCGTCCTGGGCATGCCGGCCGAAGCGATCATGTCGGAAGACGACGCCGCCCGCGCGTGCGAGGTGTTGCTGTTTCCGCCGGACGGCATGCGCGCGACCGTGGTGATGATCGACCACGCCCAGACGCTGCAGCCGGACGCGCTCCGCATGCTCGGCATGGTGTCCAGTCAGGCCGGTCTTTCCGGTCACACGGTGCAGATCCTGTTCATCGCCCGCTGTGAGTTTTTTGACCGGCTGCGCGACGACGCGCCAGGCAACCTGCCCGGACGAATCACCACCCGGCTGGCGCTGGCGCCGTATTCCGAGCAGGATGCACGCGCGTTCATCGATTACCGGCTGGGTTTGCCCGGCGATGATCTCGCCCTGTCCGAGAGTGCGTTGCGGGCCATCCTTGAGCGCAGCGGTGGTCTGCCTGGCCGGATCAACTTCAACCTCGATGCTTTGCTTGACGCGGCCCGCCGGCGGGGCCGGCGTCGTGTCACGGCGCGCATGGTGCGCCGCACGCTCGAAGCACGGCCGGCGGCGGACGGCGCTTCACGGCGGCCGGTGGCGATGGCACGCGTCGCGGCGATGCTGGCGCTGGGCTTGCTGCTGGCCGGGGGGACATGGATCGGCGTGTCGCGGCTCATGGAACAACGCCCCCGACCGGAGATTACCGTGGCGGGCAACGTGGCTCCGGCCAATCCGCCGTTGAGCTACATCCCGTCGCTCGGCGCACAAGATCAGCCTGGCACCGCTAAACGGCAGGCATCCGCGGCCGACGCCGCCGTGGCTGTTCCGGCCGCGGGCGGAGCAGCCGCGAGCATACAGCCGGGCGCTGGCGGCGCGGAACCAGACCGGCCGCCAGCCAGCTTCGGTGCTGCCGGTGACGCAGGCGCATCGTCCGTCATCGCAGCGGCCACGCCTGCAGCGACTGTCCCCGAGTCCGTCCGGATCGCACTGAAACAACGTGGCGATGCCATGATGGCCGTCGGTGACGTATCGACGGCCAGACTGCTCTACGAGCGGGCAGCCGAAGGGGGGAGCGGCGAGGCCGCCGCCGCCGCCGGCAAGACCTATGACCCCAGCGTCCTGGCGCTGATCGGAGCCGTTGGCATTCGCCCCGACCCCGAAGCCGCTGCCCGCTGGTATCGTCGCGCAATCGCGCTGGGCGACCAAAACGCGGCGCGATGGCTTAAGGATCTGGGAGCGCAGACGCACTGATTGACCGCTTCACGTGCGGAGCGCGTAGCGCCATCCGCCGCTGCGGTGCCGCGGGCGGCAACGGCGGATGGCGCTACGCTTATCCGCCCTACCCAGCGACCGGGCGGACCGGACCCAATCGACCGGACCCGGGCGTTTAGGTCGGGGCGTTCGGACCCAGGCGACCGGACCCGGGCGTTTGGACGCGCGCGGAACTGCCGCGCCCGTAAGGTTTCGACCGACACAATGAGCGTCTGGAATTAGCTGTCGGCGAACAGGCCCACCGGGGCGCCGGCGACCGATGTCGTCATACGGAACAGCCCGCCCAACCCGGGGAACCGCTCCAGCGTCTCAGGCGGCTTTCCGTCGCGCAGCGAGGTCACATACATTTGCCCGTCGGCGAAGCATGGCATGGTCGGACCCGGCACCGGAAAATCGAGCGTTTCCAGCAGCTTGCCTTGTGGCGCGAACCGGTTGATGCAGCCCGCCGAGGGGCCCGCCACCCAGTAGCTGCCGTCGGCGGCGGTGGCCGCGCCATCCGGGCGCCCCTGCTCGTTGGTAAGGATCGCCAGCACGCGATGGCCAGCCAGCCCGCCGGTGGCGCGGTCGAAGTCCCACGCCTCGATGATACCCGGCCGCGTGTCGGAGTGGTACATCGTGGCGCCGTCCGGCGACCAGGCGAGTCCGTTCGAGGTGCAGTAGCCCTGGGCTTTCTTCTCGATTCGGCCATCGGGAGTCACTCGGTACAGTGCGCCAACCGGCTGGCGGTCGGGGCGCTCGTCCATGCTGCCGACCCAGAAGCAGCCGTCGGGACCCACCTTGCCGTCATTCAGCCGATTGGTCGGCGGCTCGTCCACCGGGTCGGTCAGGTCTTCCACCACACCGTTCCGCGGATCATACAGCACCACGCGATGGCGCAGCGCCACCACCACGCGGCCGGAGCGGCAAAGGCCGAAGCTCGCCACGATGTCCGGCAGCTCCCACCAAGTACGAGCACCGTCGTCTACCATCATGACATTGATGCGCTTTCCCATGATGTCGGCAAACAGCAGGCGCCGGGCCGCCGCATCCCAGACCGGAGATTCGGCGACGAGGCAGCGTGTATCCCAGACCAGTTCGAAGTCGCTCATGCGGGTCCGCTCCGGCTGATGACGTCGTTCCCTTGCCAGCGGTTGCCCGCACCCAAGGGCTTCACACCTGGTCGTAGTCCAGCACGACCCGTTCGGTGAGCGGTCGCGACTGGCATGTGAGTACGAAGCCCGCCGCAATCTCCCAGGGTTCCAGCGAGTAGTTCACCGCCATCTCGACACGCCCCGCAAGCAGCTTTGCACGACAGGTGCAGCACATGCCGCCTTTGCAGGAATAAGGCAGCGACCGCCCGGCACGAATCGCGGCATCGATGATGGCCTCGCCCGCTGCCACCGGGATCTCGGTGCTCCGCCCGTCGCAGATCACCGTCGCGATCGCGGCCGCCGGTGCTTGCGGCGGCGCCGCCACCGGACTGGGCCGCCCGCCCTCGCCAGGCGTGAAGCGCTCGACATGAATGCGCGCACGCGGCAGGTCCAGTGCGGCGATCGCCCCCGGCAGCGACTCGATCATCGGCTGCGGCCCGCACACGAACACGTGATCCACGGCGGCGAGCGGCACCATGGCGCGCATCAGTGCCGCAGCCGTGGCCCCATCCAGCCGGCCGTTCAGCGCGCGCACATCCTGCTGCTCGCGCGACAGCACGTGGAAGACGGCAAGGCGCGACAGGTATTGGTCCTTCAGGTCGGCAAGCTGGTCGCGGAACATGATGCTGCCGCTGTCGCGATTGCCGTAAAACAGCACGAAGCGGCTGCGCGGTTCGCGGTGGAGCACCGATTTGAGGATCGCGATCACCGGCGTGATGCCGGAGCCGGCGGCAAAAGCGACCAGCAACCGCGCCGAACCGGGCTCGACCGGCACGCCGAAGCGCCCGTCCGGCCTCATGACCGCCAGCGTGTCGCCGGCGCGCAGGGTCCCGTTCGCCCACCCCGAGAACACGCCGCCCGGAAGCCGCTTGACCGCGACGCGCAGCTCGCCGTCGTCGAGCCCGGAGCAGATTGAATAGGACCGGCGAACCTCCTCGCCGCCGATCACGGCGCTGAGCGTCAGGTATTGGCCGGGCACGAAGGCGTACGCCGCGCGCAGCGGCTCCGGGACCTCGAAGGCGAGCGACACGCAATCCGCCGTTTCGCGCCGGATATCGGCGATGCGAAGCGGGTGAAAGCGCGGAACGGACATGCGGGGCGCCTTGCGGGAGCGGACGGGTGGCGCGACTTTATCGCGGCATGAAGCAGGCGCTGCATCACCTGGCGGTGGCCACCAAGGGCCAGGGCTTCTACCAGGTCACCGCCCCGATCTGCCGCTGGGTGGCGAGCCAGGGCGTGGGGACGGGTTTGCTCACCGTCTGGTGCCGCCACACCTCCTGCTCGCTGGTCGTGCAGGAGAACGCGAGCCCGGATGTCCTGACCGACTTGCGGGACTTCTTCCGCCGTATCGTCCCCGAGAACGCCGGCTATCGGCATGATGACGAAGGGCCGGACGACATGCCGGCGCATATCAAGGCGGCACTGACCCTGACGCAGATCTCAATCCCGGTGAGCGCCGGTGCCCCGCTGCTCGGCACTTGGCAGGGCGTGTTCCTGTTCGAACATCGCGACGCTCCGCACCGGCGCGAACTGGTCCTGCACCTGCTCGGCGAGTAGCGACGCGAGTCGCTCACATTGCGGTGGCAGTCGCCCACCCACCGCCTCTGATCGCCCGGCAAGCGGATCGAAGCGTCCCGCAAAATCAAAGACGTGGAGCACTGGCGCTCAGACGGTCCGGGCGTTTCGCCCCAGCCCGTCGAACAGGTCGAGCATCCGGCCGCGCCAGTCCGCGACCACGTCGGCGGGGTCCAGCAGCTCGAAGCGGCTGGCGCAGCGAGCCCATAGAAAGGAGCCGAACACGATGAAGTCGGCGTAGCTGGGCGCCTCGCCGCCCAACCAGCGCTGTTTCTGAAGCAGCAGGCGGAGCGGCCCCAGCGACGCACGAAACGGGGCCACCCGCTCCTCGCGCCCCGCCTGCACGGCATGCAGCGGCTTGCCGAACTGGGCTTCCCGGCTCTCCCGGAAATAGGCCTTGTCCGCCTCGTCAAGAATATCCCATATGTCGTTGATAATAAGGGAAGCTATGCCTCCGTTCAGCGTGGTGTCCGCCCAGGTGTTGACGAAGCGCGCGTGGGCTCGGCCCAGATCGCATCCAAACAGGCCCGGCCGGTCGGGGTAGCGCTCGTCCAGATCGGCGGCGATGGCCCAGCTATCCGCGACGACGGTGTCGCCGTCGCGGATCACCGGAACCCGCTTCTGGCCGGAGAAGGCGATCGCCGCCTTGTCCGTGAAGCGCCACGGCACCGTTTCGACCGCCAGCCCCTTGTGGGCGAGCGCCAGCTTGGCCCGCCAGCAGAACGGGCTGAACCGCAGGGACGGGTCCGCAGCCGCAAGGTCATGCATCACGATCGCCACGCCGCCACTCTGGAAGAGTGGCGGCGGCGCGTCCAGCGCGGCACGCGCCAGCCAGGGCTAAGCCGGATTCTTCGCCAGCTCGCTGAGCGAGCCCAGCACCGGATCGGCGACCGGCTTCAGGACGCCGGCGACGCCGGGTTTCGCATACGCCCGATCCGCCGCGCTTCGCAGCGACGGCAAGGCCTTAGCGACAATCTCGGCCAGCGTCGATCGGCCATCGGCGGGGAGCTGTCCGGCAAGCTCTTTCAGTCGGTCGACGCTGCTGCCGACGGTCTGGACCTGGGACACGGCCGCGTTGGCGGAGTTGAGGTCGGTCACGGTGCCGAACACCTGACCCAGCCGGCCGATATCGGTGCCGACCTCCTTGCCGACATCGACGTTGGCCACCGACCCGACCGCCGACTGCGCCGCAGCCGTGGCGGTAGCGGTGGATTGCTGCGCCGCCTCCCGGGCCGCTCCGGCGTTTTGCTGCGCCAGCCCGGCTTCCTGCCCCGGTGTCTCGGTCCCGTCCGGACCGGATGTGAGCTCCCAGACCACCAGCGCCGCGACGGCCGCTGCGGCAACAATGGCGACCGGCTTCTGCCACGTTGGCCGCGCCGCCCCGGTCTTTACGCCGGCCGGCCAGGCCTTCGTTGCGGCCGGCGCGCTGTCACCCGACGCGCTCGATCCCAGCAGGCCGGCGAGTCCGGCCGGCAGCGCAGCCTCGATGTTCCCTTTCTGGCTGGCCAGCAGGCCGGCTATGCCGCCCTCATCTGCGGAGGCCTGCCGCCCGAGGAAGCCGAGCACCGCCGAGCCGACCAGGCCGAGCAGCGACGATACGCTCCCCGGGGCGCTCCCGTGGGCGCTCCCCGGGCCGAGGCCGGCAAAGCTGGCGACGGCTGCCGCGAGCGAGCGAAATCCGCCTTCGCCGAGGAGCGAACTCAACAAGTTGTTCCCCGCCTCGGCTGTCGCGCCGAGGGCCGCGTCAGGGGACGCACCGTGGGGAGCCACACTGGCGAGGTCGGGCGCCTGCGCCGCCGCCGTATCCAGGGCTGTCGCGCCGGACGGCGTCGAGCCGAGCCGGGCGAAGCTTGCCAGCAACGCCGGTATGGCGGCCTGGACCGCCGTCTGCGCCTTCTCCGCGCCGACGCCGGGTATCTGCTCGGCCGCCCGCGCGAGTTGCGCACCCAACTGATCCTTAATGAGATCAATGATGTTCATCTTCAGCCTCCCGTGATTTGGCAAGAGCCTATTGGCGCTATTCGAGGCGAGGGCGAGCAAGAACGGCGGGCGGCTCTGCCCGCGATGACCTGTCTACTTTCTTTTTAGTCGATAGTTGAATCAATCCTTGTGGCAAGGATTTCAGCGCCAAGTGGTAAATTGTTGTTGTTTATCGGTCCGTGCCTGCTCGTTGGGTACCCTCTACTGCCGCCAGCTCCGACGGAACGCTCCGCCTTGTGCCATGGGATGATATTCCCGTGACAGATGCCCGGATTGGCGGCAAAATCGGCGCGTGAACATCCTTGCGCCACCGAAAGCCCGGCTATCGATCGAGATCGTGCATGATCTCGTCTGCCCGTGGTGCTTCCTGGGCATGCGGCGGCTGCTGCGCACGCTGCGCCGCCGGCCGGATCTGCTCTACGACCTGAGCTGGCGGCCGTTTCTGCTGAATCCGGACATGCCGCGGATCGGCATGTCCCGTCCCGACTACGTCATTCGCAAGTTCGGCGGCGAGGACCGGGCACGGCGGCTGTACAGCTCGATCTCCGAGATCGGCCGGGCGGAGGGCGTGCGGTTCAACTTCGACCGCATCCGCCGTACCCCGTCGAGCGTGGACGCGCACCGGCTGGTGCGGTTCGCCGCGCGCCTCGGCCCCGGCGACGGCATCGTGGAAACGCTGTTCTCGGCGCATTTCACCGACGGGCTGGATATCGGCGACGAGTCGATCCTGGTCGCGATCGGCCAGGCGGCCGGCCTGGACCCGCGGGCGGTGCGCCGCTTCCTGCACAGCGACGAGGACATCGATACGGTCCACGCCGAGAACCTGTCCGCACACCGGCTTGGCATCAACGGCGTGCCCTGCTTCGTGATCGCCGGCCGCCACGCGATCGCCGGCGCGCAGGAGCCCGAGGTGATCGAGCGCCTGCTGGACGTGGCGGCGGTGGAGGCGGTGGAGTTCTGATCTGGGTGGGAGGCTGGGTAGCGGTGCCGGCCTGCGCTGATCCCCCGTCACCGGCGCCGGCGGCTATCCGTATCGGTCAGGTCTCGGGTCCCTTGATGAAGCACATGATGCCACGATACGGCGTGTAGCAGACGACGGCGCGGCCGGTCGGGTTGTCCGAGCGCTCGATAATGGTCTCCGGCGGCACCGTGCGCCATTCGCCGTCCACCAGCGCTTCGTAACGGTTGCCGGCGATACGGAAATCGGTCTGACGGCAGTCCGCGATCGAGCAGCATGACATGCCGGTACCGGGCTGGCGAAGGCTCTCGAACCAGGGCGCATAGGTCATGTCGGCACCAGGCTGAGGCCGGCCGAGGGCCGTGCCGGCAACGGCAACCAGGGCGGAGACGGCAAGCAGGCGCTTCATGCGGTCATTCCGATCATTCACGTGGTCGGACGGATCATCCGGTCAAGCCAAACCGCCCCGCTCATCAACAGGTCGTCATCCGCGGGCCGGTCCCCACGCGGCAAGGCCTGCGCGGCAAGGCCCGCGCGGCAAGGATCGTTGGATAGGGCTTCAGGCGCTGGCGGACGCGGGGCTGGCCGATATGCCTGGAAGGCAGAACGGGTCCTACGGCGGCAGCCGGCGGGCTTTCCGAGGCGGCTGTGGTGATCCAATTGGATCATCGCCAGTCATGACCGGCACGTCTGTCCACCATTGAGACAGGCGATTCCGAATGCTGGCCATGATAATATCAGCGCCTGCCATACTCTGAAGAATTTCGTTCGGGATTTCGGTGAATGCCTGACGCGCCAGCGACTCCGGATCGAAACGTATGCATGTGTCAATCCCCACCGGGGATATGTCTGTTGCACCCGCAACTCCGGTTTCATCCTGATTAGCCGGGCCAGCCGAGGCGTCAATGTTAAAAATGCAGATATAGGCGTTCAGAGAACTTGTCGGGGTACCGTCTATCACGCTGTATCCAGAATTCGTTTTGACAAGACGTGGTGCGCTCAGAAAAGGTTGCCAGCTATCCCAGACCACCCGGGGAAGAGCAAGGATCGTGCCTGCCGCAGCGCCACCAGAGGACCAGAGGAGAGTTGGAACTTAACAAGCATTTGGTCGAAAGTGCGTTTGAAAACGTTGGCGATATTCGGTCCCTCGACGCCACGCCCGGCCCAATCCCGGCGAATGGATAGTCCATGTGCAGAGCGTCGATCCGCCGCATGACGGCAAGATCGGCCGCCGGAACGGCTTGAGGTTCGTAGTAAAGACTGCTGCGGCTGAGCTTCAGCAATTCCGCCTGCCGCACCAGAGACAAATCGTGACTGCGGTCGATCATCGCTTTGCGCTCAGCAGGCCGGCTTTGCCGAGCGCACCGGCTAAAAAATCGTTCTCCAGCGTCAGCTCTCCGATCTTGGCGTGCAGCACCTTCAAGTCCACCGCCGGCGCCACCTCGTTCCCCATGCCGGCGCCGAACACGCCGGCGGCACCGCCAACCAGCTGCGCCTTCCAGGCCGTGATCTGGTTCGGATGCACGTCAAATTGCTGCGCAAGCTCGGCCAGCGTCTTCTCCCCCCTCACCGCCGCCAACGCCACCTTCGCCTTGAAGGCCGGACTGCGCGTCCGGCGTGTTCGCTTCGTCATTTTCTCTCCTGATCCGCGGCATCCTCGCCGCTCTCAGGCAGAAATTCCACGTATCGACCTGTCCGAATTTGGCCAGCCACCTCTGACTTCAGAATCGACTGGCAGGAAGAGACCGCTGCGGTTGCGCCACCGCCGCGCCGACATAGCTCTTCCCATGGCCCTTCCAACTGCCTATATCTGGTTCTGCCGGTTCGCCGGCTATGGCGATAAACGGTTCGTGGAATAAGCGTTGTGGACCCGGGGGCAGTGCCCGGCGCCTCCACCACATGCGGGGGCGAAACAGGCTCGACACGCGTGGTAAAGACGGATTTTTCGCTCGGCATGGTTCCGCCGTCATCGGGCCGTTTTACAAGTGCCAATGACAATGAGGCGCTCGCTGTCGCTGCATAAGCGATAAGCGCGGTTCGGGGGGCACCGGGCAACAGAAGCCCCCCACTTCTCCCCATGATGTCACCGATGGACAGCGTTGCGCTTGTGGACGGCGCGGCAAACCGACGCATATGGAACCGGTATGACCACGCTCCTGATGGCTCCCCTGCTCGCCGCCGACGAGCCCTCCCCGGTCCTGCTGCTCAACCCGCACGGTGCCGGTCCCTTTCTGCTCACCGCGGATCACGCGGGACGGGCGCTGCCCCGCCGGCTCGGCACGCTAGGCCTGCCCGACGACGAGTTGGAACGGCATATCGGCTGGGATATCGGCATCTGGGGCGTTGCCGCACTGCTGGCCGAGGCGCTCGATGCGCCCGCCATCGGCCAGCGCTATTCGCGCCTGGCGATCGACTGCAACCGGCATCCGGGCGCCACCGATTCCATCGCCGAGATCAGCGAGACCACCGAAATCCCGGGCAATTTCAACGTTTCGGACGATGAGCGCGCTCTCCGCGAGGAGACATTGTTCGATCCCTACCACCAGCGGGTCGCTGCCGAGCTGGACTTCCGAGGTGACCGCCTGACCGCGCTGGTCGCCTTGCACAGTTTCACGCCGGTCTTCACCGGGGTCACCCGCCCCTGGCATATTGGCCTGCTGTTCGACCAGGACGAGCGCTTCGCCCGCCCGCTGCTCGACCTGCTGCGGGCGGAGCCCGGTCTGGTGGTCGGCGAGAACGAGCCTTACGCGGCGGACGCCGACTTCGACTATTCGCTGTACGTCCATGGCGCCGAGCGCGGAGTGCCGCATCTCGGGATCGAACTGCGCCAGGACCTGATCGCCGATGCGGCCGGCCAGGCAAGGTGGGCGGCGTTGCTGGCCCGTCTTCTCCCGCAAGCGCTGCAGGCCGTACCTGGACTGGCATGATCGCCTCGGCGGGCCAGCGACCTATGTGACGGAGTGGTGCGGACGCCTGGCTACGACGGGGTGCGCGGGCCTCCGCTGGCATTACCGACCGCCCAATGACACTATTGCCTGACTGGGTTGCGCTATTCCATGTAACAACCGTCTTTTATATAGTAAATGTGGCATACAATATGCTTTACTTTGCGAAAATGACAGTCATCTAATTGAGAAATATTTGTCTTCGCGCCGATTAACTCATTTTTTAGGTCAACAGGCCAGTCCTTCAGTGGCCTTGACATCTGGTCATCGGGATTAACGACTAGCGCCATCCGAATAGAATTATCCCAGTATTCATAGCATACAACAGAATGTGCCCCGGCTTTTCCATTCGTGCCGCTGCCGCATAATTCAGGGAACATATGCAATAAGCGTCCCTTTGCTGCCATATCAATATCCAAATATTGCGAAGAGAGTGCGGTTCTTATGAGACACAGCATTAGTATTATCGCATAAATTCGAAAGACGTAAAATTTCTGAAAATGAAGGCAGCGGCTGGCAGCGATCAAACTAGCTGTTATGGAGAAAATCGTGAACATTCCTCTAAAGAATGGATACTCTTCCTCAAATGACCCATAAAACCGATTATGCCACTCACCGTATACATAGAAGGAAATCGAAACTATTACAAAAGAAACCATCACGGCCCACGCGGGCCGTGAAGAGGCTTGTGATGTAATACCAGCCTCCCCATGCTGGATAACAGTCTCTATTGTCATAAATTTTTCTCTGCTAATCGATTGGCGCTGGGCGCTTCAGGAGATCTTTAGCGCAATCGTGGGCTCCATCGTAAGGAAAAATTTCGATGGACCAGCGTGGGCCGTCCACCAACGCCGCCATCCGCACCGCAGAGGCGGATGGCGCTCCGCTTATCCGCCCCACCCTTTCGACCGCCAAGCGCAAACAGCCACTGGCATTCAGTGGCCGCCACCCTCCAGATAGGCCGCCTTGATCTCCGGCCTGGCCAGCAGCTCGGCCCCAGTCCCGGCCATGGTGATGGCCCCGTTCACCAGCACGTAGCCGCGATGCGCCAGCCGCAGGGCCTGGAACGCGTTCTGCTCGACCAGCAGCACGGTCAGCCCGGTCGCGCGGTTCAGGTCGCGGATCGCCCCGAAGATCTGCCGCACCACCAGCGGCGCCAGGCCCAGCGAGGGCTCGTCCAGCAGCAGCAGCCGAGGCCGCGCCATCAGGGCTCGGCCGATCGCCAGCATCTGCTGCTCGCCCCCCGACAGCGTACCGCCGCGCTGCGCCATCCGCTCCTGAAGGCGCGGGAACAGGGTGAACACCTGCTCAAGCGAGGTGTCTTTCTCCCGGTTGCCGCTGACCTCGGCGCCCATCAGCAGGTTCTCGTAGACTGTCATGCGGCCGAAGATGCGCCGCCCCTCCGGCGCCTGAGCAATCTGCCGGCGCATGATGAGGTGCGTCGGCAAGCGGGTGATGTCGTGCCCGTCGTAGATGATCTCGCCCGACCGCGCGCGCGGATTACCGCACACCGTCATCATCAGCGTCGATTTGCCCGCGCCGTTGGCACCGATCAGCGTGACAATCTCGCCTTCGTTCACGACCAGATCGACTCCGCGCAGTGCTTGGATCGCACCATAGAACGCGGTCACGCCGGAGAGTTGCAGCAGCGGCGCGGTCATCGCACGCCCCACTTGCCGCCGCCGCAATGTCCCCGAACCGGAACGGGGCCGCCACTGGCAATAAAAGCCCTGCTGCAAGCCGGGCCGCCGCAATGCCCCCGAACCGGGACGGGGCTGCCGGAGCACAGCCCCGGAACCGGGACCGGACGAACGGCCGACCACATGCCCATCATGACGCCACGGCCTCGGCCGCAACCTCGTCCTCGTCGCCCTCGCCGAGATAGGCGGCGATCACCGCGGGATCGGCGCGCACCTCGGCCGGCGTGCCGTCGCTGATCTTCTTGCCGTGATCCAGGACCACGATGTGGTCGGAAATCCGCATCACCACGCCCATGTCGTGCTCGATCAGCAGCAGCGAGCAGCCGTCGCCGCGGATGCGCAGCAGCAGCTTGTTGAGGTCCTCGCTCTCCCGCGGGTTCAGCCCGGCAGCCGGCTCATCCAGGCACAGCAGCACCGGGTCGATGCACATGGCGCGCGCCACCTCCAGCCGCCGCTGCGCGCCATAGGGCAGCGCGCCGGCGGGCTCGTCGGCCCGTCCGGTCAGCCCGGTCGCGTCCAGCCAGAACCGCGCCTTGTCGATCGCCGCGCGTTCCGCCGCGCGATAGCGGCCGATCCCCAGCACCGCCAGCACGCCGAAGCCGGTCGCCGCCATCAGCGTGTTGTGCTGCGCCACCAGCAGGTTCTCCAGCACCGTCATGCCCGCGAACAGGCGGATGTTCTGGAACGTGCGCGCCACCTTGGCGCGGCTGGCGATGCGGTGGCCCGGCATGTGCTCCAGCGGGAAGCGCCGGCCATCCGCGTGGGCCAGCGCCAGGCTGCCCGAGGTCGGCCGGTAGAAGCCGGTGATGCAGTTGAACACCGTGGTCTTGCCGGCGCCGTTCGGCCCGATCACCGCGGTGATGTCGCCGCGCCTTGCCTCGAAGCAAAGCTCGTCCACCGCCTTCAGCCCGCCGAAGCGCATCGTCAGCCCGGTGACGGTGAGCAGGGCCTCGGTCATCCCCCTAGGCACCACGGCCTTGCGCCACCAGTTCGGCAGCGATCTCGTGCGGCTCGCCGAGCGACACGCTCGGCGTGCGCCCGGACACCAGCCCGCGTGGTCGCAGCACCATCATGACGACAAGGGCCAGGCCGAAGATCAACATGCGGTACAGCGGCAATTCACTGGCGATACCCAGGAAGACCGGGTTGTGCATCTGGTCACCGAGCCAGCTCAGCAGGCCGCGCAGCAGCTCCAGACCGCCCACCATGATCAGCGCGGCCAGGGCGACGCCGAGCTGGCTGCCGAGGCCGCCCAGCACCACGATGGCCAACACCGTCGCGCTCTCGATGAAAGTGAAGCTCTCCGGGCTGATGAAGGCCTGGCGCGTGGCGAAGAAAGCGCCCGCGAAGCCGCCGAACAGCGCGCCGGTGGCAAACGCAGTCAGCTTGGTGGTGGTGACGTTGATCCCGAGCGACCGGCAGGCCACCTCGTCCTCGCGCAACGCCTCCCAGGCGCGGCCTTGCGGCAGGCGGCGCAGCCGCAGCGTTACCCAGTTGGTCAGCAGGGCAAGCCCGAAGATCACGTAATACAGGAAGATCACCCGCTGGGTCGTCGTCGGCTCGATGCCGAAGAAGCCGGCGAAGGTGCCCGGACCGCCCTCCATCGAAAATGTCAGCCCGAACAGCGTGGGGCGCGGGATGTCGGTGATGCCGTTCGGACCGTTGGTGAGGGACACCCAGTTGGTGATCACCACGCGGATGATCTCGCCGAACGCCAGCGTCACGATGGCGAGGTAATCGCCGCGCAGCCGCAGCACCGGGAAGCCGAGCATCACCCCCCAGCACGCGGCGAGCAGGCCGGCCAGCGGCAGGCAGACCCAGAAGCCGAGACCGAAGGTCTGCGCGATCAGGGCGTAGGAATACGCGCCGACGGCGTAGAACGCGACGTAACCGAGGTCGAGCAGCCCGGCCAGGCCGACGACAATGTTCAGCCCCCAGCCAAGCATCACATAGGTCAGCACCAGCGTGCCGAGATCGACGTAGTAGCGCGAGTCGGTGAACGGCAGCAGCGCCGCGGACACCAGCAGCGCTGGCGCGATGTAGCGGCCGGCGCGTTTCAGCCGCTCGGCGAGGGCGCGATTGTCGCGCACCGCCTCGCTGCGGGGCCGCGCCCGCCAGGACAGCATGACCAGCCGGCCGACGAACACCAGCGCCACCACGACCAGGGCGCCCCCAATGCGGAAGCGGAGCCGGAGCCCGTCAGGCCCCATATTGGTCACCAGCCCGACCATCGGCACGAACAGGCCCGCCGCCACCAGGGCGGAGAGGCCGGCGTCGCGGAACCCGCCGGCGAGTCGGCCCAGAACCCCCGGCTGTTGGTCGCCGGCCTGGGGGGCAGCTTGCGGGCCGGGATCAGACCTTTTCGACATCGGCCCGGCCCAGGATGCCCGTCGGCAGGAAGATCAGCGCCACCGCGAGGATCGAGAACGCCGCCACATCCTTGTATTCGACACTGAAATAGGCCGACCAGAACACCTCGATCAGCCCGATCAGCAGACCGCCCAGCACCGCCCCTGGCAGGCTGCCGATGCCGCCCAGCACCGCGGCGGTGAACGCCTTGATCCCGGCGATGAAGCCGATATAGAAGTCGATCACCCCGTAATAGAGTAGGAACATCAACCCGGCCACGGCGGCCAGCGCCGCGCCGATGACGAAGGTCAGGCTGATCGTCTGGTCGGTGTCGATGCCGAGCAGCCCGGCCATCTTAAGGTCCTGTTCGCAGGCGCGCATCGAACGCCCGAGCGGGGTTTTCGTCACCAGCCAGGTGAAGATCGCCAGCACGGACAGCGTGGTCACCACGATGGCGATCTGCATCCAGGAGAGCTGCACCGCGAACCCCTCGGCATCCCAGATCGTGAGGCCACCCGGTAGCAACGCCGGCATCGGCTTCACCCGGGCGCCCTGGCTCACCTGCACGAAGTTCTGCAGCGTGATCGACATGCCGATGGCGCTGATCAGCGGCGCGAGGCGGAACGAGCCGCGCAGCGGGCGATAGGCGACACGCTCGATCGTCCAGCCATACAGCGCGGCGATCGCGGCGGCGAACAACAAGGTGATCGAGAGCGCAAGCGGCACCCAGGTTATGCCGAGCGCTCCAAGGCCAAGCAGGGAAATCAGCGACAGGAACGCGCCGACCATGAACACGTCGCCATGCGCGAAGTTGATCATGCCTATGATGCCGTAGACCATGGTGTAGCCGACGGCGATCAGCCCGTATATCATGCCGAGCGTAATGCCGTTGATGAGCTGCTGTAGCGCGTAGGCCACTCCGTCTCCCTATCGAATCGTCACTACCGGAGCAAACACGGCGCAAGCCCCCGACGCAAGACGCTTTGGTCGGCGTTGCTTCGGGCACGTCGCTGGTCACGGACAGGTCATGTTTTCGCCAGACGAACGAGCCGCCGCATGGCGGGAATTGGTCGGGGCTTGCCGCGCACTGCGCCGTTTTGAAAGGACGCAATCAGCCGCGACAGCGTGTTACGATGGCCATCGATGGGCGTCCTCGTTGACACCACCGTCCTCCACCATCCAAACCACTGTCGGACCACGAAGCCAAACCCCCGAGCGTGCAACGTGAAACACACCAGTTCCCCAGCGAGCTTGCTTCCTTGGCCAGATCTATCTGGTCACGGTATAATCGTTGCTGATCCGACAGCGCAAGTTTCCAGCATATAAGCGACACAATGCCGGATAGTGTAATCGTATGTCAGGATGTTACGCCGCCGGACGCGCTGCCCGGCGGCGCTATGAGACGGCCGTGAGCTATCGGTGGGGCGGCGACATCCCCCCGGGGGGGGGGACTCTTAACAACCGCACAATATCGGCAGTCATAGCAGAGATATCCGGCCTCAGAGGCAAAATGGTTTCGAATATATTCGTCTGAAAACCAGAAGTGATGTCGCTGTCTGGCTCCATCCTATCCGCCAGCAGGACTATGCGAGCCGATTTATTTCTTCGTTTCACCATGGAAGCGAAAGCGCCAACATTAAGCGTATGGGGCGGCATGTCTCTTACGACAATTATAACGATATTGGGCATGCGATCGAGGACGTCGAGAGCCTCCTTGAGCGTGGCGGCTTCAATCGGGTGGAAGCCGGCGGACCGTAACCCATGCCCCAGCGTGGACCGATAAATTGCGTCGTCCTTGACCAACAGGAGGACGCACTGATCGCGATTGGAGAGAACCACACAGCACCCGTTCGCTGACCGGACGGTTTTAGGAAGCCCTTGCGGAAAAGCCACTCACATCAGCGGGACTGTTGGGAACACGCCGGCTCCTCTTGCGCTGGCTGCAACTCGAGTTACCACCGATGCCTGCGGCCCGGTTGCCCGCCGATCAGCCCATGGACATGCCGTATCCGCCCGCCCGGGGCCAGGTGTTCAGCTCTGCGGCGCGACACCATAGCGCCCGAACCAGGCGAGCATCCGGCGCCAGCCGTCCTCGGCGGCTTCGCAGTTGTAGCTCGGGCGGTAGTCGGCATGGAAACCGTGGCCGGCATCCGGGTAGATCACGATCTCCACGGTCCTGCCCGCCGCCTTCGCGCGCGCCTCCGCGGCGCGCACGTCGCTGACGGGAATCGACCCGTCCTGGCCGCCGTAAAGGCCAAGCAGCGGACACTGGATCTCGCCGGCAATATCCAGCGCCGTCTTCGGCTGGATGTCGCTGACCGCACCGCCGAGCCCACCATAGAACGCCACCGCCGCCTTCAGCCGGGGATTGTGCGCCGCGTACAGCCACGTGTTCCGCCCGCCCCGGCAAAACCCCGCGACGCCGACCCGGCCCGGATCGCCATGGTTCGCCGCGGCCCAGGCCAGGGTGGCGTCCAGGTCGCCCATGACCTGCGCGTCCGGCGTCCGCATGACCACCTCGCGGATGATCTGCCCGGCATCGGTCATGTGCGGAAATTCGGCATTGCGGAAATAGATCTCCGGCGCCACCGCCAGATAGCGCTGCTTCGCGAGCCGCCGGCAGATATCCTGCATGTATTCGTGGATGCCGAAGATCTCTTCGTTGACCAGGACAACAGGCAGGTTGGTTCCGGTCGCCGGCCGGGCGAAGTAGGCGGGCATTTCCAGCCCGCCCCCGACCGGGATCGACACCGTGCCGGCGGCGAGCCCGGCGGCGTCGGTGTGGATCGGCTCCGCCTCCGCGCGCGCCGTGGCCAGCGTGAAGCCGCTGATCAGGCTGGTCATGACGAAGCGCCGGCGGTCCAGCGCGGCGGACCGGATGTCGGCAGGCCCCTCGGCGTCAGCCTGTCGCGTCGACTCGCTCATGCCCCCTCCCGTCAGTCGCCCGATGCCGGAATCAGCGCCGCTTGATTCATCGCGAACTGGAGGTTTTCATCGATTTTGCCAAGGAAAGCCTGCGTGTTCATCCAGGGCTCGCCGGGGCCGATCAGCCCGGCAAGGTCCCGAGTCATGAACCCCGCCTCCACCGCCTCGACGCAGACGCGCTCCAGCGTCTCGGCGAACTGCGTCACGTCCGGCGTGCCGTCGAACTGGCCGCGATGCACCAGGCCTCGCGTCCAGGCGAAGATCGACGCGATCGGGTTGGTCGAGGTCTCAAGGCCCTGCTGGTGCTGCCGGTAGTGGCGGGTCACCGTGCCGTGAGCGGCCTCGCTCTCCACCGTCTTGCCGTCGGGGCTCAGCAGCACGCTGGTCATCAGGCCGAGCGAACCGAACCCCTGCGCCACCACGTCCGATTGCACGTCGCCGTCGTAATTCTTGCAGGCCCAGACATAGCCGCCGTCCCACTTCAGCATGCAGGCGACCATGTCGTCGATCAGGCGGTGCTCGTAGGTCAGTCCGTGCGCCTCGAACGCGGCCTTGAACTCCTGCTCGTAGATCGCCTGGAATATGTCCTTGAACATCCCGTCATAGACTTTGAGAATAGTGTTCTTGGTGGACAAATAGAGTGGCCAGCCCCGTTGCAGCGCGAAGTTGAACGAGGCGCGGGCGAAGCCCTCGATGCTTTCGCGTGTATTGTGCATCGCCATTGCCACGCCGCCGTCCTTGAACGTGTGGACGTCCAGCGTCTTCGGCCTGCCGCCTCCGGCCGGCTGGTAGCTGATCGTGACGGTCCCGGGCCCTTGGACCTTCAGCTCCGTCGCGCGGTACACATCGCCATAGGCGTGGCGGCCGATGACGATCGGGCGGGTCCAGTGCGGCACCAGCCGCGGCACGTTGCGGCAGATGATCGGCTCCCGGAAGATCGTGCCGTCCAGGATGTTGCGGATCGTCCCGTTCGGGCTGCGGTACATGCGCTTGAGGTTGAACTCGCGCACCCGGGCCTCGTCCGGGGTGATCGTGGCGCATTTCACCCCGACGCCGAATTCGGCGATCGCGTGCGCGGCATCGACCGTCACCTGGTCGTCCGTGCGGTCCCGGTGTTCGATGCCAAGGTCGAAGTATCTCAGGTCGATATCAAGATACGGGAGTATAAGCTTTTCTCTGATGAATCCCCAGATGATACGGGTCATTTCGTCCCCGTCCAATTCCACCACCGGGGTGATCACTTTGATCTTCGCCATTCCATCCTCGTGATAAAGCACCGTCGCGGCCGGCGCGCCGCGGCGGTCCGACATGGAGCGCAAATTCGCACCCGGCCGCGCCAGCGGCAAGCCGGCGTGATGGATCACACCCATTTGATGACGCCCGGTTGAGAGCGCCGCCGATTATGATTCCCGTCGCGAAACAGCTATGGACGTCGTTGGGGGGTTGGCTGAGCGCGTATTGACGGTGAACGATGAAGCCTGATCCCACCTATCTTAATCCCGCTCTTAATCCCGCGCGGCCTCTGCGCTTCGCCGGGGCAGCGCCGTCGCACACCCGCGTTCTGCTGGTCGGGGACACGCTGGCCACCCAGCTCGTCATCGCGGCCGCGCTGCGCCGCGAGGACCATTTGGTCGACATCGCAAACGACGGCAAAGCGGCGCTGCGGGCGCTGCGCCGCCAGCCGTACGACCTCGTGCTGATGGACCTGCTCATGCCCGGAATGTCAGGCATCGAGGTGGCGTGGCGCATCCGCGCTCTGCCCGCACCGGCCGGCGCGGTTCCCATCATCGGGTTCACGGCGAACGTAGCCCCGGAAGACCGGGCGGCCTGCCGGGAAGCTGGCATGAGCGGCATACTGGAAAAGCCGGTCATCATGACCGACCTGGTCGCGGCAATCGCCGAGCATGTCTGGCGGCCCGGACAGCGTCGCACAGGGGGGGACCGCGGCGACCGGGAGACATCTGGCCAGCGTATCAGCCGGGAAAGTGGCCAAGTGGCCTCCCGGGCCATCGGCCATCCGCAGCCCGACGGCGAGTCCCAGCCGCTGCTCGACGTCGGGCTGCTGGCGGAATTGCGTGCGGCCATTGCCGCTGGCACGTTCAGCTCCATGGTCGAGGAGTGCCTGACGGATCTGGCCGCACGGCTGCCGGGGCTGCGCCGCGCCGTGCAGGACAATGCAACGGCGGCCATCATCGCGGAGGCACACGCGATGGTCGGTGCTGCCGCCGGCTACGGCATGGCCGCGTTGGCAGCGCAGCTTGGCGCGGTGAT
>Ga0302202_10000928_pt1 | contig 37307 bp, 36 predicted proteins | sample II_Bog_N3_3_FD_194579 | JGI IMG/M metagenome (GOLD analysis project Ga0302202, IMG submission 194579) | Peat permafrost microbial communities from Stordalen Mire near Abisko, Sweden - II_Bog_N3_3 | ecosystem: Environmental > Terrestrial > Soil > Wetlands > Peat | place: Sweden: Abisko...
TTGACGATGCCGCGCAGCGCCCGGTCGTTGAGATCGACGCAGCGCCGCCAACTGATGCGCCGCGTGTCGAGTCCCAGCTTGTTGCCCCAGTACACGTGGTTATCGAGCATCGCGGCCAGCAGGTTGTTGGCCGAGGTGACGGCGTGGAAGTCGCCGGTGAAGTGCAGGTTGATCTGGTCCATCGGCGCGACCTGCGCCCGCCCGCCGCCGGTGGCGCCGCCCTTCTGGCCGAAGCACGGCCCCAGGCTGGGCTCGCGCAGGCAGACCGCCGTGCGCACGCCGATGCGGTTCAGCGCATCGCCCAGGCCGACCGTCAGGGTCGTCTTGCCCTCGCCCGCCGGGGTGGGGCTGATCCCGGCGACCAGCACCAGCGCGCCGTCCGGCCGGTCCTCGGCCGAGCGGATGGTGTCGAAGCCGATCTTCGCCTTGAACCGGCCATAGGGCTCCAGCGCGTCGGCCGGAATGCCGAGCTTCGCAGCGATCTCGGCGATCGGACGCAGCGCAGTGGCGCGCGCGATGTCCAGGTCGCTGGTCATGTGTCAGGCCGCCTTGCGCTGGTGGACGCCGAGGCCGGTCGGTGCGTCGCCCGTCGCGGAGACGGCGCCCCGCACGTCCGGCGCGATCGGGCCGCAGCAACCACGCCCCTCTGGCGGGCCGCCGGCGACTGGCGGCACCGGTGCGAGGATGCCGGGGTAGCGTCGGGAGCGTTGTTGTCCCATGGCGGCGAAGCACAGCGCCTCGCGCACCGCCGGGCGGGTGGCGACGGGGCCGGGAATCAGACGAACCATGCAGGACCTGACCGAAAACCGTGGCAGGCTTGGCACGGCGCCGTGAGGAAATCCAGACTTGCGCCGGGCAAAGATGGAAGGCCACCGGCATGGGGTGGTATCGTCCCGCCATGACCCTCCCGTTCGTCTTGCCCGACTGGCTGCCCTGGTGGGTAACCATTGTCCTGCTGGTGCCGACGCTGCTTTATGCGCTGGCCCTGCTGTTCATGCCGTTCAGCGTCATCGGCGTGAAGAGCCGGCTTGAGGTGATCGAGGCGCGCCTGGACGAGATCCAGCACGAAATTCGGCAGCTCTCGCTGCGGCTGCCGGACGCCGGCCGTGCCGCCGATTTCGACGACATCTACCCGCCCGTGGCGCCCACGCCGAGCGATCCGCCCCGCCGACCGTCCCGCCCGCCGATTCCGCCGGCGCCGCGCGACTACGACGGTCCACGCCGCGGGCCGCCTCCTGAGTCTCCGTTGCGTGCCACCGACCGCCGGAGCGATCCCGAGCCGCGCAGCCGTGCGGAGCCCCGGTTCGATTGGCGCAAGTAGCACCGCGGCCAAACGGGTGTAAGCGGGTGGACAAGCTCTTGCGCCGTCCACCACTTGCGGTGCGGCGTGCGGCAATGGTGGACGGCGCTTCGCTGACCCGCCCTACCTGAACCGCACGTACGCCAGTGCCGGGCACACCCAGGCGAAGCGTGGTTGCCTCGGGGCGGCGGATCAGCTTTGCTGACCCGCGTACTCGACCGTTGAGGCATGGCATGCGCGTGACCGTCGTGCAGATGAACCAGGGCAGCGACAAGGCGGAGAACATCGCCCAGGCCGGCCGGCTGCTCCAGGCGGCACTGGCCGCGGACAAGCCCGACATCGTCAGTCTGCCCGAGGTCTGGACCTGCCTCGGCGGCGACCGCGCGCAAAAGGTCAGCCAGGCGGAGGAGCTGCCCGCCAAGGGCTCCAACCAGCAAGGCGGCCCCGCTTACGAATTTCTGCGCGAGGTCGCGCGCCGCGACAGGGTTCATGTCCATGGCGGGTCCCTGATCGAGCGGGCCGGGGAGACGTTGTTCAACACCACCGTCGCGTTCGATCCGAACGGCACCGAGATCGCGCGCTACCGCAAGATCCACTTGTTCGACATCGTCACCCCTGATGGCGCCGGCTATCGGGAGAGCGCCACCTTCGGCGCCGGCGATGAGGTCGTGACCTATCAGGCGAACGGCGTCACGGTTGGCTGCGCCATCTGCTACGATCTGCGCTTTGCCGAGCTGTTCCTCGCACTGCGCCGCGCCGGGGCCGAGCTGATATTCCTGCCCGCCGCGTTCACCCTGCTCACCGGCAAGGACCATTGGGAGACGCTGATCCGCGCCCGCGCCATCGAGACGCAGTGCTGGATGGCGGCGCCGGCCGCCTGGGGCCGGTATCTCGAAGGCAGCAGCGGCGAGCCGCGCTATACCTACGGCCACGCGCTGATCGCCGATCCGTGGGGCCATGTGTTGGCCAAGGTATCCGACGGTCCCGGCTGGGCCACCGCGCGCATCGATCCCGCGTTTACAGCGCGGGTGCGTCGCGACATGCCGGTGATGGAGCACCGGAGGCTCGCGTGACCCTGTCCCCGCCGCCAGCGGCGCACCATGCGCCCGCGCGCGACTACGTCCCCGGGCGGATTGCCTTCACCGCGGCGCCAACCCCGCTGGCGATCGACGCGCGCGACCGGCTGGAGGCGCGCTACGGACGTTGCGAACCCGAGCAGGCGGCGGCAGTCGTTGCGCTGGGCGGCGACGGGTTCATGTTGGAGACGCTGCACCGTGCGATCGGCGGCGACGTGCCGGTGTACGGCATGAATTGCGGCTCGGTCGGCTTCCTGATGAACACGTACAGCGAAGACCACCTGCCGGCGCGCTTGTCCTGCGCCCAGGCGGCGGAGCTGCATCCGCTGCGAATGCTCGCGGTCACGGCCTGCGGCCAGGTGAAGCAGGCGCTGGCGTTCAACGAAGTGAGCCTGCTTCGCCAGATCCGCCAGGCAGCGAAAATCCGGATCGTCGTGGACGGCACTGTGCGGCTGGCGGAGCTGATTTGCGACGGCGTGCTGATCTCCACGCCGGCCGGTTCGTCGGCGTACAACCTGTCGGCGCACGGCCCGATCGTTCCCCTGTCCGCCAACCTGTTCCCGCTGACGCCGATCAGCGCCTTCCGGCCCCGGCGATGGCGCGGGGCGCTGCTGCCGTGCACGGCCAAGGTGCTGTTCGAAGTGCTGGAGAGCGACAAGCGGCCCACCGCCGCGGTGGCGGATTTTACCGAGGTGCGCGATGTCGTCTCGGTGGCGGTGAGCGAGGACCGCTCCGTGAACGTGACGGTGCTGTTCGATCCCGACCAGGGCCTGTCCGAACGGATCATCGCCGAGCAGTTCACGGCGTAATGGACCAAAGCTTGATGGCGGCCCCGCTATCGACCGGGCCGGAGTCTCCAAAGCTGCAGGCGGGTTCTCGGCCTGCGTCCTGCAGCAAAACAGTGGTCAAGGGGGATGAGCGGCACCTCAGTATCGCCGCAGTCTTGTCGGGCTCCGGCGGAGCCCGCCGAGCGGTTACAAGGACTGTTGTACCAGCCGCCTGAACTTTATTTTTGCCAATCAGCCCTGGGTGCCCATAAGTTTCGTCTCGTCCGGTGCCTCAACGAAGGCATGGCGGATTGTCGAGATCCCAGGGGGGAGTCATGACCAAGGCAGTCGCTGTCGTGATCGGGGGACAGACCATCTATATGGAACTGGGGGAGAGTGTCTCCACGCCCGTGGTTCCCGCGCAAGTCGATGAAGGTCTTGCCGGCGCCGATAAGGTCGTCAACAAACTTGATGAACTCGGCTCTACAATCATGGCTGTTTGCCGTTCAGTCTATGACAAAGGCTACCAGACCTTAAAGGAATCGCGCCCACGCGAATTCGAGATCGAGTTCGGCGTCACGCTCGCAGGGGAGGCAGGCGTTCCTTTGGTCACCAAGGGCAGCGTCGAGGGCGCGCTGAAGGTCACCGCCCGATGGGGCGACGCGGCGTAGCGCGAACCGGATTCCGGAGGGTATCGAACCGCGTTGCCAAACAGGCCTTCGATCTCCTCACATTCGTTGAGGGGGGTGGTTCCATGTGCACTCAATGCGATTTCTGTGATTTTTTTGCGGGGCGACTGATCGTTTCCCATCACAAGGATGATGTCGCGGCGACGGAACTGATCGAGGCATGCCTGAAGGGCAGCATCGACCACGTAAAATACCAGTCCAACATGGCCGACGAACTCAGCCGCCGTGGCGACCTGGTGCCGGACCAGTTTATGTTCCGTCACCACCTGCTCAGCGTGCCACGCGGGCAGGAGTTCTGGAAGATGAACTACCTGCGCTATTTCTATCAAAATGCCATCGTCAAGGGCTTGCTGTACCACACGCTTCCCAACGCCGCATTGGCCGTCATCGGCGACGCCAACTCCCACCTGCTGGTCGTGCCCGATTCGGCGCTATCGCACAGTCAGACGGCGTCACCGGCAGTTTTCGCGTTTGATCAGGCGACCCACAGTCAGTATCTGACAATGCTCGGGCTGCCCTATGGCACGAGCACTGGCGCGGGCACGACGGTCGCAATCATCGATACGGGGCTTGACCCGAATGCGGGTATCACGGCGGCGCCTGACAGCCGTAACTATCACGATCCGAATGGCACGGCGGATATTTCGGACAGTAACGGCCATGGCACCGCGGTGGCCAGTATCGTCCATGACGTCGCTGAGGATGCTCAGATCCGCGTGCTAAAGGTCGGAGACGCGAACCCGATCTCCGAGTGGAACGTCATGGCGGCGCTGCTGGCGGCGCAGAGTGCAGACGTGATCAATCTGAGCCTGGCCTACGGGCTGCCCTACCGGGATTGCACTGCGTGCGGCCGGCAGCAGACCGGCTCCTCGCGTAGCGCGGTGTTCGAGCAAATGGTGGGAGAGATCCGACGCATCCGGTCCGACGCGATTATCGTCGCAGCGGCCGGAAACCGAGACAATGGCACGCTCGACTATCCTTCCAGGTTCGGGGAGGTGGTGGCAGTCGGGGCGGTGGATTCGCAGTTCAACCGCGCGAGCTTCGGCAACAATTCCGGAAGTAACTACGGAACGAAGACGCCAACCGACCAGGACCATGAGCTTGTATTTTTCGCGCCTGGCGGGGGAAGCGGGGAATATGTCGGTACTACATCGATGGGAGGAAACAACGTAAATCTCCAGGGAACATCATTCGCAGCGCCTTTTGTGGCGGGACTGTTCGCGCTGTACTACGGAGACAAAGCGAACCAGCGGGACCGCAGCTCGGCGATTGACCATTTTGTGGACAGGGCGAGCCGAAATCCCCGCGTGGTCGGATACACAAAGGCCGATCATGGGCATGGTGTAATACAGATATAGGCTTCGCCGTCCGCCGCCTGGCTGCTCCGTTTCAGAGCACAATCGTCCTTCATGCCTTGGGCAAACGCACCACGAACCGGGCTCCCAGCACCCTGCCGTTTGCACCCTGTCGGTTCTCCGCCGAAATGGTGCCGTGCAGCGCCTCGACGATCTGCCGGCTGATCGATAGCCCGAGACCGGAGTGCTGGCCGAATTTCTCTCCCCGCGGCCGCTCGGAGTAGAACCGGTCGAAAATCTGCTCCAGGCTCGCTTCGGGAATGCCGGGGCCTTCGTCCTCGACGCTGATCTCGACCATGGCGCCGGCTTCGTGCGCACGCAGCAGAATGTGTCCGCGCTGCGGGGAAAAACTTTCCGCGTTGCCGACCAGATTGCGCAGGACCTGCACCAGCCGTCCTTCGACCGCCATGACCGCAAGCCCGTCAGGAGGGGCGTCGATTTCAAGCTTCGGGTCGTTCTCCTCGTCGCGAGTCGCCTGATCGAGTTCTTCCAGCGCGCGCAGAATCGGCACCAGATCGACCGGCTCGGCGACGATCCTGGACAGTTCGGCATCCAGCCGCGATGCATCGCTCACGTCGCTGATCAGCCGATCGAGCCGCACCACGTCCTGCGCGATGATGGTGAGAAGCTGCCGCTGCCGCGCCGGGTCCTCGATCCGCCGCAGCGTCTCGATCGCGCTGCGGATGGAGGAGAGCGGGTTCTTGATCTCGTGGGCAACGTCGGCGGCGAATCGTTCGATCGCGTCCATCCGTGTCCACAGGGCGTGGGATGATTCAGCAAGCGTGGTCGCCAGAGCCCCCACCTCGTCGCGCCGCCGAAGCAGGGACTCCGGTACGCTGCCAATGCGGCCCTTGCCCTCGCGCATATCCGCGGCAGCGTCGGCGAGCCGCAGGATTGGGCGTGCGATGGTCAGCGAGAGGTACCAGGACAGCAGCACGGTCAGCGCCAGCGCCAGGCCGAACAGCGCGATGATCGACATGCGGATGGTGAACAGGCTGTGGTCCACCTCGCGCGCCTGGCGCGTCAGCAGGATGATGCCGACGGTATGCCGGTCGCGCTCCACCGGCTCGGCCACCGTCACCAGCAGCCGGTTGTCCGTGGTGCGGCGAATGTAGGGCGGCATCTCGCGGCTCTGGCCGGCGCTGTCGAGCCGCACCTCCTCGCGGACATCGGGCTGCCACTCGACGCCGCCCGCGCCGGGGGTCATGTCCACCTGCAGCGGTGGCCGCGCGTCGTGCGGCAGCAGCGTCATGACCTTATCGTAGAGCCGGGCGATCGCGCTGATGAACGGACCGTTTTCCGGCGCCGGGTCCGGCGGCTCCTGGCTGGATGGAGCGCCCGCGCCGACCCCCTCCCTCGCCCGCGAATCGGCGACAACCGTGCCGTCTGGGCCGTAGAGCCGTGCCTGCGCATCGGGCGACGGCTCTGTCAGGCGATGCAGGAGCGGCCGTGCAAGCTCGGGAACGAGCTTCGGGTTGTCGGGCTCGTCCAGCCGCGTCGCGCTTTCCGCCAGGGCGCCGGCGTAGATGCGCGCCTGCTCGCGGAGTGCCGCGACCTCGGCTTCCAGCAGGCCGTTCTGGTACTGATCGAGATACAGCAGCGATGCCACCAGCAGCGCGAGCGGCAGCGCGTTGACCAGCAGAATACGGCGCAGCAGCGGCGACAGCAGGCGCGGACGGAATCTCTTGCGCCGGCTGGCGAGCGATGCGGCGATTCTGCTGCCATCGGGCATGGGCGGCGATCAATGCTCCTTGTAGCGGTAGCCGATGCCGTAAAGCGTTTCGATCTGGTCGAAGACGTTGTCCACGGAGCGGAATTTCTTGCGGACCCGCTTCACATGGCTGTCGATGGTGCGGTCGTCCACGTAGATCGTGTCGCCATACGCGGCGTCGATGAGCTGGTCGCGGCTTTTCACCATGCCGGGCCGCGCCGCCAGCGTCTTGACCAGCAGGAACTCCGTGACGGTGAGCTGGATATCCTCGCCCTTCCAGAGGCACTGGTGCTTGGTCTCGTCCAGCATCAGGTCGCCGCGCATCATCACGCCGGACGGCGCGGCGCCCGACCCCTCGGCCCGGCTGGTCTCGTTGCGCCGCAGCAGCGCCCGGATGCGCTCGATCAACAGGCGTTGACTGAACGGCTTCGTGATGTAGTCGTCGGCGCCGAGCCGGAGCCCCATCAGCTCATCCACCTCCTCGTCTTTGGATGTGAGGAAGATAATCGGCATGCTGCTGCGCTGCCGCAGCTTTTGCAGCAGTTCCATGCCGTCCATGCGGGGCATCTTGATGTCGAGCACCGCGAGATCGACAGGGCGGCTGCTCAGCGCCTGCAAAGCGCTTTCGCCATCGGTGTAGGTGCGAACCAGGAAACCCTCCTGCTCCAGCGTCATCGAGACGCTGGTCAGGATGTTGCGGTCGTCATCCACCAGCGCAATGGTCTGCTTCATGGGTTCAGCCCTTCGGGACTAGGCGCTCGGCGCTTTGCCTGGCGTCATCGCTACCTATCGCGCAGGATTGTGGCGCAATGCGGACGGGAGGTGAACGGAAGATGGCAGATATCGCCGGAGCCGGCATCGCGGGAGTCTGAGATCTGGTCATCCAGATCGTTCGCCGATCACAGCCTTCAAGGTTTACTCCGCCTCACCCCGCAGGTCCGCGCGGTCGATCTGCGGCTGACCTATCTGGCGCTGGCCGAAAGACTGAACATTCCCTTGGTCACCGCGGACCGGAAACTTTACGACCGCGCGTCATCGGCGGCTCGCGATAGTGGTCTGGTCCGCTGGATTGCCGATACGGAGTCTGCCGGTCGCTGATAACTCGTCGGCGTCATGTGGCGCCAGACTGTGTCACTCCGCTGCACCCCGCAGCGCCGCCCCAGCGGCCAGCGGGCAAAGCGGCAGAGCGCCCGCCAGCAGCGCCGCGAGCAGCAGCAGATGCGGCCTGGGGCTCATTCCGGCCGATGCGGCGTCGGCAGCCGCCACCCCGAAGATCAGCACTGGTGTGGTCAGCGGCAGCACCAGCAACGGCAGCAGTACGCCGCCCCGGCGCGCGCCGAGCACAATCGCCGCGCCGGACGCACCAAGCAGCGACAGCAGGAGTGTCCCTGGCAGCAGCCCGCCCAGCAACGCCGGAATCCCCTCCTCCGGCATACGCAGCATGATCGCGAGCGGCGCGGCGGCCAGCAGCAGCGGCAGACCGGTGACCAGCCAATGGGCGCAGGCCTTGGCGAACGTGATCCCTGCGGCCGGCAGCCCGGAGAGCAGCAAGTGGTCGAGCGAACCGTCCTCGAAATCGGCACCGAACAGCCGGTCGAGCGGCAGCAGGGCGGCCAGCAGCGCGCAAACCCAGATGATGCCAGGCGCGATCCGCCCCAGCGTCTCCGGCGCCGGGCCGATTGCCAGCGGGAACAGCGAGGCCGCCAGCAGGAAGAACAGCAGGGCGCCCAGCGTATCCGCGCCATGGCGTAGCGATAGGCGCAATTCCCGTCCCAGGATCGCAAGGAATGCGGTCATCGGCGAACCCGTCGTCCGTGTAGCCGCACCCTCTCCCACGTCCGGTCGTCCTGTTGGCACCCAGGCTTCGCGCCAACCGCGCCGCCATCACCGAGACCGTCCGCGCCAGCCACAGCCTCGTGGCCGGGGCGTCCAACGCCGACCGCAACACGATCGCCCGGACCGTTCATGCCAACAGCAGTGCCGTAACCGGACCTGATCTCCCGGCACGCAATACCATCCCAGGGACCCGTCATGTCAGCCGCAGCTCCATCGTGCCTTCGAGCGGCAGAGGCAGGTGCGTGGCCGCCACCACCAGCCCGCCGCGCGCCCGGTGCCCCGCCAGCAGCACCCCGAACCGCTCCACCGACGCGACGTCCAGCCCGAGCGTCGGCTCGTCCAGCAGCCAAAGCGGCGCTGCCGACAGCGCCAGCCGTGCCAGCGCGAGCCGTCGCTTCTGTCCGGCCGACAGCATCCGTGCAGGCAGATCGGCGAGCGCGCTCAGCCCCATTGCCGCCAGCGCATCCGGCACCGCGCCGCCCCCCAGCCTTGCGGCCAGCCGAAGGTTCTCGGCGGCCGTCAGCCCCAGCTTCACCGCGTCATGGTGCCCGACATACACCAGCCGCGTGGCGTGTCCCGGCAGGTCGGCGAGCGCGTCCTCGCCGCGCCACAGCAGCCGCCCCGCCGCCGGCCGCACCAGCCCCGCCAGCAGCCGCAGCAGCGTGGACTTGCCCGATCCGTTCGGGCCGGCAAGCACCAGGGCGCCGCCGACGGGCACGGCGAAGTCAAGGTCGCGAAACACCAGCCGCTCCCCGCGGAACGCCGCCAAGCCTTCCGCCTGCAGCACGCTCGCAAACCCTCCTGGTGGACGCTGGCCGGCTCGTATGGTTTAAGCCGCGCGCGCGCAGAGACCATTTCTCCTGCGGCGGAACAACACACAAGAGGCGTCCTCCCGCAAGGGGACGAACAGGCCACATGAACACAGTCGGGCAGGACTCGCTGAGCACCCGCCGCACGCTGACGGTCGAGGGCAAGGACTACGACTATTTCTCCCTGCCTGAAGCGGCCATGACGCTCGGCAACATCGCCCGCCTGCCGGTCAGCCTGAAGGTGCTGCTGGAGAACGTGCTGCGCTTCGAGGACGGCCAGACCTACACGATTGAAAATGCCACCGCGATCACCGAATGGCTGGCGCGGGCGCACTCCGACAACGAGGTGCCGTTCCGTCCCGCCCGCATCCTGATGCAGGATTTTACCGGCGTGCCCGGCGTGGTCGATCTGACCGCCATGCGCGACGGCATCACCCGGCTTGGCGGCAAGCCGGAGAAGGTGAACCCGCTGGTGCCGGTGGACCTGGTCATCGACCACTCGGTGATGGTGGACTTCTCGGGCCATGCCGACTCACTGCAGCGGAACGTGGACACCGAATTCGACCGCAACGGGGAGCGCTATCGCTTCCTGCGCTGGGGCCAGGAGGCGTTCGACAATTTCCGCGTCGTGCCGCCCGGCACCGGCATCTGCCACCAGGTGAACCTGGAATATCTCGGCCAGTGCGTGTGGACCGCCGAAGCGGACGGCGCCACCATCGTCTACCCCGACACGCTGTTCGGCACCGATTCCCATACCACGATGGTGAACGGGCTCGGCATCCTGGGCTGGGGCGTGGGCGGCATCGAGGCCGAGGCGGCGATGCTCGGCCAGGCGATCGCCATGCTGATTCCCGACGTGATCGGCTTCAAGCTGACCGGCAAGCTGCCCGAGGGCGCCACGGCCACCGATCTGGTGCTGACCGTGACGCAGTTGCTGCGCCGCAAGGGCGTCGTCGGAAAGTTCGTCGAATTTTTCGGCCCTGGGCTGGACCAGCTCGCGCTGGCTGACCGCGCGACGATCAGCAACATGGCGCCGGAATATGGCGCCACCTGCGGGTTCTTCCCGGTCGACAACGCGACGCTCGACTACCTGCGCCTGTCCGGCCGCGACACCCATCGCATCGCGCTGGTGGAGGCGTACTGGAAGGCCCAGGGCATGTTCCGCGAGGCGGGCGCGCCCGATCCGGTGTTCACCGACACGCTGGAACTCGACCTGTCCACCGTGCAGCCGAGCTTGGCCGGCCCGAAGCGCCCGCAGGACCGCGTGTTGCTGAAGGACGCGGCGGGCGCGTTCAAGACCGAGCTGACCAAGAGCCTGGGCGTGGCCGCCGCCGATGCCGGGGTTACCGCCAAGGTTGCCGGCACAAACTACGAGATAACTCACGGCGACGTGGTGATCGCGGCCATCACCTCCTGCACCAACACGTCCAACCCGTCGGTGCTGGTCGCCGCCGGCCTGGTGGCGCGCAAGGCGCGGGAAAAGGGCCTGACCCCGAAGCCCTGGGTGAAGACCTCGCTGGCCCCCGGCTCGCAGGTGGTGACCGAATACCTGGAGAAATCCGGACTGCAGGCTGACCTGGACGCGATCGGGTTCAACACGGTGGGCTACGGCTGCACAACCTGCATCGGCAACTCCGGCCCGCTGGAAGACGCGATCGTCGATGCGATCGAAGACAACAAGCTGGTTGCCGCCGCCGTGCTGTCCGGCAATCGCAACTTCGAAGGCCGTGTACATCCGAACGTGCGCGCCAACTACCTGGCCTCACCGCCGCTGGTGGTCGCCTACGCGCTGCTCGGCAAGATCAGCGAGGACATCACCACGGTGCCGCTCGGCACCGGCAAGGACGGCCAGCCGGTCTACCTGAAGGATGTCTGGCCCTCCAACAAGGAGATCGCCGACGTCGTCGCGTCCAGCGTGACGCGGGAGCAGTTCCTGAAGCGCTACGGCGAGGTGTTCAAGGGGCCGAAGCAGTGGCAGGCGCTGGAAGTGGACACCGGCAGCAAGACCTATCGCTGGTCGGACAGCTCCACCTACGTGAAGAACCCGCCCTATTTCGAGGGCATCACCATGGACCCGCCGCCGGTGTCGGACGTCCTCGGCGCGCGCATCCTGGCGGAGCTGGGCGACTCGATCACCACCGACCACATCAGCCCGGCCGGGTCGATCCGGAAGACCTCGCCGGCGGGTGAATACCTGCTGGAACGGCAGGTGCTGGAGAAGGATTTCAACAGCTACGGCGCCCGCCGCGGCAATCATGAGATCATGATGCGGGGCACGTTCGCCAACATCCGCATCCGGAACGAAATGGTCCCCGGCGTCGAGGGCGGCGTGACCAAGCACCTGCCATCGGGCGAGCAGCTTGCGATCTACGATGCCGCCATGCGCTACAAGGCGGAGGGTGTGCCCCTGGTCGTGTTCGGCGGCAAGGAATACGGCACCGGCTCGTCGCGCGACTGGGCGGCGAAGGGCACGCTGCTGCTCGGGATCAAGGCGGTGATCGTGGAGAGCTTCGAACGCATCCACCGCTCCAACCTGGTTGGGATGGGCGTGCTGCCGCTGGTGTTCAAGGAGGGGATGGACCGCAAGAGCCTCGGCATCACCGGCGCGGAGATCATCGACATTCTTGGGTTGGAACACCTCAGCCCGCGCATGGATCTGACGCTGGTGATCCACCGGCCGAACGGCGCGACCGACCAGGTGCCGGTGGTCTGCCGCATCGATACGATCGACGAGGTCGCCTACTACCGCCATGGCGGCATCCTGCACTACGTGCTGCGCGAGATGGCGAAGTCCGCCTGATCTCACGCGACCCGCCAAAGGGTGACGCGGCCACCCCGGGATTCGATCCCGGGGTGGCCGCCCCATGTGTGGGCGTAAGTTGGCGATAGGTGCCGTGCATCAACGATTGATCAGAGAGCCGTGGGTGGATGCGAATGCCCGGGTTTCTCAGCGGCAACGGTCCCGCTATCACTGGCGGGCGGGGTCGTCGAAGCTATCTGACGACCGGGATGCCTGGTTCGCAGCGCGGCCGTCCGTGACGGACCATCCCGCGGCGAAAGAGGGCGCCCTTCCGTTTGGCTGCCACGGCGATATCAGTGTTGTAGCCCGGTCCACCAATAGGCGAGGCCGCCTAACCCCACGAGAACGAAGGGGGCAAGCAGCAGGTAGAGTTGCAAGTTGGTCATGATCGCAGCCTTCCGAGGATTCCCCGTACCGTAAGATGTAGGACGACGCCTGTAGCTGAAAGGGGTTGCTGACATGGGGACCGGCGCCGCGCAGGTGGAGCGGACTGTGCGCGGCGTTTTGCCCGATCTTGGGCGGCTGCCGATCTCGCTTGACCTGCGCGCCATCAGCATCGCCGAGGGTATCCGGGCCGCGCTGTCCGTCGCGGTCATCATCGCGTTGCGCGAATACCTGGATATCCCGGAGATGAGCGAGGCCGCGCTCGCCTCGCTGCTGACGTGCCTGTGCGACGCCGGCGGCCCGATCCGCCGGCGTGTCCCCGCCTTGCTTAGTTTCACGCTGATCGGCGCAGCGGTCACTGCCAGCTTCGGCATGATGCGCGTTTTCGGCATGGGCGTCGCGCTGCCGCTCGGCATCCTCGCCCTGTTCTGCACCTCGTTCGCCCGCATCTACGGGCAGTCGCCGCAACAGGTCGGCGCGCTGCTCAGCACCGTGGTGATCTTGGCGCTCGACCGGCCGATGGCGCCGGCGCAGGCAGGGGTTCTGGCGGCATTTTTCCTGCTCGGCGGCGTGTGGGCGACGCTGCTGACGATGGTGATCTGGCAGGTCCACCCGTACGGGCCGGCGCGGCGCGGGGTGGCCGAGGCCTATCGCCGGCTGTCCCTGCTGACCGCCGATTTGCGCTCGCTGCTGCTGGCAGCCCCAGGGGACGCCGTGTGGGAGGCGCACGCGCGGGACCATCGCGGCGGGGTGCGCGAGGCGATCGAAGCGGCGCGCGGCATTGTGATGGAGACTCTGCGCACCCGCGGTGCCGCGAGCGCGCGGGCGGAGCAGAGCCTGATCCGCCTGGAGACGGCCGACCAGATTTTCAACGCACTGATCGCGCTGTCCGATCTGACCGAGCACGCCGGCAGCCGCGAACGAGCCGCCGTCGAGCCGCTGCTGCGCCGCCTGCGCCCGCTGCTGGCGGCGATGGGCCGCGCCATCGTCACCGACACCCCGCAGAACGTTCCGCAGATCGGCCGCTCGATCGACGCGCTTGCCGCCGCCGCAGCGGCGCTGCCGGAGGGCGATCGGGTGGAAGTCGATCGGGTGCGCGCCATCTTCGACCGCATCGTCGAACGGCTGCGCATCGCGCAGACCCTGGCGGCGCCGGAGAACTTCCTGTCCGATGCCGGTGCGCCGGGTCAGCGCCCGCCACTGTGGCAACGGGTGCGCCAGCCGCTTGTTGCCAATCTCACCTGGGGCTCTCCGGCCTTGCGCCATGCGCTGCGCACCGCTGCGGTGGCCGGGGAAGCACTCGCGCTGACGATGCTGTGGTATTCGCCGTACGGCCACTGGCTGACCATCACGATCTGCGCAACGCTTCAGCCGTACTACGCGCTGACGCTGACCCGGGCAGTGGAACGCGTCGGCGGCACCGCGCTGGGCGGGCTGGGCGCCGGTCTGGTCGGCCTCGTCTGCACCACGCCGCTGGCGACGGCGCTGGCGATGTTTCCGCTGGCCGTGTTGGCGCTGTCGGTGCGCGCCGTGAACCACGGTCTGTTCATGGTCATGCTGACGCCGCTGATCGTCCTGCTGGTCGATGTCGGGACGCCGGACGCCAGCGAGTGGACCGTTGCCACCGTCCGCGCGGGGCTGACGCTGCTGGGCGGCGTGGCGGCGGTCGCCAGCACGTTCCTGCTCTGGCCGACCTGGGAGCCCGAGCGGCTCTGGAACGGACTGCGCGCGGCGATCGGCGCCCACGGGCGCTACGCCGAGGCCGAACTGGATTGCCTGCTTGGTGTGTCGCCGGCCAGCGCGGTCGAGCGGGCGCGGCGCGCTGCCGGCGTGGCCACCAACGCGCTGGAGGCGACGATCAGCCGGGCCCTGCTGGAGCCGGTCGGCGTGGCCCACGACGAACTGCAGGCGGCGACGGTGATCGACGCCGCGCTGCGCCGCTTTGCCGGACGGCTATCGGCGATGCTGCTCGATCCGCGGCTGCGCGCGGGCGTTCCGGCGGAGGCCTTGCGCGGCTGGCGCGACTGGATCGGCGGCGCGATGCGGACGCTGGCGGAAGGCCGGACCGACCTGCCGCCTCGGCCGAGCTTGCCCGGGACCGAATCGCTCGCCCGGATCGTCCGTCAGGTGGAGCTGATGGCCGGCACGCTGCCGCGTGTCTCCGGCTGACGGCGGCGTGTCGTTCAGGGTTGCCTCGGAGCCCTCGGTCGCCGCGATCCAGGACCGTGGCATCCCTGATCGGGATTAGCTCGATTCTTCAGCCTGGGCGACGCTGACGGCTTCAACGCGCACAACCATGAGACCGCTAGCGCCAATGCCAAGCTCCCTGGCGGCACCTTCGCTCAAATCCACGATCCGCCCCCTGACATACGGGCCGCGATCGGTGACCTTCAGGGAGACATGTTTCCCGCTGGAGATGTCGGTCACCTTGACCATCGATCCTAACGGAAGGGTCCGGTGCGCGCAGGTCATTGCTTGCGGATTGAAGCGTTCGCCGTTGGCCGTCAGCAGGCCAGCATGCCTGCGACCATACCAAGAGGCGGTCCCGATTTGAACCATCGCATGAGGCGTCCGGTGCGATGCAGCATGTCGCTCGTGGATTTGGCCGGCGGCGACTGCCGGTGTAGCGCAGGTAGCGCAGCTAGCGCCGACAAAGAGTACAATTGCATGAATTCTATTCATTATTCTTTCACTTCTGCAGTTTGATGACTTTCACCATGATGACATCATGGGCAAAGGAGAGTTTGAATCGTTCTCGACCGGCAGAGAGATGATTCGTTCGGCCGGTTTCAGTTGAGACCGTGCTTGGTTTGATGTTATTGTCTCTGGCGCGCAAGAGAACAGCGCTATGCTGTTTCTGACTGCTTGCCTGAAGGCGTCAGTCGCGATGCCATCCCGCGCACGGGATCGCATCGCGACAGGTCTGTGGTCAGACGGTGCGGCCGAACGTTTCGGCGGCCAGCGTTACGCGGGCGGTGAGTGGGGCGAGCACGTCCGTAGCCAGCCTGGTGGACGCGTCGGTCAGCTTGCTGGTCTCGGTGATCGCCTTGTCTAGCGAACTGCGAGCGAACGCCGCCTGCAAGTCCAACAGATCGTTGAAAGATTTGGCGGCGGCGAATGAGTTCACCGCTGCAACGGCGTCGTCCATCTGCTCCTTGGCCGAGACCACCAAGGTCTTGCCCAGATCCTGCACGCCCGCGGCCCAGATCTGGCCGGAGGTCACGAACGCTTCGAGATTGCCTTGGCCGAAGGCCGCCATGTCTTTCGCGGTCTTCATCGTCTTTTCCACGGTCGCTTTCACCTCCGTCTGGGTCTTCTCCGCCGCCGCCATCGTCCTGGAAACGCTGTCATTCAGAACGGGGCCGGTCTTCGCGAGTTTCTCTGACATCATCTGGAACTCCTGGTCTGTGGCCGGGGGCAGCATCCCGGCGGGTTCGATCCAAGAGTGTTGGCCCGCTGCCCGGGCCATGGATTTATGCTGCACTGCAGCAATACGGAGATGGGCACCCGACGGGACGTGATCAAGGGCAAAATGCTGCACTGCAGCATAATGAGCGGAAAGGACTTCTTAGCGTGCTGGCCGCACCAGACTTGGGCGATGCACGGCCAAGACGGGTAACCGCCGTTCTGTGGGCGGTCCTTCATCCGCGCCGCGGGACAGCACGTCCTTCCGTCGGGGGGCCGGTCGCCGGGCGCAAGAAGCCCGGGTTAGCGGCTCGCGGCGACCGTGGAGGCTCGGTCGGCTTCCTGGCGAATGGCAGCGATAACGTCGTCCACCGTGGCCTGGCTGAGGTCCCGGCCGAAGCCGGTCGACTCGCTGCCGTAAAGACGAGCGATGATTCGATCGCCAAGGGCGCCGCGGAAATGTCCTGGCTCCCAGTACCAGCGGACATCGGTCACCGTATCGCCCGGCCGCGGAACAGGGGTTGTCGTATAAAGATTGTAGCCTGAGAAATCGACGATCCTGACACGCCCGTCGGGATCGAGGGCGCCGACAACACGTACCAGTGCACGCTTCCACGCCTCGAACACACCCCAGAGCCCGTTCTGCCGGAGCAAATCCATCACCCACGCATGGTATGGGTAAATGATGAGCGTGATATCCAGGTCATGGCCTCGGGCGATGTCGATGATTTCACGCAAGGAGCGGACGCTGCCGGTTCGGTAAGGCTCGGCAAAGTCCGGGTGGACATAGTGGGGGAAGCGTTCGGCATACTGTGCCTGCTTTTGGTCGAACAAATCCCGGAAGCCATGCAGCTTCACGTATGGAAGGTATTCGTCGAGCGGATTGAAGCCGAGCGGCGTCATCGTGCGCGGCGATGCCTCGCGTTGCGCAAGGATCGTCGCGACGCTGTCCGTCACCGCACCCAGGGTTACGGAAGCGGCGAGCGCGTCCTCCACCCGCGCCAGAGCGCGCGCCGGATTTGCCGTGAAATCGGGCCGGACGCGGATACGGTCCTGATCCGGGCCGGCATCCACCGGGCCGGACGGCGGGGCGGGGCCAGGATCGACCTGAAGAAAGTCCAGCAAGTCGAGACCGACGACGATCCCACGAAGCCCCGGCACCGCAAGCGCGTCTTCAAGCAGCTTCGCCGCGATATCGAGACCGCGGCCGGCGAGCCCGGCGTTGAAGACCGGGCGCATCGAGTCCGGCCATTGCGCGCTTTCCGGGTTGAGCCCGGCCTCGATGCGCGAGTTGCCCAGCAACAGCGTGCGCGGGCTGGTACGCTCCAGCAAGTAGGTCTTGGCGGCTGGACCCCGATTGGCGGCGGCGGGTTTTGCGAGAGTCCAGCCGGCCAGACGAGGCGTGCCGAAAATGTAATAGGGGTCCACAGCGACGGTCAGCGCGGCGGTGAGACCGGCGCAGGCAATGAAGGTGCCTGCGAAGATGGCGAGGTAGCGCGCGGGGCGGTGCATGGTCAGAATTGCCAATAGAGGAACACGCTGCCGCGGGTGACGGACAGCACGCCAAGAAAGGCGGTGAGGCCTGCAGCCACCGCCCAGGCGGGGCTTTCCGACCACCGGAGCCGCTTCGGCTTGTGCGCTGGATGCTCCAGGGTCGGATGGCCGCGGGCAAGGATTTCCTGCGTGTTCGGAGCAAGAAAGGCGAGCGCCAGCAGTGCCGCGATCCATAGCCAGGTGTCGATGAACTGGGCGCCGGAGCCGCCGATCCGAACGCCCAGCGCGGCGAAAACCGGGGCCAACGGCTGAAGCGGATCGGCGATGGCAGCCGGGAGCATGACTCCGTGCATGCCGGCCATCCCGCTGAGTACGGCCCACCCGGCGTGAAAGGTGGGAGCGCGGAAGAAAACCCAGGCGACGACCACGGCGAGGAACGTGATCACGTAACCGAATCCGCGGCCGGCACGGGAGGCGCGGAACGCGGCAACGGCGCGGGTGCGGCTCGCGGCGGCGTCCCAGGCGTGGTTCACCATGAGATAGGTGCCGTGCAGCGCACCCCAGGCGAGGAATGTCCAGTTGGCGCCATGCCAAAGTCCCCCCAGCACCATCGTGATCAGCAGGTTCACGTAGCGCCGAATCTTGCCGCGGCGATTACCCCCAAGCGGGATGTACAGATAGTCGCGCAAGAAGCGCGACAGCGTCATGTGCCAGCGGCGCCAGAATTCGATAATGCTTGCCGATTTATAGGGCGAGTTGAAGTTCTGCGGAAAGCGGATGCCGAAGCAACGGGCGGCGCCGATCGCCATATCGGAATAGCCCGAGAAATCGAAGTAGAGCTGGCAGGTATACGCCAAGGCGCCCCCCCATGCCATGAACAGGTCCAGGTGCTGGCCACTGGCGGCGGCATCGAAACTCGGCGCGACAAACGGGCTGATGCCGTCAGCCAGCAGCGCCTTCTTCGCGAGCCCGATGGCGAAGATGGAAAGCCCGACGGCGAGGTCGGCGGCAAGGCCGGGTGCGCGGTCCTCATGCTGCAGTTGCGGGACGATTTCGCCAAAGCGGAGGATCGGGCCGGCAACAAGGCGCGGAAAAAAGGCCACGAACACGGCGTAGCGCAGCAGGTTGAGTCGATACGGATGCCCGCGCCGGAGATCGATCAGGAAGCCGATCTGCTCGAACGTGAAGAACGAAATGCCGAGCGGCAGAATGATCCGTGCAAGGACATAGTCGGTCCCGGCCAGCGTGTTGACGTTGGCAACGACGAAGCCGGCATATTTGAACACACCGAGGACAAGCAGGTTCAGGGTGACGCCGACAACAAGAATGGCATCGGCGGAAGCGTGTCGGCCAGAGGCCATGCTCCGCCGAAGGATCGTGCCGAGCGCATAATTGACCAGAATCGAAGGCAGCAGCAGGGCCAGAAACCGCCAGTCCCAACTCGCATAGAAGGCGATGGAGGCCGCCAGGAGCACCGCTGCGCGGCCGTCCTGGCTGCGGCCCAGCAGGCGATAGGCAGCGATGGCGACCGGGAAGAAAGCGAAAAGAAACTCGTATGAATTGAATAGCATGGCGTCCGGCGCATCTTCCTGCAAGGGACCGAAACGGTATGGCTACCACAGAAATGGACCGATATCACGCCCGTTTTGATAGGTTATCGTTTCTGTCCACGAGCTACCCGCCCCGGGCATGGTCGCCATCGACCCCGGCCTGGTGCAGCATGGCCCGGGCGCATCGCCCAGAGCCGCCGGCCACATGAGAGGGAACCCATGTCCGACCGCTACGCCACCTATCAGCGCATCACCTTCGACCGTCCGCACCCGCTTGTGCTGCGCCTGACCATGTCCAACCCGGGCAAGCTGAACGCCACCGACCACGTGATGCATGGCGAACTCGCGCGCATCTGGCGGGACATCGATGCCGATGACACCGTCTCGGCCGTGATCCTGCAGGGCGAGGGCCGCGCCTTTTCCGCCGGCGGCGATTTCGAGCTGGTGCAGTCGCTGATCGACGACTTCGACAGCCGCGCCACCGTGTGGCGGGAGGCGCGCGACCTCGTCTACAACATCATCAACTGCGGCAAGCCGATCGTCAGCGCGATACGCGGGCCGGCGGTCGGCGCCGGTCTGGTGTGCGGGCTGCTGGCGGATGTCTCGATCGCGGCAAAGGACGCGCGGCTGATCGACGGCCACACACGGCTCGGCGTTGCCGCCGGCGACCATGCGGCGATCATCTGGCCGCTGCTGTGCGGCATGGCGAAGGCGAAATACTACCTGCTGTTGTGCGACACGCTGTCCGGCGAGGAGGCTGAGCGCATCGGCCTGGTCGCGCTGGCGGTCGAGGATGCCGAGCTGGACGCGAAGGCGGTCGAAATCGCCACCCGCCTGGCCGAGGGGGCGCCCAACGCCATCCGCTGGACCAAATACGCGATGAACAACTGGCTGCGCATGGCCGGCCCGATCTTCGATGCCTCGCTGGCGATGGAGTTCATGGGCTGGGGCTCGCCCGATGCGCGCGAGGGGTTGGCCGCGCATCGCGAAAAGCGCCGGCCGTCGTTCGATCCGCGGTCCAGGCTGTGACCGGGATGGACATGGCGAACCGCACCGCCGTCGTCACCGGGGGCGCCTCGGGGATCGGCAGGGCGACCGCGCTGCTGCTGGCGTTTAACGGGGCGCGGGTGTTCGTGGGCGACATCGATGCGGCGGCCGGCCAGGCGGTGGCCGAGGCGGCCGCACAGCAGGGGCTGGCCGTGGACTGGCTGCCGCTAGACCTGACCGACACGGTCTCGATCGCCAGGTTTTCCTCGGCTGTGCTGGCGCGGTCAGACCGGATCGATGTGTTGGTCAATGGCGCCGGGTGGGACCGTATCCAGCCGTTCATGGAGAGCGACCCCGCGCTGTGGGACCAATTGGTCGCGGTCAACCTGATGGGCGCGATGCGCCTGAGCCGCGCGCTGCTGCCGCCGATGATCGCGGCGAACGCGGGGAAGATCGTCAACATCTCTAGCGATGCGGGGCGCGTCGGCAGCCTGGGCGAGACCGTCTACGCTGCGGCCAAGGGCGGGTTGATCGCGTTCACCAAGTCTCTGGCCCGGGAGATGGCCCGCCACCGCATCAACGTGAATTGCGTCTGTCCCGGCCCGACCGACACGAAGTTGTTCCACGCCCAGCCCGACACGGCGAAGGCCGCGCTGACGCGCGCCATCCCGTTCCGCCGCATTGCCACCCCGGAGGAAATCGCCGAAGCGGTGATGTTCTTCGCGGGTCCGCGCTCCGCCTACATCACGGGTCAGGTGCTGAGCGTCAGCGGCGGCTTGACCATGGTCGATTGATCGCCAGCGGAGCCACCGGGTGACCGATCAAACTGTTACCGAGGCCTTGCGAGCGTACGTCAAGCTGCTCCGGGCCGCCAAGGCGGTCCTGGCGCGCGTCGAACCGCTGCTGGTGACGGAAGGCCTGACCCCCACGCAACTCGGCGTCCTGGAAGCGGTTTTTCATAAAGGCCCGCTGACGCAGCGCGAGCTTGGCCGCAAGGTGCTGACCTCGGCCGGCAACATGACCGATGTGATGGACAAGCTGGAGCGCCGCGGCCTGGTCCGGCGGGGACGCTCGGCGGTTGACCGGCGCGCGGTGCGCGTCGAGCTGACCCCGGAGGGGAGGGATCTGATCCAGCGGCTTTTTCCGCGGCATGCTCGCGATATCGCTGCCGCGATGTCGGCCCTGTCCGGTGACGAATTGCAGCAACTGGGCGCCTTGCTGAAGCGGCTAGGGCTCGCCGCCGTGGCGGGCCTTGCAGAGGAACCGGACGCTCACTAGCTCAAGGCCAGATCATTTGATATCGAACGATAGGAGACTGACTCGTGATTGAAGTGCGACCCTTCGGCTCCCTCGGTCAATTTCGCAACGACTGGCTCAACGCGCGCCATCACTTCAGTTTCGGCGAGTATCGCGACAAGGCGCGGCTGGGATTCGGCAGGCTGCGCGTCTGGAACGACGACGAGGTGGCGCCGGGTGCCGGGTTCGAGCCTCACCCGCACCGGGAGATGGAGATCATCACCTACATCCGCGAAGGCGCCATCACGCATGCGGATAATCTCGGCAACGAGGGGGTGACCAAGGCCGGCGACGTCCAGGTGATGCATGCCGGCACCGGCATCGTGCACGCCGAAATCAATCGCGAGGACGTGCCGACGCGGCTGTTCCAGATTTGGATACTGCCGGACCGGGCCGGCGTGGCGCCGGGTTGGAGCACGCGGGCGTTTCCGCGCGGCGGCGACGCCTTGGCAGTGCTGGCCAGCGGGCGGCCACAGGATTCCGGCGCCGGGGCGCTGCCGTTGAACGCGGATGCGGCGCTGCTGGCGGGAACGCTGGAGGCGGGCCGCACCGTACGGGTTGCGGTTGCCCCAGGACGGGGGATCTACCTGGTGCCGGCAACCGGCGCGGTTAGCGTGAACGGCGTCGCCGTCGACGCACGCGACGGCGCGGCGATTACCGGCGAGACCGATCTGGCCATCACGGCGACCAAGGACGCTGAACTGGTGCTGGTAGACGTGGCGCTCTGAGCGCCGCGGCGCTAGACGGCGCGCTGCCAGGGCGCGCCGTCAGCCAGGTTCTTAGCCGCAAGGTGCCGCGCTGCCGGCGGAATTTTGTGGCGCCAGCCTGTTGTAGCTGCCACCCTCGGCGGCGTTCTGCGGCGCCTGGGTGTTATAGCTGCCGCCCTCGGCAGAGTTCTGTGGGGCCAGTCTGTTGTAGCTGCCGCCCTCGGCGGCGTTTTGCGGCGCTTGGGTGTTATAGCTGCCACCCTCGGCGGCGTTCTGCGGCGCCTGGGTGTTATAGCTGCCACCCTCGGCCGCTCCTTGTGGCCGCTTGGTGCAGTCCGTGGTTGCGTGCGCCTGTAGCGCAGTGCCGGATAACAGCAAGGCTGTTGCGAGGCCACATACGATTCGGAATGATGTCATTGTACTCGCTCCCGTTTGACCCGGTTTACCAGGACAAAAGCTGAAATCGCCGCACGGAAGACCCCGTGACCGCGAATTCGCCATCCTTCGGACGACAGAAGCGTAGCTAGCCGCCCCGCTCGCCACTTGCAACGCCGGCCGGAAGACTTTGCCAGCACGGAGCACAACTTCACGTCTTCTTTATCAATGTTCCGTTGCCATCCGGAACATTGTCGATTCCACAAATAATGGATCGGATACGGTGCGCTGACCAGGCCCTTGAAGTTCTGAACCTTGACCTCGACGCTCGCTGAGCGGCGCGCGGCGTTGGCCGCCGATCGGGACATGCGACCGCAACCAGTGTCGGCCCGGCAGTTGTACACAAAACGGGCCGCCGCCGGAGGGGCACTCCGAACGGCGGCCCACGAAGGATCAGTCGCTGGGCGTCAGGCGAGCTTCAGGTTGGTCGCCGCCGCCTTGCCGCGTTCCATCGCTACGTCGTAGCTGACTTTCTGTCCGTCGTTCAGCCCCTTGAGGCCGGCGGCCTGAACGGCGGTGATGTGGACAAAGACATCCTTGCCGCCATCTTGCGGCATGATGAAGCCGAAGCCCTTGGTTGCATTGAACCATTTCACGGTTCCAATGGCCATCGTGTGGTCGCTCCTATCCGGTGCGCGTCCCCGTGTCGCGCTGGTGGGGTTCTTGCGGGTGAAGGGTTGGGGGTCGCCCTCAGGCGATCTTGAGATTGGTCGCGGCAGCCTTGCCGCGCTCCATGGCGATGTCGTAGCTGACTTTCTGGCCCTCGTTGAGCCCACGGAGCCCCGCCGCCTGCACCGCTGTGATGTGGACGAAGACGTCCTTGCCGCCGTCCTGCGGCATGATGAAGCCGAAACCTTTCGTGGTGTTGAACCACTTGACCGTGCCGATAGCCATGACTCTGCGTCGTTCTCCGTCGAGCGCCCCCCGCGGATGCGCGGGGCTGGTAAGACAACCGGGCCTTTGGACGTCTTGAGGGCACACCCGATGCCGGAGGCGCAGCAAGCCTAGCCAAAAAGCGATTGCATTACATATTTCGCACAGAACGCGCGCCGACTGTCAATCACGCTCACGTGACGTTGAGCGGCGTGTCACATCGACAGAACAATCTAGCATAGAGTGTGGGCATTTGTCGAAATCTTCGCGAACCGGATAACAAAAAGGGGCGGACCTTGCGGTCCACCCCCGTTTTATAAACAGTACGGCGCTTACATTAAAAGTCCATGTCACCCATGCCGCCGCCGCCGGGCGGACCTGCGGGCGCCTTCTTCTCCGGCTTCTCGGCAACCATCGCCTCGGTGGTCACCAGCAGGCCGGCGACGGAGGCCGCGTCCTGCAGTGCGGTACGGACGACCTTGGTCGGGTCGATGATGCCGGCCTTCACCAGATCCTTGAACTCGCCGCCCTGGGCGTCGAAGCCGTAGTTGTACTCGTCCTTGTCCAGCACCTTGCCGGAGATCACCGCGCCGTCCTCGCCGGCGTTCTCGGCGATCTGCCGCAGCGGGGTCTGCACCGCCTTGCGCACGATCTCGATGCCGAAGCGCTGGTCGTCGTTCTCTGCCTTCAGCTTGGACAAGATCAGCGAGGCACGCGCGAGCGCCACGCCGCCGCCCGGCACGATGCCTTCCTCGACCGCGGCGCGGGTGGCGTGCAGCGCGTCATCGACGCGGTCCTTGCGCTCCTTCACCTCGACCTCGGTCGAGCCGCCGACGCGGATCACGGCCACGCCGCCGGCCAGCTTCGCCAGCCGCTCCTGCAGCTTCTCGCGGTCGTAGTCCGAGGTTGTCTCCTCGATCTGCGCCCGGATCTGCGCCACCCGGCCCTTGATGTCGTCCTTCTTGCCGGCGCCTTCGACGATCGTGGTGTTCTCCTTCTCGATGAGCACCTTCTTCGCCTTGCCGAGCATCGCCAGCGTGACCGTCTCCAGCTTGATGCCGAGGTCCTCGCTGATCACCTGGCCACCGGTCAGGATCGCGATGTCTTCCAGCATCGCCTTGCGGCGATCGCCGAAGCCCGGCGCCTTCACCGCCGCGACCTTGAGGCCACCGCGCAGCTTGTTCACCACCAGGGTGGCAAGTGCCTCGCCCTCCACGTCTTCGGCGATGATCAGCAGCGGACGGCCGGACTGCACCACGGCTTCCAGCAGCGGCAGGATCGGCTGCAGGCCGGACAGCTTCTTCTCGTGGATCAGAATGTACGGCTGATCGAGATCAGCGACCATCTTCTCCGCGTTGGTGATGAAATACGGCGAGACATAGCCGCGGTCGAACTGCATGCCCTCGACGACGTCCAGCTCGGTCTGGATGCCCTTGGCTTCCTCGACCGTGATCACGCCCTCGTTGCCGACCTTCTGCATCGCTTCGGCGATCATCTTGCCGATATCGGCCTCGCCGTTGGCGGAGATGGTCCCGACCTGGGCGGTTTCCGCCGGCGTGGTGATCTTGCGGCTGCGCTTCCCAAGCTCCTCGACGACCGCCTCGACGGCCTTGTCGATGCCGCGCTTGAGGTCCATCGGGTTCATCCCGGCGGCCACCGCCTTGGCGCCCTCGCGCACGATCGACTGGGCCAGCACGGTCGCCGTGGTGGTGCCGTCGCCTGCGATATCGTTGGTCTTGCTGGCGACCTCGCGCACCATCTGCGCGCCCATGTTCTCGAACTTGTCGGACAGCTCGATTTCCTTGGCGACGGTGACGCCGTCCTTGGTAATCCGCGGCGCACCGTAGCTCTTGTCGAGCACCACGTTGCGGCCCTTCGGACCCAGGGTCACCTTCACCGCGTCTGCCAGAATATCCACGCCGCGCAGCATGCGCGCGCGAGCATCACCGCCGAACCGTACGTCCTTGGCTGCCATCGTCAGTCTTCCTCGTTGCTTAATTCAAATGGGGGTGTCGCGAACCGAAATCGTCGCGAGATGGTGGGCCGGCTCAGGCCGCCTTCTGCTTGGCGCTGCCGCCCTCGATAATGCCCATGATGTCGGACTCTTTCATGATCAGCAGCTCCTCGCCGTCGAGCTTGACCTCGGTGCCGGACCACTTGCCGAACAGGATGCGGTCGCCAGCCTTCACGTCCAGCGCCACCACGTGGCCCTGCTCGTTGCGCGCACCGGGACCAACGGCGATGACCTCGCCTTCCATCGGCTTTTCCTTCGCCGTGTCGGGGATGATGATGCCGCCCGCGGTCTTCTCTTCGGCGGTCAGCCGGCGGACCACGACCCGGTCGTGCAGAGGACGAAACTTCATGGATCGCTCCTGAGTGTGCTAAATCGTAATGGAACGGTTTGCCGACAATGCCATGCGCGTTGCCACGCCGGCCGATCGTTGGCACTCCCCCGTTGGGAGTGCCAACGATCTAGGGTCACGCTGTCGGGAAGTCAAGCGTTTGGCAGCAAAGCCAGTAATCGAGTGCCAATCGACTGATTTAACTAGCAATTTTTGTTGTCATGCCATCCCAGGGCCGTGCCATCCTGTTGTCACCGACATCGGCCCCAACGGAAGGGGATCAGCGGGGCAGGAGACGAAACGGCATCACGATGGGAGCAACCATGAGCCTGGCGCTGCAGTTGAAGGACTACCGGCTCACAACGGCCGAAATCCTGTACCACATGCCGGACCACCCGGAAATCCTGCAAACGTACATTTGGCAGGAACTGGACATAGCGCCCCGCTATCCGGTGCTGCGGGGGTTCCTCGACTTCTGGGATCGCGAGCTGGATGGCCGGCTGCATTCGGTGCGGGTCGGCTCCGCCAAGCTCATCAAACCGGCGACATGGCGTCATCCGGGGGCTGTGTTGAACCTGCATTAGAGGCAAAAGACCGATAAAGTGTGGCCGGCCTGGACCAGGGTTTGCCCGCGTCTCGTTTGACGCGAACGTGAGAGCAAGCGGCGTTCGGCAAACGCATTGCCAAGTGTGCCAAGTGTGTAGAGTCTTGCAGGTGCAGCTAATGCTGATCGCGTTGCGCGAATCGTGGGCGCCACGGTCGTACAATCGCTTGTTGCGCCGTCGAACACCTGTCCGGTTACGAAACACCTGTTTTATGATTCTTGGATGTCGATCGACGTTCGCGCCTCCCCCAGTGCACCGCTCGATCAGCAAGGCGTGAGCAGCCGCAATCGGCGGGCCTTGGCCGTGTGGCTGTTCGCGGTAGCTGGGATGATCGCGGTCATGATCGTTCTGGGAGGCGCCACGCGGGCTACCGGTTCGGGCCTCTCGATCATGGAATGGGCGCCGCTCTCCGGCACCTTCCCGCCGGGCAGCGAGTCCGAGTGGCGGCGATTGTTCAACCTGTACCAGGCGATCCCGCAATACGCGTTGGTCAACCAGGGTTTCGGCCTCGATGGCTTCAAGCACATCTTCTGGCTGGAGTGGGTCCACCGGCTGTGGGGCCGGCTGATCGGGATCGTCTTTGCCGTGCCGCTGGCATGGTTCTGGGCGACCGGGCGAATCGAGCCCTGGCTGCTGCGCCGCCTCCTCCTGCTGCTCGCGCTTGGCGGACTGCAGGGCGCGGACGGCTGGTTCATGGTCGCCTCCGGGTTCCTTCCCGATAGCACGGCGGTTTCCCCCTATCGGCTGGTCGTTCACCTTGCGCTGGCGCTGCTGCTCTATGGGGCCATCCTGTGGACCGGCCTCTCCGTCCTGCGGCCTGTGCCGCAGCCCCTGCCGCGCGGCCTGATCCCTTTGCGCGTCCTTGTGTGGGCCTGCTGCGTGCTGGTCGCCCTGACCATCCTCGCCGGCGGCTTCGTCGCCGGAACGCATGCCGGGCTCGACTACAACACCTTCCCGCTGATGGCCGGACGCCTGGTGCCGGAGGGCTATGCGCGGCTCAGCCCGCTGCTGCGCAACCTGACCGACAACATCGCCGCGGTGCAGTTCGATCACCGGCTGCTCGCGACGCTGACCGCGCTCGCCGTGGCCGCGGCCTTCGCGATGGGGCTGGCCGCCCGGCCGCCGCGCGCGGTCCGGCTGGGGCTGATCGCCCTCGCGCTCGCCCTGGCCGCGCAATATGCGCTTGGCGTTGCGACACTGCTCAGCGCCGTGGCGGTGCCGTTGGCCATCGCACACCAGACAGGCGCAATCCTGGTGCTGACGGTGGTGCTGGTACTGCTGCACGCGTTGTGCGCAGCGTCGGACACCGCGGAGGGGAGGGCGCCAACCGCGCAGGGACCGGTGGTCAAGGTCACATCCACACACCACACTATCTGAAGACTGAAGACCGAGGACGGACGTCGGAAGGCCGGGCTCGGACTCAAACGCCCGCCTGCCGATCAGTGATCTGGAGAGTGCCATGACGCCGCTTGCCGCGACCGACCGTCTGTTTTTCGAGCGTGCCGATGCTGCGCTGTCGCGGGAATCCGCCGAACGGACGCTTTCAGCGGCGTTGGCCGGCAGCGATGACGGCGAGCTTTTTCTGGAATATCGCGAGAGCGAGCAGATCAGCCTGGATGACGGGCGGATTCGCAGTGCCGGGTTTGATACCACCCTTGGGTTCGGGCTCCGGGCGGTGGCCGGGGAGGCGACCGGCTATGCGCATGCCGGCGAGCTGTCCGAGCCGGCGCTGGAGCGGGCGGCCGCTTCCGTCGCGGCGGTGGCGGCGGGTCACTCCGGCACGTCGTCCGAGCCGCCGCGCGCCACCAATTCGCGGCTCTACTCGGACGCCAACCCGCTGGCCGCGATGGATTTTTCAGCGCGCACAGCGGTGCTGGGGGAGCTGGACGCCTACGCCCGCGCCAAAGACCCGCGCGTGAAGCAGGTGATGGCCTCGATCGGCGGCGAGTGGCAGGCGGTGCAGATTCTGCGGGCCGACGGTGCGCGTGTTGCCGACCTCCGGCCGCTGGTCCGGCTCAACGTGTCGGTCGTCGTGGAACAGGACGGGCGGCGCGAGACCGGCAGCTATGGCAGCGGCGGGCGGTTCGCCTATGACGCGGTGACCGCGCCCGAGTCCTGGCGGGCCGCGGTGGATGAGGCGCTGCGCCAGGCGCTGGTGAACCTGGAGAGCATTCCCGCGCCGGCGGGGGAGATGGAAGTGGTGCTCGGGTCCGGCTGGCCCGGCATCCTGCTGCACGAGGCGATCGGTCACGGGCTGGAGGGCGATTTCAACCGCAAGAAGACCTCGGCGTTTGCCGGGCTGCTCGGTCAGCGGATCGCCTCGCCCGGTGTCACCGTGGTGGACGACGGCACGCTCCCGGACCGGCGGGGCAGCCTGACGGTGGACGACGAGGGCACTCCGACCAACCGCACCGTGCTGATCGAGGACGGCGTGCTGGTCGGCTACCTGCAGGACCGGCTGAACGCGCGGCTGATGGATATGCCTGCCACCGGCAACGGCCGGCGGCAGTCCTATGCCCATGCGCCGATGCCGCGCATGACCAACACCATCATGCTGGGTGGTGCGCATACGCCCGAGGAGATGATCCGCTCGGTCAAACGCGGCCTGTATGCGGTGAATTTCGGCGGCGGCCAGGTGGACATCACGTCGGGGAAGTTCGTGTTCTCGGCGAGCGAGGCCTATCTCATCGAGGACGGCAAGGTCACCGCGCCGGTGAAAGGCGCGACGCTGATCGGCAACGGTCCGGACGCGCTGACCAAGGTTACCATGGTCGGCAACGACATGGCGCTCGATCCGGGGGTCGGCACCTGCGGCAAGAACGGGCAAGGCGTGCCGGTCGGCGTCGGACAGCCAACCATGAAGATGGCGGGTCTGACGGTGGGGGGCACCGCCGCCTGACCGGCGCGCGCCCGGCCACCCCGACCCGCGACAAGGCGTGAATAACGCGCCACAGGAATGGCCTGGATAAAATAACAGCAACCTGGCCGACTTTCTGTGGACAGCCGTGCCGCTTGTGCGGTTCAACTAATTATGAGCACCGCTGCCGCCCGGCACCAGGTGGTGCAGGGGGCATGCGGCGTGTGCTGCAAACTCCTGCTCGCGCTGATCGCCGTTATCCCGCCGACGATCGCTTTGGCTCTCCTGGGGGCCTTTTCCGGGATCGCGAGCGCCGCCGAGATGGCTTGCCCGGCAAGTCCCGCCGCTCCGCTGGGCCTGCCGCATTTGCGCGCGGCACTGGACAGCGGGACCGAGGGGCTGATCGTGGCGCTCGGCTCGTCCTCCACCGTCGGGGTGATGGCATCCGATCTCGGGCATTCCTATCCGGCGGAGCTGCAGTCAGCGCTGTCCGACGCCCTGCCCCGGTCGCATATCGCCGTCATCAACCGCGGCATTGGCGGACAGGACGCGCCGGAGGAACTGGCGCGTCTCGACGCGGATGTGATCGCCCTGCGTCCTGCGCTCGTGGTCTGGCAGGTCGGCGCCAACGGCGCGTTGCGCAATGCCGATCCGGCCGCATTCCGTCGCATGGTGACCGAGGGGGTTCGGCGGCTGCAGGCTGCCGGTGCCGACGTTATCCTGATGGACAGCCAGCACTCGCCGCGAATTCTGGCATCCGCCGAGCATGCAGCGATGGACGAGAGCCTTGCCGCGGCGGCGCAGGATACCGGCGCCAACCTGTTCTCCCGCGGCGAGCTGATGGACGCCTGGGCTCAGGAGGGCGCGCCGGAAGCCGAGTTCATCGCTGCGGACGGGCTGCACCACAACGATCGCGGCTATTTCTGTATTGCCCATGCCCTGGCTGCCGACCTCGTCGCCGGTCTGCATGGTGCCCTGCCTGTGTCCGCAAGCCGGTAGCGTCTCCTGGCGTCAAGCGGGCGCCCACGGGGGGAAAGCGGGGTCAGTGGGTCAACGGACAGCGGTGGTCAACAGTTGGCGGCAGTTACCCGGCTGATCGCCGTTCCTGGCAGTACCGGGGATGCGCCGCGTTCAGGGACACCGGCCAGCCGCAGGCCTTCAGCGTAATGCTTGCGATCAGCCTCACGCTCGATCGGCGTGGTCTCCAGAAAACGCTCGATGGTAAAGCCAGGCTCGATCACGAGCAGCCGACGGCGCACCGCGCCAGCTTCGGTGCGGCCGAGATGGCCCAGCGCCGCCAAAAGAGGCTTGAAATTCGCGGAAAACGTCGGATTCATCTCGATTCCGGCGCGTCCCACGGCGATGGCGGTCTCGTAATCGCGCTTCTGTAGATGGACCAGTGTGGCGAACCCATCGAAAAGAAACGCGTGCGGGTCAAGCGGCGACAGGCGTTTGTAGCGGTTGTAGCGCCGCTCGGCCTCGTCGGCGTCGCCCAGATAGGCGTGGCTGACCGATGACAGCGCCCACGCCATCGCCAGATTGGGGTTGAGCGACAAGGCCCGCTCGTGGAGTGCCACGCCCTCTCGCGCCCGGCGATGCAGGCAGGTCCGGACATGTCCGGCGATGGTAAGCGCGCGCGCATCGTAGGGGTCGAGCACAATCGCCCGCTCTGCGAGCTGGGCCGCCCGTTCCACGCTGGCCTGTGGATCCTCCGCCCAATCCTGGCCGACCAGGAAGGTGTGCCAGTAGGCGTACCAGGCATGGGGGGCGGCATAGTCCGGCTCCAGCGCGATCGCCTTGGCCAGGTTGTCACCCGCCCTCATGAAGTGGACACGGTCCATGCGTCCGATCAACGGCACGGCGCGCAGCATGAAATCGTACGCCGTGGCATCGGCCGATGGCCGGCTGTTGCTGCGGCGGGCTTCGATCAGCAGGATTTCAGGATCGATCTGCGCTACCACCTCGGCGGCGATCTCGTCCTGCAGGGAAAGCAGATCGTTCGCCTGGCGGTCGAAGCGCCGCGCCCAGGCGACCTGATTGCCGGCGCGCAGGTCCAGCAGCCGAACCGTGATTCGCACCCGGTCGCGCACTTTCTGAATCGTGCCGTCGACGAGGAAATCGAGGCCGAAGGTGCGGCGGATTGCGCTGTCATCCCGCTGGCCCGTCACGTAGCGGGCGATGGAACTGGACGCCACCACGAACATCCAGCGGAACCGCGAGAGCGCGGTGGTAATCTCCTCCGCCAGTCCAGGCGCCAGATGCGATTCCTCTTCGCTGGTGCCGATAAGCTGCAGCGGCAGCACGCCGATATGGGCGCCGCCGCGGGCGTGGCGAAGCTCGGTGGTGGACTCGGTGACCCGCGCTGCTTCGCCCTCAGGCGTCCCCCCGGACGGATCGGCGGCGGGGTCCGGCAGGTCTGTGAAGTCGGCGACCGGCTCGCCAGCGATCTCGGCCGGGTGTTTGGTGACCGCGTCCGGCGAATGCGACGGGCGGGAAGGCATCCGGCTGCCCGAAGGTCCGCGGATCTCCGCCAAAAGCTTCTGTGTTTCCTGGGACGGGGCCGCATCCATCAGATCGGCGAGCACGGTGCGACAGCGGTCGTAGGCCTGGATCGCCATGCCCTTCTCGCCGCGCGTGGCGTAGATTCGCATCAGGGTCCGCCAGGCGCCTTCATGCGCGCGGTCGATATGCAGCAGGCGCTGCGCGGCCAAAATCGCCGCCTCCGGTTCGACCTGCTCCCGCAGCAGCGCCTCCGCCACCGTGCGTGCCCGGTCGCGCAAGCGCTCGCGCTCGGCGGCGAGCCAGGCATCGAATGCCGGGTCGATCCCGTCCAACCCCTCCAGCAGTTCGCCATCAAGCAGCGACAGCGAAGCGTTCTGGTCGGTGGTCGCTCGCATCACCTCGTCCACATCGACCCAGACGGCTCCGGGCTTGAGCGAGATGTGGTCACGGGTTATGTTGAGAATTTCCGCCTCTGCTGGGGCTAAGGCCTCCAGCAGGCGATGGATTTCCTGGCGCAGCGAGGCGCGGGCCTGCTCCTCAGGACGGCGGCTCCACAGCAATTCGGCCAGCCGGCCGCGCAGTGCAGGACGCGGCGACGAGAGGGCTATGACCGCGAGCAGAGCACGGGTCTTGCGTCCCGGGGGCAGCACGTTCTCAGACCCGAGGCTCCAGGCCTCCATCTGTCCGATGAGGCGAAGTCTCACAACCAACATACCCGCGACCGGAGACGCGACTATGGATGTGTTCCTATGTGCCGAACCGCTAATCATGCAGGTATGTTGCGTCAAATAATTGCGGCCGTAAAGGAAATCTTCCCGGATAGCGTGTCAGGACCGCATCAGATTCCCGCCTCCGTGAAAATTGACGTTACAGTACTGCGCCATGAGCCGTGATAACGAGCAAGCCAGTACTCAGCCTGGGTCGGTTCCCCGTCGGCGATGGCCTCAAGTGGCGTTAAGTACACATTTTCGTGATCGCCAGCGGAATTGCTGCGGCCGCGAGCGCACAAACCGTCCCGCGCTATTGCGGTCGCGTCGTGGGCAAGCTCCCGGAGGGTCGCGCCTCGCCATGACGCACCAAGGCCGGCACGCGGCACCGAGGCTCTCGCTTCGAGCGCGTCCTGCCGGGTGGCGCCGCGCAGCACCGATTCGATGGCAGCGAGTGCTGGTTCATCGTACAACAAGCCGACCCAGAATGCTGGCAGCGCCAGCATCATCTCGGCGTTACCTGCGTCCGCCCCGCGCATTTCGAGAAACCGCTTCAGCCGCACGTCGGTGAACACTGTCGTCATGTGGTCGGCGAAGTCGCCGATGGTGGCGCGTACGCCGTGAAGACCGGGCAGACGGCCGTTCATGAAATCGCGGAATCTCTGGCCGGCGGCGTCGATATAGCGACCGTTTCGATAGACAAAATACATCGGCACTGAATCGATCAGCCATTCGGCGTAGCGCTCGAAGCCGAATCCGTCCTCGAACATGACGGCGGGAATGCCTGACCGGTCGTTGTCGGTATCCGTCCAGACATGCGCCCGGTAGGACAGGAAACCGTTCGGCTTGCCCTCGGTGAACGGGGAGTTGGCAAACAGCGCGGTCGCGAGCGGCTGCAGCAGCAGCGAGACACGCAGCTTCCGCAGCATATCCTGCTCCGAGGCGTAGTCGAGATTCACCTGAACGGTACAGGTGCGGGTCATCATGTCGAGACCGAGCGATCCCACCAGCGGCATGTAGCGGCGCATGATGGCGTAGCGGCTTTTCGGCATCCACGGCATATCGTCGCGCGTGGCGGTCGGATGAAAGCCGAGCGGCAGCCAGCCCAGCCCGAGGTCGCGCGACACCGCCCGCACCTGATCGTAATGCACCATCAGTTCGGCGTGGGTCTCGTGCAGGGTTGCCAGCGGTCCGCCGGACAACTCAAGCTGGCCAGCGGGTTCAAGCGACACGGCCCCGCCGTCCGGCAGCGCCAGGCCGATCGTATTGCCCGAGTCCAGGATCGGCGTGCCGCCGTAGCGCTGCAATTCCCCCAGCGCATCCCGGATGTTGCCGGGCTGACCGTCAGGCGCCGTGTAGGGCGGCGGCTTCAGGTCGGTCGTGCGGAAGCCGAACTTCTCGTGCTCGGTGCCTAGCCTGAACTGGTTCGCCGGCTTGCAGCCGGCGGCGATATACTCGGCAAGCTGGCGGACCGACGTGATCGGCGTGTCGTTGATGTCTCCAGGATTGGACATGAGCCCCTGCGTCGTCGGGTTGCAGACCACCAGCTAGCCGCCGCAAACCGGCGCCTGCAACAGCGCCAGACCGGCTATCGCCGCGGTCTCCGCCCGCAGGATGCGAGGGCCGAGGCTTGTCAGCGTTACAAAGGCATGGGCTCGCAGCCAGTCAAGCTCCGCCGCATTGAACCCCCCCTCCGGGCCGATAAGCAGGGCTGCCGGCGCCAAGGTGGCGGACCCGAGCGGGGCCGATCCAAGCGGGGCCGACCCGGGGGGCGAGTGCGGGGCGGGCAACCCAGCCGGCGATCCTGCCGGCGGCCTTTGGACCGGCGTCAGCCGTGCTGCCGACAATGGCGGGGCACCGGCGCGCTCGGCGGCAACGAACAGCCGGCGTTCAGCCGCCCAGCCGGCAAGCAGCAGGGGCAGCTTCTGCGGGTCGCGAATGGCCGGGACGGTCAGACGCTCGCTCTGTTCCGCCGCCTCGACGGCGATGGCGGCGAGGCGGGCGGTGTTTGCCCGCCCGGCATTGGTCCGCTCGGTGAACACCGGAAGAACAGCCGAAACGCCGAGTTCGGTGGCTTTCTGCACCACCAGGTCGGTCGCATCGCGCTTCAACAGAGCGAATACCAGCCAGAGATCAGGCTCCTCCGCCTGTGGCCGCAGCGGGGACAGGGCGACGATCGTCGCCTTGTCCCGGCGCAGCGCTGCAATCCGCCCCTGCCACTCACCGTCGCGTCCGTTGAACAGGCGCACCGGGTCGTCCTCGCCGCGGCGCATGACCGTGCCGAGATAGTGCGCCTGACCGGGCGTCGCGGCGATCTCCGCGCCGGCGGCGAGAGGCGTTTCGACAAACAGGCGGATTGACCCGGGCATGGCGGCGGTGAGACTAGCACCCATGGCGCACACCGACATCGTCGCGACCGGCTTGGCCGCCCGGCTGCCAGGCCGGTTGCGGCCCTACTTCCTGCTGGCGCGGCTCGATCGCCCGATCGGGACCTGGCTGCTGTTTCTGCCTGGGTTGTGGGGCATCCTGCTGGCCGGTCCGCCGCCCGGGGAGGCGCTGCGCCTGTTGCTGCTGTTCGGCATCGGCAGCCTGGTGATGCGTGCGGCCGGCTGCGTGGTGAACGACTGGTGGGACCGCGACATCGACCGCAAGGTGGTGCGCACCGCCGGGCGGCCGCTCGCCTCGGGCGCGATCAGCCCCCGGCAGGCGCTGGTGTTTCTGGTTTTTCTGCTGCTGGGCGCCCTGCTCGTGCTGCTGCAGCTCAACCTGCTGTGCTGGGCGCTGGGGGTGAGTTCCCTGCTCTTGGTCGCCCTGTACCCGCTGGCCAAGCGGGTGACATGGTGGCCGCAGCTCGCCATGGGGTTCACCTTCGGGTTCGGCGCGCCAATGGGTTACGCCGCCGGGACCGGTCGGATAGACGCTGCCTGGGCGGCGATCTATGCCGCGGCGATCCTGTGGGACCTCGGCTTCGACACGATCTACGGCCACCAGGACCGCGAGGACGATGCGCTGGTCGGGGTCAGGTCCACGTCGCGGCTGTTCGGCGATAACACCGCGCCGTTCCTGGCGGCGTGCTACGCCGGAACGGTGGCGATGCTGGCTCTGGCCGGCTGGCTGCGCGGTTTGGGCTGGTGGTTCTACCCGATGCTGGCGCTGCCGGCAGGGTTGCTGGCGCGTCAGGTCGCTACGCTGGACATCCACGACCCGGGCCAGTGCCTGCGCTTGTTCCGCGCCAACCGCGAGGTGGGCCTGGCCGTCGGGCTGGCGATCCTGGCCGGCTGGCTGTGAGAGCGAGGCGCATAGGGGAGGGTAGGGTGGAGCAGCGAAGCGCCGTCCACCACCGCGCGGCCCGTCGGCCCGCAGCTCTCGTGTGACTCCCGCCAGGCCCCTATCGGATGAACAGGCGTTCGTCCGCTCCCACACCGTCCTGACCCATGCCCCGCTGGCGCCGGAGATCGCCCTGTACCTTGCCTCGGAGATTACTCCGATCTGGCGGGCAACCGAGGACTGGCTGCGGCAGCGCAATGTCGAGCCCCCGTTCTGGGCCTTCGCCTGGCCGGGCGGGCAGGCGCTGGCGCGGCACGTGATCGACCATCCGGGGACCGTTGCGGGCCGCCGCGTGCTGGACTTCGCCGCCGGCGGGGGCATCGCCGCGATTGCTTGCGCCCGTGCCGGCGCCGCCGCCGTCGAAGCCGCCGAGATCGACCCGCTGGCCGCCGCCGCCATCCGGCTGAATGCCGCGGCCAATGGTGTCACACTTGCCGCCGAGCCGTCCGACGTGGTTGGGCAGGCCTGCCGGTGGGACCTGATCCTCTGCGGCGACGTCTGCTACGAGGCGCCGATGACCGGTCACATCTTGCCCTGGCTGCGCGCCATGGCGCGAGAGGCGGAGGTCTGGGTCGCCGATCCTGGCCGAGCCTATCTGCCGCGCGAGGGGCTGGAGCCGTTCGCCCGCACCCGCGTCCCGACCACGCTGGAGCTGGAGGACCGCACCGAGCGGGAGGTCGTGCTTTACCGGTTGCGCCCGTTGATGCGCCCCGATTGACACCCCAGGGCGCGTTCCGCCGCCGACCTCCCAGCAGCAGGCTTGGCGATCAGTCACTGTCCGGTTCGCACCCCATCGCCTGCTCGAAGCTCCACGGGCAGATTGCCGGGAAGGTCTCCTCGGGCAGGTCGGTCTCGCGGATCGCGATCTGGACGGCTTTCCCGTAGGCGTTCGGCAGCAGCTCGTCCAGGCGGGCGCCCAGACTGGGGTTGTCGGCCAGCACGTCGGCGACCTCGCTGCGTTGCTCGCGGATGGTCGCCTGCCGACTGCGCCCGCGCCGCCCGGGCTGGAAGCGCCACTTCAAAAGGTGGGCCAGCAGCATGGCGAGCCGACTGGTCAGCTCGCGCTTCTCGCTGCGGCCCATGCTCTCGATCTCTTCCGCGATGTGTGCGATGTCGGCTGCCGACAGCCGGCCGGCGCGCAGCAGCGCTGCCTGCTCGTTTGCCCAGGCATAGAAGTCGCGGTCGTAGAGGTCGCTCATCTCGCTTCCCCGCGTCTGGCGTGGCCGGCGCTCATGACGCCGCCTTGCCGGAACCTCTATGCGCTCGCCGCCCGATTCCAAGGCGCCGGGCGACCCTTCTATCCCCTTTGCCAGCCGGCGAAGGTGCTCCGGGCAGGCGTCTGGCGCCTCGATAACGAAGGATACGGACATGATGGCTGCGGCGACCGCGACACGGATGCCCTGGTGGGCGTGGGTCTGGCCAACCCTGGCATGGGCGCTGCTGGTCGCGGCGGTCGTCGGCGGCAAGAGCAATCTGCTTGCCGCCGCTGCGGC